>RCUS01000031.1_pt1 | contig 132614 bp, 126 predicted proteins | sample 2166221 | NCBI WGS metagenome assembly RCUS01 (sample SAMN09932758, study PRJNA488358) | compost metagenome | isolation source: compost soil in cyclohexanecarboxylic | place: Germany: Experimental Botanical Garden
CGGCTTGAAGGCGGTGAGCCTCTTCCACTTGTGACCGCATATCGGCGGTCGACAAGCCGGGGGAGGCCACCTTTTTGTCCAAGTCCCTGGGGCGAGGGACCTCTACCTGAAGGTCGATCCGGTCAAGCAGCGGACCCGACAAGCGCCCCCGGTATTGGGCGATGCGCGCGGGACTGCAGGTGCAGCGCTGCGCCGGATGCCCGCTTCCTAAGAATCCGCAGTGACAGGGATTCATAGACGCAGCCAGCATCAATCTGGCGGGGAATGTGAAGGCGGCTCTCGCCCGGCTGATCGTTACAATATGATCCTCCAGCGGCTGACGCAGCATTTCAAGAACGCTGCGCGAGAATTCCGGAAGCTCGTCGAGGAACAGAATGCCCCGGTGGGCAAGGCTTACCTCGCCGGGCTTCGGAACGCTTCCGCCGCCGATCAACCCCGCTCCCGATATGGTGTGGTGCGGAGAACGGAAGGGCCTGTCCCGGATCAAGCCTTGCCGGGCGTCGATCAGCTTGCCGGCTGCACTGAAGATCTTCGTTACCTCAAGCGCTTCACTGTCGGATAAGGCGGGGAGAATTCCGGGCAGCCGTTTGATCATCATGGTTTTGCCGGTTCCGGGTGGACCGATCAGCAATATATTGTGCATTCCGGCGGCGGCTATCGTCAGCGCCCGCTTCACATGATGCTGGCCGGTTACGTCGCTGTAGTCTTCCTTCATCGCCTCTTCGGCATTAGCAGCCGGCTCCGTGATAATGGGCGAAGAGATGTAGCGAAGATGCTCCAATGAATAGGCTGTTACCGGTTCCTTCAAACCGGGAGCGCCGTCCACTGTTACCGGAAATGGAAGTGAGGCTGTTCCGTCCGGCGTGTCCTCCGCAATAGGCGATGCTGGATTGTCCGAGGGGAGAGCCAGATAGGAACCAGCTTCCCGATTTGCACTTCCCGCCGTTTTGTATTCCGGCTCAAGAGAGTTGTCCCGAAGCTGGTTAATATGGTCGGCAGCGTATACTTTCATCCCGCTGATGAGTGCTGCTTCAGCCGCGTTCTTCCTCGGGAGCAGAACGGCTTCAAAGCCTTCGCGCCGCGCGGCTTCCACTATTGGCAAGACACCCGTGACGGGCCTTAGACTACCGTCGAGTGCCACTTCGCCGATCAGCAGCATTCGCTTCGCGGAAGGCATGATTAGCTGACCGCTCGTAGTCAGGATGCCGACCGCAATAGCCAGGTCGAAGGCAGAGCCTTCCTTGCGCAGATCGGCCGGCGCCAGGTTGATGGTAATCCGCTGCTGCGGGTAGCGGAAGCCGCAGTTGCGGACAGCGGAGCGGACTCTCAGCGCCGATTCGCGGATGGCGGAGTCCGGCAGGCCAATGATATGGGTCTGCGGCAGTCCATTGGCCAGATCGATTTCAACGCTGATCATGACGCCTTCAATGCCGTACAGGCAGGCGCTGTTCAGTTGTCCATACATACAAAACACCCCTTATCCAAAGTCGGCGCACAACAAATGCGCCGGGCTTCGGTCAAGAGGTGCTTCCTCATTTTCCAAAGTTTAATCTTCTTCCATTATAATCGTGAAAGAGCCGAAATCAATACCCGCCGCCGAAGGAATGTTCTTCTTCCAGGACGTTGATCTCCACGGCGATGTTGCCGCGAGTGGCGCGGGAGTACGGGCATGCGGCATGTGCGCCGTTAACGAGAGTTACGGCTGTGTCATGGTCCACGCCCTTGACCAGCACATCCAGCTTGACCCCAATGCCGAAGCCGCCGTCTTCCACCTTGCCGAAGCTCACGGTAGCCGTTACTTCGCTGCCTTCGATCTTGATGCGGCTTTGGCGGGCAACCATGTTCAATGCGCTGTCGAAGCATGCGGAATAACCTGCGGCGAACAGCTGCTCAGGGTTGGTGCCTTCTCCTCCGGCTCCGCCCATTTCGCGAGGTGTAGAGATTTTTTGAGAGAATACGGGGGCGGCGGATTCTACATAGCCGCTGCGGCCTCCGACGGCTTTTACGGTTGTTTCGTACATTTTTTGCTGGATGGTCATCATATTATATCAATCTCCTCGTAACAATTATATTTTACACAATCTAATTTAACACAAAAATAAGTTGTGTCAAACTATTTTTTCGCAATTAACAAGAATTTATCCGCAATTTGTGATAAAATCAATTCAAGAAAGCAGGTGACATACTCGATGAACCAATCATCCAATTCGAACCCGATCCCGGAACTGCTGCTGGAGAATCAGTTGTGTTTTACCATATATGCGTGTTCTCGGGAGATCACCAAGCTGTACCAGCCTCTGCTGGACAAGCTCGGACTCACGTATTCCCAATATCTCGTTATGCTAGTGCTCTGGGAGAAGAAGCAGTGTACGGTGAAGGAACTGGGCACGGCGCTGTATCTGGACTCCGGCACGCTTACTCCACTGCTGAAACGTCTTCAGGCCGCCGGTCTCATTGTGCGGGAGCGCTCGCAGGAGGATGAGCGTAAGGTCCTTATTTCTCCAACCGGGAACGGATGGGCGCTGCAAGATGACGCGAAGTGCATACCGTCCCTTATGGCTGAGGGAATGACCATGGAGAAGGACGAATTTGCCGAATTGTTGGGCCAGTTCCGTTCTTTGCTGAACCGTGTTCACCAGGCGAATATTGCGGAGAGAATGTGATTAAATTTGCAATAAGATCAATCGCATTTCGGCATGAAATCATGCGAAAATCTGTGTATAAAATGTGAATATTTTTAAGGAAAGCGCTTAAAATTCATGTTACAATATTCTGGGTTTCCTAATTTGACAGTGTTCTTCATTGTCAGCATGCGGGGGGAACAACAGGTTTCTTCCGTGTGCCACAGGAATACAGGATGCAGCAATCCTATGACCCGACTCATTGGCAATCCAAACGTATAAGCGAACAAGTGCGAAAGACAGCTGCGCTGTTCGCCACACATTAGGAGGCTTCCAGAATGAATATCCATGAGTATCAGGGCAAAGAAATGCTAAGGGGCTATGGGGTTGCGGTCCCGAATGGAAGGGTTGCATACACGGTGGAGGAAGCCGTAGCCGCAGCGCAGGAGCTGGGCGGTTCGGTTGCCGTGGTCAAGGCGCAGATTCATGCCGGCGGCAGAGGCAAGGCAGGTGGCGTCAAGGTTGCGAAGAGCCTGGATGAAGTCCGCGCTTATGGAGGCGAAATACTGGGCAAGACGCTGGTGACGCACCAGACCGGACCGGAAGGCAAGGAGGTCAAGCGCCTGCTTATTGAGGAAGGCTGCCAGATTGTGAAGGAATACTATATCGGGCTAGTCGTCGACCGGGGCACGGGACGAATTGTCCTCATGGGCTCCGAGGAGGGCGGAACCGAAATCGAAGAAGTGGCGGCGAAGCATCCCGAGAAGATCTTCAAGGAGATTGTAGATCCGGCTGTCGGACTGCAGGTGTTTCAGGCACGCAGACTGGCCTATAACATTTCCATTCCGAACGAGCTGGTCGGGAAAGCGGTCAAGTTTATGCAAGCGCTCTATTCAGCTTTTGTCGACAAGGACTGCTCCATTGCTGAGATCAACCCTCTCGTCGTTACAGCCGATGGCAATGTGCTGGCTTTGGATGCCAAGCTGAATTTCGATTCCAACGCCTTGTTCCGGCATAAAGATGTCGTGGCGCTGCGCGATCTGGACGAGGAGAATGAGAAGGAAATCGAGGCATCGAAGTTTGATCTCAGCTACATTGCGCTTGACGGCAATATCGGATGCATGGTGAATGGGGCGGGCCTCGCGATGGCCACGATGGATATAATTAAGTATTACGGCGGCGAGCCTGCCAATTTTCTGGATGTCGGCGGCGGCGCCACGGCGGAGAAGGTTACGGAAGCGTTCAAAATCATTTTGTCCGACGCCAACGTCAAAGGCATCTTCATCAATATTTTCGGCGGAATCATGCGTTGCGACGTCATTGCCAGCGGCGTGGTGCAGGCGGCTCGCCAGCTCGGTCTGACCAAGCCGCTCGTCGTCCGTCTGGAAGGAACCAATGTGGAGCTGGGCAAGCAAATATTGTCCGGCTCGGGACTCCATATCGTATCGGCCGATTCCATGGCAGACGGCGCCCGAAAGATCGTCGCGCTCGTACAATAACCCGTCCCGGGCAAATTCGGCGTTTTTACTATAAGAATAGGATGTGAACACATGAGCATTCTTGTCGATAAAAATACGAAAGTGATTACCCAGGGCATCACGGGATCTACGGGACTTTTTCATACAAAGGGCGCTTTGGAATACGGTACGCAGATGGTGGGCGGCGTCACACCGGGCAAAGGCGGAACGAAGGTTGATATCGAGCTGGATAACGGACAAATCAAATCCCTGCCGATCTACAACACGGTAATTGAAGCCAAGGCTGCGACGGGTGCAACCGTAAGCGTTATTTATGTGCCGCCGGCTTTTGCCGCGGACTCGATCATGGAAGCTGTGGATGCCAGGCTTGATCTCGTTATCTGTATTACCGAGGGCATTCCGGTGCTGGACATGGTCAAAGTAAAGCGCTTTATGGAGGGCCGCTCTACGGTGCTGATCGGACCTAACTGTCCTGGTGTCATTACGCCGGGCGAGTGTAAAATCGGCATTATGCCGGGCTATATTCATATGCCGGGATACGTCGGAGTCGTTTCGCGCAGCGGAACGCTGACCTACGAGGCTGTTCATCAGCTGACGGCCCGCGGCATCGGTCAATCGACGGCTGTCGGGATTGGCGGCGACCCGGTGAAGGGCTCGGAGTTTATCGATATTTTAAGACGGTTCAATGAAGACCCGCAGACGAAGGCGGTCATTATGATCGGCGAAATTGGCGGGACAGCCGAGGAAGAAGCCGCCTACTGGGTGCGCGAGCACATGACCAAGCCGGTCGTCGGTTTCATTGGCGGCACAACTGCGCCTCCAGGCAAAAGGATGGGGCATGCTGGCGCTATCATTTCCGGTGGCAAAGGCACCGCCGCTGAAAAAATTGCCGTGCTGGAGGAGTGCGGCATCACTGTAGCCCCGACTCCGGCCGAAATGGGCTCCACTCTGGTTCGGATTCTGGAGGAAAAAGGAATTCTTAATGCCTGCACGTCACACTAATTCCGCTGTCCGCATCAACGGATTTCAGGTATAATAGCGGCAAAGGTAAGCAACCTTTTATTTCCTAATGGGGATAAAAGGTTGCTTTTTTGCTGTCAGGATCGATCATGTGACGCAACAGTCTTGCTTTTGCTAATAGCTTGGACCAAAATAGGGGAGGTGCGCCTTCCGGACAGGAGTGCATGGCATATGAATAAACGGGACATTTTGCTCGGATTTCACGAGGTGGAGGGGATTGGCTGGAAGAGCATCGACAAAATCCGCAAGGCGGGATTTTTGTCGGATTTGGCGTTTGAGCTGAAACAAGAAGATTGGGAAGATATCGGATTAACGCCCAAATTATCGGCAAAACTTGCCGAGCGTTTCACTCCCGAATGGGTCAGTGAGCGAATCCGGCAGAACGGGTCCGCCGGGATCGGCTGCATAACTTTGATTGACGTGGGCTATCCAGTTCGGCTGAAGGAGATCGCCCAGCCTCCGTGGGTGCTGTACTTTCGCGGCCGTGAAGAGCTTATGCATGCTCCGGGAATCGCAATCGTCGGTACCCGGGTTCCTACAGCGTACGGCAGGAGGGTGGGTTCCGTTCTTGCTGAAGAATTAGCGGATGGAGGTCTGAGCGTTGTTAGCGGATTGGCACGCGGAATTGACAGCGTATGTCATGAAGCCTCCTTGCAGCGGGTTGGAGGGACAATTGCGGTGATGGCGACACCGATGAACAAGGTGTATCCCCCGGAGAACCGGGAGCTTATGGAACGCATTGTACGTCATGGGCTTGTCGTGACAGAATACCCTTTTGGGACGAAGAGCCATCCGGGCTTATTCCCGCAGCGCAACCGGATTATCGCCGGATTGACCCTTGGAACTCTTGTGGTGGAAGCGGATAGCCGCAGCGGCTCTCTGATTACAGCGGCAGCAGCGCTTGAATCCAACCGCGATGTGTTTGCCGTTCCTGGACCTATTACTTCTCCCAAGAGCAGAGGGACGCTTGAACTGCTTAAACAGGGGGCTGGATTGGTTACGGAAGCGAGCGATATTCTGGATCTTTACAGCCATTATATTCCTGAAAAAGAGAAAAATAGTGGCGATTCATCGGTCTTACATACAGATTCCAACCGTCTTCAGCCGGAAAAGAATTTGACAAGTGCTGAGCTTCGCCTATACCATATACTGCATCAGGAGCCATGTACATTGGATGAGCTTCTGGAGAAGACTGGGCTCGGTTTTGGACATTTGCATTCGGTTCTGTTATCTTTAATCGTAAAAAAAGCGGTAACATCCCTTCCAGGCTCGGTTTATAAAGTGATAGGATAGGGAACTTGATTTCAATTCCCCTTGGATAGGACAGGATGAGAGAGAGAACCAGCTGTAAAGGCTTAGTCTATAGATCGCAATCAAGTGTGCAGCAATGCAGCATCCAACGCTTGATCGAGCGCCTCATACTCGGCTACTGGCTGCTGGCAAACTAAGGTCGGAGGATTATGCTTTCGATACGTGAGAATGCTATCGAAGCGATTTTGTTTAGTGATTTCAGGGAAGTTATTATAACAATTTTAACGTTTGCTTCCGAAGAAAGTTTTACGAAGAACATACAAGTGGCTATGTAAACAAAACGAAGCGCCTGCTTCCGAATCTAATTCTGCGATGTCAGAATAAAGAAGCAGCGCTTTCGGAATTAAGCGAATGCTTCTGAATCAATTTAACGAAGTAATTTCAACGAGTAGTGCTATCAAAACTTAGCGGATGCTTTCAAAGCGAGTTTTGCGAAAAACATTCAAGGAGCAACGCTTACAAAACTAAGCACGTGCTTCCGAAGTCAGTTTTGCGAAGAACATTCATGAAGCAACGCTTACAAAACTTTTAGGAGGACGATTCTGTGGCGGATTCATTGGTCATTGTCGAGTCGCCGGCCAAGGCGAAGACGATTGGCAAATATTTAGGCAGCAAATATATCGTAAAAGCATCGATGGGACATGTTCGCGACCTGCCCAAGAGCCAAATCGGCGTGGAAGTCGAAAATGGCTTCAATCCCAAATACATTACCATCCGCGGGAAAGGCTCTGTGTTGAAAGAGCTTAAGGATGCGAGCAAAAAAGTTAAAAAAGTATATCTGGCGGCTGACCCGGACCGCGAAGGAGAAGCGATCGCCTGGCATCTGGCGCATGCTCTCGAACTGGACGATACCCAGGATTGTCGGGTTGTCTTTAACGAAATCACCAAGCAGGCAGTGAAGGACGCATTCAAGACTCCCCGCAAAATCAACATGGACCTTGTCAATGCCCAACAGGCCAGACGCATTCTGGACCGGCTCGTGGGCTACAAGATCAGTCCTCTTTTATGGAAGAAAGTCAAAAAAGGCCTCTCCGCAGGTCGAGTGCAATCCGTTGCCGTTAAGATCATTATGGACCGTGAGAATGAAATCTCGGCCTTCGTGCCTGAGGAATACTGGACGATTACGGCCAAGCTTGCCATCCGGGACACCTTGTTCGACTCCAAGTTTTATAAGCTGAACGGTGAAAAGCTGGAACTTGGCAAGGAGAGCGACGTACAGAAAGTATTACAAGCGATTGAAGGCTCCGACTTTATCGTCTCCGAAGTGAAGGAGAAAGAAAGACAGCGTCACCCGTCGGCGCCGTTTACGACAAGCTCACTTCAGCAGGAGGCTGCCCGCAAGCTGGGCTTCCGGGCGGCCAAGACCATGTCCGTCGCGCAGCAGCTGTACGAGGGTGTGGAGCTTGGCAAGGAAGGAACCGTTGGTCTCATCACGTATATGCGTACGGACTCCACCCGGATCTCGACTACGGCACAGGATGAAGCCCGGGAGCTGATTACAGGCAAGTACGGCGAGAACTTCTTGCCGGAGACTCCACGCCAATATTCGAAGAAAGCGGCCGGGGCCCAGGATGCGCATGAAGCGATTCGTCCGACATCGGCCCTGCGGGAACCGGAATCCGTCAAAGAGTTCACCAGCCGCGACCAATTCAGACTGTATAAGCTGATCTGGGAACGTTTTGTCTCCAGTCAGATGGCTTCTGCCGTACTCGATACGCTGTCGGTGGATATCAAGGCGGGCGATGCCATTTTCCGGGCGGTGGGCTCCAAAGTGTCGTTTCCAGGCTTCATGAAGGTTTATGTGGAAGGGAACGACGACGGAACGACCGAGGAAGAGAAATATTTGCCCCAGCTTCAATCGGGGGATAAGCTCTCTGTTAAGGAAATCGACCCGAAGCAGCATTTCACACAGCCGCCTCCGCGATATACGGAAGCACGGCTCGTGAAGACGCTGGAGGAACTGGGAATCGGCCGTCCTAGTACGTACGCTCCGACTCTGGAGACAATCCAGAAACGCGGCTATGTCGCGATCGAAGAGAAGAAGTTCATGCCGACGGAGCTCGGAGAGCTCATTATCGAGCAGATGGAGCAGTTCTTCCCGGAAATTCTGGATGTCGAGTTTACAGCCCATATGGAAGGTGATCTCGACCATGTGGAAGAAGGCGCCGAAGATTGGGTTAAGGTACTGGGCGAATTTTACGAATCCTTCGAGAAGCGTCTGGAAGTCGCCGAAGAAGAAATGAAAGAAATCGAGATTGTCGATGAGGTCTCTGACGAGATCTGCGAGAAATGCGGCAAGCCGATGGTGTATAAACTGGGCCGTTTCGGCAAGTTCCTGGCCTGCTCGGGCTTTCCGGAGTGCCGGAACACCAAGCCGATCATCAAGGATATCGGTGTGGAATGTCCGAAATGCCATGAAGGCAAGGTTGTGGAGCGCCGGAGCAAGAAGGGCCGCGTCTTCTACGGATGCGACCATTATCCCGAGTGCGATTTCGTCTCATGGGATAAGCCGTCCGCGAAGCCTTGTCCGGAATGCGGCTCCTGGATGATCGAGAAACGGAATAAGCAGGGCGTGAAGCTTCAGTGCACATCCTGTGACCACAGCGAAGTGCTGGAAGAGAATGAGGAGGAAGCGGCGGAATAACTGAAGCCGCGGCCTGTCAATCATCAAGAGTTACGGAGGTCGTATCAAGTTGACAGAAATATTGCAGGATACATCATCCGGCCCGGTTAAGCCGGTCACCGTCATTGGAGCAGGATTGGCCGGCAGCGAGGCAGCCTGGCAGATCGCTTCGCGCGGAGTGCCGGTACGGCTGTATGAGATGAGACCGGTTGTGAAGACGCCGGCCCACCACACAGATAAATTCGCCGAGCTCGTATGCAGCAACTCGTTGCGGGCTAATGGCCTCGGGAATGCGGTCGGTGTTCTCAAGGAAGAAATGAGGCGCCTGGATTCTCTGGTACTGGGTTCGGCGGATAAGCATGCTGTCCCTGCAGGGGGAGCGCTTGCCGTTGACCGTGACGGCTTCTCCGGTGAAATCACTGAGCGGCTGCATAGTCATCCGCTCGTCGAAGTTATAAATGAAGAACTTCAGCATATACCGGATGAAGGGATTGTCGTCATCGCCACAGGACCTTTAACTTCCCCTTCGCTGTCCGCGGAAATCAAGGAGCTTCTTGGCGAGGAGTATTTCTACTTCTACGATGCGGCGGCGCCGATCGTCGAGAAAGACTCCATCGACATGAGCAAAGTCTATCTGGCTTCCAGATACGACAAGGGCGAAGCCGCTTATCTGAATTGTCCGATGAGTGAAGAAGAGTTTGATGTGTTTTACGATGCCCTGGTCAATGCGGAGACGGCGGCGCTTAAAGATTTTGAGAAGGAAATATACTTTGAAGGCTGTATGCCGATCGAGATCATGATGAAACGCGGCAAGCAGACAGCGCTGTTCGGACCAATGAAGCCGGTCGGTCTGCTCAACCCCCACACGGGCAAGCTTCCTTTCGCGGTCGTTCAACTCCGCCAGGATAATGCAGCCGGAACGCTCTATAACCTTGTCGGCTTTCAGACGCATCTGAAGTGGGGAGAGCAGAAGCGGGTCTTCTCGCTGATTCCTGGACTGGAAAATGCGGAATACGTGCGTTACGGGGTCATGCACCGCAACACCTTCATCAATTCCCCGAAAGTACTGCATCCGACCTACCAGCTGAAGGAGCGCGGACGGCTGTTCTTCGCAGGCCAGATGACGGGGGTGGAGGGTTACGTGGAATCAGCTGCCTCCGGGCTTATCGCCGGTATCAATGCGGCCAGAGCCGCACTTGGCGAGGAACTGCTGGTCTTCCCGGAAGATACGGTGCTTGGCAGCATGCCGGCTTACATTACGTCGGCCGATCCGGAGCATTTCCAGCCGATGAATGCCAACTTCGGTCTTCTGCCTAAACCGGAACGCCGGATTCGCAACAAAAAAGAGAAGAACGAGATGCTGGCACACCGGGCGCTGGACAGTCTGGCCGAATTTGCGGAGAAGACGGGATTGCCGCATAATGTGAATGAGGATATCTTACAGAATAGCTAAACAAGTGCAGGCAATAAAGGAGGTAAGAGCATGATTCCGGAATTTCATGCAACGACAATCTGTGCGGTGCGTCATAACGGTGAAGCCGCCATCGCGGGCGACGGGCAGGTTACCTTTGGCGAGAATGTGATAATGAAGACGACGGCCAAGAAGGTTCGGCGGTTGTACAGAGGGCAGGTCATTGCCGGCTTTGCCGGCTCGGTGGCGGATGCCATCACGCTATTCGAGAAGTTCGAAGGGAAGCTGGAGGAGCATCACGGCAATTTGCAGCGAGCGGCGGTTGAGCTGGCCAAGGATTGGCGTCAGGACCGCGTGCTGCGCAAGCTCGAGGCACTTATGATCGTGATGGACAAGAACGGCATGCTGCTTATCTCCGGAGGCGGGGAAATCATCGAGCCGGACGACGATGTGCTGGCTATCGGCTCTGGAGGGAATTTCGCCCTGTCCTCGGCCCGGGCGCTTAAGCGCCATGCGACTAATTTGAGCGCAGCCGAAATTGCGAGAGAAGCGCTTGTGATTGCATCGGAAATTTGCGTGTATACGAATTCCAATATTATTGTCGAAGAGTTGAAGGCATAACCGACTTCAGGAGAGGTGGAAAATCGACATGGCGAACCAATCGCTCACTCCTCGGCAGATCGTTGCCGAGCTGGATAAGTATATTGTCGGCCAGAAGCAGGCCAAGAAATCGATGGCTGTTGCTCTGCGCAACCGGTTCCGGCGGGGACGTCTTCCGGAAGACGTTCGTGATGAAATTGTGCCTAAGAACATTCTGATGATCGGACCTACCGGGGTGGGCAAGACCGAAATTGCGAGACGGCTCGCGAAGCTGGTCAATGCGCCTTTTGTCAAGGTGGAGGCGACGAAATTTACCGAAGTCGGCTATGTTGGCCGCGACGTGGAATCCATGGTTCGGGATCTTGTCGAGACAGCGATCCGCATGGTGAAGCTGGAACGGACGGAGAAGGTAAAGGAACGTGCCGAGGAGTTGGCCAATGAGCGGATCGTCCGCATTCTCGTTCCTTCCTCATCCAAGAGCAAAAGTCAACGCAATCCGCTGGAGATGCTGTTTGGCGGGGGGAACTCTCAGGAGGATGCCAAAGCCGACGATTCGGAAGGCGATGCATCGCTCGCAGAACAGCGCCGGGGCATCCGCTTCAAGCTGCTGGCCGGACAGCTCGAGGACGATATCATTGAAATCGATGTTGAGGATACATCCCCTACAATGCTCGATATGTTCGCCGGGCAGGGCAATGATCAGATGGGTATGAATATGCAGGAGATGTTCGGCAGCCTACTTCCAAAACGGACCAAGAAGCGCAAGCTGCCGATTCGGGAAGCTCGCAAGGTGTTGACCCAGGATGAGGCGAACAAGCTGATCGATATGGATGATGTCATTCAGGAATCTGTTGCGCGCGCGGAGCAGTCAGGCATTATTTTTATCGATGAAATCGACAAAGTGGCCAGCCAGGGAAAAGGTGCAGGTCCCGACGTTTCCCGTGAAGGCGTACAGCGCGACATTCTGCCGATTGTTGAAGGCTCTACCGTCGTGACGAAATACGGCCCGGTTAAGACCGATTATGTGCTGTTTGTTGCAGCAGGCGCATTTCATGTAGCCAAACCTTCCGATCTCATTCCCGAGCTTCAAGGCCGTTTCCCGATCCGGGTGGAGCTGAACAGCCTGACACTGGAGGATTTCGTGTCCATTTTGAAGGAGCCCCAGAACGCGCTGACGAAACAGTATGCGCTTTTGCTGGCGACTGAGGATATCGAGATTGAATTCCAGGACGAGGCCATTTATGAAATTGCCAAAATCGCCGCTACGGTCAATCAGAACATGGAGAACATCGGGGCACGCCGTCTGCATACCATTTTGGAAAAACTTCTGGAGGATTTGTCTTTCGAGGCTCCGGAGTTGACACTCGATAAAATGGTAATTACGCCGGAGTATGTCCGGGAAAAACTGGCAGATATCGCGCAAGATCGCGACTTAAGCCAGTATATTCTTTGATTTCCCTACGGTTCTACTCGTTGTCTAGGTAAGAAGTAACGGTTATTGGGAGTTTGATGTCTAAAATAAGGGAATTTTCGGAACATTATGAAAGAGAGAAGAAATATCTGGTTAATAATTGCCACAAATTGGATAAAAAGATCGCAAAGTCCTTTCTTTTTAAAAAAGATAGGGCTATTTTCTTATTGTAATATTATACAAATTCTAAGAGAATCAATATATACCAATTCGAGTTTCATAGTGTTTGGAAATTGTCGATCGCTAATTTTTCGGTGAAAACCCGGGAAAGGTCGCTTTTTTTATCAATTTTTGTCGATACAGAAGGATTTCAGAAAAAAATGTGGAATTCTTTTCATGATGAGTATTTGGAAAGGAGAAAAACATGGGATTGCTCAACAGCATCAGCTTTCAAAGGCTGCAGACAGGAATCGACGCCGCCACGTTGCGACAAAGCGCGCTGGCGAATAATGTAGCAAATGTCGATACACCCGGTTTTAAACGTTCCGATGTTTCGTTCGAAAGTTTGTTGCAGCAGGAAGAAAAAGGCATTAAGTCGACTCTGAACGCCAAAACAACCAATCCTCGTCATATCCAGTTCGGTAGTGCTGGTTCGGTTCCAACACCGATCACGCAAACCGACACGGAAACGTCCATGAACAACAACGAAAACAATGTTGACATCGACCGGGAAATGGCCCTGAGCGCAGAGAATCAGCTTCGCTACAATTCATACGTATCGCTGATTAACAATCAGATTACGATGATGCGATCGGCTATTGAAGGGAGATAGTAAAACATGAATTTTGGCAGTAGTTTTGGGATCAGCGCTTCGGCTTTAACTGCTCAAAGGCTGCGGATGGACGTCATTTCATCCAATATCGCCAACGCCGAAACAACACGCGCTTCCGTTGTCGACGGCAAGCCTGTGCCTTATCGCAGAAAGATGGTTGAGCTGGAATCAGTGAAAAGCGACAGCTTCTCCAATATCCTCCAATCGCAAATGAACAGTGGGACTCAAGGGGTACGCGTTCGCGCAATTACCGAAGATTCATCACCACTGAAGCCGGTCTACAATCCGACCCACCCGGATGCCGATGAAAATGGATATGTGTACATGCCGAATGTGGATACGACCAAGGAAATGGTGGACATGCTATCCGCTTCGCGCTCCTATGATGCCAATGTAACGATGTTCAATGCAAGCAAGGCGATGGTTACGAAGGCGCTTGAAATCGGCAAGTAATCAGATTTGCGGGTAACAAAGTATTGTGGTATAGGCTGCAATTAATAATCAAGGAGGAGACAAGTTGAATATTGCGATTGGACAGCAGGTCGTAACCCCTCTACAGATGAAGACGACTGAAACCCAGTCAGTGGCAGGACTCGCGGATGGGGAATCCAAAGGCTTTGGCGCTTATCTTGAAGATGCCCTGAATCAGGTGGCAGCTCAGGAACAAAATGCGAAAGACATGAATAACAAGTTTGTTTTGGGTGAAGTGAATGTGGATGAAGCGATGATTGCCTCTCAGCAAGCGCTTCTCAGTCTTCAGCTGACTACTCAGGTCCGAAACAAAGTCATTGAAGCCTATCAGGAAATTATGAGAACGCAGATCTAAATAATCCCAGCTTGGTTTCGGATGAGGTGACACTGTGAATGAAAGATTCGCCCAATACAGGGACAGGATATCCCAGTATTGGAACAAATTCAGCGTTAAACAGAAGGTTCTGTTCTTTTCGACGCTGTTGATCATGATTATTATCATTATCGCTGTTACGATGCGGCTCACCCGAACCGAATATGAAGTCGCCTTTCAGGACTTGGACAGCACCGATGCGGCGGGGGTTATCAATTACCTGGATACCTCCGGAATCAGCTACAAGCTGAGCGCGGACGGACACAGCATTTCCGTTCCGAGCACCGACGCCGCTCGGGTGAAAGTGGATGTCGGCTCACAAGGTATCGTTCAGGATGGATCGATCGGTTTCAAGGTTTTTGACGAGAGTTCATCCATGATCGGCACGACTGACAGCGAGTTTAATGTGAAGTATAACAACGCGCTTAACGGCGAGGTCCAACAGCTGCTTCAGAAGATGCAGGGAGTCAAGGACGCCAAGGTGCTCGTCAATTTGCCGAAAGAAACTGTGTTTGCCACCCAGGATGACCAGGAGAAAGCTTCGGCATCTGTTGTCCTTTCGTTCAAACCGGGATTCCGGCCGAGTCAGGACAATATCGACGGTTATTTCAATCTGGTGAAGACTGCTATTCCGAATCTGCCGATCGATAATATTACCATTACGAACGACGAGACGGAACTTATGCCATCGGCCAAGGGCGGCCAGAACGGCGTATCCAACCAGGTTGAAGAGAACTTCGCTCTTCAGAAAAAATTTGAAGATGAAGTCAAGAAGAATGTAAAAGCGTTTCTTGCTAATCTGACAGGTCCCGACAAAGTCGATGTCCTGGTCTTCTCCAAGCTTAATTTCGATAAAGAGAGCCGCAAAGAGGATCTCGTTACACCTGTTGATAACGAGAATATGAAGGGCATCGAAATCAGCTCGCAGATCATCAGCAACACGTATTCGGGAACTGGCAACACAGATGGCGGGGTAGCGGGAACCGGCTCAGGAGATGTATCGGGATATCCGACGAGCAGCAATACCGGGAACAGTACATCCGAGGAATCCTCCGAGACGCGAAACTACGAGGTCAACAGAATTACGAAGGATATCATTGCAACGCCATATACTGTAAAAGATTTAACCATTAATGTTGCAGTTGAACCACCTGATGGCCAAACAAGTTTGGATACCGCAACAAATGATGCAATTCGTACGATTTTGGTCAATATTGTCAGAGCGTCGCTTGCGGATTCAGGAGTTACTTATACAGACGCTGATTTAACGAAAAAAGTTTCGGTCTCCGTGCAGCCAGTTGGTGTAAATACATCTGCGCAGACTGCGGGCGGTATGGCGAAATGGATGATTTGGGCAATTGCAGGAGCGGCGCTGCTGCTCGGCGCGGGCGGAGGATACTTCTTCTTACGCCGCCGTCGCAGCGATGCGGAAGAGGAAACCGAAGACGAACCTCTTCAAATGCCGACGGAGTTCCCGTCTATCAATCTCGAGAGTGTAACGAACGAGAGCCAAGTACGCAAGCAGCTTGAAGGCCTGGCTAAGAAAAAGCCGGAAGAATTCGTAAACCTGCTGCGCACGTGGCTTGCAGATGAACAGAGGTGAACCTATGGCAAAGGCTGCACAGCAGGGTCTTAGCGGCCGACAAAAAGCAGCGATACTGCTTATTACTTTGGGGCCTGAAGTATCGGCCCAAATCTTCAAACATTTAAGAGACGAGGAAATCGAACAGCTCACGCTTGAGATTGCCAATGTTCGCAAGGTGGACAGCGGCGAGAAGGAAATGATCATGTCGGAGTTTCATCAGATTTGCCTCGCTCAAGAGTATATTTCTCAGGGTGGTATCAATTACGCCAAGGAAATTCTGGAGAAGGCGCTTGGCCAGCAAAAGGCTCTGGAAGTTATCAACAGGCTTACAGCTACACTCCAGGTTAGACCTTTCGACTTCGCTCGAAAAGCGGATCCGAATCAGATTTTGAACTTTATCCAGAATGAGAATGTTCAGACTATCGCTCTCGTTCTATCCTATCTGCAGTTCGATCAGGCCGCAGCCATCCTGTCGTCGCTTCCCCAAGAGAAGCAAGCGGAGGTGGCAAGAAGAATTGCAGTCATGGACAGCACTTCGCCGGAAGTTATATCCCAGGTCGAAAGGGTGCTGGAACAGAAGCTGTCCGCTACCGTAACCCAGGATTATACGAATGCCGGCGGCATCGAATCGATCGTTCAGATTTTGAACGGCGTCGACCGCGGGACCGAGCGTACAATTCTGGATTCACTGGAAATTCAGGACCCGGAACTTGCCGAAGAAATCAAGAAGCGGATGTTCGTGTTCGAAGACATCGTCAATGTGGACAACCGTTCTATCCAGCGGATTATCCGGGATATCGAAAATTCCGATCTGCAGCTTGCGCTTAAGGTTGCAAGCGAAGAAGTCCGGGATGTCATCTTCCGGAATATGTCCAAACGGATGGCGGAGACGTTCCGCGAAGAGATGGAATACATGGGGCCGGTTCGGCTGCGTGATGTTGAAGAGGCACAGACCCGCATCGTAGGCACGATTCGAAGACTGGAAGAATCGGGTGAAATTATAATTGCCCGCGGCGGAGGAGATGACATTATTGTCTAAACTGATCAAACACTCCCAATACGTTCCTGTTGATGTGCTGAAAAGGCTGGAAATAGCCAGGCAGCATGCCGGCATTCAGGAAGAAGAGAACCTTCAGTCCGAAAATCATGCTTCTGCAGCTTTTGTAGATCCCGCTTACGAAGCGACGGAGCAATCCCGGAGACAAATCTTGCATGATGCCAAGGAATTTGCGGAGGGCCAAGTGCGGGATGCCTCAATGGAAGCGGAGCGGATAATCGAAGCCGCCCGCGCCGAAGCGGAGGAGTGGTGGCAGAGCCGAAGAGATCAGGATGAGAACCTGGTCGAAGCGGTTAAGGCCGAAGCCTTTAGCAAGGGCTATGAGGAAGGGCTGTTGGATGCCGAGAAAGAAATGCGCGAGAAACTTGCCATTGTAATGGAAGAAGCGCAGGCGGTTCTGACTGAGGCGTATAAGGCAAGAGATTTGATCATTCAGGAAGCGGAGCCTTTTTTGGTGGAGCTGAGCTGCGAGATCGCCGAGAAAATAGTCGAGAAGCAGTTGACAATCGAGCCCGCATTTACCGTCGAACTGATAAAAAGAAACCTCGCCCGCAAACGAGAGCAAGGAATTATCTCCTTGTGCGTCGCGCCAAGCCAGTTCGCTTTTGTTAACGCGGCTCGCGAGGAACTTACACTGGCTATCGATTCCCAGGCAGAGCTTCAAATTCTTCCTGACTCGACGGTCAAGGATCACGGCTGTGTGATCCGCTCTTCTTTTGGAAGCGTGGACGCTCGAATTGACACCCAGCTGCAGGAAATCAAGAAAGAACTGATCAGGGTAGCGCTTGACAATGAGGATCACAGAAATGGTGAAGAGCATGCTTGATACCCGCAAATATAAAGAGCAGCTGAGAGGCTTTGATCCCGTTCGCATCAATGGCAAGGTTACGCAGGTTATCGGACTGATGGTGGAGTCGGAAGGGCCGGATGCCAGCATAGGCGATGTCTGTTACATCTATCCGGCAAAAGGAAGCAAACCGCTTAAGGCGGAGGTAGTCGGATTTCGCGACAATAAGGTGCTTCTGATGCCGTTGGGTGAGCTCCAAGCAATTGGACCTGGCTGTGATGTCGTCGGGACAGGCAAGCCTTTGAATGTTCAGGTTGGCTCCGAACTCCTAGGCAAAGTGCTTGACGGACTTGGACAACCTTTGGACGGTTCGCTTATCCCGGCACGAATGCCTTATAGTTCCACCTTTAACACGCCATCCAATCCGCTTAATCGCCCGAGAGTGCAGGAGCCGATCAGCATCGGCGTCCGGGCTATTGATGGACTGCTAACGATTGGCAAAGGTCAGCGTGTCGGTATTTTTGCAGGATCAGGCGTTGGCAAGAGTACGTTAATGGGGATGATCGCCCGAAATACTTCTGCTGATGTCAATGTGATCGCGTTGATCGGCGAACGGGGAAGAGAAGTGCTGGATTTCATAGAACGGGATTTGGGGCCAGAAGGCTTGCAGCGTTCGGTTGTCATTGTTGCAACTTCTGACCAGCCCGCACTAATCCGCATCAAGGGAGCCCTTATCGCAACGACAATCGCCGAGTATTTTCGAGATCGCGGGTTGAACGTCATGCTCATGATGGACTCGGTCACCCGTTATGCCATGGCTCAACGCGAAGTGGGCTTGGCGGTCGGCGAGCCTCCGGCTATGAGAGGTTACACACCGTCGGTGTTTGCAAGCCTTCCGAAGCTGCTTGAACGTGCGGGTACCGGTCCAACCGGATCGATAACGGCTTTTTACACCGTACTTGTTGACGGGGACGACATGAATGAACCAATTGCCGATGCGGTGCGCGGTATTCTGGACGGGCATATTGTTCTGAACCGCGGTATTGCGAACCGGGGACATTTTCCGGCGATTGATGTGCTGTCAAGCATCAGCCGGGTTATGAAAGACATCGCTCCTAGGGATCAGATCGCAGCGGCGGAGAATGTGAAGCGGTTGATGGCTGTCTATAAGGAGTCGGAAGATTTAATTAATATCGGAGCCTACCAAAGAGGATCGAACGCTCAAATCGACGAGTCAATCTTTTATATAGACCGGATTTGGGAGTTCACCAGACAAAAAGTTGACGAGAAGACGACCCTTTCCGAAGTCCAGCAGGATTTAATCTCCCAGTTCTCAAGGAGTTGAATGGTAATTCATGAAATTTAATTATAATTTCCAGAAGGTCGTTGATTTGAAGGGCAATGAACGCACGCAAGCCGAGTGGATGCTGTCCAGTGCGTTAGGCGAGCTTGAAGCACAAGAGAAGAGCTTGGCGGAACTAATGGAACAGCGGAACGAAATGCTGCTTCAACTTCAGGCGGCGGCAGAGCAGTGCTCATCCATGAATAAGATCAGGGAATTACAGGACTACGTCGACTTTTTGGAAAACTGTATCGTCCATAAGCATCAGCAAATCAACGCTGCGCATCAAAAGGTCGTGCGTAAGCAGGACGAACTCAACGAGAAGGCTCTGGACGAAAAGGTGTGGCTCAAAGCCAGAGAAAAGGCGCTTTCCCTTTTCCAGCACAATATGAACTTGCGGGAACAGAATGATTTGGACGAGATGGCTACGGTCCGCTTCGCGATGAAGTCCCTGTAAGATTTGGAGGTCTTGAAACTCTTGGCACAGAACGATATGGAGCTGGAGAACGAAGGGGCGGCAGGCAAATTTGAACGGTTTCTTTTTCTGATGATTCCAATTCTGTTTACGCTCGTGCTGATCGGCGTTCTGCTGGCGCTCTTTAATATGGATTATCGAAATGACATGCTCAAGCTGGCCAATAAAATCCCGATTGTGGAGAAATGGATTCCCGATCCGGAGACGACAGAGGCGGACAACGCGGATTCGAAGGACAAGCAGACTGAAAGCTCAACTTCCACGATCAAGAAGCTGAAGAGTCAGCTTGCGGAACAAGAGGCCAAAGTTAAAGAGCTGACGGAGCAGAAGACGGCTCAGGATCAACAGGTCAAGAGCCTGCAGGATCAGATCAAGTCGCTTCAGACCGCTCAAGACGCAAGTGCGCCTACTCCTTCGCCTACGGAAGATCCTCACGCGAAAGCTGTCGCAGATATGACCAAGCTGTACGCAGGTATGAAGCCGTCAAGCGCAGCCAATATCATGAAGAATATGACTACGGATGAGGTTGTACAACTGCTTAGCGGAATGAACAATGAGAACAAATTGGCGATTCTTGAAAAAATGGATCCCAAAACGGCGGCGGATGTCTCAGTAAAGCTAAAAGAATCGACCGATTCTTCCGATATGGCTATTGCAGCCCTTCAATCGAGACTCAATCAGCAATCGTCCGCATCGACAGGATCAACTAGCAGCGGAAATCTCGACAAGGCGACGCTAACCCAGACATTCACTTCAATGCCTGCAACCGAGGCAGCCAAACTGCTGTCTTCCATGTACAGCGTCAGCCCGGATAAGGTAGTCACGATTCTCAGCTCGGTAAGCGACAGCGTGAGATCTTCGATTCTTGCCGAGATGACCAAGAACGACACCAACGGTGAAACGGCCAAGATTGTGAACAGGCTGATGGGCGGCAAATAAGATTATTAAACTGTACTTACTTGAAAGGAGGTGAAAACAAATATGAGTCTTGTATTTCAAATGATGTCTTTAGGTGCAGGAATGACAGGCAAAACCACTGGAACAGGCACCACTAACCAGACCAACGTTCAGGGAACATCAGCAGCAGGGCTATTCTCGCAAACGTTGATTCAGAGCCTGGGCGGCCAAAGTCTGAGCGGGAAGCTCGGCGATGGTGAAACGGCGATCAATCTGCAAAGCCTTGCGGCCATTTTGCAGGGAGCGAACAACACCAATCAGGGCGACGATGCTAAACCGGCAACCCTGGGAGAACTGGTGGAAGAAATCATCCCGGAGCTTGGGAAGCTAGATGATGCAATCGAGTCAGATCCTGCTTTGTTGGCTGCACTTCAAGGCTGGCTTGCACAAGCTGCCGCAGTGCTGGCGGGCAATGATCAGGCTGAACCCGGGCAGCAGACAGAATTGACTGCTCTCGCGGAGAATCCGGCGACAGTAAGATTTGCCGTTCAAGATCAACTGAACAATCTGGCTGCCATACTTAATGAGGCTTCAGCGGGAACTGAGACCACCAAGCTTCAGGCTCAGAAACTAGTTGCAAGCTTTGCTTCAATCATTGAACCCATCATGGACAACGTACAGCCTAACTCGCTTGATAATGCCGTTGCACCTGCTCAGATGTTAGGTGCTGAAGAAATCAATCAACCGCTGCAGAACAAAAATGTAAAAGCTGACAGTCAATTGGTTCAAGCCCTGCAGGGACATCAGAATCCGGTTGTCGCGAACGCTGCCGGGAATCATTCTGAAACCGCTGTGTCGTCAGACAACTCGGACCCGGTTACGCTGCTTCAGGAGCTTAAGGCTAGCCTGAGCACAGCCGCGAAGGAATCCTCAAACGGCCAAGGTCAAGACGAGGCGCTCAACCAGGAAGATTCGAATAAGGGTGCGCAGGACGATGGGAAAATTGTTACGGCCGGTCAGCTTCTGATGAAAGATGGGATTACCGGATCGGCTAAAGCCGAGATTCAACAGCCTGTGCCCGTTCGAAAGTTCTCTGAAGAAATGACCAAACTGATCACCGGCAAGCTTGAAATTGTCAAGAAGAATGGAGTTGCCGAAGCAACGATCTCTTTGTTTCCGGAGAATCTGGGGCAGGTTGACGTCAAGATCACTCTTCAGAACGGTCAAGTCGTCGCACAATTCATGACAGAGCACTCCAATGCAAAGAGCCTGCTTGAGAATCAAATGTCTCAGCTTCGCGCAGCGCTTCAGTCGCAAGGACTGCAGGTTGAGAAGTTGGAGGTCACACAGAACACGTCTTCACCACAATCCCAGCTGTTCCAGGAAGGCCGGCAGTCTAACTCTGGCGGACAGAATTCTGAACGGCGTTCCAAGGAGCGCAACGTTCAAAGCGAGGATGCCATTCTCGCAGCGGAACTTGATGGAGAGTTGAAGGAATGGCGTGCGACTGAGAGACAGAACCTGCAGAGTCATGCAGGCCAATTCTCAGCGAAAGCCTAAGTCTACCAAAAGGGAGGTGAACACAAATGGCATCCACGGACAGTATCATTTCCACATCGAATGTCTGGCCGAACTATTCATCATCGAACGTAGCCAATGTCAACTCTTCCACCAGCAAGACCGGCAGCTCGACACTTGGCAAAGACCAGTTTCTGAAGATTTTGATTACCCAGCTTCAGAATCAGGACCCGATGCAGCCGATGGAAGACAAAGAGTTTATCGCTCAAATGGCTCAGTTCTCGTCGGTAGAGCAATTAATGAATATCTCCACTCAGCTTAATACGTTAAATCAATCACTTGGCGCGGTTTCCGGTCTAATCGGGAAAAATGTCAGCTGGCTCGACTCTTCGACTTCTTTGGAACAATCGGGAATCGTAGATTCAATTGTTGTCAGCAGCGGCGTTCAATATGCGATAGTAGGCAAGGATAAGATTGCCCTAACCGATATTACGAAGATACAGAATGCGGATACCGCGGCTTCTACGGAAAGCGGGTCATCTTCATGAATGAAAAAATGACAGTCGGTCAAATGTACACCGGCATTCGCCATCCGGGAGTCGTAGCGCGCCCGGGCAGCAGCACTCAAGCTTCGGCTAAATCATCCGATGTCTCCTTCGAGAGCATGCTGCAGCAGAATATGCTGAAGTTCAGCAATCATGCTGCCAAGCGTCTAGAGCAGCGGGGGATTCAGCTCGGAACACAGCAATTGGACCAGATCAACTCGGCCGTTGAACAAGCGGCGGCAAAAGGAAGCAAGGAATCGCTCATCCTGATGAAGGACTTGGCGTTCATCGTCAATATTCCGAATCGCACCGTTGTGACAGCCATAGATGGAAGTTCAATGAAGAACAATGTTTTTACGCAGATCGATAGTACTGTAGTTATTTCTTAACCGGCTGGCCCTAACGGAATGCCGGAGAACCGCCGACCGACAGACGCGGTTCACAACAATCATCCGGGAGCTTAAACAAGCTCCACAATGGGAGGATCTATTAAATGTTAAGATCAATGTACTCCGGTGTTTCAGGCATGCGCGGCTTTCAGACGAAGCTGGACGTCATCGGCAATAACATCGCCAATGTCAACACAACCGGCTTCAAATCCTCGCGGGTAATGTTCAAGGATATTATGAGCCAGACGACTTCCGGTGTTAGCGCTCCGACAGACGGCGGAGCAGGCGGCGTTAACGCCAAGCAGATCGGTTTGGGCGTAAGCATCGGATCGATAGACACGCTGCATCTGGCAGGCAGTGCTCAGACCACCAATAACCCTACTGATTTACGGATCGACGGCGACGGTTTCTTTCTTGTCAAGCTTAATGATGATCAAGAGACTCCGTTCCTGACACGCGCAGGTGATTTCCATGTTGATGCGAGCCGGAACCTGGTTAACTCGGACGGTCTTCATGTAGTGGATTCTTCGGGCGAAGCTATTGTACTGGGTGACGATGTAACAGCCTTCTCCATTTCCAATGACGGTACCATTTTGCAGACTATGAGTGACGGTACGACAACAACCGGCGCACAAATCGGCATTGGCAAGGTAAGCAATCCTGGAGGACTTGAGAAGATCGGCGGCAATCTGTACCGCATGACAATGAATGCTAACGCAGAGGGCGCGCTTGAACCTACAACCGCCAACAACACAGAATCAGGAACTGGCGCTATCGTCGCCGGACAGCTCGAAATGTCAAACGTTGATTTGACAGGCGAGTTCACAGAAATGATTGTGGCACAGCGCGGCTTCCAGGCTAACTCCCGCATTATTACCACTTCGGATGAGGTGCTTCAGGAAGTCGTTAACCTGAAACGGTAAGTAGGCTTATAGAGCCGGGAAGTTTTTGGTATACGCAGTTGCAAGTTTTGCATTATAATAGACTCGTTTCGCTTTTTTATAGCATTATCTTCATTATCCGGTCAAAGCTTCCTTTGGCCGGATAGTGGGGAGACAAGCCGCACGCCGATTATCCGTTTTACTATTTACCAGAAATGCTGCGAAGTCTGCTGCAGACGCGCGCTCTTCTGACATAGGAGGCCTAGTATGATCTCGGTAACACGATTAAACGGATCGCCAATGTGGCTTAATGCCCTTCTGGTAGAAATGGTGGAGGAAAACCCGGACACCTATATCACACTGGTAACGGGCAAAAGGCTGATTGTTCTTGAAAAAGCCGATGAGGTTATAGCCAAAATCAGGGACTACAATAAGGATATCGGCGCAAATTCCGCTACCATTAAAGTCCAAACACTGGAGGAGCTTTCATGAAAAAGATGCTGCCTTGGCTGATTACGATTTTACTCGCAATTACTTTGATCGTGGTCGCCGCTTTTCTGTTATTGAACAAGATTTTCCCAAGTGACACGAACAATCCTGTAAATGAAGTAGCTCAGCAGGTCGAAACCAAGAACCTGACGGCTGATCAAATCGTTGAGCTGACTTCTGAAATATCAGAGATCAAGACTAACCTTGCAGACCCCGATTACATCGTTCAAATAAACTTCGCGTTCCAGCTGGATACAGCAAAGGCGAAAGAAGAGTTTGAGAAAATCAAGGATATCAAAATCAAACCGCTGATTATCAAGACCCTGGCCGATGTGAAACCGCAGGAACTTAGCGGAGCCGCAGGCAAGGATCAGTTGTGCAGCAAGCTGCTTAATCTGATCAATAAGACTCTGCCCGAGGGTAAAGTGACTCAGGTAGAAATAACCAATTATATATTGGCATCCATGTAACAGGATTAAAGCAGCCAAGGGGGTGATTGAGTGGTTGATGTACTATCGCAAAATGAAATTGACGCTCTGCTTGCCGCCCTTTCATCTGGCGAGATGGACGCAGACGAACTAAAAAAAGAAGAAACTCAGCGAAAAATCCGCTCCTATGATTTCAAGAGGGCATTGCGTTTCTCCAAGGACCATATCCGAAGTCTGACGAGGATTCACGAGAATTTCGCACGATATCTTACGACATATTTTTCAGCACAGCTGCGGACGTTTGTTCAGATCAATGTGGTTCAGGTAGAGCAGCTGCCCTATGATGAATTCATCCGTTCCATTCCCAAAATGACGATATTGAACATCTTTGAAGCCGAGCCATTGGAAGGCCGAATGGTTATGGAAGTTCACCCCAATATCGCATATGCAATGCTGGATCGGCTGTTAGGCGGGGTTGGAACCGCGCCTACCAAGGTAAACACTCTGACTGAAATCGAAACAACCATAATGGAGCGTATATTCAGCCGCTGCTTCGAGAGCCTTCAGGAGGCCTGGAAGACCGTATTGGATATTGAGCCCCGATTAGAGGCTCTTGAGACTAATCCGCAGTTTATGCAGATTGTGTCGCCTAACGAGACCATTGCTCTGATATCCCTTAGCACGAAGATCGGGGATACGACAGGCATGATCAATCTTTGTATCCCGCATGTTGTGCTTGAACCAATTATGGCAAGACTCTCGGTGCATCAATGGTTTGTCTCCGAGAAGAAGACACGGGACGATCAGGAAATTCAAGCCATACGAGATAACGTAACGAAAGCACAGCTTCCGATCGTTGCCGAGCTTGGCGAGTCGAGAATTTCTGTTTCCGAGTTTTTAGGTCTGAGCGTAGGTGATGTAATATCATTGAACCGGACTGTTGAAACTGGTCTTTCAATTAAGGTTGGCAACATACCGAAATTTATCGGAAGCCCGGGAGTAGTCAAAGATCGGGTCGCTGTACAGATTGACGAGATTGTCAATGAAGGAGTTGAAGAGCTTGACGAGTAAGGACTATTTATCCCAGGAAGAAATCGATGCTCTTTTAAAACAATCTGCCGAAGGCACAGACTCGCCAGCTGCGAAGACTGTGGATGACTATCTGACGCCTTTTGAACAGGATGCCCTGGGTGAAATCGGGAACATCACGTTTGGCAGCGCGGCAACGGCCTTATCTACCCTGCTCGGCAAAAAGGTCGATATTACGACACCGCAGGTTTCGATCATTACACGCAGTGAATTTGAAGTGGCTTTTCCGAAGCCGCATGTCGCCGTACATGTTCAATACGTGGACGGTTTCCAGGGGATTAACTCCCTCGTAATCAAAATCCGCGATGCCCAAGTTATTGCGGACCTTATGCTTGGAGGAAGCGGTGAGCCCAAGGATGAGGAACTGAACGAGATTCATATCAGCGCGGTTCAGGAAGCGATGAACCAGATGATGGGTTCATCCGCAACCTCAATGTCTACGATCTTTAACCGGTTCGTTAATATTTCGCCGCCGGGCATTGATATCCTGAACATGTCGAGCGGTGAAGGAGTGGGAAGTCTTCCTGAAGAGGAGACACTGATCAAAATCTCGTTCCGTCTGACAATCGGGGATTTGATCGATTCCACCATCATGCAGCTTCTGCCTGTTTCATTCTCCAAGAATATGGTGTCTATGCTGATCGGGGATGCAGCCGCTGAAGAACCGGCCGCAGCGGTCGAAGCGCCGGCTAAACCGGCTTCTCAACCGGCTCAGGCTCCTGTGCAGCAGACACCTCCGGCAGGCGCCCCTGAAGCCCAGACGCCTCCGCAAGGTCAGCAGCCTTATCCGGGAATGCCGGAAGGAGGATATTACTATCCGCCATATGGGATGCCGCCATACGGAATGCCCGGAGCGGTGCCTCCTTATGGAATGCCGCCTCAAGGAACGCCGTATCCACAAGCTGCGCAGACGCCTCCTCCTGCCGCACCGCCAGCCCGGAACGTAAATGTACAGCCGGTGCAGTTCGGCAATTTGAGCGGCAACGTGTACGGCAACGTCGACGAAAATAATTTAAACTTATTGATGGACATTCCCCTGAAGGTCACCGTAGAATTAGGAAGGACCCAGAAGCAAATTAAGGATATTCTTGAAATGTCTCAAGGCTCAATCATCGAGCTGGATAAGCTCGCCGGTGAGCCTGTTGATATCCTGGTGAACAACAAGCTGATTGCCAAGGGAGAAGTTGTGGTAATCGATGAGAACTTCGGGGTTCGCGTAACGGATATTGTAAGCCAATGGGACCGGATGCAAAAATTACAATAAGCAAAAATTAGGGAGGATTTTCTTAAATGGCTAACCGAATTTTGATCGTAGACGATGCTGCTTTTATGAGAATGATGATTCGCGATATTTTGTCCAAAAACGGGTTTGAAGTAGTAGGTGAAGCCCAGGACGGTTCCCAGGCGATTGAAAAATTTAAAGAACTGCGTCCCGACTTGATCACAATGGATATTACTATGCCTGAAATGGACGGCATCGCAGCATTGAAGGAAATTAAGAAGGTAGACGCTAACGCGAAAGTCATTATGTGCTCCGCAATGGGCCAGCAGGCTATGGTAATCGATGCCATTCAAGCCGGCGCCAAGGACTTTATCGTTAAGCCGTTCCAAGCTGACCGCGTTATCGAAGCCATTAACAAAACGCTTGGCGTTTAGGAGTAGTCCATGCCCAGCAACTCCGGCTTTGACGGTGGAAGCACTACGCTGAATTTAATCAATGTAATCCTGGCTCTTATTGTTATCCTTGTTCTTATCGTGTTGCTCATCCGGTTTCTTGGACGGCGAAATCAAAACTGGATGAGCAACCGGTCCATTAGAACCCTGGGAGCAGTCGGACTTGGTCCAAGCAAATCGCTGCAGGTCATTGAGATTGGCGAAAGCCTGTATATCATCGGGGTAGGAGAGAATGTCACCATGCTCGACAAAATAACCGATCCCGAGGAAGCGGCGGTCATTATGGCGGCATTCGAGGAACAGTCCTCATCTGCCGGTCATTTATTCAAGACAGTTGGAGATAAGCTGAGAGGCAGATTTCAAGGCAGAGTGTCGTCGGAGGAAATTAATCTGAACGATAACTCTACATTCTATGAAATGCTTAATTCCAAACTGCGCTCCGCTCCTGACCGAAAGAAGGAATTAGAGGAACTGCTAGACGAGGATGACAAGAAGAACAGGCAGGAGGAGACATGAAGAAGAAAATTCTGCTCACCTTCCTGCTTATCGGTCTGTTTAGTATTCTGGTTCTGCGACCGATCTACGCGGCTGCAGCTGATCCGATTCCGAATATCGATATTCAGGTAGGGGGACAGGGCTCGCAGAGCGGGACGAGCTCGGTATCCATCATTTTACTTATTACCGTACTGAGCGTCGCACCTGCGTGTCTGGTGTTGATGACAAGCTTTACACGGATTGTCATCGTCCTCGGATTCGTCCGTACATCGCTTGGCACTCAGCAAATGCCGCCCAATCAGGTTTTGGTCGGGTTGGCATTGTTTTTGACCCTGTTCATCATGTCGCCTACGCTGTCGAACGTGAATCAGGTTGCGCTTCAGCCTTATATCAAAGGCGAGATTTCGCAGACGGAAGCGTTGAAAAAGGCCGAGGAACCCATGAAGCAGTTCATGTTCAAGTATACGCATGAGAAGGATCTGCTTCTGTTCATGAAATATAACGGCTATACAGGGGAGCACAAGCCCAATACTTACAAGGATATTCCGTTGACGGTTCTTATTCCTTCCTATGCGATGAGTGAGATGAAGACGGCTTTTCAGATGGGCTTTTTGATATTCATTCCATTCCTGATTATTGATGTGGTTGTGTCCAGCACACTGATGGCCATGGGGATGATGATGCTTCCGCCAGTTATGATTTCACTGCCTTTCAAAATCATGCTGTTCGTGCTTGTAGACGGCTGGTATCTTGTCGTCAAGTCGCTGCTTCTAAGCTACGGTACTTGACGAAAGGAGGGGCGATATCCATGAGTACGGAATTTATAATCGGACTTGCGGGACAAGCGGTATATCTGATGCTGGAGATAAGCGCGCCGATGCTCGTGTTCGGTCTTGTAGTCGGACTTCTTGTCAGTATCTTTCAGGCCACAACCCAAATTCAAGAGCAGACGCTGGCCTTTGTTCCGAAGATCGTAGCTGTGTTGCTGTCTCTGCTCTTGTTCGGGCCATGGATTCTAACGAAGCTTATTGATTTCACATCCCACATACTGGGAAATCTGTATCTGTACATCGGTTGACGTTATGATAAACTCCATCTTACAGGGATTTCCTGTCTTTTTGCTAATTTTTTGTCGAATTACAGCTTTTTTTGTTGTGGTTCCTGTGTTTTCTTCACGCAACATTCCAATGTCGTTCAAGATCGGCCTTGCCTTTTTCGTGTCATTGGTCGTTTTTACTGCCAGAGGGACGGGCATTGTTGTTCAAGAGGATTTGAACCTTGTTTTGTTGATTGTGCGCGAGGTGCTAATCGGCCTGCTTCTCGGTTTTATCGGATACCTGATGTTTATGATGATACAGACGGCCGGTTCCTTTATTGACTTGCAGATCGGTTTCTCTATTGCGAACGTTATTGACCCGTTGTCCGGTGCGTCGGCGCCACTGCTCGGCAATTTCAAGTATATGATCGCGTTGCTGCTGTTCCTGGGGATGAACGGTCATCACTATTTGCTGGACGCCATAGTCAACAGCTACAACTGGGTTCCTTTGAACAATTCGGTGCTTGAGAGAATGATGGACGGCAGTCTGTCGGAGTTCCTTATTCGTACGTTTGGACAGGCATTCATGCTTGCACTTCAAATGTCGGCGCCCCTTGTAACGGCATTGTTCCTAACGGATCTCGGACTTGCCTTTTTGGCCAGAACCGCGCCCCAATACAATGTCTTTGTCATAGGCGTGCCTTTAAAAATCATAGTCGGCCTGGCTCTTCTCATGATTCTCATGCCGACCATGGCTGTTTTGTTCCAAAATCTGTTCAGCATTATGTTTGAATCCATGCGCAATCTGCTAACGACTATGGGCGCCTAAGCCGGACTGGGAGGGACGAATGAACAAGCGGTATAAATTCGACCTTCAAATGTTCGGCGGCGACAAGACGGAGAAGCCTACCGCGAAGCGGCGCGGAGATGCCCGGAAGAAAGGCCAGGTCGCCAAAAGCCATGAGCTGTCCGGAGCCATTGTCCTGCTATCCGCGGTGTCCACGCTGCTCATTTTCGGAGGCTTTCTAAAGGAACGGGTCGTTTCGTTGTTCAGGGATATCCTGATGAACAGGCTGACGATGGAAGTGACACCGGATAATGTGATGAACCTGATGAGCGGGTATGGAGTTCAAATTTTGGTCATATTGGCTCCGGTTTTTCTAATTCCCTTGATCTTGGCAATCGTCGCCGAGGTGAGTCAGATCGGTTTCAAGATGGTCGGCGAAGGACTGACGCCAAAATTCAGCAAGATTAATCCACTCAAAGGTTTGAAGAACATTTTTTCGATGCGTTCATTGGTGGAGATGTTCAAATCAATTCTGAAGCTGATTATCATCGGATATTTGGTCTTCAGCACGCTTTGGGGAAAAAAACAGGAATTTTTGGCTCTGTCCCATGTGGATGTTGAAGGAATTATGCATTTTGCTTCAAAAATGACATTGAACTTAGGAATGAAGATCGGAGCTGCACTGTTGATTATGGCCGTACTGGACTATGTGTACCAGCGCTATGAGCATGAAAAAAGTCTGAAGATGACCAAACAGGAAATCAAAGACGAGTACAAGAACATGGAAGGCGATCCGCAAATCAAAGGAAAAATCAGGGAGCGTCAGCGCCGGATGGCCATGCAGCGAATGATGCAGGAAGTTCCGAAGGCGGACGTAATCATAACCAACCCGACTCACTTTGCCGTCGCATTGAAATATGACGGATCAACCATGGAGGCTCCGCAAATTGTGGCCAAAGGCCAGGACTTTGTTGCCCTTCGCATTCGCGAACTGGCCAAGGAACATGGCATTATTACGATGGAAAACAAGCCGCTTGCACGGGCGCTGTTTCAGCGGGCGGAGATCGGGGATGCGGTTCCCACTGATCTGTTCCAGGCGGTTGCTGAAGTGTTGGCTTACGTATATAAACTAAAGGGCAGACCAAGATCCAACGGGAGGTAGGAAGCATTGAAAGCAAAGGATTTAACAGTTCTTCTTGGTATAATCGGCATTGTGCTGATGATGATTCTTCCGATTCCTACGTGGCTGCTCGACTTACTGCTCGTTATTAATATTTCCATAGCGCTGACCATTCTGCTGGTTGCGATGAATACGAAGGATGCGCTGCAGTTCTCCATCTTTCCATCCCTGCTGCTCATTACAACGCTCTTCCGTCTTGCGCTTAATCTCTCCACGACCAAGCTGATTCTGGCTAACGGAGACGCCGGTTCAGTTGTTGCCACATTCGGGAGCTGGATCGCAAGAGGCCAGATCGCAATCGGATTTATCGTCTTTCTGATTCTGGTTGTCGTACAGTTCATCGTTATTACCAAAGGCTCGGAGCGTGTGGCCGAAGTCGGAGCGAGATTTACGCTCGACGCAATGCCGGGTAAGCAGATGAGTATTGACGCGGACTTGAATGCGGGCCTGATCAATGAGCAGCAAGCCCGGGAGCGCCGGAATATTATTGAACGCGAAGCGGATTTCTACGGCGCGATGGACGGTGCGAGTAAGTTCGTCAAAGGCGACGCTATCGCCAGCATCATCATACTGCTGATTAACCTGATCGGCGGTTTCATAATCGGGATCGCCATTCACGGCCTTTCCTTTCAAGACGCACTGTCGACTTATTCCCTTCTTACTATCGGGGACGGTCTTGTCAGTCAAATTCCTGCTCTGCTCATTTCGACCGCATCCGGGCTGATCGTTACCCGAGCTTCTTCGGAAGGCAATCTTGCGGAAGATTTGACAGGGCAATTATTGTCTTATCCCAAGCTTCTCTATATCGTTGCTGTTACAGTTGCTTTCCTGGGGCTGTTCACACCGATCCATGCTATCACTACACTGCCGCTCGCAGCATTATTGGCTTTCTCGGCATACCGGATGACACAGAACCTAAGCCGCAAGGCGATTGCGGAGGAGCAGCTTGTCGAAGAGAAGCAGATCGAAGAAGTGCGGAGTCCGGAGAGCGTTGTCAGCCTGCTTAATGTAGACCCTATCGAGTTCGAGTTCGGATATGGTCTTATTCCGCTTGCCGATACGCAGCAGGGTGGAGACCTTCTGGACCGGATCATCATGATTCGACGTCAATGCGCACTTGAAATGGGACTTGTCGTCCCTGTTATCCGAATTCGCGACAATATTCAACTAAAACCGAATGAATATGTCATCAAAATAAAAGGAAATCAGGTCGGCGGTGGTGAATTATTACTTAACCACTACTTGGCAATGAGTCCCGGGTACGATGACGATTCGATCAGCGGTATCGAAACGATTGAGCCGTCATTCGGATTGCCGGCATTGTGGATTGACGAATCTGTCAAGGACCGGGCGGAGATGGCTGGATATACAGTTGTAGATCCGCCTTCCGTAGTAGCCACTCACTTGACCGAGCTGATCAAACGTTATGGACACGAGCTGATTGGCCGCCAAGAGACGAAGCTTCTGGTGGACAATGTCAAGGAGAATTACCCGGTATTGGTGGACGAGCTTATTCCGTCCGTACTTACCATTGGGGATTTGCAGAAGGTACTTGCTAAACTGTTGAAAGAAAAAATTTCGATCAGGGACCTTGTTACTATTTTTGAGACGCTCGCCGATTATGGGACCTATACCAAAGACCCGGATGTGCTGACGGAATATGTAAGACAGGCACTCTCCAGACAAATCACCCAGCAGTTCTCCCAGCCTGGAGAAACGCTGCGCGTAATTACGGTGGGACCGTCGCTTGAGAAGAAGATTGCAGAAAGCGTTCAGCAATCGGAGCATGGAAGCTATCTCGCTCTGGACCCTGTCTCGACCCAGACGGTATACCAGCGGCTGACGGAACAAATCAACCGGCTTCTGCAGTCTGGTCAGCAGCCAATTGTGCTGACCTCTCCCACAATACGGATGTACCTGCGGCAGGTCATTGAACGGACCATGCAGGATATTCCAGTGTTGTCCTATAGTGAACTTGAGCCCAATATTGAAATTCAGAGCGTAGGGGTGGTGAACCTGTGAGAGTGAAGCGTTATGTGGTGGATAATATGCCTGACGCCATGCATTCGATCCGCACTGAGCTGGGAAGCGATGCTGTAATTTTAAGCACCAAAGAGATCAAAACCGGCGGTTTCATGGGTATGTTCAAGAAGAAGAAAATTGAAGTGGTTGCCGCTGTAGAGAATGAACCCAAGCAGTCGGCAGCGCCCGTTAAGACGCTAGCTTCCTCATCAACACCAAGAAGCGGCGTGCCAACGGCTTATCGCCGGGCATACGAAGCGGCAGCCGATGCAGGCTCAACCAAGACTGTCGAATCTGCACCACGAAGTTTCGCAGAGATTGCAGCAGCGCTTAGCCAGGAAGCGGAGCGCCGAGGCGGGGTTGCGGTCTTGGAAGAGAAGGAAGCCATACCTGAAACATCCCGTATTGAAGATGCCGTTGATAGCGTTAAGATGAATGATCAGCCCGTTATTTCTCCGGACCGGGAATTGGTTGTAGCAGCAGCTGAAATAACGGTTCCATCCGGGAAGGAGACAAGTCCTCCGTCGAACGAGCAAGCGGTGCTTGCGGAAATTAAAGAAATGAAGCAGTGGATGGAAAGGCTTGCCAGACAGACTCCGATTTCAATGGATTTGCCTGAGCCATTAGTCCTTCTCAGAGAGAGGCTTCAAGATCAGGAAGTTGACAGCAGGCTTGCGGATCAGTGGATTGACCGTGTGCTGGATGCCTGGAATGAAGCGGGAAGGGTTTGGGGGATCGAGCATTTTGAAGAATCGCTCAGCGGAGTCGTTATGGATTTCATTACGCCAAGAATTGGCAGCGGCATCGCTCCTGATACGAGACTGCTATATGTTGCAGGGCCTACAGGGGTTGGGAAGACGACAACCTTAGCCAAGCTGGCGGCGGATCAGATGTTCCGTCATGGACGAAAGGTCGGGATGATCACTTCCGATACGTACCGGATCTCGGCCGTTGAGCAGCTTCGCACTTATGCATCCATACTGAACGTGCCGCTTGAAGTTGTCCAATCTCCCGGTGATTTGCAGCGGGCGATGTCCAGGCTTGAGAGCTGCGATCTGATTCTGATGGATACAGCCGGGCGTAACTTCCGGAACGAAATGCTGGTAGCAGAGCTGCAGAGCCTGCTTGCTCCAACGCTTAAGAGTGAAACCTATCTCGTGCTAAGTCTTACTTCAAAGAGCAAGGATATGAAGTTGATTACAGAACATTTCAGCAAGTACCGGCTTGATAAAGTGATCTTGACCAAGATTGATGAAACCGGAACCTTTGGCCCGATGTTTAATCTTCTTTATGATTATCCGCTCTCATTGGCATATATGACGAATGGCCAGACCGTTCCGGATGATTTATTGATGCCTAACAGCGCGATTCTGTGTAATCTGCTGCTTGGTACGGGTGATGCGTAATGGATCAGGCCCAGTCGCTGAGAGAGCTTGCTGCCGGACAGAATCGTAAGCTTAGCGAGGGGAAGACGGATTCGGCCCGCATTATTACCGTGTGCAGCGGTAAGGGAGGTGTCGGCAAATCGAATTTCACCTTAAATTTTGCACTAACACTCAAGAGTCTTGGCAAAAAAGTGCTGCTGTTCGATGCCGATATCGGCATGGCCAATCTGGACGTGCTGATGGGTGTGTCGCCCAAATATAATCTGTATCACCTTTTAGGCCGGGAAGCTCCTATTGAAGAAATAATTCAGCTTGGTCCGGATCACCTTCCGTTTATAGCCGGCGGTTCGGGGATGGAGGAATTGTTCTCCCTTTCAGATCGTGACCTGGACTATTTCACTTCACAGATATCCGATATTGCGGATGAGATGGATTATATCCTGTTTGACACAGGTGCCGGATTGTCCAAGGAGACGATGAAGTTCATCGTATCCGCCGACGAATGCTTCGTCGTAACGACGCCGGAACCGACAGCGATCACCGACGCTTATGCGCTGATGAAAGTGGTTCATAATAGCCATCCGCAGGTGGAGTTCAGGCTGATTGTGAATCAAGCATCCGATATCCGGGAAGCGAATGCGACAAGCGACAAGATCCGAATGGCAGCTAAGCGTTTTTTGCAGATGGACATCAATTATCTGGGTTATATTAGCAGCGATGTCCATGTTGTGCAAGCGGTGAAGAAACAGGTTCCTTTTTCAATGGCATATCCGCAAAGCGCCGCATCCAAGGATGTTCACAGGCTTGCGATGAAATATTTATCTTCAGACAGGTCTTACGCAAGTTCCTCTACGGAGGGAATTAAAGGATTTATCAGCAGGTGGCTTCGCCGAAAATAGACGACATGTTCCGACTTTAAGACAAAGGTGGAAATGATATGAAGCCATATCGAGTATTGGTTGTAGATGATTCGGCATTTATGCGCAAGATCATTTCCGATTTAATCGAGCAAGACAATATGTTTCAGGTTGCCGCGACCGCCGTTAACGGCCGGGAAGCTGTGGAGAAAGTGAAGGAACTGAAGCCGGATCTCGTTACGATGGATGTTGAGATGCCGGAAATGAACGGCCTCGAAGCGCTTGGGCTGATCATGATGCATTATCCTCTGCCGGTAATTATGTTGTCCGGCATTAACGAGGAAGGGATGAAGGAGACGATCATGGCTCTGGAGAGTGGAGCCTTCGACTTTATCCGCAAGCCTTCCATTTCTAACTCCAACGATATTAACAGTGTCGGGGATGCTCTGAGAGAGCAGATGAACGAGGCCATGATGGCGCGTGAGCGAAGAGAGGCGCGGTCCGCATCAGCGCTTCTGACTCCCGAAGCGCCTGCCGCGGCGACGTTGACATCGCCCGCAGCACCGATATTGCCGGCAGATAAACCGATTGAGAAACGAGGGAATCTTTCATCAACGATTCCGAAGGAAGCGACCGGCCCGTACCCCGGAAGTGTCCGCAAAGACAAAGATACGAAGTTAGAAAATCCGGCCCCGGGGGCGAAGCCCGGGCCTTCCAAACCGGATAATCCTGTGCCAGCTAGCCGGACGGTCAAGCCGTTGAGACCGGATGCGTCCAAGGCGAAGCCTGCACCGCCGGGTGGAGGCAGGTTGGCCCCGCCTCCCAAGAATGAGCCTGCCCTAGGGGGGACGGCCAAGCCGAAGCCAGCTTCGGCTGAGCCTGCGGCAGGAGGAACACCTGCTGCTGGCTCACGGGATAGAAAGATTGGCGGAAGAGAGCTGAGCAAGCTGGTGGCAGTTGGATGCTCAACAGGCGGTCCCAGAGCCTTGAAGGCTTTTCTGGAGAAGATTCCAGCGGACTTTCCGGCGCCTATTCTTATTGTGCAGCACATGCCGCCTAACTTCACGAAATCCCTGGCTCAGCGGCTGAACACTTTCAGTCCTCTTGATGTGATGGAAGCCGAGCAAGGCATGGTTCTCCGTAAAGGGGCGGCATATATTGCGCCGGGAGGCTTTCATATGAAAGTGGCTGAATCGACAGGCGGGCAGCTCTCCATCAACTTGACGAAGGAGGAAGCTCGCAACGGTCATCGTCCATCTGTCGATACGCTTTTCGAATCTCTGCTCTCACTGACTTCGCTTGAGCGGCATGCGGTTATTATGACCGGGATGGGAAGCGATGGAGCCAGGATGATGAAGTCCCTGTATGACTCGGGCGTCACCTCAACCTTCGCGGAGAGCGAAGAGACCTGCGTAGTTTACGGTATGCCTCGTTCCGCCGTTGAATTGAAATGCGTCAGCTATATTTTACCTTTGCAAGACATAGCACCAAAGCTGGTTCAAGTCGTGAAATAACGAAAAGCGAACGTGAAGGGTAGGTGTCTGAACATGGACATGAATCAATATTTATCCATGTTTATTGATGAGTCGAACGATCATCTGCAAGCGTTGAATGAAAATATGATGAGCCTGGAGGCGAGTCCGGAGGATCTCAGCATCGTGCAGGTGATCTTCCGTTCCGCTCATACCTTAAAAGGCATGGCGGCGACTATGGGCTTTGAAGATCTGGCATCATTGACGCATCAAATGGAGAATGTGCTCGACCTTGTCCGTAACGAGAAGCTCGCGATGCAGGATTTTATCTTCGACACCTTGTTTAAGAGCCTTGATGCCCTGGAATCCATGGTGCAGGATATCACTGGTGGAGGTGACGGGAAGGCGGATGTTGGAGCTATCGTCGCCTCTCTTCAGGCGATCGTCCGCGGAGAGAATCCTTCTGCTCAAGGATCGGCCCCGGCTGCAAATGCGGCAGCTGCCGCTCCTTCCGAAGGCCGCGCGCTTCTAGATGAATTTCAGCTGTCTGTCCTGAAGCAGTCCGTCCAGGAAGGCCATCAGGTGCTATTTATCGAGGTGACCCTGCGCAGTGACTGTCAGCTTCGCGCGGTCCGGGCTTATATGGTCTTTGAATTGCTGGAGCGATACGGCGAAGTCGTCAAATCCTTCCCTTCCGTTCAGGATATCGAACAGGAGAAGTTCGAGTTTAGTTTTTCGCTCTATTACATAACCCAGAAGACAGCCGAGGAAATTCAGAGCATGATTCTGGGCGTATCCGAGGTCGACACCGTCACGTCAGTGGCGCTTGATCAGGAATCGTTGGAACAGGTTGGACAGCCCGCTGTTGCGGCTGCGGCAGAAGCTCCCGCTCCTTCCGCGCAAGCGGCTCATCCGGAAGCGCCCAAGGCAGCTTCGGCACAGACGTCCGCCGCTCCGAAAGAAGAGGCCAAGAAGGCACCGGCCAAGACGGGCGGTACTCCTTCCCGAACGATCCGCGTTGATATTGACCGGTTGGACGTTCTGATGAATCTGCTCAGCGAGCTGTTGATCGATCGTGTTCGGCTGGAGCAGTTGGCTTCGGATACCCAAAGTACTGAGCTGACCGAGACGGTTGAGCATTTGAGCCGGGTGAGCGGCGATCTTCAGAATATTGTGATGAAGCTGCGCATGGTTCCCGTCGATACCGTGTTCAATCGGTTCCCTCGCATGGTGAGAGACTTGGCCAAGTCGCTGGATAAGAAAGTTGACCTCGTCATTACGGGCGCTGAGACTGAGCTAGACCGGACGGTTGTCGATGAAATCGGCGACCCGCTCGTTCACTTGCTCCGCAACGCGCTGGACCATGGTGTTGAGCCCATAGCGGATCGCATTGCATCCGGCAAGTCGGAGACAGGCACCATCCATTTGCGCGCCTTCCACAGCGGCAATCATGTTTTTATCGAGATTCAGGATGACGGTGCAGGCATCTCACGCGAGAAGGTGCTGAAATCCGCATTGAAAAAAGGCGTCGTAACCGCTGACCAAGCGGCATCGATGAGCGATAGCGAAGTACATCAGCTGCTGTTCGCTGCCGGCTTCAGTACAGCGGAGGTTATCTCCGATATCTCGGGCCGCGGCGTCGGACTTGATGTCGTGAAGGCGAAGATCACTTCCCTCGGAGGCAATGTCACCATTTATTCGACTCAGGGGAAGGGAACCAACTTCTCGGTACAGCTTCCGCTGACCTTGTCGATTATCGCTGCGATGCTGGTGCGGATCGGCACCGAGAAGTATGCCATTCCGCTTTCTTCCATCGTAGAGACCGGTATTATCAAGCGTGCACAGATCCGAAACGTTCACGGGTCCAAAATGGTCGAGTTCCGGGGCTCCCATATTCCTCTACTGTCGCTCGGAACCATTTTTGCGGTGCCGGATTACGATGAAAGCACGGAAGATGAGACAGAGATCGTCGTGATCCGCAAAGGAGACAAGCTTGCGGCGCTTACTGTGTCCGACTTTATCGGCCAGAATGAAATTGTTATCAAGAATTTGGGCAAATACCTGCCGGAAGTCCAGGGCATCTCGGGAGGCACGATTCTTGGCGATGGACAAGTTGCCTTAATTGTCGACCCCAACGCTTTTATTAAATAAGGGAAATCCATAGGGAGGTTCATCAAATGGCTGAAGATATCAAAGTGATTGTCTTTAAACTGGGTACCGAGGAATATGGAATTGAAGTCGATAAGGTGCAGACGATTGAACGTATGATGCCGATTACCCGTGTTCCCAAGACTTATGCTTTCATCAAAGGCGTCATCAATTTGCGGGGAGTGGTTATTCCGGTAATCGATCTTCGCGGAAGATTCGGACTCGAGGAGTCGGAGCATACCGACCAGACCCGGGTAATTATTGTCAACGTGAACGAAATGGAAGTCGGCTTTATTGTGGATTCTGCCAATGATGTAATCGATCTGAACCGCGACTCTATTGATACTCCGCCTGAAGTAGTCGGTGGAATCAAGGCCAAATATCTCGACGGGGTGGCCAAAATTGGAGATGACCGCCTGTTGATCATGCTTAATCTGGCGGAAGTTCTCAATAAGAGCGAAATCGTGCAGCTGGAAAGTCTAGAGGGTTAATTCTGTGGAACTGTTCAAGCACCAGAAAGACTTCAAGATGGACGTGCTTAAGGAAGTCGGAAATATCGGAGCCGGGAACGCAGCCACCGCGTTGTCCCAGCTCCTGAATAAACCGATAGACATGGCAGTCCCCAAAGTTCAATTGCTGGGCTTTGAAGAAATCGCAGACAAAGTCGGAGGAGCGGAAGAGCTGGTCTACGCCGTCTTTCTGCGGGTAGAGGGTGAAGCACCGGGGAATTTGTTCTTTATTCTAACTCCTGATGCTGCACGCAGCTTACTGAACCGGGTGGCGGGCATCTCCGAAGTCTCAGAGGATGAACTGAGCGAAATGGAGCTGTCGGCGCTTAACGAGATCGGCAATATTCTGGCTGGATCATACCTATCGTCACTTGCCGATTTTACTTCTCTCACCATGTATCCGACAGTTCCGGCTCTGGCTATGGATATGGCGGGAGCGATTTTGAGCTACGGGCTTCTGCAGTTCGGCGAAATGGGCGACGACGCACTGCTGATCGATACGACATTCCTAGAGGGCAAGGATGAAATTGAAGGCCAGTTTTTTCTGATCCCCGACCCGGAGTCATTCCCGAAAATCTTTACATCCCTGGGAGTGCCGTTTGAGCATGATTGAAGAACAAAGCGTAATCAAGGTAGGAATGGCCGATCTCAACGTAGGCATTCAGGACAACATCATCCGAACGACCGGTCTTGGTTCATGTGTAGGCCTAACCATGTACGATCCCGGAAAAAAAGTCGGCGGTATGGCGCATGTCATGCTTCCATCTTCTGAAATCGCTCGAGAAGGGACGCTCAATATTGCCAAGTTTGCGGACACCGCAATCCCCGAACTGCTGAACCGTCTGCTGCAACTGGGAGCAACCAAAGGAAGAATTGTTGCGAAGATGGCTGGCGGCTCTCAAATGTTCGCTTTTGCAGGCGGAAATGATACGATGCGTATCGGACCACGAAATGTGGAATCCTGCAAGCTGGCGCTGGAGCAGCTGAATATTCCGCTGATTGCAGAAGATACAGGCGGCAGTTACGGACGCACGATTGAAATTGCCTGCAGTTCGGGATTGTTGTACATCCGCAGTGTGCAAAAGGGCGTTAAGGAATTATAATGATGATTGGAACAATCTTGCTGAACATAATCTGCGGGTTGCTGGGTTTTGCCTTTACTTTCTTGATTTCGCTGCAGAACAACTTGATCCTGACCAGCCTGTATCGGGGGTTATTCGGATTTATACTCTGGTTTCTGCTTGCCTTCGTCCTAAGATGGGTATTGGGTTTCATTACCGATGGCTCCGCAAATCAGGACAGCTTCTCATCATCCGGCGGCGATTCCGAGTCACTCGGAGGAGCCGTGGATTTGTCCACACCGGATGAGGAAGAGGAGCTTAAGGATTTGCTCAAACCCAAGCCGGCGGCTGCAGACCAGGGCAGTGGCGATTTTAAGCCTCTCCAGCCTCCCAAGCTGGTTTCGATGAAAGATCCGGAAGAATTGGCAAAAGCCGTTCGTCACCTGAAAGAAGAAGAATAAGCGGGTAAAGCAGGGTACTGCTAAACAACTAGATGCACCTGGTCCGCCCACTCGCCGACTACACTTTGGGAAGGGTGAAAGCCGTTGAACGAGCATAAAGCTTCTCAATTGGAGCATCAGGAACTCTGGGAGCAATGGAAGGAACAGGGCGATCCTGAAGCCAAAAAAAAGCTGATCGAGAAATATCTCCACATCGTGGATTATGTGTCGGGGCGACTGGCCGTAGGCCTGCCCAAGAACGTATCCAAGGATGACTTAGCGAGCAATGGCGTTATGGGACTAATTGATGCGGTCGAGAAGTTCGATTACAAAAGAGGATTGCAGTTCCAAACCTATGCCTCCTGGCGTGTTCGCGGCGCTATTCTCGATTCGCTTCGCCAGGGAGACTGGGTGCCGCGCTCCGTACGGGAGAAAGCCAAAAGAATAGAAGATGCTTACCAGCAGCTGGAACAGAAATACTTGAGATCCGTAAGCGATGAGGAAATGAGCCAGTACTTGAATGTGAGCGAGCAGGAATTTCAGAGCATGCTTCAAGATGTATCCGTTATGACGCTGTGTTCCTTGGAGGACCCGATTCGTGAAGAGGAGTCGGAGACCCGCATGTCGGTATTGGTGGACGACAAGGCCAAGAATCCTGACCGTAAGGTCAATGAGTTCTATTTACGGGAAACTTTAATTAAAGGCATAGAGAAACTAACCGTGAAAGAAAGGACCGTCGTGTCCCTTTTATATTATGAAGATTTATCCCTGAGCGAGATTGCTGAAGTGATGTCCCTATCTCCGTCACGAATTTCTCAGCTGCATTCTAAGGCAATTCTCAGGCTTCGGGGAACGCTTGAAAAGAACCGGGATTTGTTGATGCAAAACGACTAGCCATAGCGGTTGGAGGAGGGGGAAAATGGTCGTCCATTATGCAATGAACGATTATTTTAATATCAGCTTTTCGGATGATAAAGATGCAGCCTATCTGGAGTTCTTTAAGCGGGAAGAAGGCTTTTCCTGTACAGTGGACGAGATGGGTGCCTTTTTAGAGAAATATAATGTACGCTTCGGAATCCAGTGGGAGATTGTCGAACGGTTCGTCAGCCATCCGGAGGAGTATTTGTCTGGCAAGGTGACGATTGCGGTTGGACGGGCTCCGCAGCATGGCAGCGACGGCAGAGTGGATCTGCACTTTAATATAGAAGCTGACGGCTTGAAGCCATTAGAAAAAGACGACGGCAGAGTCGACTACAAAGAACTTATTCGTCTCAATAATGTGCGTAAGGGTCAGTTGATCGCAACGCTGGTTCTTCCGGAAGCCGGGGAACCCGGTATGTCGGTTACAGGTGATCAAATTCCGGCCAAGCCCGGAAAGGCCGCCCGCTTCAAGATAGGAAAGAACGTCGTGGTCGATCAGGAAGAAACATCGATGTATTCGGCGATTGACGGCTTGGTGTCCTTAACGGATAACGGCAAAGTCAACGTTTTTCCGCTGTATGAAGTGAAGGGTGATGTGGACTATACGACAGGCAATATCGATTTTGTGGGCACAGTCGTCATTCGGGGCAATGTGCTGTCCGGATTTACTGTCAAATCGGCAGGCGACATACGTGTAATCGGCGGAGTCGAGGGGGCTGAGCTGATTGCCGGAGGCAGCATTGAGATTACCGGCGGCATTATCGGGTACAACAAGGGGATTGTCAGTGCGGGCATGGACGTTAAGGTGTCGTTCGTTCAGGATGGCACGGTTAATGCTTCTCAGGACATTATCGTGTCGCAGAGCATTATGCACTCCAGTGTAAGAGCGGGCAGAAATGTGCTGTGCAACGGGCCTAAAGGTTTTATCGTCGGAGGTACCGTCCAGGCAGGAGAAAAAGTAGTCGCGAGAACGATCGGCAATACGATGTCGACTGCAACAGCCATTGAGGTAGGTGTACTCCCTGAGCTGCGCAACGAAATGAATGTGCTTCGCACACAGCTTCGGGTTCTCATCGAGAACGATGATAAGACAACCAAGGCGCTTCATCTGCTGGATCAGCTGGCGGCGAGCGGAGCACTGGGACCTGACAAAGTAGCCATGCGTATTAAGCTAAATGCCACCAAACAGTCGCAGCAAAAAGAGCTGGCGCATACCCGTGAACGCATTCTGGAGATTGAGCAGGTGCTGGAAAACACAGACCGGGCCAAGGTGGAGGTTGTGCGAACCATCTACGGCGGTTCCAAAATTGTGATTGGTCGATATACCAAATTCGTCAAAGATACGGCTGAGCGGGTTACATTCCGATTCTCCGACGGAGACATTAGCATGAGCCCGAATGTGTAAAACGGGAGGGGATTGCAGTGAGTTTCAGACCGGTGGAATTGCAAATAGCGGTACCGAGAACGACGGAGCTCGGCAGGGATCAACAGAATCTCTATAACCGCTCGACCCATGAGCAGCAAGGGCTTGCTGCTCAGACTGTTAAGCATTCCCAGGAAATGGGACAGCGCAGCCCTGAGGTGGACGAGACCCCGGAGTCGGCCATTAGGGACGACGGTAACCGTGGCCGAGGCGGAAGGCATAATCAGCACGAGAAGGCGAAAGAAGAGACCAAGGACAAGGAGGCCGAGCATCCGTACAAAGGTCACAGTATTGACCTCAAGCTCTGACAAAGGGCAAGCCGGATGCAAGGCGACATCTAATTGAATTAAAGGAGAAAGACAAGTGCAACCATGGGCGTACATTGTTCTGCTTGGCGGATGTGCCTTGGCATATGCGCTCTTGTTACCTTCCCGTAACCGAAAAAAGGAAGGCGGCGGAGATAAGCAGACCGTTAAGGAAGTGGAGGCGGCTCTTGAGCTGTATATGTCCGACATCGAGCGGGAGAACCGGGAGCTGATGGAGGTACTGGGAACGATCAAGATGCAGAGCCAGAATAACCAGGCAGGACTCCAGGAGCAGATCGGCGAACTGAAGGGGCAGCTCGACTCTCTCCATCACCGCATTGCCCAGCTTGAGAACCGGACAGCCGCGACGGAGAGCGGACTCCTTCAACTGGCGATTTCCGGTCCGGCTCCTCGCGAGGAATCGGAGGACATGGGGGAAGAGACGGAATCGAAGTCCAAACCGGTTAGTACGATCAAACTTCGCTATCCCCAGTTATTTGAATTGCATGAGGAAGGCAAGTCCATCGATGTCATCGCCAAGAAGACCGGGATGCAGCGCGGTGAGATTCAACTTATTCTGCAATTGGCCAAGCAGGAGGAATCGGTGTGATCAAGAATCGTTCCTTTTGGATTGGCCTCGGTTCAGGTCTAGTATTCGGAGGCCTTTTGCTGCAGCTGATGATTTCTGCAGGCATGTCTACTCCTACAAAGAGCCAGCTTATTCAGGAAGCGGCCAGACTGAATCTAAAAGTATCGGATGCTTCCGAGAAGCTGATGACGGAGGATGAGTGGAAGGCTCAGAACGGCGAGAACGGGTCGCCTCAGCCGGAGACTACCCAAGAAGCGGCTGCAGCCGGCACAGGGGGAGGGCCTACAGCTACTCCGGCGCCTACACCTACTATGACTGCATCACCTTCCGCCAATGGAACCAAGTCTTCGTTGACAGGAACAGCTCCTTCGGCACCGTCCAAAGCATCCTCTCCGACTGCACCATCGAAACCATCATCGCCAGCGCAGAAACCGGCTTCGTCGGCTACAGCTCCTGCGAAGGCTGCTGCGCCGTCAGCGCCGGCAGCAGCCAAACCAGCCCCAGTCACTATTATTCTTCGCATTCCAAGCGGCGTTACGCTTAGCCAGGTCGCCGATCTGTTGGCCGGCGCCGGGGTGATCAAAGACAAGGATGCCTTCCTGGTAGCAGCGACTAACCGTCAGATTCAGAGAAGGATCCAGTACGGCTTATACAGCTTTAAATCCGGTCAAAGCCTGGATTCGATCATTGAGCAGCTAATCACTATCAAAGAATAACGCGTAGGCTATTTGAACACCGCCCATTCGGGCGGTGTTTCGTTCTCTTTCCGGCTCCGACGGCGAATTACCGAATCTGACAAAAATCGTTCACTTGGAAGTTGCATCTCACCCGGGTCTTATGATATATTAATTGACGGTGTTAAAACACACGTCGACTGATTACAGCAAGCGGTGCTTTCTTCCGAAGAAAGTCTTGCTGCAAGATGAAGCCGGCGGAGGGACACACAATAAACCAAACCTAGGAGGTGTGTGAAGATGGCAGTAATCTCCATGAAGCAGCTTCTTGAAGCTGGGGTACACTTCGGTCACCAGACTCGTCGTTGGAACCCGAAAATGGATCGTTATATCTTCACTGAAAGAAACGGAATCTACATTATTGACCTGCAGAAGACAGTCAAGAAAGTAGAAGAAGCTTACAACTTTGTTAAGAGTGTAGCAGGCGAAGGCGGTACTATCCTGTTCGTCGGAACAAAGAAACAAGCACAAGATTCGGTTAAAGAAGAAGCTGAACGTTCTGGCATGTTCTTCATCAACCAACGCTGGCTGGGCGGCACGCTGACGAACTTCTCAACAATTCAGAAGCGTATTGACCGTCTGAAGAAGCTGGAAGCTTGGGAAGTGGATGGCACGTTTGAAGTTCTGCCTAAGAAGGAAGTCATCATTCTCCGCAAAGAGAAAGATCGTCTGGAAAAATTCCTGGGCGGCATCAAGAACATGAAGGGCCTGCCAAGCGCCCTGTTCATCATCGATCCTCGCAAAGAACGCATCGCTGTTGCCGAAGCACGCAAGCTGGGTATCCCGATTGTGGCTATCGTTGACACGAACTGCGATCCGGACGAAATCGATTATGTCATTCCGGGCAATGACGACGCAATTCGCGCCGTTAAGCTGCTGACTGGCAAAATGGCCGACGCGGTTGTGGAAGCACACCAAGGCGAAGACACAACTTCCGCTTAATTTGGCGGACCTGTGCTGAAATAAGAAATTAAATGAAAAGGGTGGTTGGCAGGTGGATAACCTTCTCACCGCCCTTTTTTAAAATACCTGGAGGGATTAAATCATGGCAGTAGATGCAAAATCCGTTAAAGAGCTTCGCGAAAGAACCGGCGCCGGCATGCTGGATTGCAAAAAGGCTCTGGAAGAAGCAAATGGCGATCTGACGAAAGCCGTTGAAATTCTTCGCGAAAAAGGCCTTTCCGCAGCGGCCAACAAAGCCGGACGCGCAGCAACCGAAGGCGTTGTCGAGTCCTACATCCACGCCGGCGGCCGTATTGGCGTACTGGTGGAAATCAACTGCGAAACCGACTTCGTCGGCAAAACCGATCAATTCAAAGAGTTCGCCCGCGACATCGCCATGCAGATCGCAGCAGCAGCTCCTCGCTTCGTTCGCCGTGAAGAAGTTCCGGCTGAAGAAGTAGAGAAAGAAAAGGAAATTCTGAAGGCTCAAGCCCTGAACGAAGGCAAGCCTGAGAAGATCGTTGAGAAAATGGTTGAAGGCCGCATCAACAAGTACTACGAAGAGCACTGCCTGCTTGAGCAAGCCTTCATTAAAGATCCTGACAAGACGATCTCCAACCTGCTCAATGAGAAGATCAGCACAATCGGCGAGAACATTTCCATCCGTCGCTTTGTTCGCTACGAACTGGGCGAAGGCCTTGAGAAGAAAGTCGACAACTTCGTTGAAGAAGTAATGGCTCAAGTGAAACAATAATAATATCGGCGCCGCGGCAATCGCCGTGACTTACCGTATATATCTTTCGAGAGCGGAACACGGGCAAATGGTGTTCCGTCTTTTGCAAAGAGAAGAAAAGCACGATCAACCTGGGGCCCTTCAAGGCACCTTGCAAAGTGAGGGTATAAAATTGGAACAGCCGGTATTTAAAAGGGTAGTCCTCAAGGTCAGCGGCGAGTCGCTGGCTGGACAAAACGGTTATGGCATCGATGCGGCTACAATCACCTCGATCGCCGAGCAGGTGAAGGAAGTTGTCGAGCTTGGCGTGCAGGTTGCCATCGTATGCGGCGGCGGCAATATTTGGCGGGGTATCGCCGGCAGTGCGAGCGGTATTGACCGGGCGACCGCTGACTACATGGGCATGCTGGCAACGGTTATGAATTCGCTGGCTCTACAGGACTCTTTGGAACAGAGCGGCGTGCCGACTCGCGTACAGACATCGATCTCCATGCAGCAAATCGCGGAACCCTATATCCGCCGCCGTGCCATCCGTCATCTTGAGAAGGGCCGTGTCGTCATTTTTGCAGCGGGTACGGGCAATCCTTTCTTCTCTACCGACACGACTGCTGCGCTTCGCGCCGCCGAAATTGAAGCGGAAGTTATTCTGATGGCGAAGAACAAGGTGGATGGAGTCTACTCCGCTGATCCGTTCAAGGACAGTACCGCCCAGAAGTACGATCAACTGACTTATCTGGATGTGCTGAACAAGAATCTGGGCGTCATGGATTCCACTGCTTCCTCTCTCTGCATGGACAACAATATCCCGCTTATCGTGTTCGCAATCACGGAACAGGGCAACATCAAACGAGTCGTTCTGGGTGAACGCATCGGAACGATTGTTAAAGGGAGTGTAGAATAATGCCGCAATCGGTCAAGAAAAATGCCGAAGAACGCATGGAGAAAGCAATTTTGGCTCTTAAGCGCGACCTGGCGACTCTGCGTGCCGGACGCGCAACCCCGTCGCTGCTCGATCGTATTCAAGTGGAATACTACGGATCGCCGACTCCGGTCAACCAGTTGGCCAACATCAACACACCGGATTCCCGTACGCTGCTGATTCAGCCTTGGGATAAATCGTCGCTGAACGATATCGAGCGTGCAATCATGAAATCCGATCTCGGACTGACACCGGCCAATGACGGCACGACAATTCGCCTGACGATTCCTGCGCTGACGGAAGAACGCCGCGGCGAGCTCGTTAAGCTGACGAAGAAGTTTGGCGAAGAAGCGAAGGTTGCGATCCGCAACATCCGCCGCGACGCCAACGACGAGATCAAGAAGATGGAGAAGAACGGCATCTCGGAAGACGAGTCGCGCGGACATCAGGAGAATATCCAGAAGACCACGGACAAGTTCATCGCTGAAGTCGAAAAAGTACTCCTGTCCAAAGAAAAAGAAATCATGGAAGTATAAGATAGCGCAAAAGATCAAGGCCCCTCCTCAATTGGTGGGGTTTGTCTCTTTCTCGCAAGCAAAGATGGAGGAAACGGTAATGATCAAACGGGTTCAATCTTGGCTGGGCCGGGAAGATCGGCAGCAGCCGGTTGATATTTCACCGGACAATATTCCCCGGCATGTGGCCATCATCATGGATGGCAACGGTCGCTGGGCCAAACGGCTCGGATTGCCCCGCATTGTCGGCCATCAGAATGGCATGAAGGCGGTCAAGCGCGTAACGATTGCTGCTGACGAGTTGGGGATCGAATTTTTGACGATGTATGCTTTTTCTACAGAGAATTGGAAACGGCCCAAAGAAGAGGTCGATTTTCTGATGCGCCTGCCTGTGGAGTTTCTAGCCATTGAACTGGATGAGCTGATTGAGAAGAACGTCCAGGTTAGAGTGATGGGCGACAGCGAAGCGCTGCCCTCTTATACCCGCAAGGCGATGGAAGAAGCGGTACAGCGAACCGAGAATAATACCGGCCTTATTCTGAATTTTGCCCTGAATTACGGCGGACGCAAAGAAATTGAGGATTGCATGCGGGAATTGGCGATTGAAGTAGCGGAAGGGAAGCTGAGTCCTGAGGATATCAATTCCCAATTGATTGACAGCCGACTGCTGTCCGGCGGATTGCCTGATCCCGATTTGATGATTCGTACGAGCGGGGAAATGCGGCTCAGCAACTTTATGCTGTGGCAGCTGGCATATAGTGAATTATGGTTTACCGACGTCTACTGGCCGGAATTCGGCAGAGAGCATCTGCTGCAGGCTGTAGCTGAGTACCAGCGGCGCTCGCGCCGTTACGGCGGGCTTAAGTAGCAAGGTAGGAGTGAGGATGTTTGAAGCAGCGACTGATAACCGGAGTGGTGGCCGGAGCCTTGTTCTTGGGACTATGCCTCCTTGGAGGATGGTGGTTCCAGCTCCTGCTGACCGCGATGGCACTGATCGGCTATTATGAGTTCGTCAAAATGACCGGCCTTTCGACTAAGAGCGGAAGCGCGGCTCTCGGGTATGCTACAGTGCTTGGTTTTATGATTCCATGGGAGAAGCTCGACATGTCCGCGCCCTTGACCTGGATACAGGGTGTGTGGCTGCTCATGTTTCTGTTCCTGTGCATTACAGTGTTCTCCAAGAATAAAACCGATATTCGCTTAGCGGCGATGCTGTTCATCGGCGCGCTATACATAGGAACCGGTTTTTCCTATATGGCGGTATCCCGGTCTGCCCCCGACGGACATGGCGTATTCTGGACTTTTTTGCTGTTGTGCTGCATTTGGGGCAGCGACGCCGGCGCGTATTTCGTCGGAAAAGCAATTGGCCGGAACAAGCTGTGGCCGGCGATTAGTCCCAACAAAACCGTGGAAGGGGCCGCCGGGGGTGTCATCATTTCTATCGTCATTGCGATGGTTTTTGCGGCTTTGTCTTCCGGTCTGCTGAACTTTGGACAATCGCTAATGATTGGTCTGGTCAGCGCGGTCGTCGGACAGCTGGGAGATCTCGTGCAATCGGCGTATAAAAGGGTGTACGGCATCAAGGATTCGGGTTCGCTGCTCCCCGGGCACGGCGGTATTCTGGACCGCTGCGACAGCTGGATCATCGTCTTTCCGTTTATACATATCCTGACGCTGCTGCCGTACTATCACTAAGACTAGAGTGGGAAAGAAGGTGCACGTTCCTTGAAGAAACTAAGCATCCTGGGCTCTACAGGCTCAGTGGGGACGCAGACGCTGGATGTTGTGGCCCTTCATCCGGAGAGCTTTCAAGTGGACGGGCTGGCGGCAGGCAACAATACGGCGCTGCTGCTGGAACAGATCAAACGCTTCAAGCCGCGCCGGGTATCTGTAGCGAGCCGAGAGCTCGCTGAGCAAATTCGCCCGGAGATCCCTGGAGACACCAAGCTGTTTTACGGCGAAGAAGGACTGGTGGAGATTGCTGCAGGGGGCGACGCGGATTATGTCGTTACAGCAGTTGTAGGCAGCGTAGGTCTTCGATCCACCTTAGCCGCTATTGAAGCGGGAAAAGATATTGGTCTAGCCAATAAGGAAACACTGGTCACTGCAGGGCATCTGGTAACCGAAGCGGTTCGCCGAAAGGGAGTATCACTGCTGCCGATCGACAGCGAGCATTCCGCGATATTCCAGTGCCTGAATGGCGAAGACCCTGATGATATTCATTCCATTACGATAACCGCCTCGGGCGGTTCCTTCCGCGACCGGACGAGAGAGCAGCTGCGGGACGTCACGGTTGAAGATGCACTCCGGCATCCGAACTGGTCCATGGGCGCGAAGATCACGATCGATTCGGCAACGATGGTTAACAAAGGCCTGGAGGTAATTGAAGCCCACTGGCTGTTCGGCCTCCCTTATGAGCAGATCAACGTGCTGCTGCATCCGGAGAGTGTCGTTCACTCCTTTGTGGAATTCAAGGACAGCAGCATTATCGCCCAGTTGGGCAGTCCTGACATGAGAGTGCCGATTCAATATGCTTTGACATATCCGAAGCGGCTGCCTTCTCCGGCACAGCGGCTGTCGCTGGCACAGGCGAGGCAGCTGACGTTCCGTGAGATGGATCTTGAACGTTATCCGGCGTTGAGAATGGCGATTGAATGCGGCAAGCTGGGCGGAACGGCGACTACGGTATTCAACGCGGCGAATGAGATCGCGGTTGCCCGCTTTTTGCGCCGTGAAATTTCATTTCTCCGTATTGAGGAAATTTTGGAGAAGGCGATTGCCGGACATACCCCCGTTTTGCACCCTAATCTCGAGGAAATCGAGGAATGCGACCGGAGCATCCGGAAGCTTGCGGAACTTCTATAACAAATTAGCAGGGCTTGGCTGATTCTCTTGTGCCGGATCGGAGAATAATGATAAATTAAAAGGACATACTTCGGTCTTTCACCAGAAGGAGGTTGCCAAACTTGGAAATGGTTCGAGTCGTCTTTTTGACGGTGCTCATGTTTTTTGTCCTGGTTACCGTGCATGAATGGGGGCATTTTTACTTCGCCAAACGAGCCGGTATCCTGGTCCGGGAGTTTGCTATCGGTTTCGGTCCGAAACTGTTCTCGTATAAAAGGGGAGAGACCCAATTCACGCTGCGTCTTCTGCCTTTCGGGGGCTATGCCCGTATGGCGGGCGAGGACCCGGAGATTGTGGAAATATCATCCGGCCAGACCATAGCGGTCCGGCTGGGAGAAGGCAAGGTCATCAAGAGCATTTATCTGGATCAGCTGGACACGCGCCGCAATGTGATACGCGGAGAAGCCCAGAGCGTCGATTTGGAGGACGATCTGCAAATTCGGCTTGATGTTGACGGCGAGGTCGAGACTTATGCCGTGCATCCGCAGGCGATGATGGTCAAAGGCAGCCAGCAGATTCAGATCGCCCCGCGAGACCGGCAGTTCGGCAGCAAAACCGTTGGACAGCGCGCGATTGCCATTCTTGCAGGTCCGGTGATGAACTTCCTGCTCGCCTTTATCCTGTTCGGCGTCTACATCCAGATGGCTGGCGTCGCCGTGGAGAATCCGACCTACTTGGAGGTGGGCGACGTATCCAAGGGCATGCCTGCCGAGGCAGCAGGCTTGAAGAAAGGCGACATTGTTGAATCGATTAACGGCGAGAAGATCGGCGCGGATTATCAGAAGATGATTGATTTGACTTCTGAGTCGAAGGGCAAGCCGATGGATTGGACGATCAAGCGCGGAGACGAGACTTTTACAGTCACAATGACGCCGCGTACGATGGAAGGACAGGAAGGCGGCAAGGTCGGCATAACTCCGATGCTTCCGACAAGGGACGCCGGAATTGGAGAGACCTTCAAGCTGTCTGGAAATATGATGGTGGATACAACGGAACAAATCTTCCTCGGATTCCGTCAGCTGATCAATCATTTCAATATGAATGATTTGAGCGGTCCGGTCGGAACGATGGAGCTGACGGGACGGATTGCCCAGCAGGGCATCGTCTATCTCACCCATTGGACGGCGATTCTCAGTCTGTACCTTGGTATTTTCAACCTTCTGCCGATACCGGCGCTTGACGGCAGCCGTCTCGTCTTTCTTGGAGTGGAGGCGCTCCGGGGCAAGCCTATCGATCCCGGACGGGAAGGGATGGTTCATTTCGTAGGTTTCGCTATGCTCTTTCTTCTGATGATTGCCGTGACGTACAATGATATTCTGCGGCTCATCAGCGGCTAATATTGCTTCGGCCTTGTCCGGCGAACTCCCGGGCAAGGCTTATTAACAGGAGGAATACCATTATATGGCTAAAGACAAGCAGTTTGTTACGGAGATTACGCCTCAGGGCGAAGACTTCTCGCGGTGGTATATCGATGTAATCAAGAAAGCGGACCTCATGGACTACTCTCCGGTCCGCGGATGCATCGTGTTCAAACCGGACGGATTTGAAATCTGGGAGCATATCCAAGAGGAGATGAACCGGCGCTTTAAGGAAACGGGACACCGGAACGCTTACTTTCCGCTGTTCATTCCCGAGAGCTTTTTCCAGAAAGAGAAAGAGCATGTCGAAGGCTTCAATCCGGAGCTTCCGTGGGTAACGGAAGCCGGAGGCGATAAGCTGGAAGAGCGTCTGGCGATCCGTCCGACTTCGGAGACGATGATCGGCCATATGTACTCCAAATGGATTCAATCCTACCGCGATCTTCCGGTTCTGATCAACCAGTGGGCGAACGTGGTGCGCTGGGAGAAGCGGACGCTTCCGTTCCTTCGGACGAGCGAATTCCTGTGGCAGGAAGGCCACACGGCTCACGAGAATGAAGAGGAAGCCCGCGAAGAGACGATGCGGATGCTGGAAGTCTACCGCGATTTCGTGGAAGGCTATCTGGCGATTCCGGTCATTACGGGACAGAAGACGCCTTCCGAGCGCTTTGCCGGAGCGGTGGATACTTATTCGATCGAGGCGATGATGAAAGATGGACGAGCCGTTCAGGCAGGCACCTCCCATTACCTCGGCACCAAGTTTGCAGTTGCTTTTGACATCCAGTACTTAAGCCGTGAGAACAATCTTGAGTACGTGCATACGACTTCGTGGGGAACAAGCACCCGGCTGATCGGTTCCATGATCATGGTTCATGGCGATGACCGCGGCCTTGCACTGCCTCCGAAGGTGGCGCCTACCCAGGTGATCATGATCCCAATCGGTCCGCCTAAGACACGGGAAGCGGTTGTAGCCCGGACCGACGAGCTGTTCAAGGAACTGAAATCCGCCGGTGTCCGCGTCCGTGTGGACGATCGTACCGATGTAACGCCGGGCTGGAAATTCAACGAATATGAAATGCGCGGCGTACCGGTAAGACTGGAGCTTGGACCCCGTGATATGGAGAACGGCGTCTGTGTGCTTGTATCGCGGATCAGCGGCGAGAAGAAGGTTGTTCAGCAGGACCGTCTCGTTGAAGAAGTGAAAGAGATGCTGGAACAGGTGCACCAGGAAATGTACGAGCGCGCCTTGAAATTCCGTGAGGAGCATTTCTATTCCGCAGATACGATGGACGAGCTGAAGAACGAGATGGAAGAGAAGCGCGGCTTCGCACTTGCTGGCTGGTGCGGCGACGATGCCTGCGAGGCGAAGGTGAAGGAAGAGACCGGCGCGACAAGCCGGAACATTCCGTTCGAGCCGGCTGAGACGAAGAGCACCTGTATTTGCTGCGGCAAGCCGGCGCAGCATACAGTAGTTTTTGCCAAAGCCTATTAAAAGTGCCGGGGACCCTGGAAGGGAATCCGGATTTCGATTAACATAGAGATAGATTGTAAGCTTGTAGGGATAACCGGACGCAATTACCTATATAGGCAGGGATAAGCCGAAGAAGCTTGCCCTGCCTATATGCATCAGCATAGACCTCGCTTTATCGGGGAATGTAAAGGTGGGGGAAGCATGGCATTTAGCGAGGAGAAAAGAAAACGATTCGAGCTGCTCATGAAGCAGGGAGAAGTGCCGCCCGCGCTGGTCGATCCGTATTTCCTCGACGGTTATATCGAACGGGTCGAAATTAGCAGGGGCAATCGGGACTGGATGATCGTCGTTGCGAAGCAGAGTCTAGTACCCGCACAGGCATACCGGACGTTCTGTGTCCGCATGCGGGAGCGGCTGCAGCATATCGCGAAGGTTGGCTTTCTGTTTCTGTACGAGGATCAGGTGAGCCGCTCCGATATTGTTCAAGAATACTGGGGCCTGTTCCTGGAATGGGTTCACCGCGAGATTCCTTCGGTCAACGGCTGGCTGACCCGGTCTACTCAGGAGATTCATGGTGAGAACCTGCTGCTGAAGATGGGGGACCAGATGTCGCTGGACTTGGCGAAGAAGAAGGGCATCGACGGTGCGATCGTCAAATTCTATGAGAAGTATTTCGGACTGCACTTGAATGTCAAAGTCCTGCTGGAAGCGAAGGAGAACAAGGCCGAAGAGTTTGAGGAATTCCAGCAGAAGCTTCAGCAGGAGCAGCGGGAATTTATCGAACAGATGATGACGGCGATGGAGGCCGAGGTGCCGGGAGGGGACAGCGGTGACGAGGAAGCCGTGCCGCTTCAGATTGGTTATGAGATCAAGGAACAGCCCGTCCCCATCATCGAAATCCAGGATGAAGAGAAGAAGATCGCCGTTCAAGGAACGATATTCGGCTTGGACAGCAAGGAGCTGCGCAACGGCAGCACGCTGTTCACCTATAATTTGACCGACTTTACCGATTCGCTTCAGATAAAAATGTTCGCGAAGACCAAGGATGACCTGAAGATCATGAGCCAGCTGGCGAATGGCAAATGGGTCAGAGCCCGCGGGCGTGTGGAATACGACCGTTTCATGCAGACGCCAGAGCTTGTCATGATCCCATCGGATCTGTCCGAGGTGGTGGCTCCTCCTGCACGAAAGGACAATGCCGCCAACAAGCGGGTCGAATTCCACCTTCACACGACCATGAGCACAATGGATGCCGTTTCGCCGGTAGACGCTTATATCAAGACAGCCGCCAAGTGGGGCCATCCGGCTATCGCGGTTACCGATCACGGCGGGGTCCAATGCTATCCTGATGCCGCCAAGGCGGCCAAGAAGAACGGGATCAAGATGCTGTATGGCGTAGAGGCGAATGTGGTCAACGATGCAGTCAACGTCGTCGAGAATCCGCTGCCGATTTCACTGAAGGATGCGACCTATATCGTATTCGATATCGAGACCACCGGTTTGTCGATTACCCGCAACAACATCACGGAGCTTGCAGCCGTGAAGATGCAGGGCGGTCAAGAGATCGACCGGTATTCAACTTTCGTCAATCCGCATGAGAAAATTCCATATCATATTCAGCAGCTGACCAATATCACGGATGAAATGGTCAAGGATGCGCCCGATCTCGAGCCGGTACTCGACCAATTCGTCGAATTTATCGGTGACGGCGTGCTGGTCGCGCATAACGCACGGTTTGATATGGGCTTTATTCAGGCATCGCTGCTGAAGTACGGACGGAAGGAGCTGCCGAACCCGTTCCTCGACACCTTGGAGCTTGCCCGCCTGCTGCATCCGACGATGAAGAATCACCGTCTGAACACGCTGGCCGATAAGTACAAGGTGCTGCTCGAGAGCCATCACCGGGCGGTTGACGATACCGTTGCGCTCGGAGGCATCCTGAACGGGCTGCTGGCCGACGCCGAGAAGCTGAAAAACCTGACGATGCTGGACCGGCTGAATGATTATGTCGGCACCGATCTGTCCAACACCCGACCGTTCCACTGCGGGATTTATGCACTCAATGCAACAGGGAAGAAGAATTTGTACAAGCTGATTTCGATGTCGCATACGGAATACTTTAAACGTGTTCCCTGCATACCTAAATCGAAGCTGACGGAGCTGCGCGACGGACTGCTGGTCATCTCGGGATGCGAGCGCGGCGAATTCTTCGAGACTGTGCTGAACAAAACGGTTGAAGAGGCGATTGAAGTCGCCGAATTCTACGATGTGCTGGAAATCCAGCCTTTGACGATGTACATGCATCTCGTGGACAAAGGATTTGTAGCCAGCCCCGAGGAGCTGCGGGATGTCGTCAGACGGATTTGCGAGATCGGGGAGAAATTGAGCAAGCCGGTAATCGCAACCGGTAACGTGCATTACCTGGAGCCGCGCGACAAGCTGTTCCGTGATATTACGATCCATGGCATCACCGGGTTCAGTCCGCTTAAGGACCAGCGCAAGCCGGACGCCCATTTCCGGACTACGGAGGAGATGCTGGAGGAGTTCGCGTTTCTCGGTACCGAGAAGGCAATGGAAGTCGTCGTCACGAACACGGTGGAGCTGGCTGAACGCTTCGAGGAATACCCGCTCTTTCCGAGCGAGCTGTTCACCCCGAACATCGAAGGGGCGGACGAAGAGATCCGCGAGACCTGTTACCGCACGGCGAGAGAGATTTACGGCGAGGAACTGCCCGAAGTCGTCACTGCCCGATTGGAAAAAGAGCTGGCGCCGATCATCAAATACGGCTTCTCGGCGAACTATCTGATTTCCGAGCGGCTTGTCAAAAAGTCGAACCGCGACGGCTATCTCGTCGGTTCCCGGGGCTCCGTCGGTTCCTCCGTCGTCGCAATGTTCCTCGGCATCTCTGAGGTTAATCCGCTGCCGGCCCACTATATTTGCCGCAATTCCGAGTGCCGGCATAGCGAATGGTTTCTCGACGGCAGCGTGCCGAGCGGCTTTGACCTTCCGGACAAGCTGTGTCCGGACTGCGGACAGCCCATGAAGGGAGAGGGCCAGGATATTCCGTTCGAGACCTTCCTCGGCTTCAAGGGAGACAAGGTCCCCGATATTGACCTTAACTTCTCCGGCGAATACCAGCCGGAGGCGCATAATTTCACGAAGGTCATGTTCGGCGAGAAGAGCGTATTCCGTGCCGGCACAATCGGCACCGTCGCCGAGAAGACGGCATACGGGTTCGCGAAGAAATACGAGGAAGACCATCACAAGCGCTGGCGGGGCGCGGAGCTTCAACGCCTCGCCGCCGGCTGCACGGGCGTCAAGCGAAGCACCGGACAGCATCCGGGCGGTATAGTCGTCGTTCCGGATTATATGGAGGTCGAGGACATCACCCCGGTGCAGTATCCGGCCGACGATGTCAACGCCGAGTGGAAGACAACCCATTTCGACTATCATGCATTTGACTCGAACCTCTTGAAGCTCGATATTCTGGGGCACGACGATCCGACCATGATGCGTATGCTTCAGGATTTGACGGGCATCGACCCGACGACCATTCCGATGAACGATCCGAAGGTCATGAGCATGTTCAACTCTACGGAATCGCTGCGCGTGACGCCGGAGCAAATCCGGACGCCGGTCGCCACCTACGGGGTGCCGGAGATGGGCACGAAGTTCGTTCGCCAGATGCTCATCGAATCGAAGCCGTCGAGCTTCGCTGACTTACTTCAGATTTCCGGTCTGTCCCACGGGACCGGGGTATGGCTGGGCAACGCCCAGGAGCTGATCAAGAATGGCACCTGCAACATCAAGACGGTAATCGGGTGCCGCGACGACATCATGCTCTATCTGATCTACAAAGCCGGCATGGACGCTGGCCTGGCCTTTAAGATTACCGAGAGCGTTCGTAAGGGCAAGGGGCTTACACCGGAATGGATTGAGGAAATGAAGAAATGCAAGGTTCCGGCCTGGTACATTGATTCCTGCCTCAAGATCCAGTACATGTTCCCGAAGGCGCATGCCGCAGCTTACGTAATATCCGCTGTACGGACCGCTTACTTCAAGCTCTACCATCCGATCGAGTATTATGCGACCTACTTCTCCGTCCGGGCGGCTGATTTCGACATCGAGCTGTGCTGCCAGGGCTACGATGCCATTCTGAAGGCGATCATCGAAATCGAAGGCAAGGGATTCCAGGCTCTGCCGAAGGAGAAGGCGCTGCTTCCGATTCTTGAGATGGCGCTGGAAATGACGGCGCGGGGCTTTACTTTCAAGACCCTTGACCTGTACCGGTCGGATGCGACCAAGTTTACAGTTGACGGAGACAGCCTGATTCCTCCATTCTCCGCTTTGGCGGGGATCGGCGAGAACGCCGCCAAGAACATCGCGGCTGCGAAGGATGCGGGTGAGTTCCTGTCAATTGAGGACTTCCAGCAGAAGTCCAAAGCGAGCAAGACGATTGTCGAACTCCTGACCAATATGGGCTGCTTCCGCGGACTTCCGGAGAGCAATCAGCTGTCCCTGTTCTAGGTGAGCGGAGTAAAGGGCCGGCACTTGTCAGTGATGTAAGGCTATGGTATAATTTTTCTGGTAATAATGAGATAAGATCCGTTGCGCAGAGAGTGGGGAAACCCACTCTTTATCTTTGAAATATAAGAGTTATAAGCCTCCCGCTTATGAGATATCTTATATTTTAACGGGAAGCGGATGGTACAGTGATGCTTCTGCCGTGCTTCCAAGGTAGGGGAAGCCCTGACGGCAACAACGCCGCATCATGCCGCACCCAAGGCTATGGCCGGATGGCGGCGCAGCCGTTTCTTATTTGAAATATAAGAATTTATAAGCGTTTTGCTTATTTAGAGCCTTATATTTCTCACTAAACGCCTGGTGTCTGAATGATGCCGTCAGGCGTTTATCCTTGCATAGAGCATAAGACAAGTACGTGGAGGTTAGTTGTATTTGAGCGCATCCAAAATCAAGGACACTGTTGAAACGATGCTGAAACCCTATCTGGACGAGAATGGATTCGAACTGGTGGATGTGGAATATGTGAAGGAAGGCTCCAATTTCTTCCTGCGCGTATTCGTGGACAAGGACGGCGGCATCGATATCGACGACTGCGGAGTTATCAGCGAGTACCTCAGCACAAAGCTTGACGAGAACGACCCGATCCCGGGAGCCTATTTCCTGGAAGTATCCTCTCCGGGGGCTGAGCGTCCGCTTAAGAAGGCGGAGGAAGTATCCAAGGCTGTCGGTAAGGACGTGTTCGTCACGACTTACGAGCCGATCGGTGGCCTGAAGGAATTTGAAGGCCGGCTGCTTTCGTTTGAAGACGGGGAAATGCTCATCTCTGCAGGCAAAAAACAGCATGTCGTTCCGTACGCCAAAGTCGCCAGCGCGAGATTGGCCATTATTTTCTAAAGAATTAAAACTTCTTGTTTAGGTTTTGAAAGGGGGACCGGATTTTTCATGAGTATGGATTTTATCGAAGCTATGAATGAACTGGAGAGAGAGAAAGGCATCAGCAAAGATGTGCTGTTCGAGGCCATTGAGGCGGCGCTGATCTCCAGCTACAAACGAAATTTCAACGCCGCGCAGAACGTTCGTGTCGATATGAACCGCAATACCGGCGTTATCAAGGTGTATGCGCGCAAGCTGATTGTCGAAGAGGTGCTGGATCCGCGCACTGAGATCTCTCTTCCGGCGGCACGCGAAATCAACCCGCATTTTCAGCTGGAAGATGTGGCCGAGCTTGAGGTGACCCCGAGAGACTTCGGACGCATTGCCGCCCAGACCGCCAAGCAGGTTGTGACGCAGCGCATTCGCGAGGCGGAACGTGGCCTGATCTATAATGCGTTTATCGACAAGGAAGAAGATATCGTGACCGGTATCGTGCAGCGTCAGGATCTTCGCAATGTGTATGTCGATCTTGGCAAGATCGAAGCGGTTCTTCCGCTGAACGAATTGATGCCGGGTGAGAAATTCAAGCATGGCGAACGGATCAAGGCTTATATTACGAAGGTCGAGAACACGACCAAGGGTCCGCAAATTTTGCTGTCCCGCACGCATCCGGGCCTCCTGAAGCGCTTGTTCGAGCTTGAAGTTCCGGAAATTTTCGACGGTGTCGTAGAAATACGGTCCGTAGCCCGGGAAGCGGGCTTCCGCTCCAAGATCGCCGTCTATTCCCGCAATGCCGAAGTGGACCCGGTTGGCTCCTGCGTTGGTCCTCGCGGCATGCGCGTCCAGACGATCGTAACGGAGCTGCGCGGCGAGAAAATCGATATTGTGCGCTATTCGGAATCCGTCGAGGAATATGTGGCGAATGCGCTCAGCCCTTCCAAGGTTCTGGAGGTTCAAGTGTTCGAAGCCGAGAAGATGGCCCGCGTAATCGTGCCTGATTATCAGCTGTCGCTTGCCATCGGCATCAAAGGGCAGAACGCGCGTCTGGCGGCCAAGCTGACAGGCTGGAAGATCGACATCAAGAGCGAGACCCAGGCGGAGCAGGAATACGGCAGACCCAAAACGCCAAGCGATGAAATGCATCAGGATTCCGTCTCCATCGACTAATTATAGAAGGCGGGTGGCTGTAGATGAAACAGAAAAAAGTGCCGCTGCGCAAATGCGTCGCTAGTCAGGAAATGATGCCGAAGAAAGAGCTGATCCGAATCGTTAGAACGCCGGATGGTGAAGTGCTTATCGATCTGACCGGCAAGAAATCAGGCCGCGGAGCTTATATTTGCGGTAAGCTGGAATGCTTCAAGCTTGCACAGAAGACCAAGGCGCTGGATCGGGCGCTGAAGGTTCCTGTGAGCCAGGAAATCTATGAACAGCTGGCCCGGGATTTCGTATCTGTGGAGGAGCAGTTCTTGGCCGCCAAGGAAGCTGCTGGTGACGATGAGTAGGGCGTTGTCCAATCTCGGTCTCGCGATGCGGGCCGGGAAAGTGGTAACCGGCGAAGAAAGTGTGCTGAAAGCGGTCCGTTCGGCGGAAGCGAAGCTGGTTCTCCTGGCGGGAGACGCTTCGGATAATACTCAGAAGAAATTCCGCGACAAATGCGGGACCTACAATATTCCGCTCGTGATCGAATTTAACCGGGATTTGCTTGGAGCCTCAATCGGGAAAGACGGACGCGTCGTACTGGCGGTCACGGATAAAGGATTCGCGGAAATGATCTCCAAGCAGCTCGGAGACAATGTCGGAGGTGGAATGATTGACTAAACAACAAGACAGCAAGGATAAGCTGCGTGTTTACGAATATGCCAAATCACTGAACATGAGCAGCAAGGAAATTATTACAATCCTGAAACGACTGAACGTTCCGGTGAATAATCATATGAGCGTCATGGAGAATGACGCCGTATCGAAAGTGGAGCAGTTCTTTAAGGATATTAAGAGCAATGCGGCGGCGAAACGGGAGAACGCCGGCGGAGGCCGTCCGGTCCAGCAAGCGGCAACCGCAACTGCAGATGCTCCAGCCAATAACAAAAATCAAACAGAAAAGCAGGTAGGTATGAACAAACCAAACCAAAACCAATCGACCATGTCGTCCAGACCTCAAAGCGGGCAGGATTCCCGCAGAAATCAATCAGGCTCCGTTCAGCAGCGTCCGCAGGGACAAGGCGGATCACCTCGTCCGAGCAGCGGCAACCGCCCGCAAGGACAAGGCGGCGCACCCCGTCAGGGCGAAGGCCGTCCGCAGGGACAAGGCGGCGCGCCTCGTCAGGGCAGCGGCAACCGTCCGCAGGGACAAGGCGGCGCACCGCGCCAGGGCGAAAACCGTCCACAGGGACAGGGCGGAGGCCAGCGCCAAGGCGGCTTTAGCGGCGGCGGTAATCGCCCGCAGGGACAAGGCGGAGCACCGCGTTCCGGTGAAAGCCGTTCCCAGCAGGGCGGGGACTTCAACCGCGGCGGCGACCGGAACAAGAACCGTTCCGGCGGCGGTGGCGGCCAGAAGCGCTTTGAAGACGGCAAGAACGGCGGCTTCCGGAATAACGGACGCGGCGGCAAGAACCAGCGCGGCAAGTACCAGCAGCAGACGGAACGCCGCGAGAAGATCGACAATACGCCGAAGAAGATTATTGTTCGCGGCAACATGACGGTCGGCGAGACCGCCAAGCTGCTGCATAAGGATGCTTCCGAGGTTATCAAGAAGCTCATTCTGATGGGCGTAATGGCTACCATCAACCAGGAGCTCGATATCGACACCATTCAACTGCTCGCCGGCGAGTTCGGCGTTGAAGTCGAAGTGAAGATTCCGGTAGAGGAAGACCGCTTCGAGACGGTCGAGGAGAATGACGCTCCGGAAGACCTGAAGGCCCGTCCTCCTGTTGTTACGATCATGGGTCACGTCGACCATGGTAAAACAACCCTGCTCGACGCTATCCGTTCCACGAACGTGACAAGCGGTGAAGCAGGCGGTATCACCCAGCATATCGGCGCTTACCAGGTCGAAATCAACCATAAGAAAATCACGTTCCTCGATACTCCGGGTCACGAAGCCTTTACGGCAATGCGCGCACGCGGAGCACAGGTTACTGATATGACCATTATCGTTGTAGCGGCTGACGACGGCGTTATGCCGCAGACGGTTGAAGCGATCAACCACGCCAAAGCCGCTGGACTTCCTATTATCGTAGCGGTCAACAAGATCGACAAGCCGGGTGCAGACCCTGACCGCGTGAAGCAGGAGCTCACCAATTATGAGCTGGTGCCGGAAGAGTGGGGCGGCGACACGATCTTCGTTAATGTGTCGGCCAAACAGCGCATCGGCCTTGAAGACCTGCTCGAGATGATCCTGCTCGTGGCAGAGGTCAACGAATACAAGGCGAATCCGGACAAACGGGCTCGCGGTACTGTTATCGAAGCCGAGCTGGATAAGAGCCGCGGACCTGTTGCCCGTATTCTCGTGCAGAACGGTACACTGAAGGTAGGCGACGCCTTCGTTGCAGGGAACTGCTTCGGACGTGTCCGCGTCATGGTGAACGACAAGGGACGCAGACTGAAGGAAGCCGGACCATCCACTCCGATCGAAATTACGGGTTTGACGGAAGTGCCGCAAGCCGGCGATCCGTTCATGGTGTTCGAAGACGAGCGGAAGGCGCGTCAAATCGCCGACAAGCGTGCGATCACACAGCGTCAGTCCGAACTTAACACGAACAGCCGCGTAACGCTGGATGATCTGTTCAAGCATATTAAAGAGGGCGAAATCAAAGACCTTAACGTTATCATCAAGGGTGACGTTCAGGGTTCGGTCGAAGCGCTCAAGAGCTCGCTTGCCAAGATTGAAGTGGAAGGCGTGCGCGTCAAGATCATTCATAGCGGTGCCGGTGCAATCACCGAATCCGACATTACGCTGGCTGCCGCTTCCAATGCCATCGTCATCGGCTTCAACGTCCGTCCTGACGCTCAGACGAAGGCTGCCGCCGAGCAGGAGAAGGTCGACGTTCGTCTGCACAACATCATCTACAATGTCATCGAAGAGATCGAGCAGGCCATGAAGGGCATGCTGGAGCCGGTGTACAAGGAGAGCGTTATCGGACACGCCGAAGTGCGCAACGTCTTCAAGATCAGCAAGGTGGGCGCTGTTGCCGGTTGTATGGTTACGGACGGCAAAATCGCGCGGAATGCCGAGACACGCGTTATTCGCGGCGGCATCGTCGTGTTCGAGGGCAAGATCGACTCCCTGAAACGCTTCAAGGATGATGCCAAGGAAGTTGCGCAGGGTTATGAATGCGGCATTACATTGGAACGCTATAATGATGTCCAAGAAGGCGACATCATCGAAGCGTTCATCATGGAAACCGTGGAGCGCTAACTTAAAGAGGTGAAGAAATATGTCCAAAATTAGAGCCGGACGCGTCGGCGAACAAATCAAGAAGGAACTGAGCCGGCTGATTCAGGGCGAGCTCAAAGATCCGCGTGTTGGCTTCGTCACCGTAACAGGTGTCGATGTCACGAACGATCTCTCTCAGGCGAAGGTTTACTTGAGCGTCTTCGGAGACGACGAGCAGAAGAACGCTTCGCTTAAAGCGATCGAGAAGGCGAACGGCTTTCTCCGCACGGAGCTTGGCAAGGCGATCCGCCTCCGGCATACACCGGAGCTGATCTTCAAGTTTGACGAGTCCGTCGCATATGGCAGCCGGATTGAGAAGCTGCTGGGCGATATCGGCAAACCGGATGAAAGTAAGGAATAATAAAGGAGACGGCGAATGCAGAGCTATGAACAAAGTCTTCGGCAGACAAAGCAATTTCTGCTGGACCACGATGATTTTCTTGTAGTGTCGCATATTCAGCCGGATGGAGACGCAGTCAGCTCAACCCTAGCGGTGGGCTGGCTTCTCTCATGTCTGGGCAAGAAATACAGTATGCTCAATGAAGGGCCTATTCCTACGCGCATGAAGTATTTGTGGGAAGCGGACAAAATTGCCGATATGTCGGTCAATCCCCCGCAGCGCACTTTCAGCAACGTAATCTGCGTGGACTGCGCCGATTTTCAGCGGGTGGGTCTGACCCAGCGCTACTTCGAGCCGGAAGCGTCCATCGTCAATATCGATCACCACCCCACCAATAACGGATATGGAGCTGTCCAGCTGATCAAACCGGACGCCGCCGCAACGGCGGAAATCCTGTATGATCTGCTGAAGACGTTCGATATCGCCTGGAACATCGACATCGCAACCGCCTTGTACACGGGGCTCCTGACGGATACCGGCGGTTTTCGCTATACGAATACATCCCCTAAAGTGATGGAAGCCGCATCGGATTTGCTGTCCCTCGGCGTCAACGGTCCGGAGCTGGCGGAAACACTGCTTGAAGAAATGACCCTGCCTCAGGTGAAGGTGCTGAGCCGCGCGCTCCAGACGCTTCAGATGTCGCCGAACGGCGATGTTGCCTGGGTCAGCGTGACGCCGCAGGACATGCTCGACTGCGGAGCGGCCAACGAGGATTTGGAGGGAATTGTGAACTATCCGCGCAATATTCAAGGCGTCGAGGTCGGCATGCTCTTCAAGGTGATTCATGACCAGGCGGTTAAAGTAAGCTTTCGGTCGGCGGGCAAAGTCAACGTCGCGGCGCTTGCGCAGACTTTCGGCGGAGGCGGGCATACCCGTGCAGCGGGAGCGAAGGTTGATCTTCCTCTGGAACAGGCGATTCCTCATGTAGTGAAGGAGGTCAGCCGGCTTCTATGAGCGACTACGAAGGCGTGCTTGCCGTGTACAAGCCGGCGGGCTTTACCTCGCATGACGTTGTCGCCAAAGCGCGTCGTCTGCTCGGTATGAAGCGGATCGGCCATACGGGTACGCTCGATCCCCAGGTTACCGGCGTACTGCCGCTCTGCCTTGGACGGGCTACGCGGGTTGTCGAGTATATCCAGGAGCTGCCCAAAGAGTATGTCGCAACCTTAAGGCTCGGTGTGTCAAGCGATACGGAGGACCTTACGGGCACCATCACGGAAGCGGCAGACGAGGTTCACATCACAGAGGAGGAAGTAAGGAAGACACTGAATTCGTTTAAAGGTGTCATTTCCCAGACGCCTCCGATGTACTCTGCGGTCAAGGTCGGCGGCAAACGCCTCTACGAGCTTGCCCGGGAAGGCAAAACGGTAGAACGCAAAAGCCGGGAAGTCGAAATCTACGAAATCGAAATGCTGAATATGGTCTGGGACGGCAAATACCCCGATATTACGTTTCGGGTGCTTTGCTCCAAAGGCACGTATATCCGTACGCTGTGCGTGGACATTGGACGCGCGCTGTCGCTTCCGGGCGTGATGGTCAGGCTTGAGCGGACGATGTCCGCGGGTATCCGGGAAGACCGGTGCCTGACACTGGATCAGATCGCTGAACACTGCCAGAATGGGACGCTGCAGCAATTTCTGATTCCGGCGGACGAAGCGATCTCGCATATGCCTGCCTTCACCGTGTCGGACGAGAAGCGGGCAGCGGCTCTGCAGGGACAACGGCTGTCCGCGAAAGTGGTCAATCCTGAGGTACAAGAGAAGGGCCCGATTCGTCTCTACGACCAGACGGGAGTCTTTCTTGGCATTTATGAGCGCGAGGAGACGGGCTCGATTGCACCCGTGAAGGTGTTCTCGGAGGCTGGCCACAGGCAGCTCTAATTACTATTTATTTCAGTGAAATGCAGGTGAATGCAGCGTGAGAACCGTAACGTTAACCTATCCGGTGCCGCCCGGGAATGCGGAAGCGATCCCGCAGCAGCCTCAGATTGCCGCACTGGGTCAGTTCGACGGCCTGCATCGCGGGCATGCGAGCGTGATCACCGCAGCGGTATCGAAAGCCCGCGAAGAAGGTGTTCCCGCGGTGGTGATCACTTTTTACCCTCATCCCAAAGATGTTATGGGCAAAGGCGATTATGAAGGCTATCTGACTCCTCCAGCTGACAAAGCGCAGCTGCTCGATGAGATGGGTGTCGACATTATGTATGTCATTGAGTTTAACGATCAGCTTTCAAAGGTCAGTCCGGAGGACTTTGTCGCGAATATGCTGCGTCCCCTGAATATTATTATGGCGGTTGTCGGTTTTGACTTCCGTTTCGGATACAAGGGGGAGGGCGACGCCGATAAGCTTCGGGAGCTGGGCCTTGACTTCATGCAGGTTGAGACCGTTCCTCCGTTTCAATTGAACGGTGAGAAGGTGAGCAGCTCCGGCATCCGCAAGGCTCTGCAGACCGGCGCTATGGAGCTGGCCAACCTGTGGTTCGGCCGATGTTATCATCTTCGAGGCGTGGTGGAGCACGGCGAGCAGCGGGGCCGGACGATCGGTTTCCCCACCGCCAATCTGCGGCTGGAGGACAGGTACGTCATCCCCGCCAAAGGCGTCTATGCCGTTCTGGCCCATCTTGACGGCGATGTACTGCCGGGCGTCATGAATGTCGGTGTTAAGCCGACTTTTCATGAAGGCGTGACGGCGCCGAGCTTCGAGGTGCATTTATTCCATTTCTCCGGAGATGTGTACGGCCGGGAGATGACGGTGGAACTCGTTGAGTTTATCCGTCCGGAGCGCAAGTTCGACTCTATCGACGCTCTCGTCTCGCAGATCCGCCAGGATGCCGTGACGGCAGAGAATCTTTTGAAGAATAAGAAACTCTAGCTATACAGACACAGGCGCAGTCAAACCGTATGACGGAATCATTCCTATTCTTTCCGCTTTGCGCGTTTACTTTTGTATCCGATAGTGCTATACTGATTAACGTTGCTGGGCGAGCCCAGACAACTCTAACCTTGGCTTGGTCATTCGAGGTCACCGGACGGTGACGAGGCCACAGGCGATTATAATGAAGGAGGTGAACAGGATGGCATTGACACAAGAACGCAAGCAACAACTGATCGACGAGCACAAGACTCACGAGTCCGATACCGGATCTCCTGAAGTACAAATTGCTATCCTTACGGAGAACATCGTTAATCTGACCGACCACCTGCGTACGCACAAGAAGGATCATCATTCCCGTCGCGGATTGCTGAAGATGGTAGGCCAACGCCGTAAGCTGCTTGCATATTTGAAGAACAAAGACGTGCAGCGTTACAGTGCTTTGATCGAGAAACTGGGATTGCGTCGTTAATAATCCATAAGGTTACCAGAAAGCAGCCTGGTTGTTCACCGTATGTGCTTCCGAGAAGCGTCAGCGGGACAGCTGGGTTGCTTTTTGAAAATTAAGGAAAAATTTAGCAATTCGTATGCGGCCATTTGGACGTGAGAAGACGGCTGCTTTTCCCTGAAGCGAAAGGCCGGGCCGTCTTTTTGCTTGCAATTAACCATGATATATCTTTACAGCAAGGCCAAGCCGCTGCATCAATGAATAGGGAGAGGACAAACAGCCCTATCCTAAGATAAAGCTATCTTGAACATCCAAGGAGGGACTTTATGCAAAAACAAGTAGAAATGCAGCTCGGGGGCAGAACTCTCGTTCTGGAAACGGGGCGGCTTGCCAAGCAAGCGAACGCTGCGGTTATGGTCCGTTACGGCGATACTTCGGTACTCTGTACGGTTACAGCCTCCAGCGAGCCGAAGGATCTGGACTTCTTCCCGCTGACCGTCAACTATGAAGAGCGCCTGTACGCAGTAGGCAAAATTCCCGGCGGCTTCATCAAGCGCGAAGGAAGACCGAGCGAGAAGGCGATTCTGTCCAGCCGACTGACCGACCGGCCGATTCGCCCGCTGTTCCCGGAAGGCTTCCGCAATGACGTCCAGGTACTGAACCTTGTAATGAGTGTGGACCAGGACTGCTCGCCTGAAATCGCGGCCATGATCGGAACCTCGGCTGCGCTGAGCATTTCGGATGTACCGTTCAGCGGTCCGATCGGCGGTGTTGTCGTAGGACGCATCGGCGGTGAATTTATCGTCAATCCGACGATTGCCCAGCAGGAAGAGAGCGACATCTATCTCGTTGTGGCGGGAACCAAAGACGCCATCATGATGGTGGAAGCGGAAGCGAATGAAGTGCCGGAAGAAGTCATGCTCGAAGCGATTATGTTCGGCCATGAAGAAATCCGCAGCATTGTTGCGAAGATCGAAGAGCTGGTTGAGATCGCCGGCAAGGAAAAAATGGCGGTCAAACTGCATGCCGTCAACGCAGACGTGAACGCCGAAGTCCGTGCATTTGCGCATGGTCGGCTCGTCGAGGCGGTTAAAATCGCCGAGAAGCATGCCCGCCAGGATGCGATCGATGCCATCAACAATGAAACCGTGGAAGTCTTCACGGAGAAATACATCGAGACGCCTGAGCTCATTGCCGATGTGAAGGAAGTGCTTCACGACATCGTCAAAGAGGAAGTCAGACGCCTCATCACGCATGAGAAGGTTCGTCCGGACGGCCGTAAACTGAACGAAATCCGTCCAATCGAGTGCGATACATCTCTGCTGCCCCGTACGCATGGTTCGGGTCTGTTTACACGCGGTCAAACCCAGGCACTCAGCGTATGTACGCTTGGCGCCCTTGGTGATGTACAGATTCTGGACGGCATCGATCTGACGGAAACGAAGCGGTTCATGCATCATTACAATTTCCCTCCGTTCAGCGTAGGTGAAGCCCGTCCGCTTAGAGCACCGGGTCGCCGCGAAATCGGTCATGGAGCGCTCGGCGAGCGTGCATTGTCCAAGGTGATTCCGAATGAAACAGAATTCCCGTACACGATCCGTCTTGTATCCGAAGTGCTGGAATCGAATGGTTCGACGTCTCAGGCGAGCATCTGCGCCAGTACTCTGGCGATGATGGATGCAGGTGTGCCGATCAAGGCGCCGGTTGCCGGCGTGGCGATGGGTCTCATCAAGGACGGAGAGCATGTCTCCATTCTGACCGATATTCAAGGCATGGAAGACCATCTCGGCGATATGGACTTCAAGGTTGCAGGTACCGCAGAAGGCGTAACGGCGATCCAGATGGATATCAAGATCGACGGCATCGACCGGAAGATTCTTCAGGAAGCGCTGGAGCAGGCCAAGGAAGGCCGGATGTTCATTCTGGGCAAAATGATGGAAGCCATCTCGAAGCCGAGAGAGAGCCTCTCCCAGTATGCGCCTAAAATCATCATCATGCAGATCAATCCGGATAAAATCCGCGATGTTATCGGAGCAGGCGGCAAGATCATCAACAAGATCATCGAAGAAACCGGCGTGAAGATCGACATCGAGCAGGATGGCCGCGTATTTATCGCTTCCTCGAACGATGAGATGAACCAGAAGGCCCGTTCCATCATCGAGGGCATCGTTCGCGAAGTTGTTGTAGGCGAAATCTATGTCGGCACGGTTAAACGCATCGAGAAGTTCGGCGCATTTGTAGAAATTTTACCGGGCAAAGATGGACTCGTGCACATCTCCCAGCTCTCCACAGAGCGCGTTGGCAAGGTTGAGGATGTTGTCGCAATCGGCGATACGATTACCGTCAAGGTTACCGAAATCGACCAGCAGGGCCGTGTCAACCTGTCCCGCAAAGCGATTCTTACCGCTGAGACCAAGGCTTAACAGCCTGCGGTTGGTGGCAGCTTCGATTTCGGATGCTTGGAATCGAGAGTACAAGAAAAGAGGCAGGATCAACCATTCTGGCTCTTTTTTTCAAATTGAACATTCAAATTGAATAAAGGGAAGCTTACCCGCTTATCCCGGTTCCGATCTCAGGAAACGGCAGGCGTTGATCGGACGCGGGCTCATGCGGGTAATTGTTGCCGTACGCCTCGGGGGGTGCGGTGAGTCCCGCAGACGCCGTAACTCCACGATGTGGAGTTATTTTTACGTTCGGATACCGGCGGCTTCTTCTACTGCGCGCATATATCTTTTCCGGTGACAAGTCATATTGGCTGAACCTGTCTCATAGGCTGGACAAAAAGGTTGCGGCAGACGGCTGATTCGAAGGCACAGCCTCGCAGCCGTGGGAGGAAGCCGGATATGAAACTGGAGAAAGCAGCGGTTGCGCTTGCCTGTATGGTTGTTGTGATCGGCCTTGGCAGCACGGCGGGACCGATTAAGGATATGCTGTCGCAGCAGCGGAGCGGCGAAGTCGCCGCACTGCCCGCAATGCTTGCGGATAAGGGAGACGAGCTGCGCAGCCGTATCGAAGCCCGTGCGGCCCAGCTCAAGGAGGCGCCGGTGGACGCCAGGGTGGACCGGATCTGGAAGGCGATACCTGGCTACAACGGGCTGGAGGTGGATGTTGAGGGAACTTACCGGAAAGCGCTGCTTCTGCCGGCAGGTTCTCCGATTCCGTATGTATATAAGCAGACACCCCCTTCTGTCGGCCTGGATGAGCTGGGTGCACAGCCCATCTACCGGGGCAATCCGGCGAAGCCGATGGTTGCCTTTATGATCAATGTCGCCTGGGGGAACGAGTACCTGATTCCGATGCTCGATATTTTGGACCAGGAGAAGGTGAAGGCCACTTTTTTTCTGGACGGGAGTTGGCTCAGTAAAAATCGCGAACTGGCTCTGGAAATCCAGAAGCGGGGACATGAGATCGAGAATCACGCCTATACGCATCCGAACATGAGCACGCTTAGCCGGGCGAGAGCCACCATGGAAATCGAGAAGACGAAATCGCTGCTGAAATCGAGCCTTGGTGTGGAGAACCGCTGGTTCGCGCCGCCGTCCGGAGATTACGATCAGGAGACGGTGGAAATTGCCCGAGAGCTTGGACTCAAGACGGTGCTGTGGACCGTGGATACGGTGGACTGGCGCAACCCCTCCCCCGATTCGGTGATCGCCAAGATCACCACCAAGGCAGAGCCAGGTACGCTTGTGCTGATGCATCCGACGAATGCTTCTTCCAAGGCGCTTCGCGGCATGATCCGCGGCATCCGGGCGAAGGGATTGACGCTTGGCACGGTCAGTGAGACGCTGTCGTCCGAGCGCGTTTTGCCTGCCGGCGTTGAGTGAAGAGGATGTTTCTGGTAGGATATAAGTCACCCGGGTTTTTGATCAGCATATTGCATGTTCGATTGAAATCGCTCGGGTGCAGTATATATACAGGTACGATCATTCTGTTCTAACTTAAGGAACGCCTCAAGTGTTTATCCTTTCAAGCAAGGCAAGCCATGGGCCAGGAGGATTTTTACGTGGAAAAAAAGGTATTATCAAACGGGCTCCGTGTTGTCATGGAGAAGATAGCGACAGGCCGCTCCGTCTCGTTCGGCATTTGGGTCAAGACGGGATCGCGGAACGAAACGCCTGACAATAACGGGATTTCCCATTTCATCGAGCATATGCTGTTCAAAGGAACGGACCGCTTTGACGCCAAGCAGATTGCGGAACAATTCGACGCCATAGGCGGCAATGTGAATGCTTTTACCTCAAAGGAATATACGTGCTACTACGCCAAAGTGCTGGATGAGCATCTTCCCATTGCGGTCGATGTGCTGGCGGATATGTTCTTCCGTTCCAAACTGGATGCCGGAGAACTGGCGAAAGAGAAGAACGTGATCCTGGAAGAAATCTCGATGTATGAGGATACGCCGGATGATCTGGTGCATGATCTGATGTCGATGGCCGCATACGGCAGCCACCCGCTAGCCTATTCCATCCTGGGGCTGAAGGAACGGCTTGAAACGATGACACCGGATGATCTTCGGGCTTATATGCAGGCTCAGTATACAGTTGAAAATACCGTGATCAGTGTGGCGGGCAACTTTGACGACAGCGTCATAGAGCTGCTGGAGCAGTATTTCGGTTCGTTCAATAATCACGGGACTTCTGCTCCGCTGGTGCCGCCGGATTTTCATGGCGATTTGCTCTTCCGCCGGAAGAAGACCGAACAGAATCATATTTGCCTGTCCCTTCCGGGGTGTTCGATTGAGGACCCGCTGCAGTATGCAATGGTGCTGATCAACAACGCGGTGGGCGGCGGGATGAGTTCCCGGCTGTTCCAGGAAATTCGCGAAAAGCGCGGACTCGCCTACTCCGTGTACTCCTACCACAGCGCCCAGGCCGACAGCGGTCTGTTCACGGTCTATGCCGGCACGGCGCCGAAGCAGACGAAGGATGTCATGGAACTGACGAAGGAGATGCTGGCGGAGCTCGTGGCCAAGGGATTGGATGAAGATGAAATCCGCAAGGGCAAGGAGCAGCTCAAGGGCAGCCTGATTCTGAGTCTTGAGAGCACGAGCAGCCGTATGAACCGGATGGGTAAAAACGAGCTGATGCTCGGACGACATGAGTCTCTTGACGATGTCATTGCCAAAATCCAGAACGTGACCATAAACGAAATCAACCAGGTGCTGGACCGGATGTTCGCGCAGCCACTGTCTGCGGCGATGGTCGGCACTTCGGATAAAGTAATTGCAACAATGAGGAGAGATGATCTTGTCCATTTACGTACAAATGCTCAAGCTTCCCGGCAATGAAGATGTGAATCTTCCCCGCAAAATGTCGGAGCAGGCGTCCGGCTATGACCTCTTTGCCGCCGTATCCGGCGAGCTTACCCTGGCCCCCGGCCAGCGGGCGCTCGTGCCGACAGGCATCGCAATCGCTATGCCGGACGGGCTGGAAGCCCAGATACGCCCCCGCAGCGGGCTGGCGCTGAAGCATGGCATCACCTGCCTGAACACGCCCGGTACAATCGATGCCGACTACCGTGGAGAAATCAAGGTGCTGCTGATCAATCTGGGCCAGGAGCCGTTCACCATTGCGCGGAATGAACGCATCGCCCAGATGGTATTCCAGACCGTTCCGGCCGTTACGGTCGAACATGTAGAGACGCTGGACGAAACCGAGCGGGGCGCGGGCGGCTTTGGCCACACCGGCAAATAAACAGACGATTTTAAACATCAAGCGGTTGTACATCCTGGAGAAGGAACGTGCAGCCGCTTTTTATTAGCGTCTTAACAACTACACATTAAGGAGGAGGCTTCCCATGCTGCATATTGTCAACGGAGATGCGGTCTCGGACAAGCTGCTCGAAGGCGGTATTGAAGGAGAGGTACTGGCGTGGAGAGAAATATATTCGGCTGGTCCGCTCACTTCGGACCTGTCGGCGCCGGAGGCGATGGAGCTTCGCGCTCATGTGCTGGAGAAGACGATCGGGATATCAGCGGAAGACTTCAAATCGGGCTGCGCCGAGCAGGAGCGCAGGCTGGAGGAATTCAAGCGTCATGACGAAATCATTTTCTGGTTCGAGCATGATTTGTTCGACCAGAGCATGCTGTCTTATCTTCTTCACTGGTTTAGCAGCCGCAACCTGGGGGAGACGTGTCTTCACTTGCTATGCATCGGCGAGTTTCCGGGGATCGAGCCTTTTCATGGGTTAGGTCAGTTGACGGTAAGCCAGCTGATGAGCCTGAATCGGACATGGCGGCCCATCGGCACGCGTGAACTGAGTCTGGGAAGCCGTCTATGGGAAGCCTATACCTCCGCCAATCCGCTCGATATGGCCTATTTCCTTGAGCATAGCCGGGAGGAGCTGCAGGCATCGGAGCTTTCATTTGCGTATGATGCATTCAAAGCCCATCTGTCCAGGCTTCCATCTGTGGACAATGGCCTTGGCATCGCCGAGCTTGCGACCTTGCGTGTACTCCGGGAGGGAGACTGTACGCCGCTTGATCTGTTCAGGCAGGTAACAGACAGGCTGAGCATTCTGGGAATGGGAGATTTGGAGTACTGGCATATGCTGTCGGGACTGGCGAAGGAACCTCATCCCCTTCTGGTCATAAGCGGAACGGAATCCGCTGAACAGGCTGGAGGGCCCGCCCGGATGGAGCAGATACCCGGATTTCTGGGTCGTCAGGTATCCCTGACGGAGCTTGGCGAGCGCGTTCTGGACAACAAGGCCGACCGGGTGCAGAAACAGGGGATTGATCAATGGTATGGCGGGATTCATCTTGAAGGATATCAGGCGGCCTGGCGTTGGGACAGCCGGGAGGAGAAGCCGGTGACAGGCTAGGAATAGCCGGAATGAAGAAACGATATGCTGGCGGGCGCCTAAATGGCGCTCGTTTTTTTGTGCCCGGAGAACGGCCTTGCCAGTTAAACCTGGAATATCATTTTCAGCCTGCATGAAGTAGTGAACAGATGGGACAGTGCGGCTCCACTGTGTCATTCACCTAAATTCGGGCGGATGCATATGATGCTTCATGGTTGAAGTAGCAATGGTGAAAGGAGCGTCATCCTTATGCTGACTGGCGTCAGGATCGTATTCCTGGGCGGAGACGCAAGACAAATCGAAGTGATGCGGAAATGTGTGGAGATGGATGCGGCAGTAAGCGCTGCCGGGTTTGATATGTGGGAAACGCCCTGTGATGGGGTGGAACTGGAGGAGCTGTCCGGGGCTCTTCTCGCTCAGGCGGATGTGCTGGTGCTGCCGACGGTTGGCTGCGATGACGAAGGCAACATCAGCGCCAAGTACGCCAGCGGACCGCTGCGGCTGGATGCGGAATTGATGAGGGCGCTGCCCGGACACTGTACGGTCTATACCGGGATGGCGAAGACGTACCTGAAATCGCTGTGTGCGGAAGCCGGACTGGATCTGGTCGAGCTTCTGAACCGCGATGATGTCGCGATCTACAATTCGATACCGACCGCCGAGGGCGCGCTTGTAATGGCGATTCAGAATACGGATTTCACCATTCACGGCTCACACGCTCTCGTGCTTGGACTCGGAAGGACCGGCTTCACCATGGCCAAGAGCCTGCAGGGGCTTGGCGCAAGGGTATCGGCCGGTGTGCGGAAGCGGGAGCATTTTGCACGGGCCGAGGTGATGGGGTGGAAGCCGTTCATGACAGACCGACTCCCCGAGCATGTAGGCGATGCGGATTATGTGTTCAATACTGTGCCCGATCTGATATTGACGGCTAAGGTACTGTCCCGCCTGCCGAGGCATGCCTGCATCATCGACCTGGCATCGGCACCGGGCGGGGTGGATTTTCGTTATGCGGAGAAACGGGGAATAACGGCCCTTCTCGCTCCGGGCCTTCCCGGCATTGTCGCGCCCAAGAGCGCAGGCATGATCATGGCGGGCGCACTTTCGTTGTCCATATCGGAACGGTCTTTGACAAAGGGGGATAAAGGATGAACTGGCAAGGCAAGACGGTAGGCTACGCGATCACCGGTTCGCACTGCACCTTTTCGGAGGTCATGCCCCAGATCAAGCGTTTCGTCGAGGAAGGAGCCAATGTTGTACCGATTGCCTCGGCTTCCGTATTGTCAACGGATACCCGGTTCGGCACATCGGAAAATTGGCTAAAACAGTTGAAAGAAATAACGGGGAATGATATCATTTCTACAATTGTTGAAGCGGAACCGCTGGGTCCATCCAAGCTGCTGGATGTGCTGACTATTGCACCCTGCACAGGAAATACCACTAGCAAGCTGGCCAATGCCATGACCGACGGCCCCGTCCTGATGGCGGCCAAATGCCAAATGCGCAACGGACGTCCGCTCGTTCTCGCGATCTCGACCAACGACGGACTCGGTTTGAACGCAGCCAATATCGCGAAGCTTCTGGTAACGAAGAATATATATTTCGTTCCGTTCGGACAGGATAACCCGCAAGCGAAGCCGAATTCATTGGTAGCGAAGATGGAGCTGATTCCCGAAGCGTGCTACGCGGCGCTTCAGGGCTCCCAGTTGCAGCCGATGATCATCGAACGGTTTCATTCAGCATAATTGATTTGTCTGTTGACTGCCTGGGCTAGTGCAGCCGCAGATCTTAGCCGTCCTCCTCCCCGGGGGACGGTAACCCATTTCTCGCATTCCCTGCATGTTATGCAGCAGCGGGCCGGGGGTCCGCATGCTTATTAAGCTGACTATCGACCCGCGAACGAGAAATAGATGCAGCTTGTTGTTTACTAACTGGAGGAATCATTCATGGGTATTTTAGTGCAAAAATTCGGCGGCACCTCGCTGTCCACCCCTCAGGCGAGAGAGCATGTCATCCGGCATGTAAAGCGGGAGCTGGAGCACGGTTACAGCCTCGTTATTGTGGTATCCGCCATGGGCCGCCGGGGTGAGCCGTATGCGACGGACACGCTCCTCGACTGGGCCGTTCAGAACGGCGACGCCCTACCCGACCGCGAAAAGGATTTACTGCTGTGCTGCGGTGAAATCATATCGGCAACGACGCTGTGCAGTCTTCTTGTAAGCGAAGGCATCCCTGCCACGGTGCTCACCGGAGCCCAGGCAGGGTTTCTTACGGATAACAGCTACAGCAATGCCCGGATTCTCGATGTGCGGCCCGAACGGATACAGCGCGAGCTGCGCGGCCAGAAGGTCGTCATCGTCACCGGCTTTCAGGGGCAGACGGAAGAAGGCGACTTCACGACTCTCGGACGGGGCGGAAGCGATACCTCCGCTACGGCGCTTGGCGCAGCTCTCCGGGCGGATATGGTTGACATTTACACCGACGTCAACGGCATACTGACCGCCGATCCTCGTATTGTGGAGGACGCGAAGCCGCTGACCTATGTGAGCTACACCGAAATCTGCAACATGGCCTACCAGGGCGCCAAGGTCATTCATCCGCGCGCCGTAGAGATTGCCATGCAGGCTCAGATTCCGGTCCGTGTGCGCTCAACGTTCTCAGACGGCGAAGGAACGCTGGTCACGCATCCGGAAGGGTTTCAGGATATCTCAACCGGCATTGTAGACCGCTATGTTACCGGGATCGCCTATGTCAGCAATATTACACAGATCTCGGTCGATTGCCCGGACGGCAACGGTACAGGGGTTCAGCTTCAAATCTTCAAGAGCATGGCTGATGCCGGCATCAGCGTGGATTTTATTAATGTGACGCCGACAAGCGCCGTCTATACCGTATTTGATTGTAACTCGGAGAAAGCGATCGCTGCACTTCAGGAAATCGGGCTTCGTCCGAAAAGCCTTTCCGGCTGCGTCAAAGTATCCGTGATCGGGGGCGGCATCAACGGCGTTCCCGGCATTATGGCCCGAATCGTTGAGGCGCTTAGCGCCCATAACATCCAAATCCTGCAATCAGCCGACTCCAACACGACAATCTGGGTTCTGGTCAAGAAGGAAGATATGGTGCAAAGCCTACGCGCGCTGCATTCCAAGTTTGAATTACACCGTTAACAGGAGGAATTCAGAGTGGATTTTGGAAGACTTATTACAGCAATGGTCACTCCTTTCGACAAGGAGGGGGAAATCGACTGGCAGGCAACAGCCGCTCTCGTCGATTACCTGATAGAAGAGCAGAAGTCGGAGGCGCTCGTTGTCTGCGGAACAACCGGCGAGTCACCTACGCTGAGCGATAAAGAGAAGCTGCAGATGTTTTCCTTTGTCCTGGACAAAGCGGCTGGGCGCTGCAAGGTGATCGCAGGCACCGGTTCCAACAGCACCAAGCATTCGATCGAACTTACAAAGGAAGCGGAAGCCATCGGCGTTGACGGCGCTCTGCTGGTCGTTCCCTATTACAACAAGCCGAACCAGGAAGGTCTGTACCGCCATTTCTCGGCGATTGCCGATGAGACGAAGCTTCCGCTCATTCTCTACAACGTTCCTAGCCGGACGGGCATCTGCATGAGTGCGGAGACGACGCTGCGCCTGTCGCGCATTCCGAACATTGTAGCGACCAAGGAGTGCGCATCGGTCGATCATGTTGCCTTAATCGCCGCTGATTGCCAACCGGACTTTCATGTCTACTCGGGCGACGATTCAGCGGGGCTGCCGATGATGGCGGTCGGGGGACACGGCATTATCAGTGTGGCCAGCCATATCGAAGGCAGACGCATGTCTGAAATGATCAATTCCTTTTTGGAGGGCAATGTTCAGGAAGCGGGCCGGCTGCATAGAGCGCTGTTTCCGGTCTTCAAGGGGCTGTTCGAGTGTCCGCATCCGCTGCCGAATCCTTCGGCGGTCAAGTATGCGCTGGAGCTTAAAGGCGTCAGCGTCGGCTCTGTCCGTCTGCCTCTGATCTCCCCGAACGAGTCGGAGGCCGAATTTATCAAGAAGCTTGTCCTTTGAGCTGATCAGATGAATATCATTTTATGAACCGGGTCCTTGAGAAGGGCCTGGTTTTTTTATACATATTTGATATGCTGCATGATAATTGGCTCTCGATCACTAGGTAAATGGCAGGGCGTTGAATGATGATTGCAGGCGATTATCCCAGCATCATGATTTTGGGGCGGGGAACGCAAGTTTGTCCGCTTCCCGGGGAAGAATATGTCTATCTGATTCCCGCGACTTGTTTTTTGACAAAAATATCATGTATAATGGGTTTAAGTGACTGGGTGCGGTTAAAAATTGAATACGCGGCAATTTTTCCGTTATTGGTTAACGCTCTAAGTCTGTCCGGATGCATGGGCATATTTTACCATTACTGACGTTTCTTTGTGCAATCGCGAATTGTATGAAGGCGGTGGTGGAGTGCCGTTGTCCGAATAGCAGCTGTCCGCCTACACAGAAGTGTGCTCCCGGGTGCGGAGGACTCTCGTTAAGGTTATTCGTTAGGCCTTTGTAGTTCGTTTTGGCGGATTATTCTGCTATTTCATTGCGCATGGCGCCTGTACAATTGAAGGTCTGTATTTAAATAACATATGACGTCCAACATTAATTTAGGAGGGTTAGATTCATTTGTCCAAAAAAAACAACAACGATAAACTGATGATCTTCGCATTGGGCGGAGTCGGTGAGATCGGAAAAAACATGTACGTAGTCCAATACGGTAACGACATTGTCGTCGTGGATTCGGGATTGAAGTTCCCAGAAGAGGATATGCTCGGCATTGATATCGTTATTCCGGATATTTCCTATTTGACGGAGAACCGCGACAAGGTAAGAGGCATTGTGCTGACACATGGTCACGAAGACCATATCGGAGGCCTGCCTTATGTGCTTAAGCATCTGAACGTTCCGGTATACGGAACGAAGCTCACGCTTGGACTTGTCGAGAATAAGCTGAAAGAAGCCAATCTGCTTGGTGAGACCAAGCGCATTCTGATTCACGAAGATTCGGAAGTCAAGCTCGGAAGCACGCTCGTCGTAACGTTCTTCCGCACGAATCACAGTATTCCGGATTCCGTCGGCGTATGCATCGAGACTCCGGAAGGCAACGTTGTCCATACGGGTGACTTCAAATTCGACCATACCCCAGTCAATGGTCAATTTGCGAACCTGCACCGCATGGCTGAAATCGGACAACGCGGCGTACTGGCCCTGATGTCCGACAGTACGAATGCGGAGAAGCCGGGCTTCACGCCTTCGGAGAAGAATGTTGGCGTCGTGCTGGAGGATATTTTCCGCAAAGCCGAGCAGCGTGTAGTCGTGGCGACCTTCGCCTCCAACGTTCACCGCATTCAGCAGGTCGTCAATGCTGCGGAGCAGACAGGACGCAAAATTACCGTTATCGGCCGCAGCATGGTCAACGTCGTGTCCATCGCCTCCGAGCTCGGTTATCTGCATATGCCGGACGGCATGCTGATCGAGCCTGAAGAGATGAACCGGATGGCGGCCAACCGCGTCGTCGTTCTCTGCACAGGCAGCCAGGGAGAGCCGATGTCAGCGCTGACACGGATGGCTCGCTCGAGCCATCGCAAGGTGGATATTCTGCCTGGCGATACGGTTATCATCGCGGCTACCCCGGTACCGGGTAACGAGAAATACATCGGCCGCACAATTGACGAGCTGTTCCGTCTCGGTGCAGACGTTATCTACAGCGGTTCGAATTCCGGCGTACACGTATCAGGTCACGGCAGCCAGGAAGAGCTTAAGCTGATGCTCAATCTGATGAGACCGAAGTTCTTCATCCCGATTCACGGCGAATATCGCATGCAGCGCAGACATGCGCTTCTGGCGCAATCCGTCGGTGTCGATCCGGACAACATCTTCATCACCGAGCTTGGTGAAGTTGTGGAAATTCAGGGAGGATCGGCTCGCAAGGCCGGTAAGGTAACTTCCGGCAATGTACTGATCGACGGACTTGGCGTCGGCGATGTTGGCAATATCGTGCTTCGCGACCGCAAGCTGCTGTCGCAGGATGGTATCCTGGTCGTCGTAGTAACGCTGAGCAAGCAAAACGGAGCAATCGTCTCCGGTCCCGACATCATTTCCCGCGGATTTGTGTATGTCCGCGAATCGGAGGGGCTGCTTGACGAAGCGAACCGCATCGTATCCAGCACCCTTCAGCGCCTCATGAGCGAGAAGGTGAATGAGTGGGCATCGCTCAAGACGAGCGTCAAGGATTCGCTTGGCCGCTTCCTGTATGAGCAGACCCGCCGGAGACCGATGATTCTGCCGATTATCATGGAAGTGTAATACCTGAGCTACCTCAGTTCTAGATGATCAATCGAATAAGCCTTTTCGCCTGGAAATATTGGACGGTTTCCACGGCGGAAAGGCTTTTTGGCGTCTATGGCTGTGCATAGATACGGGGAGAGGAACGTCATACTAACCTGGAGATTCCATTACCCATGCGAAAGGACCGGCCCCAAACCGGCCTGGCAGACAAAGGGAGAGCTGAGCATGAAAGATGATCAAGCGATTGAGACGGTATATGTGAACGAGACACCCGATCCGGCTACTCAGCCGCCCGACGAAGGGATGCAGTCGAATGGAACGGTCGGGATGATGAAGGAATTCGGACAGACGGCTGTTCCGACCGTCGAGCCGGAAATTTACTGCATCACTATAATCGGCCAGATTGAGGGGCATATTATTATGCCGCCGCATAACAAAACGACGAAATATGAGCATATTATCCCGCAGCTTGTTGCTGCCGAGCAGAGCAAGACTGTCAAGGGAATCCTCATCATCCTGAACACCGTCGGCGGAGACGTCGAGGCGGGGCTGGCGATTGCTGAAATGATCGCCTCGTTATCGAAGCCCACGGTAACCGTCGTGGTCGGCGGAGGGCATAGCATCGGCGTTCCTATTGCCGTCTCGTCGAGCTACTCCATCATAGCGGAGAGCGCGACCATGACGATTCATCCGATCCGGATGAACGGACTGGTCATTGGAGTTCCCCAGACCTTCGAATATATGGAGAAGATGCAGGAACGGGTTGTGCGTTTCGTCACTTCCCACTCCCGGATTTTGCCGGAGCAGTTCAAGGATTTAATGTTCAAGACGGGCGAGCTGAACCGCGATATCGGAACGGCTGTTGGCGGTACGGATGCGGTGTCGTTCGGCTTGATGGATGAAGTCGGAGGTATCGGAACCGCAATGTCGAAATTGAACGAGCTCATTGCTCTCAAGGCCTCCCCGGCCGAGACCGGAGGACTGACGCAATGATACTGTATTCCGTTATCTCGCCTGAGCAGGTCTGGGAAGGAGCGATTCAAGCGCCGCCTTCTTCCCGCGAAGTTGTCGTACAGGGAATTCTGATGCAAGTAGAACCGCTCGATGAAGGCAGGGGGAGAGTAATCCGGCTGCTGAATTGTCCGCTGAACCGCTATCTGGATTCCGGGCTTGCACCCGGGGCTATTATCGACCTCCGGCAGTGATGTAGGACCAAAAACAGAACATAGGTGCGCCACGCCATTATATGGTATAATGTTGTTCCGGGGGTGGCTGGCGTGGCAAAACGGAAAAAACGCAAAAAAAAGAAGGCGCTGCTCGGCAGCGTCTTAAAATACGAAATTTACGGCATACTGCTTATTACATTCTCGGTGATCGCTCTGTCCGGCGAGGCAGCCGTGGGCAGGTCTCTTTCTAACATAGCCGGCTATCTGCTCGGCAGATTTTACTTCGTGCTTCCCTTGGTGGGCATCTACTATGGATTGTCAGTCATGATCTTCCGCAAATGGCCCACCAACTGGTCGAGCCGCTATACTGGAGTCTTTCTCCTGGTCCTTTCGCTCTGTCTTATGAGTACCATCTCGACGATGGAACAGAAGCTTGGACCCGTTTCAATGCTGCATCCCGGCAATGTCATTTCACAGACGCAGAAGGATTTGGCCGCTGCTCTGAAACCCGGCGCTGAAAGCGATAGCGTCTACATGCTCGGTAAAGATATCGGAGGCGGTTACGCGGGCGGGCTAACATTCGCTCTGCTGCTAATGCTGTTCGGGACGCTTGGCGCGAAGCTGATCATGATCGTGATGCTGGCGATCAGCTTCATGCTGGTGACGAACCTCTCCTATATCGAGCTGTTCGGTCTTCTGCGCGTCCGGCTGGTGAAGCTGGCCAAGGAGCTGAAGAAGAGAGCGGCCAATCGGCCGAAGGCCGTTCCCGTAGCAAGCCGTGCATCCGGCGGCAGAGGGAAGGCTCGGCATGTGGAGACTGAAGAGGATGAGGAAGACGAGGAGGAGCAGGAGACGTCGCTGCCAAGCCGCAAGGCTCCTCAATTCTTCGAGCGGCTGATGCAGCGCAAGCCTGCCCGGGACCGGGTAGAATCTAACCCGGAATTGGAGGAAGAGCCTGCCCTCCCGGCTGAAGCCATGCCGATAATGTCGGGATTCACGGCATCTTCGAATGACGACTTTGATGACTTCGAAGATTTTCATCCGGAGGAAGAGGACCTGGAAGAGGTTACGCCGATTATCCGCGATTTCTTCCAGCATATCCGTTCGGAGGGGTTGAGCGATGAAGAGCGGGAGGAATGGGGCGAGTTCTCGCCTGCGGCCCGCAGCAGCATGCGTACTGCCGATCTGGAGCCGGACGCTGGACTGACGCCGAATGATTTCGGCGACCCCGAACTATCACAAGGAGAGCCTGATGCATTGGCAGCGGAAGTGGGCGGTGCGACGGACGCAGTGTCGACCGGTTCTGCCGAGCCGGTATCCGGAGCCGAAGAACCCAAACCGGTGCCGAAGCCAAAGCCGTACAAGCTGCCGCATTTCCGTCTGTTGTCCAAGCCTAACAACGGCGGAAAGGGCAGCGATCAGAATGACTATATGCAGACGGCCCGCAAGCTCGAGGCGACGCTCGAGAGCTTCGGTGTACGCGCCAAGGTTCTTGAGGTCGTCCGCGGACCAGCGGTTACCCGCTACGAAATCCAGCCGGATATCGGGGTCAAGGTTAGCCGGATCGTTAATTTGACGGATGACATCGCACTGGCGCTGGCGGCGAAGGACATCCGGATGGAAGCGCCTATCCCGGGCAAATCCGCGATCGGCATCGAGGTGCCTAATCCGGAGGTGTCGTTGGTCACCATGAGAGAAGTGATGGAGACCCAGATTTTCCAGGAGGCAGAATCCAAGCTGACAATCGCCTTCGGACGCGATATTTCGGGCCAGACCATTATCGGTAATCTGGCACGGATGCCCCATCTTCTTGTTGCCGGCGCTACGGGTTCCGGCAAGTCGGTCTGCATCAACGGCATCATCACGAGCATCTTGTACAAGGCGAAGCCGGATGAAGTCAAATTCCTGATGGTCGACCCCAAGATGGTCGAGCTGAATGTATATAACGGCATTCCACATCTCATGGCTCCTGTGGTTACCGATCCGAAACGCGCCAGTCTGGCCCTTAAGAAGATCGTGGTCGAGATGGAGAAGCGGTACGAGCTGTTCTCCAAATCGGGAACCCGCAATGTGGAGGGCTATAATCAGCTGATGAAGGATAATCCAGCCGCCGTCCTGCCCTACATCGTCGTTATCGTTGACGAGTTGGCCGATCTGATGATGGTCGCCGCCGGCGATGTCGAGGATGCCATATGCCGGCTTGCCCAGATGGCGCGCGCGGCCGGCATTCACCTGATTATCGCCACGCAGCGACCGTCCGTAGACGTTATTACCGGCGTCATCAAGGCGAATATCCCGTCCCGTATCGCCTTCGGTGTGTCTTCACAGGTGGACTCCCGGACGATTCTCGATATGGCGGGTGCGGAGAAGCTGCTCGGACGCGGCGATATGCTCTTTATGCCGATGGGCTCCTCCAAGCCGATTCGTGTTCAGGGCGCTTTCATGAGCGATGCGGAAGTGGAAGCGATCGTTCATTATGTCAGCAGCCAGGGCGAAGCGGAATACGATGAGTCGATCGTACCAGAGATTGACGAAATGTCGGAAGCCGAAGAGCCGCAGGACGAACTGTATGATCAGGCGGTCCAGATCGTGCTCGAGGCGAAGCAGGCATCGGTTTCCTTGCTGCAGCGCCGGATGCGCGTTGGATATACCAGAGCTGCGAGGCTGATCGATTCCATGGAGGCACGGGGTGTAATCGGGCCATACGAAGGAAGCAAGCCGCGCGAGGTGCTGATATCGCTTGAGCAATATCAGCAGAACCGGATTAGCTCCTGAGCGGTACAAATGATTGAGCAAGCGTTCTTTCTCTTCGGAGGGAGAGCGCCTTTTTGTTATCCGAAATCAGCTAACTTCCTTCAGTAACTCCTGGTGTCTTGGCTCATTGTCGTCTCTCTTGAGGGGAGTGCATAGGATGACCGCCGTGTCGTCATAATAACGGTAGCCATCCATGCAGAACTTACAAGAGAAAGGTAGAGCGAAGCCCAATGAAGAATCAAAAGCTATGGATAATCGCCGTTCTCGCCCTGATTGTGGCGTCGGCGCCGCTGGTGGAACACTTCTCGGCCCCTAAGAACACTGTCCGTTCAGAGCAGATGAAAGATGCTTCTTCAGCGGCGGCAGCCACTGAAGATTCGGCCATTCCCGTATTCGGAACGACGCCTCTCAAGATCGGCTCGTCCGGGCAGGATGTATACGAGCTGCAGGGACGCCTCAAGTATTTGGGTTATTATAACGGTAAAATCGACAGCAACTTCGGCAGCTCCACACTGGAATCGGTGAAGTGGTTTCAGTGGAAATTCGGGATGGTCGCCGATGGTGTCGTCGGTGCCAAAACGAAGCTGAGACTGTACAATGCCACCAAGGCATGGCGTCCAACCGAACCTTCTGAGGGAACGGCCACAGCCGGTAAAAATAAGGAGTCCAACAAAACAAATACCGCTGCGGCCGAGCTGTCGTCCGGCAATTCCATGGGACTGTCCGAGAACGATTTGAAGATCATGGCGAATGCTGTGTATGGAGAATCCCGAGGCGAGCCCTTTGAAGGCCAGGTGGCGGTAGCTGCGGTCATTTTGAATCGGGTGAAGTCGCCGAGCTTCCCGAATACGCCGTCGGGCGTAATCTTCCAGCCTGGCGCATTCACAGCAGTAGCGGACGGGCAGATTTATCTGGAACCCAATGAGACCGCCCGGAAGGCCGTGCAGCAGGCGCTGAACGGCTGGGATCCTTCCGGCGGCTGCCTGTATTATTTCAATCCCAAAACCGCAACATCAAAATGGATTTGGTCCCGGCCGCAGGTGAAAACGATCGGCCAGCACATTTTCTGCATGTAAGCTTTAGCCGCTATGCCCGGTTGCTCCGGAATGCGCGGCTCCCTGGAAGCAACCGGCCGATTCTCCGCCGGTTGCTTCCTTACTTTGGAATGGTTTAGAATGAATACTACTTCATAAACTTGGAATATAGGCATCCCATTCAAGCTGTAAAGGAGTTTTGGACTTGACCAATCATGTGTTCCATCATAGCGACGCAGGCGGCATCCGGATTCATGTTTTGCCGACCAAGACGTTTAAGACTTATGCAGTTTCATTATACGCCGGCATTCCGCTTGCCGAAGAGACGGTAACCCCTACCGCTCTCGTTCCCTTTGTGCTGCGCCGCGGAACGGTCAGCTATCCGGAGACGACCCGGTTCCGGGAGCGCCTGGAGGAGCTGTACGGAGCAGGCTTTGGCTTCGATGTATACAAACGGGGAGATTATCAGATCGTTCAGTTCCGTATGGATACGATCAATGACTCCTTCGTGTCTACGCAGGAGAACCTGCTGGAGCAATCCTTCGCTTTTCTGGGTGAAGTATTGACGAAGCCCGCTTTGGAGAACGGAAGCTTCCGCTCCTCCTATGTGCACACCGAACGCGAGACGGTCCGCAAGAAGCTTGAGTCCATCGTCAACGACAAGATTCGTTACGCGGCTGAACGCTGTATGGAGGAAATGTGCCGGAATGAGCCGTACCGGCTTAACGCGCTGGGACAGCGCAAAGATTTGGACAGCATTACGACGGACTCGCTATATAAGACCTATCAGTCTTGGCTGAACAATGCGATTCTCGATTTGTATGTGGTCGGAGACACGACTCCGGAGGAAGTGGAGCAGCTGGTAGCCCGCTATTTCGGACTTGGCAGCCGCAAGGATGCTCCTTACCAGTCTCACTTCACGCCCAAGACCGTATCCGAGGTTAAGACCATCGAAGAAGTAATGGAGGTCGGACAGGGCAAGCTCAACATGGGGCTGCGCACCTCAATTACTTACGGCGACGACAGCTACGCCCACATGCTGATGTATAACGGGATTCTTGGAGGCTATCCGCATTCCAAGCTGTTTGTGAATGTGCGGGAGAAGGAGAGCCTCGCGTATTATGCGTCCTCTCGCTACGACGGCCACAAGGGCATCGCGACGATTCAGTCGGGCATCGAAATTCCGAACTACGCCAAAGCAGTCGACATTATCCGCAAGCAGCTCGAGGATATTAAGGACGGCCAGATCAGCGATCTGGAGCTGAGTCAGACGAAGGCTATGATTCGCAATCTGTTGTCTGAGATACAGGACTCCGCTTTTGAAATGATCTCGTATGACTTTAACCGTCAGCTGTCCGGGAAAGACCGGAGCACCGATGAACTGATGCGACAGATTGAAGCTACCGGAGCGGAGGACGTGAAACGGGCCGCCGAAACGGTCCAGCTGGATACGATTTATTTCCTGACAGGGCAGAAGGAGGAATAGCGGATGGAACAGATCCATTACGAACGGCTCCAGGAGACGCTGTATGCGGAAGAGCTGGATAACGGACTGAAGGTATTCGTGCTGCCAAAGCCGGATTTCAAGAAGACCTATGCCACATTTGCGACCAACTATGGTTCGGTTGATAATCATTTCAAGGTTGCGGGCGGAGAGGAAATCTCGGTTCCTGACGGCATCGCCCATTTTCTGGAGCATAAAATGTTCGAAGAGCCGGAAGGCGATATTTTTGCGACTTTTGCCTCCAACGGAGCGTCAGCCAACGCTTTTACAAGCTTTGAGCAGACCGTATACTTATTCTCCGCGACGGAGAAGATTGAGACCAATGTGGAGACACTGATCGATTTCGTGCAGCGGCCTTATTTCACCGATCAGAACGTCGAGAAGGAAAAGGGGATTATCGGCCAGGAGATCAATATGTATGCCGACAATCCGGATTGGCGGGTATACTTTGGATTAATCGAGGCGATGTATTCGGTCAACCCGGTCCGGATCGATATCGCGGGCACGGTGGAATCGATCTCCACGATCACCAAAGAGACGCTGTACACCTGCTATAATGCGTTCTATCACCCGAGCAACATGCTGTTGTTTATCGTGGGAGGCGTTGATCCCATAGCGGTTCTGGACCTGGTTCGTAGCAATCAGGCGCGCAAAGCGTATGAGACTCAGGGCGAAATTGACCGTATTTTTGCAAAAGAGCCTGTGGAGGTCGGCCAGACGCGATTGGAGAACAAGCTGCCTGTATCGATGCCCAAATGTCTGTTCGGATTTAAGGAACGGGAAGCCGGCCTGACCGGAAAAGATGCCGTCCGCAGGGATCTCACTACCAAGCTGATGCTTGACCTGCTCATTGGCAGCAGTACATCCCTGTATCAGAAGCTGTATGATGAAGAGCTGATTACCGACAGCTTCGGCCATGAATACAACAGCTCCCCGCAGTACGCATTCTCGGCGATCGGCGGCGATACGAAGGACCCCGAGCTTCTTCTGAAGCGAATTCGGGAGGAGATAGAGCCGCTGCTTGCGTCCGGGTTCAATGAATCCGATTTTATTCGGGCCCGCAACAAGAAGATCGGCGGTTATTTGCGGATGCTGAACTCCCCCGAGAGCATTGCGCATGAATTTACGCGCTATCAGTTCAGGGGCGGGGATTTCTTCGACGTGCTGCCGCAATATGAATCGATCACGCTCGAGGACGTCAACGAACGCTTGCGGTCACACATCGACTGGAATCAGCTGGCGGTATCCGTGGTGGTGAATCCGTAGTGAATGGCCTGGGAGGAAGCGGCAAGCCGCTTGGAGAAACGACAGTGCTGGTAACGGGAGGAAGCGGGGGAATCGGCGGAGCGATCGCCGAACGCTTTGCCTCGGCAAGGATGAAGGTTGTCATCCACTATATGAATTCCCACGAGGCGGCCAACGAGGTTGCCAGAAAGTGCATGGAAGCCGGAGCGCAGGTGATGACGGTGTCGGCCGACCTTCGGGATAAAAGCCAGCTGCTGCGCATGGCCGAAAGGCTTGAAGCGAACTGCATGCAGCCGGATATTCTGGTCAACAATGCGGGCAGATCCCACTATGGAATGCTAGCCGATCTTACCGAAGAAGAATGGGATGATGTGATGGCGGTCAATTTGAAAGGCACATTTCTGTGCAGTCAAATTTTTATGCCATATATGGTGTCCCAGCGGTATGGCCGGATTATCAACGTGTCTTCCGTATGGGGAATTTCGGGCGCTTCCTGCGAGGTCGCTTATTCAGCCAGCAAAGGAGGGGTCAATGCCTTTACAAAGGCGCTGGCCCGCGAGCTGGCCCCTTCGGGAGTTACCGTTAACGCGGTGGCTCCCGGAGCCGTCCGGACTTCAATGCTGGACAATCTGGCTGAGGATGAAGTGCGGATGCTGGAAGAGGAAATTCCGGCCGGGCGATTGGCGCTTCCGGATGAAATTTCCTCGCTGGTGTATTTTTTGGCGCTGCCTGAGTCGGGGTATATTAACGGCCAGATTATTAGCCCGAACGGCGGATGGATTACCTGATGTTACCGGACTCGCCCGGGATTACGGATGCTTCTTGAGGGCATTATAAAGCTGTTGCTTATAAATCTTAAATTTGTAGACAGGCGCTTCAACAGCATCGCGCCGGTCCAATCACGAAGGAGGATTTCATATGTCAACAGAATCAACTGTCATCAAGAACTACGATACCTGGAAGAGATTTTTGGGTGAACGGGTCATCCAGGCCGAAAAAGTCGGCATGAGCGAGGACACCATTTCCAAGCTGGCTTACGAAATCGGGGAATTTCTCGATAAGAAAGTCGACCCGCAGAACGCTTCGAACCGGGCGATCAAGGAGCTGTGGGATGTAGGCGACGAAAGTCAGCGCCAGACCATCGCTTCCCTTATGGTGAAGCTGGCGAAGCAAAACGCATAACCTGCGGAGAGCTCCCCTTTGGGGAGCTTTTCTATGCGGTGAGAACGCTTCTGGGTATTACTTCTAGATCTAATCCGGGCTTTGACCTTGCCTTTCATTTTCTTTTTATATATCATTAACATGACCCGTGTAACGGAGAGGCTTGTCGGATCATGTAGAATTCCGGCAAACGGCGGAAGAAGCGTCAATTCACAATACGAGGTGTACAAGTTGGAATACAAACAGTGGTACATGGAATACAAGATACATAAGAATCGGCCCGGGCTCCTTGGAGACATCGCCTCCATGCTCGGGATGCTTGAGGTCAACATCCTGACCATCAACGGAGTAGAAGGCAAGACGCGGGGAATGCTGCTTGAAACGGATGACGACGAGAAGATTAGCCTCATGGGCGACATGCTCAAGAAGGTGGAGAATATAACGGTTACCGCCCTGCGCGCTCCGCGGCTGGTTGATATTTTGGCTGTCCGTCACGGCCGCTATATCGACAGGGACTCGGATGACCGGAAGACATTCCGGTTCACCCGCGACGAGCTTGGTCTTCTTGTCGATTTTCTCGGGGAACTGTTCAAGCGCGAAGGCAGCCAGGTTATCGGTCTCCGGGGCATGCCGAGAGTCGGCAAGACGGAATCGATCATCGCCGGCAGCGTGTGCGCCATGAAGCGTTGGACCTTCGTCTCTTCGACCATGCTTCGTCAGACGGTGCGCAGCCAATTGGCTGAGGATGAGATGAACCCGCATAATGTGTTTATCATCGACGGTATCGTCAGCACCATCCGATCCAATGAGAAGCATTACAATCTCCTGAAAGAGATTATGGCTATGCCGAGTGTGAAGGTCATCGAGCACCCCGATATTTTTGTGCGGGAATCTGAATATACGTACGACGACTTTGACATTCTGATCGAGCTTCGCAACACGCCGAGTGAGGAAATTGTATACGATACGTTTACCGGCAGCTACAGCGACGATCTGTAACAACATATACAACGAGGAGGTCATAGCATGTCGGAACTGGGCCGGCAGTTGAAAGAGGCTCGTCTGCAGAAAGGCATGAGTCTTGACGATGTTCAAGAGGTTACGAAAATTCGCAAAAAATATCTCGAAGCGATCGAGGCGGGAGATTACAAGGTGCTCCCCGGAAGCTTCTATGTCCGTGCATTTATCAAGACATACGCGGAGGCGGTCGGCCTCAATCCTGACGAGTTGATGCAGGAGCCGGGAAGCGTTCCCGCGCCTGTACAGGAGTCGTCTACGATGGAGTCTGTGCTTCAGAGCCGAAGCCGCAGACCCGAGAGCGGACGGAATCCGAAATGGCTGCCGACGCTGCTGATGTGGATTTTTCCCGTACTGATTGTAGTGGTCATTTATATGTATGCTTCCGATTGGGGCAAATCGAACGACAAGCAGACGGACGTGAGCCCGATTACCACCAGTACGCAGATGCCTTCACCTGTAGCGGCTTCGGCCGGCGCAGGCGGGGCGACGCCTTCTCCTTCGGCGGGAGCTGCAGGGGAATCTGCGGTTCCGTCGGGAGAAGTCTCTCCTTCGCCATCGCCGTCGGTATCTCCGTCACCTGACGCAGGCAGTGGCGCAGTGGTTCAGGACGGCAAGTCCGGCAAAACCACGATATTCAAGGTGTCGGGCGCGAATCCGCAGGTGGTTATAACCGCTAGCGGCAAGAGCTGGCTTGAAGTATATCGCGGCACGAACTCACAGGGCGAGAAGCTCAGCTACGGAAGCACCGAAGCCGGGGATACGCTGAATTTTACGCTCGACAGCCAGGGCATGTATATCAAGTCGGGATACTCTCCCGCGACCCAGATCACGGTTAACGGCCAGCCGGTTACGGACGGCAAATCGACGTCCCGTATTTTGCTGAAGCTGGATGACGGTTCGTCGACCGAAGGCTCAGGCACTACCGGCGATACCGGCGCGGATGGCACTCAGGATGCCGGAACCACTACCGGCCAATAAAGGCTGAAGCGCTGTATAGACTTAGCAGAGATGGAGAACCTATGAATGTCTAGCAGTTCATCCATTGAAGCGAGGTGTACAATCGATGACGGTCAGTTGGATCGTAACCGGACTTGGAATCATTGTCAGTCTGCTCGGATATTATTTGACACCCAGTGCCTGGGGCTATGGAATATTAGGGTTCGGCCTGGCACATATCGTTCTGGGCGTTCTGGACATGTTCCGCGCCCCGGCCCGGAGCAGATAACGGACAGCTATACAACTTCATGTTTGACAGCAGCATGCCTCCCGGGCAAGGGTGAATCACCTTTTAGGGAGGCTTTTTGTTATATAGCGGACAAATAGAAACAAGGCGGTTAGACTTGTCCGCCGCTTTTTCATATAATATAAGCTGAAACTTGTAGCAAAGGGCGTGAAACGATGGCTTCGGAAAGCTCATTCGACATTGTATCCAAAATGGACATTCAGGAATTAACCAACGCGATCCATCAGACGGAGAAAGAAATCCAGAACCGCTTCGACTTCAAAGGCACCAAGAGCAACCTCAAGCTGGAAAAGGACGCGTTGATTATCGTATCGGACGACGAGTATAAGCTGAATGCGGTAATCGATATTTTGCAATCCAAAATGGTGAAGAGAGGAATTACCCTGAAGAACCTGGATTTCGGCAAAATCGAGCCGGCGGCGCTTGGCACGGTTCGCCAGCGGCTAGGACTGAAGCAGGGGATCGATCAGGAGAACGCCAAGAAGATCAATGTGCTCATCCGCGATTCCAAGCTTAAGGTCAAGAGCCAGATCCAGGGCGACCAGATCCGGGTCACGGGCAAGAGCCGCGACGATCTGCAGCAGATCATCAAGCTCCTCAACAATGCGGATCTTCCGCTGGACCTGCAGTATACCAATATGAAATGACCCCTTTATCCCCGCAGATGACCTGAAGCTAGCAGGCTCTGCGGGGTTCTGCGTGTTTTTGACAGCGCAAATGCGGCTATATTATACTTGTTGAGATAATGTGGATAGGGATTGGGATTAAGGCTTAGGGCTTTCATTATTGGGGGATGACCATGACAGAAAAAATCAACATCGTAACGCTCGGATGCGAGAAGAATCTGGTCGACTCGGAAATTATGTCCGGGTTGGTTCATGAACGCGGATACACGCTCGTGGAGGAAAAGGAAGAGGCAACAGTCATTATCGTAAATACTTGCGGCTTTATCGATGCGGCGAAGGAAGAATCGGTCAATACGATTCTGGAGCTAGCGGAGCTGAAGGAGAGCGGCAATCTAAAAGCGCTGATCGTTTCTGGCTGCCTGACGCAGCGCTACAAGGCCGAGCTGATGGAGGAAATGCCGGAAATCGACGGGATTGTGGGCACCGGCGACTTCCATAACATCGTGCAGATTGTGGATGAAGCTGTCAGAGGCCGGCGTCCGGTATGGGTCGGCAATCCGGTATTCAATTATGAAGAGGCGCTTCCCCGCAAGGTGTCGACACCGCGGTTCACGACTTATGTGAAGATTGCGGAGGGATGCGACAACAACTGTACCTTCTGCAGCATTCCTATCATGCGGGGGGCATTCCGCAGCCGCAGCATGGAGTCCGTTATCGCGGAGGTGCAGACACTGGCTTCGCAAGGCGTGAAGGAAGTCAGTCTTATCGCTCAGGATTCCACCAATTACGGCACAGACTTGTACGGCGAGTTCAAGCTTCCCGAGCTTTTGGACCGGGTAAGTGAGGTAGAAGGAATCGAATGGGTCCGGCTTCATTATGCATATCCCGGCTTTTTTACCGAAGAACTGATCAAGACGATGGCATCCAACCCGAAAATCTGCAAGTATGTGGACATGCCGCTGCAGCACAGCGAAGACTCCATCCTGAAGCGGATGCGCAGGCCGGGCAGGCAGCGCGATACACGCGAACTCGTTGCGCGCATTCGGGAATATATTCCGGAAGTCTCTCTGCGCACCTCGCTGATCGTCGGATTTCCCGGGGAGACCGAAGAGGATTTCCAGCGTCTTTGCGACTTTGTGAGTGAAATCGGCTTTGACCGGCTCGGCGTATTTACATATTCCATGGAAGAAGGAACGCCGGCCTCCCGACTGCCGAACCAGGTGCCGGAGGACGTGAAGGAATGGCGGGCCAATACTTTGATGGAGCTGCAGCGGGAAGTAACGAAGAATCGTGGCAGCCGGTTTGTGGGACAGGTTCTGGACGTTCTGGTGGAACGTTACGACGGACGCAGCGATGTGTATGTGGGCCGTTCGCAGTACGACGCACCGGAGATTGACGGAGAGGTGTTTGTCAAGGGCAGCAATCTCGGCATTGGGGAAATGACGAAGGTCCGGATCACCCACGCTTTTGAATATGATTTGTCAGGGGAGGAACTTCAGTGAATTTACCCAACCGCATTACATTCGCCCGCATCTGTTTGATTCCGATCATGATGTTTTTTCTGCTGGTCGATCTCAATATTTACCCGGAGCCGCTGCATTGGGGTTCGTTTCAGCTTCCGGTGAACCATCTGATCGCTGCCGTTATCTTTTTGCTCGCGGCCAGTACGGATGGCATCGATGGATATATCGCCCGCAAATATAATATGGTGACCAATCTTGGCAAGCTGCTCGATCCGCTGGCGGATAAGCTGCTTGTTACGGCTGTTCTGATCTCGCTCGTTGAACTGGGAAGATGCGATTCCTGGATCGCCATCGTCATCATCAGCCGTGAATTTGCTGTGACCGGACTCCGGCAGGTCGCGCTGCTCGACGGCAAAGTTGTCGCGGCCAGCAAATGGGGAAAGGCGAAGACGGTTGTGCAGATCGTTGCGATCTCGCTGCTGCTCCTTAACAATTTCCCGCTTGAGTTCGTGGGCATCCCCTTTGACACGATCGCCATCTGGGCCGCGGCGCTTATTACGATCTACTCGGGAATCGATTATTTTGTGAAGAACAAGGATCTGCTTCAATTGCACCATGCCTGATCCAGATCAGGCAGCAAGCAAGTAGAAACCTGAAGCAAGGCTGAATCGGGGCAGCGGGACCGGATCCTGACTGCCCTGTTCTTATACGCCAGTATTGGCGGTTGATCATGGGAGGCGAAAGGTATGAAAGCAGAAATCATTGCGGTCGGCACCGAGCTGCTGCTGGGTCAAATTGTGAACAGCAACGCCCAGTTCCTCTCCGTAGAGCTTGCCGCACTCGGAATTGATGTCTATTTCCAAACTGTCGTTGGGGATAACAGCAGCCGGCTGCAGCAGGCCATTGAAATTGCCAAAGCACGGGCGGATCTTATTCTGTTTACAGGCGGAATCGGGCCGACAGAGGACGATTTGACGAAGGATGCGCTGGCCGCATCCCTGGGCCGGGGACTCTATCTCGACCCTACGGCGATGAACCATGTGGAGCGCTTCTTCAGTGAGCGCGGGGTCAGCATGACGGAGAACAATCGCAAGCAGGCACTGGTCATTGAAGATTCGACTCCGCTGCACAATGAATCCGGACTGGCGGTAGGGGTAGCCCTGAAGGATCAGAATACATACTATGTCGTTCTGCCCGGCCCGCCCCGTGAGATGAAGCCCATGTTCGCGAACAAAGCGAAACCGTGGCTGCTCCAGCATGCTCTGACCGAAGAAATGCCGCTGTATTCCAAAATGCTCAAGTTCGCCGGAATCGGGGAATCGCTGCTTGAAGACAAGCTGATCGACCTGATCCACGGTCAGAATGATCCCACCCTTGCTCCATACGCCAAGGAAGGCGAGGTCACGGTCCGGATTTCGACCAAGGCGCCTTCTCAGAATGAGGCAATGGCGAAGCTGGATGCGCTGCAAGAGAAGATCCGGAATATCCTTCCGGAGCATTTGTACGCCGATACCGACGTTCCGCTCGAACAGGTGCTGGTGGAATGGATGGCGAATGCCGGAATTACGGTCAGCTGCGCCGAGAGCTGTACTGGGGGCATGCTCATGGAGAGCCTGACCAGCATTCCCGGCAGTTCATCGGTTTTTCAGGGAGGCATTGTGTGCTATTCCAATGAAATGAAGATGAAGCTGCTGAATGTTCCGCAGAATTATCTCGAAGGGGAGGACGCTCCGGGAGCAGTCAGCCGTGAGGTGGCACAGGCTCTGGCTGAGCAGGTTCGGACAATTGTGGACAGCGATTTCGGCCTGTCGGTAACCGGTGTCGCAGGACCGGGCCATTCGGAGCGGAAGCCGGTTGGTCTTGTCTATATCGGAATCGCAGAGCGAAACGGCAGAACGGATGTGTTCGAGCTAAGGCTGAGAGGCGACCGGCAGAACATCCGGGTCAACTCCGTCAAGGCGATCTTGTACCGTCTGTGGCGCCGGCTTGTGGAACGCGGGTAAGTTAATCCGTATGGCAGCTCAGGCTACAGGCTTGAAATGATTCCTCCAGGTCATATATAATGAATGTATTGCGGAAGAACCGTGGCATTGATCTCTCTTTGCCGCGGTTTTTGCTTTCAAATAGGTGATTTTATATGCTTCGGGTATGGAATTGGCCTTTCATTTGCCGGTAAACGCTAGTCGTCTATGAGACGTGTCAAGTCGTTATCCGTGGATGATCAAGGCTTAAGCCAACGCTTGGCAGCGGTTCCGTTCCGTATTTGCTTCCTATTTCTTAACGGGGTCAAGGCTTCAATCTCGATTTAACAATAAAAGGGAATTATGTGATACGAGGTCAAAAAAACGAATGTATGTTCGAAAAAATGCTTGGCAAACACCCCAAAACAAGGTACAATAGAGCCATAGGAACAGTTGTTGCCCTTCTTGCAAAGTGTTCAATGAGATTTTTTATTATATAAATAGAGAAAAGGATGTGATCTGATTGTCAGATCGTCGTGCAGCGCTGGAGATGGCGCTTCGTCAAATTGAGAAACAATTCGGTAAAGGTTCCATTATGAAGCTGGGCGAGTCGACTCATATGCAGGTCGAAATCGTGCCGAGCGGATCGCTGGCTCTTGATATTGCGCTTGGAATCGGCGGCCTTCCGAAAGGCCGGATTATTGAAGTGTACGGACCGGAATCGTCGGGTAAGACGACAGTTGCCCTGCATGCCATTGCTGAAGTACAGAAGGCCGGCGGACAAGCTGCGTTTATTGACGCGGAGCATGCGTTGGACCCAAGCTATGCGAGCAAGCTGGGCGTCAATATTGACGAACTGCTGCTGTCCCAGCCGGATACGGGCGAACAAGCGCTGGAAATCGCCGAAGCGCTGGTGCGCAGCGGCGCGGTTGATATCATTGTCGTCGACTCTGTAGCGGCGCTTGTGCCGAAGGCGGAAATTGAAGGCGAAATGGGAGATTCCCATGTCGGTCTTCAAGCTCGTCTGATGTCCCAGGCTCTTCGCAAGCTGTCCGGATCGATCAACAAATCGAAGACGATCGCTATCTTCATTAACCAGCTTCGCGAGAAGATCGGCGTTATGTTCGGCAACCCGGAAACGACACCGGGCGGACGCGCGTTGAAATTCTATTCGACCATCCGTCTTGACGTACGGCGCGTAGAGAGCATCAAGATGGGCAACGATATCGTAGGTAACCGCACCCGCATCAAGGTTGTGAAGAACAAGGTCGCTCCGCCGTTCAAGCAGGCAGACATCGATATCATGTATGGCGAAGGTATTTCGAGAGAAGGCAGTCTTGTAGATATCGGAACGGAAATGGATATCGTCAACAAGAGCGGGGCCTGGTATTCCTATGAAGGCGAGCGTTTAGGCCAAGGCCGTGAGAACGCGAAGCAGTTCCTGAAAGAGAATCAGAACCTGGCCCTTACGATTGAGAACAAGATTCGTGAAGCGAGCAATCTCAGCACTCTTGTAGCCGCTCCGACAGAATCGGAACTGCAAGCGGAGAAAGAGGAAGAGCAGGCGCTGCTGGAAATCGAATAATCCGATGGATAGATATACAGGCGCCCTTGTCCTAACAAGGGCGCCTTTTTTAGTATGTCAAACTCAAAATATTGTGGAGGATACGCAACATGACGATACAGCTGGAAGCCGAGGATGACCATCAGGAAGAGAACGTGCTGGCGGAGTTCCCGGATGGCGAGGAGCTGTCGATAACCAAGGTTGAGAGAGAGCCCAGATCCGGATACCGTTATCTGCTGCATTTCGGTCCCTATCGGCTGAGCGTTCATGAGGACATCATGATTAAATACCGGATGATCACGGGCCGCTTGTTCACCAAAGCGGAGCTGGAAGAAGTCGTCCTGGCCGACGAGAAGCAGAGAGCCTATGTGGAAGGTCTTCGTTATCTGGAGCGCAAGCCCCGGACAGCGATGGAAATGACCCGGCGTTTACGCCAAAAGGAAATCGGCGAGACTGTTATTGAGGAAGTCCTGGGCCGGTTAATCCGGGAACGTCTAATCGACGACGATCAGTACGCGAGGCAATGGGCGGAGCAGCGGGTGACCGCCCACCGCAGGGGTAAGCTGTGGGTGAGACAGGAGCTGCGCGGCAAGGGGATCGCGAAAGAGACGATTGCCGAAGCGCTTGGCGAAATCAGTCCAGAGCAGGAGAAAGAGAGCGCCATGCAGCTTGGCGCCAAGAAATGGAATACGATCCGCGGGGATCTTATGGATAAGAGACGAAAGACCGGGGCCTTTTTGATGAGACGGGGATACTCCGGCGAAATCGTCCGAGTTGTGCTGAATTCCCTCAAGGAGGACGAAGCGGATGCAGGAGAATTCGAGGATCTGAATGAATTCGAGTGATCTCCTTGACTTTGTGCCTGGTATCGACTCTCTTGACAATGTCTTTTTATAAACTATAGAATATAACATGAATCGGCATGACATTGAATCCTTTTTCCTTCCCAAAAAAGGGTATCATTTTCAAGTTTGATTCACGTATCAACTCATATGAATGTAATCGCCGGATGCGGCGGGCAGTGTGCATGTGAAGCATGTGCAGTTCGGCAATCGGTGAATTTACCGGTTTTTTGTATGGTGATGAACGGATAGTTTGACAACTGCACAAATCCCAAGGAATGCCTTGGAGGAACCAACGAGGAGGTGAAACAGATGGCTACCTGGATCTGGATCATTATCGTTCTCGTTGTAGCGACATTATTCTTTGGGTTCGGTTATTTTATTCGGAAATCCCTTGCAGAAGCTAAAATTTCCAGCGCGGAGCAAGCCGCCACCCTAATCGTGGAGAACGCGAAGAAGGAAGCGGAAGCGTTGAAGAAGGAAACGGTGTTGGAGGCTAAGGACGAAGTCCACAGAATCCGAACCGAGGCTGAGAAGGAAACTCGTGAACGTCGGAATGAAATCCAACGTCAGGAAAGACGGTTGCTGCAAAAGGAAGAATCGCTGGATAAAAAAATGGAATCGCTTGAACGAAAAGAAGAACAAGTGGCTAACAAAGAGAAACGAATTGATGAAACCCAGCAGCAAATCGAGGTCATTTACAAAAATCAGGTTACCGAGCTGGAACGCATCTCGAACCTGAGCATGGAAGACGCTAGAAGCATTATCCTATCCAATGTAGAACAGGAAGTCCGTCATGAAACCGCTCAGATGATCAAGGATATTGAGCAGCAGGCCAAGGAGGAAGCGGATAAGAAGTCCCGTGAAATCATTACGCTGGCTATCCAGCGCTGCGCTGCCGATCATGTGGCGGAAACAACGGTATCCGTCGTTACACTTCCGAATGAGGAAATGAAGGGCCGGATTATCGGACGCGAAGGCCGGAATATTCGTGCACTTGAGACTCTTACCGGCATCGACCTGATTATCGATGATACGCCGGAAGCGGTTATTCTGTCGGGATTCGATCCGATCCGCCGTGAAGTGGCGCGTACCGCGCTTGAGAAACTGGTGGCGGACGGGCGCATTCATCCAGCTCGCATTGAGGAAATGGTCGAGAAATCCCGCAAGGAAGTCGACGAGCGCATTCGGGAATATGGCGAACAAGCAACCTTTGAGGTTGGCGTTCATGGCCTGCACCCGGATTTGATCAAGATTCTCGGTCGATTGAAATTCCGCACGAGCTACGGTCAGAACGTACTGAAGCACTCTATGGAGGTTGCTTATTTGACCGGACTGATGGCCGGTGAGCTTGGGGAAGACATCGTGCTAGCCAAACGGGCGGGATTACTGCATGATATCGGCAAAGCGCTGGATCATGAAGTAGAAGGTTCTCACGTCGAAATCGGCGTGGAGCTTGCGAAGAAATACAAGGAACATCCTGTTGTCATCAACAGTATCGCATCCCACCACGGGGATGCCGAAGCGACTTCGGTCATCGCCATGCTGGTCGGAGCAGCAGATGCCTTGTCTGCGGCAAGACCGGGCGCACGCCGGGAGACGCTGGAGACCTACATCAAGCGGCTGGAGAAGCTGGAGGAGATTTCCGAATCTTTCGAAGGCGTCGAGAAGTCTTATGCGATCCAAGCTGGACGCGAGGTGCGCGTCATGGTACAGCCGGATAAGATCGACGATGCCGAAGCTTTCCGTCTGGCGCGTGATATTACGAAGACGATTGAAAATGAACTGGATTACCCGGGTCATATCAAAGTTACCGTTATTCGAGAGACACGGGCAGTTGAGTACGCTAAATAGGTATAATCAGAAAAGTGGCGCCTCTGCGGTGTCACTTTTCTTTAACTTTAGATCCATTGCTGGCTGTACAAGCCGGTTCGCTGCATACAATTAGGAGGAGATTACGATCAAAGTTCTGTTTATCGGAGATATAGTCGGGAACACTGGACGCAAGGCACTGAAAGAGACACTGCCGCTTCTTAAGGACAAATACCAGCCGCATATCATTATTGTTAACGGTGAAAATGCGGCCGCCGGCCGCGGCATCACCTCGGCGATCGCCAATGAATTTTTCAACTGGGGTGTTCACGGGATTACCATGGGCAATCATACCTGGGACAACAAGGGCATTTTCGATTTTATCGACGATGAGCCCCGCATGGTAAGACCGGCCAACTTCCCGCCCGGGACGCCGGGACAGGGATATACGGTTGTGAAGGGGAACGGCAAGCAGCTCGCGATCGTCAACTTGCAGGGCCGAACTTTTTTGCCAGCCATCGACTGTCCGTTCCGCACTGGTGAGGAAATTGTGGATGAGCTTAGACGTAATCATAAGTGTATTCTGGTCGATTTCCATGCCGAAGCTACTTCTGAGAAGATTGCGATGGGCTGGTTCATGGATGGACGCGCTTCTATTGTCGTAGGAACTCATACCCATGTGCAGAGTAACGACGATGTGATTTTACCCGGGGGAACGGCTTATTTGACGGATGCGGGTATGGTTGGTTCAAGAGAAGGAATTTTGGGTATGGAAAAAGATGCGGTACTCTACAAATTTACAACCCAGCTTCCGTCCCGTTTTGTCGTCGATGAAGGAAAGTGGATGCTCCATGGACTGTTCGCCGAGCTGGATGAAGACACCGGCAAAGCGAAGAAGCTTGAGAAGATCCGTATGCGTGAAGATGAGTGGGTAATGAATTAGAGCAGAGGTGAAGCGGCGACGGTTGGGTCTATAGGACGATTTTGTTCGGTCGTGGAGAATTGTGATCTTTGTTATATCAATAACTCGCATCTTTTGTACCAATTTCTGTGAAGGGATTCAAAAAAGAAGGAATTTTTCATTGCCGCGCGAATAACATCTAAAGTAGTGGAAGAACACCTATTCTTTTTCCCAGGGGAGGTACTTACTATGGATGTATTAAAAGTATCAGCTAAATCCAATCCGAATTCCGTTGCCGGTGCATTAGCAGGTGTTCTTCGCGAGCGTGGGGCGGCCGAACTACAGGCCATCGGGGCTGGGGCTCTGAATCAAGCTATCAAAGCAGTTGCGATAGCCCGGGGGTTTGTTGCACCAAGCGGCGTTGACCTGATCTGCATCCCTGCGTTTACCGACATTGTCATTGATGGAGAAGACCGAACAGCCATTAAATTAATCGTTGAGCCGAGATAGAAATAGAGAATTCAAGCAGTGAGCCTGTTTACGTAAAGTAGACAGGCTTTTTGCTATGGAATAAAAAGGAGGACAACTCTCATGAACAATTCGGGATCAAGTCAGCCGAAAGTCGAAGTGGCGGATTTTCACTGCGATGTGCTCAGCCGCCTGCTGGAGCATCCGGAGACCGATTTCTTGAAAGGCGGCCCATTGGACGCCTCGGGGGAGAGATTAAAATCTGGAGGTGTCGTACTTCAATGCTTTGCCATCTATTTATCGCAAAAGTGGGGTATTCCGAAATTTGAGCTTATTCTGGGACAGATCGAGCGGTTTCGCCGGCAGGTGCTGGAGCAGGGAGGCGTGAAGCATCTTCGCTGGAAGGAAGAAGTGGAGAAGATCGGGCATACGCCCGGGAACAGCACGCTCTGGGGGCTTTTGTCAATAGAGGGTGCGGAGGGGCTGGAGGGCAATTTGTTCTATGCGGAAGCGGCCTTCGATCTGGGAGTCCGGCTGCTTGGGCTTACCTGGAATTATGCGAATTGGGCGGCGGACGGCGTACTGGAGCAGCGGAACGGCGGTTTGACGAACAAAGGGCGTAAGCTTGTCGAGTGGTGCAATCAGAAAGGCATGCTGCTCGATGTCTCCCATCTGTCGGAGGCGGGATTCTGGGAGCTTGCGGAGCTGGCCGCCCGCCCGTTCATAGCTTCCCATTCCAATGCGAAGGCAGTCTGTGGGCATGCCCGCAATTTAACCGATGAGCAGATTCGGGCCATCATATCGATGGACGGCAGGATGGGCCTGACGTTCTTCCCGCCGTTCGTCAGTGAACACGGTACAGCGGCGATTCCGGATCTGCTGAAGCATGTCGAACATGTATGCAGCCTTGGAGGAGAGAAGCAGCTCATGTTCGGATCGGACTTTGACGGTATCGATGCCTGGGTGGAGGGATTGGAGCATCCCGGCTGTTATCCGGCGCTGGTCGAGCTGCTGCTGGCCCGTTACCCCGAGGATCTGGTCAGAGGTTGGATGCACGGCAACGCGTTCACTTTTTTACTTAAAAATTTACCTGCGGCTCCATAGGAGAGATCCCAGTATAGACAAAATCATCCATTGACGAAAATGCGAACTCTTGGTTATAAGGAGGCCTATCATGTATAGGTTCCTTTTTATTTTGGATGAAATAGGAGTATAATGGTCAGTGGCTTGTACAAATTATAGAGAAAATACAAGGAGTGACTTACGATGAGTAAGACAGTACCCGTAGGTGTGTCGGCCAGACATATTCACCTTACGCAAGAACATGTGGAGGCGTTGTTCGGACCTGGCTATCAGCTGACCGAATTCAAACCGCTCTCCCAGCCTGGACAGTTTGCAGCCAATGAAACCGTAGCGGTTATCGGCAGCAAAGGCAAATTCGACAAAGTAAGAATTCTGGGACCGGTTCGTCCCGCATCCCAGGTTGAAATTTCCCGTACCGACGCATTTGCGATCGGCGTGAAAGCACCTGTCCGCGAATCCGGCAAGATCGATGGAACCCCTGGCATTACGCTGAAGGGACCGGCAGGCGAAGTTGAACTGGAGAAAGGCGTTATCGTGGCGGCCCGTCACATTCATTTTCATACATCCGATGCTGAAAAATGGGGCATTGCCGACAAGCAGCTGCTGAAGGTTCGTCTTGGCGGCGAACGCGGCCTTGTGCTGGAAAATGTCATTGCGCGCGTGTCCGAGAGCTTTTCGCTTGATATGCACATCGACACCGACGAAGCGAACGCTGCAGGCGCAAGCAACGGCGACACCGCCGAGATCGTCGATTAATCAGGTTACCTGTACGGTATCCTTAATACCATCCATATTTCACATGTACAAGTTAGCAGGCCAGGCGGGGGAGAAATCCCCCGCTTTTTTGGTTGTCTGGGGCATCAGTCCCAGCGGCACACAATCATACGTCCTGCACGGTGACATTCACAATCCTCTTAAAGCCTTTAAATAGTTCGGACATGATTACAGTGACATTTAACATTGCGCAAATCATTTCTGTCTATGCTCATGAACTTTCTTCGGTATAATAGAGGCAAACTGCCGGTTTCCCGAGGGTTCGTCCTTGAGAAGAAGGTGAAAGAAAGGTGAAAGCGTGAATAAAAAAGCCGTCAGGGCCTGGATCATGTATGATTGGGCCAATTCCGCCTATGCGACTACGGTGCTGGCTGCGGTGCTGCCCATTTTTTACAGCTCCGTTGCCGCCGACGGACTGCCCAAGAATACCGCCGCCTCTTACCTGGCCTATACGCATGCGATCGGTATGGCGCTTGTTGCCTTGCTGTCGCCGCTGCTGGGTGCGGTTTCGGATTTATCGGGTAAAAAAACGAGCCTGTTGACCTGCTTCTCACTGCTCGGTATGGCCGCAACAGCCGGCTTCGCTCTCGTGGAACGGGGAGACTGGCTGATCGCCTCCACACTTCTGGTTCTGTCCACGATCGGGTTCGCAGGGAGCAACTCCTTCTATGATTCAATGCTGCCCGACCTGGTGCCTTCGGAGAAACGCGATGAGATTTCGGCCAAAGGATATGCTGCCGGATATGTGGGCGGCGGGCTGCTGCTGGCTGTGAATCTGGTCATGATCCAGATGCCTTCGGTGCTGGGCCTCAGCGATTCGCTGGCCGGAACGCGCCTCGCGTTCATATCCGTAGGGCTGTGGTGGCTCGTGTTCGCACTGCCGATCATGCGAAGAGTGCCTAATCTGCCCAGACAGAGCAAGGAGAAGCTGAACGCGGCGGGCTATATGCGGGCGGGGGTACAACGGATCGCGGGAACGTACCGGGATATCCGGCGCTATCCGCAGCTGTTCAAGCTGATTGCTGCGTTCTGGTTCTACAATGACGGCATCAACACGATCATCCTGATGGCGACCATCTATGGCGCGACTATCGGCATCGGAACGAGCGATTTGATACTTGCGCTGCTGATTACACAGTTCGTCGGCTTCCCCAGCACGCTGCTGCTCGGAAAGGCAGCGGGCCGCCTCGGAGCGAAGCGGACGCTGATCATCTCGCTGCTGGTCTACGTGCTGATCGTTGCGCTTGGTTTCGGCATGACCAAAGCTGTTCACTTCTATGCGCTCGCTATCCTAGTAGGGCTTGTCCAAGGGGGAAGCCAGTCGATTTCACGCGCCATGCTCAGCGATCTTATGCCGGCACACCGGACCGGAGAGCTGTTCGGCTTCGTGAATATCACGAGCAAATTCTCCTCGATCTTTGGGCCGTTCGTGTTCGGACTTGTCGGACAGCTGACCGGAAGCCAGCGTCTGGGGATTTTGTCGCTGATCTTGTTCTTCGGACTTGGCATTGCGATCCTCTTAAAAGTGAATGTGGAGCAGGGAAAGAAGGACAGCCGGGTGAAATCTGAGCCTGGTTCGTTCGGGCTAAAGAGCGATACGGACGGGGCAGAAGGATTTGTCTCGTAAAGAGCTTACCGGCCGAAAGGGATAGCAGTGAACGAGCAGGCATGCTAAAAACCGCGAAGAACTGCCGAGGGGCTTTTCTTCGCGGTTTCTTTTGTTAAGGAGGCCAGCACTAGGTTCGGCAGAAAACCGTTGGACGCTTGAACAGATCCAGAGCCTTCAGCTGCTTGCCGCAGTGTCCCAAATCGGCTCTGCATACTGATTGATCAAATTGGAGGCGCAGTCCTTGCCGGTATCATAGGAGCGGTTGCCCAAGAGACCCCGGAAATGCTCGCGCCGGTTATTCGCTTCAGCGGGATTGTGGGCAGACAGCCATCCGGCGAGCGCTCCGAGAACGGCACGGCCCTCTGCCAGCGCCAGCTCCCACAGCTCCGGCACGCTCTCCGTCCGGACCTCGGAATACAGGGCCGAATGCCGCCAAGGTGCTTTGCGTTCATTCAATACATCTAGCTTCGTCTCGGACGGACTCGGCTTGCGGTAGAACAGTCCGGCATTCGGGCCGCGTACGATCTTTTTCTTCCAGCCGTGCGGGTCGAACAGCAGACGCTGCGCCAGCACCACATCCCGGTAGGCTTCCTGCCAGCCGGACTGCGGGAAGCCTTCGGCTTCCACGAAATGCGAGACTGTCGTATCATGAAGGATGGAGACAATGGAGGAAGGCAGCTTCGGACCCGCGTCGATTTGCTTCCAGCCCGGCTGCTCCCATGTACGCCCGCCGTTAAGCCAGGCGAGGAAGACGGTATCCAGCAGTATTTCGAACCGCTGATGGTCCCTGTACTTGTATCCCGCCTTCCAATTGATGTAGGGATGGAGGTTTCGGTCCAGCAGATGATGCGTCACGAATCCGGCGAAGTAGGCCGTAGCCTGCTCCCGCTGCGCATCCGGAAGCTCAAGCACCCGGTCCCAGAATTCCATCAGGACCGGCCCGCAGTCGGTGCCATGAATGAGGTCGCCGATGAGACCGGCCTGGATGTCTTTTTTCCAAGGGAGAAAACCGTAGTAATACAACAGATCCGGTCCTTGACATCCCAACTGGTACAGCTGCCGCCACCGCTGCGAAGCGGCCGGGAACAGCCGGCTGCCTTGCAGATCGCGTTCAAGCTGTCGTCCGTACTCGATATGCATCCACAGATTAGGCACCTTGATTCCTCCTTTATCCTGTTATTCCTCTTCCATTATACCTGTGAATCATTAGGGATAAATTAATACGTTTGCCTTCGGGCCGCCGTATTGTGTTAAATTAGTATCAGGAATAGGGGAACGGGGGTAATGAAAGCATGAAAGCAGCAGTCAAGACGAACGCAATGCGTCTTCTGGATGCGAAAGGGATATCGTACAGAATATTGGCTTATGACAGCGAAGACGGTCAGATCCATGCCACAGCAGTCGCGGAGAAGATAGGCAAATCGGTGGAGCAGGTATACAAGACGCTGGTCGCGCACAGCGGCAGCAATCTGTACGTCTTTGTCATTCCCGCCGCAGAAGAGCTGGATCTCAAGAAAGCGGCCAAAGCCGCGGGCGAGAAGAAGATCGAGATGCTGCCCGTAAAGGAGCTTCAGAAATGGACGGGCTACATCAGAGGCGGCTGCTCGCCTGTCGGTATGAAGAAGCTATACCCCACCTTTATCGACGACAGTGCGGAGAATCTGCAGCTTATGGCAGTCAGTGCCGGCAAAATCGGGATGCAGATAGAGCTGCCGCCGAAGCTGCTCGCTGAAGCGGTGTCTGCGGTATTCGCCGGGGTAGTGAAGGAACATGACGATTCCGGCACGCTTTAGATTCAAGATCGAGATTTCAATATATGGGTAACAAAAGCAAGCGGTCACCGGCAGAGCCGGCGGCCGCTTCGTTTTTTTTAAAAGAGATCAGTAGATCAGCTCGATACCTACTTCCGACAGCCGCCGCGACCATTTCTCGTTGGGTTTGCGGTCTGTGATGAGATAATCGATTCGTTCAAGCTCCGCCAGACCGGAGAAGGCGGTCTTGTCAAATTTCGTATGATCCGCCAAGAGAATGACCTTATCACATTGGCCCAGCATATACTTCTTCAGTTCGCATTCCGGCTCATTCGATTCGGTGATGCCACGATCAAGATCGATGCCTTTGCAGCTGATGATGGCCTTGTCCACATTGTAGCGCTGCAGCGTCGCCTGGGCGACAGGACCGACCAGAGACAGTGAACGGGGCCGGAGAGAACCGCCGGTTGAAATAATATGCATGCCTGAGCCGGAGAACTCCTGAAGGATGTTGATGGAATTGGTGATGACTGTCAGGTTGTTCTTGTTGGTGAGAAGCTTCAGAAATTCGAAGGAGGTAGAGCTCGGGTCCACCATCAGCGTATCTCCGTCATTGATCAGATCCAGCGCCTGTAGCGCCAGCTTTCTCTTCATATCGGTGTTGAGCGCATTTCGGGTCGTGAACGGAAGGTCCTCATTCGTATGACGATTCAGCATCGCGCCGCCGTAGGTCCGGCTTACAATGCCGTCCTTTTCCAGCTTCTCCAGATCGCGGCGGATCGTTTCTTCGGTAACATCGAACATTTTGCTGAGGTCGGAGACGAGCACCTTTTTGTCCTGGTGTGCGAGATCGATAATTTTTTTGCGTCTTTCGGCAGCGAGCATGATTCACCTGTTTCTCCGGACAGTGAAACCCCTAATATCCGGGGGAGTAATGTACGTTAATGATATGACGAATAATCTGTGTTTGCAACATTCAAAGATTTTGAATTGAGGGATTTAGCGTTGTTTTCTTCGTTAAATGTTTGAAAAACAACATAAAACAACATATATTATCTTTTAAATGTTGACAACAAAGAATGCGATCAGCTAGGATAGGGTTGTAACGACATCCTGCTTAATCGCTCAATATCGAATTCCTATTTTGTGGAGGCTGGTATAATTATGAGTACGCATGTGTATTATGTTCCGCCCGTCAATATCATGGGCAAAGGCTGTATCAACGACATCGGTCCCTATATCCAGGAGCTGAATTTGAAGAAAGCACTCGTTGTAACCGACAAATTTCTGATCAAGAGCGGGATCGCCGGCAAAGTTACGGCAGCGCTGGAAGCCATTGGCCTGGAATATGCTGTCTATGATGAAGTGAAGCCTAATCCAACCTGCCAAAATGTGCATGACGGCTTCGGCTTTCTGGAAGCGAACGGCTGCGACTCCCTGATCTCAATTGGCGGCGGATCGCCGCAGGATACCGCTAAAGCTATAGGTATTGTCGCCACGAACGGCGGGCATATTTCACAATATGAAGGCGTTCACAAATCGAAGAACAAGGCGCTTCCTATAGTAGCCGTCAACACAACGGCGGGAACCTCGGCGGAAGTGACGATCAACTATGTGATTACCGATGAGGAACGCAAGGTCAAAATGGTTATGGTCGATAAAAATAGCCTGGCCTCCATTTCCGTGAATGATCCGGAGCTGATGGTGAATAAGCCGGCCGACCTGACGGCTGCAACCGGTATGGACGCTCTGACCCACGCGATTGAAGCTCTCGTCACCCCGGGCGCTTACCCTGTGACGGATGCCACCGCTTTAGGCGCCGTTGAGCTGATTAATACTTATCTGGCCCGTACGGTCAAGAACGGCCAGGATATCGAAGCGAGGGAGCAGATGGTCTACGCCATTTTCTTAGGCGGCCTGGCTTTCAACAATGCCGGTCTCGGGTATGTGCATGCCATGGCGCATCAGCTCGGCGGTGTGTATGATCTGCCGCATGGCGTCTGCAATGCGATGCTGCTGCCGATTGTGGAGGAAGAGAACGCCAAAGTCGTTCCGGAGAAATTCAGAAAGATCGCCGCAGCGATGGGCTGCGAGATCAAGGGCAAGAACGACAAGGAATGCGCGGATTACGTCATTGCCCGCATCAAGGAGCTGGCTCGGGAGGTTGGAATTCCGTCGAAGCTGTCCGAATTGGGAGTTGAGAATCCCGATCTCGATCTGCTTGCCGAGAACTCCATGAAAGACGCCTGCGCTCCGGGCAATCCGTTCATTCCGACCAAGGAAGAAGTCATCGGGATGTTCACAAAAATCGTTTAGGAGCTGCCTTATGACCTATCACATCGCCGTCGATATCGGAGCCTCCAGCGGCAGACTTGTTCTGGGCACCTTGCTGGAAGGGAAGCTTCGCTTAAGCGAAGTCCACCGGTTCGCTAACGGATTTGCCGAGCGTGACGGCTCCTGCTTCTGGGATATTGACTGTTTGTTTCAAGAGATTTTGACAGGGCTTCAGAAGGTGAAGGCCCAGGGCATTGAGTCATGTACACTCGGTATCGACACCTGGGCTGTCGACTATGTGCTGGTGGATGAACACGGTGAGCGGGTCCAGGATGTCTACGCTTACCGTGACGCCCGTACGGATCATGCTATGGAGGATGTCGCCAAGCTCATATCACCGGAAAAAATATATGCCAAGACAGGTATCCAGCAGCTGTCGTTCAATACGCTGTATCAGCTCTTTGTGCATAATCGGGAAGAGTTGTCCCGTGCACATAGCATTCTGATGGTTCCCGATTACCTGTATTACCGGCTGACCGGCGTTAAAGTCAATGAGGCCACCAATGCCTCCACCATGCAGCTCCTCAATGTGGCGGACCGGGATTATGATCCCGAGCTGCTGGAGCTTCTGGGAATACGCCGGGAGCAGTTCCCCGGATTAGCTGAGCCCGGCACGGAGCTTGGCATGATTCTTCCGGAGCTTATGGCGCAGTACGATTTACCCGAATGCCGCGTCATACTGGCGGCAACGCATGACACGGCATCCGCCGTTCTCGGCGTTCCCGCCGAGCCGGGCGTCCGGGCGGCTTATATCAGCAGCGGCACCTGGTCACTGCTCGGGGTGGAGTTGTCCCATCCGTTGAACAGCGCTGAAGCAATGAAGGCAAGCTTTACAAATGAATGGGGAGCTTACGGCACCTATCGGTTCTTGAAAAATATTATGGGACTCTGGTTGATCCAGGAAGTCCGAAGACAGGATGGCGCCCGTTACAGCTTCGCTGAGCTGGCGGAGATGGCGGCGGAATGCGAGCCCTACCGTAGCCTTATTCCGTGCAATGCTGACCGGTTTCTGAATCCGGACAATATGCTCGGGGAAATTCGCAGCGCATGCGCAGAAGCCGGAGAGCCCGTACCGGACACGGTCGGGCAGGTTGCCCGCTGCATCTTCGACAGCCTGTCGCTCTCATACAGGGCTTATTTACAAGAACTGGAGACGTTGACAGGGGAGAAGACCGAGAAGCTGCAGATCGTCGGCGGCGGGGCCAACAATGTCCTGTTATGCCAACTGACCGCCGATGCAGCGGGCATTGAGGTGTCCGCCGGTCCGATCGAATCGACTGCGATTGGCAATCTCGCGGTTCAATTGATCCGGGCGGGGGTCTGGCGAGATATTTCCGAGGCGAGAGAGGTTATCCGCAGTTCTTTTGACATCATCCATTACAAGCCTAGGCCGATTCCGGGGCTTGATCGTATTCTGGAACGCTGGAGCCGGCTTAACTGCTCGGCCGCCGGCCATATGAACTGAACCAATGGGAGGAGATTGGCAGCATGGATCCAAATGTATTGACTAGCTATAACGAGGCGAAGAGACTGTACGCGGCCCACGGCATCGACGTGGAAGCTGCGCTAGCTAAGCTCTCGGAAATTAAAGTTTCGCTGCACTGCTGGCAGGGCGATGATGTGCGCGGCTTCCTGTTCAAGGACAAGGAGCTGAGCGGCGGCATCGCCGTCACGGGCAGCTATCCCGGCCGGGCGAATACGCCGGACGAACTGCGGGCCGATCTGGAGAAGGCGCTGTCGCTCATCCCCGGCAAGCATAAGGTGAATCTGCACGCCATCTATGCCGATACCGACGAAGTGGTGGATCTGGAAGAGCTTGAGCCCCGCCATTTCCAGAATTGGGTGGACTGGGCGAAGAAGCAGGGACTGGGCCTGGATTTCAACCCGACATTCTTCTCGCACCCTAAAGCGGCAGACGGCTTCACGCTGAGTCATCCCAACGATGATATCCGCAACTTCTGGGTTGCTCACGGCAAGGCGTCCCGAAAGATCGCCGAGCATTTCGGCAAGGAGCTGGGCCAGACATGTTATACGAACTTTTGGGTGCCGGACGGCTATAAAGACACGCCGGTGGACCGTCTGGCGCCGAGACGCCGGCTTGCGGCATCATTGGATGAAATCTTCGGCGTGAAGATCGACGAACGCTATAACGTCGACGGCGTGGAGAGCAAGCTGTTCGGCATCGGGTCGGAGAGCTATGTGGTTGGCTCCCATGAGTTCTATATGGGTTATGGAATATCGCGCGGCAAGGCGATTACGCTGGACGCGGGCCACTTCCACCCGACGGAAGTGATCAGCGGCAAACTGTCCTCGATTCTGCTGTTCAGCAACCACCTGCTGCTGCATGTGAGCCGTCCGGTGCGGTGGGACAGCGATCATGTGGTGACGATGGACGATGAGCTGCTGGAGATCGCGCGTGAGCTGGTGCGCGGAGGACTGCTGCCGCAGACGAGCATCGGTCTGGACTTCTTCGACGGCAGCATTAACCATCTGGCGGCATGGGTCATTGGTACGCGCAACACAATTAAAGCGCTGCTGCGGGCGATGCTGGAGCCGGTTGAAGAACTGCGGAAGATCGAGCTTGACGGGGATTACACCTCACGGCTGGCGCTGGTGGAGGAGTTCAAGTCTTATCCGTTCGGCGCAGTCTGGGACTACTATTGCGAATCCCAGGGTGTTCCGGTGCGCGAGAAATGGCTGGAGGAAGTCAAAGCGTATGAGAAGGATGTCCTTCTGAAGCGCGGCGAAACCCCGGAGGAAATCCGGCACTAATTGATCCCCAATATGACCGGGCGAATGTCAGCGGTGCTGATGTTCAAGCATAAGGCGAATTCAAGCAGTATGAACCTTAGTTAGAACGCGATATTAAAGGAGAGAGATCATCCATGAGTACAACCGTAATCGAAACGGTGGGCTATATTGCCCAAATCGAGGCTCCATTCATTCAGGAAATGGCGGAAATCACCCATCACATGTGGACTTTGGGCTGGGATGAAATTAACGGCGGCAATATCAGCTATATGCTGGACGAAGACGAAGTCGCCAAGTATATCAACATCAATGAGACGCTTCGCACACTGGATCTGGCCTTCCCTGTGAAGGAGCTGGCGGGCAGATATTTCATCGTGACGGGCTCCGGCAAGTACTTCCGCAACGTCATTAAAGATCCTGAAGCCAATCTAGGCGTAGTGCGCGTAACGGAGAATGGCGAGCAGGTCGACATTTTGTGGGGACTAAGAAACGGCGCGAGACCGACCAGCGAGCTGGCTTCCCATTTTATGAGCCATATCGAACGTCTTGCAGTTGACCCGACTCACCGGATCGTGATGCATACCCATGCCACCAATGTAATTGCCATGACATTTACTCATGACCTGGACGAACTCAAATTCACGAAGACCCTCTGGCAGATGTGTACGGAATGCCTCGTTGTCTTCCCGGACGGCGTAAGCATCCTGCCGTGGATTGTGCCGGGCAGCAACGAGATCGGACGGGAAACGGCTAAGAAGATGAAGGATTCGCGTGTTGTCATTTGGCCGCATCACGGCATATTCGGAACCGGATCTTCTATGGATTCCACATTCGGTCTCATCGAGACGGTTGAGAAAGCGGCGGCTGTCTACAATTTGATTGGTGGACGCGAGATCAAGCAGGTCATCACCGATTCGGAGCTGGAGGCGCTGGCTAAAGCTTTTGGCGTAACGCCTAAGGCGGGTATTCTCGAGCTTTAAGCATTCATTTATGTGATCAATATATATTTCCGGTCTCAAGCCGGGTACTGCATGCTGTATATGCGGTGCCCGGCTTTTTGATTGATCGGATTAAGTCAGTGCAATGGATGGGGACGTTATGGATAGTAAAGATTTTAAGCCATAAATATGATATATTTAAAACTAAACGATTCATGGGCATATGTGCTGTCTGCTGCCTGTATTTGCTGCAGTTGCCTTTGCTTAATGGACGCCGCCAGGCGTTTGGATATGCAATTCGATACCACTAGATGCTATGAATGACTCAGATAAGGATGTGTGTACCTCATGACCAAGGAGAACCGCTCACCGGACTTAAAATCCGGCAAGGGCGCCAAGGATTATTCCAAATATTTCGATTTCAGCGGAGCCAAGGTGATCGCCGAAGAAGAAGGCAAGACCACCTTCCGCATCAAGGGTAGAACGATTCAGGTGAACAGCCAGCCCGACTATAGAGAAGGCAAGCGCCGCGGGAAGGAAGAGATCGAGGTTCATTATGATTTTGCCATTCCCGAGGATATGAGAACCTTTGGAGAAGGCAAGCTCTATTCCATCACCACCTACGGCTGCCAGATGAATGAGCATGACACCGAGACGATGAAGGGACTTCTGGAGCAGATGGGCTACCGGAGCACGGAGGACCGGAACCAGGCCGACATCATTCTGCTCAACACATGCGCGATCCGGGAGAACGCGGAGGATAAGGTGTTTGGCGAGCTTGGTCATCTCAAGCACCTCAAGACGGAGAAGCCAGGCCTGCTGCTTGGCGTCTGCGGCTGCATGTCCCAGGAAGAGGGCGTCGTGAACCGCATTATGGCCAAGCATGGTTTTGTCGATATGATATTCGGCACCCATAATCTCCACCGGCTTCCCGCACTGATCAAGGAAGCGGTGTTCAGCAAGGAGCTCGTCGTGGAAGTCTGGTCCAAGGAAGGCGACATTATCGAGAACCTGCCCAAGAAACGGGAAGGCATGCGCGCCTGGGTCAATATTATGTACGGGTGCGACAAGTTCTGCACCTACTGTATCGTTCCGTTTACGCGGGGGAAAGAGCGCAGCCGCAGACCCGAGGACGTTATTGCCGAGCTTCGCGAGCTGGCCCGCCAGGGCTTCAAGGAAGTGACTCTGCTCGGACAAAATGTGAATGCGTACGGCAAAGATTTCACGGATCTGGATTATACCTTCGGCGATTTGATGGATGACCTCCGGAAGATCGATATCCCGCGCATCCGGTTCATGACCTCCCATCCGCGCGACTTCGACGACAAGCTGGTACAAGTGCTCGGCAAGGGCGGCAACCTGATGGAGAGCATCCATCTCCCCGTTCAATCCGGCAGCAACGCCATTCTAAAGCGGATGAGCCGCAAATACAGCCGTGAAACTTACCTGGAGCTTGTCCGCAAGCTGAAGGCGACTGTTAAGGATGTTGTTCTGTCAACGGATATTATTGTCGGCTTCCCCGGAGAGACGGAGCAGCAGTTCGAAGAGACCATGTCGCTTGTTCGGGAAGTCGGTTTCGATATGGCATACACGTTTATCTATTCGCCGCGTGAGGGCACCCCGGCCGCTTCAATGGAGGATAACGTGCCCGCCGAGGTCAAGAGCGAGCGTCTCCGCCGCCTGAACGAGCTGTTGAGCGAGCAGAGCCGCGCCGGCAACGACCGGATGATGGGCCGGACAGTAGAGATTCTGGTCGAGGGCGAGAGCAAGAACAATGCGAATGTTCTGTCTGGCCGCACGCGCAGCAATAAGCTGGTGCATTTCGAAGGGCAGAAGGAGCTGATCGGCACCTTCGTCCATGTCAAGATTACCGATACCAAAACCTGGTACATCAAAGGCGAATACGTGGCCGAAACGGCCGCTGCCTTGTGAGATCACAACAAGAGAAGGAGGGATCGGCATGACAGAGGAGAGAGGCCGTGTCAATCAATACGGAATGATGACCAATGACTTCCGGGAGGTGATTGGCCGGGATGACATATTGGCCAAGGCCAGCGAGCTTGCCTCGCTGATTTCGACCAGCGAAGAAGTGCGGCATTTTCAGCAGGCGGAGGAGAAGATTCAGGATCATACCCGTGTGCAGGGGCTGATCTCCCAAATCAAGAAGAAGCAGAAGGAGATCGTCGCCTTCGAGAGCCTCGGCAACAAGACTATGGTGGAGAAGATCGAGGCTGAAATCAGCGACCTGCAGGATGAGATCGACAGCATCCCGCTCGTAGCCGAATTCCAGCAGAGCCAGAGCGAAATCAACGAGCTGCTTCAACTGGTCGTTTCCGTCATCCGGGATACCGTATCGGAGAAGATCAATGTCGAAGCCGGGACGGACGCGCCTCCGTCGAAATGCGGCGAGTAACAGAAGGATGCACAAGCCGGACGCTTGCGAGCCTATCCATCCGGCGACAGACCCTGCGCTTGTGCCAAGCCGCAGGGTCTTTTTTGAAAGAAGGCGTTGATCCATCCGGTGACAGACCCTGCGCTTGTGCCAAGCCGCAGGGTCTTTTTTGAAAGAAGGCGTTGTCAATGGGATGCAAAATTCCGGCTTTTGAGAGAAGGGTTCCTTTAGTCTGGCAGAAGGTTATTGCTTTTGGAAGTTTAGATTTGGTAACATTTAAGGATACGAATATAATTCAGCAGCGGTAAAGGATGATTTATGGTGAGCCAGAACGGAGAACAAAGCTATAATCCCAAAAAATACCGGACACCGGACGGGGTCCCGGCGGATATTGTTATGTTTACCTTGACGAAGAGAGAGCGAAAGACCGTCACCAAGACACTGCCCCTGCGTGAGCTCAAGGTTATGCTGGTCCGGCGGAAGAAATGGCCGTGTGAAGGTAAATGGGCGCTTCCGGGCGGCTTTTGCCAGGAGAATGAATCGATCTACGATGCGGCGAAGCGCGAACTGAAGGAAGAGACCGGTGTGGACGGTGGACATTTGGAGTATCTTGGCGTCTACAGCACCCCGGGCAGAGACCCTCGCGGCTGGATTATCAGCCATGCGTTCTTTGCGCTTGTGGAAGAGTGGATGCTGGAGCAGCGCCAGGCCTCGGACGACGCAGGAGAGGTGGGGCTGTTCACCTTGAGAGAGGCGCTTGAGGAGCTGGATCTGGCCTTTGACCATCACGACATTATTACCGACGCTTACTTGCGGATTCAGCAGCAGATGCTTCAGACGACGATCGCGAAGCAGTTTTTGCCTCCCCATTTTACGCTCAGCGAGCTGTATCAAGTGATTCAGACGGTGGTCCCCGAATTCAAGGAGCCGAACTTTATCCGCAAAATCACCTCGACAAGAAGCCGCCAGGGCATTCTTCAGGAAGTACGGGACAGCGAGGGCAACCCGCTCAGCTCGAACCAATATTCGCAGCGGCCAGCACAGCTGTACATGTTCACGGACCATCAGCCACTGCTGTCGATTTATACGTAATGGCAAATTAGGCCATACTACAGCATGCAGCCGGAAGTACGGGGCGATTCCCTTGCATTCGGCAACCATTTCATAGAGTACTGGAAGAGAAGCGGCGGCGAGCCGCTTTTTCCGCCTTTTATAAGATAAGGAACGGCGTTTGATGACAGGAGATGAATCAGTTGAACAGAGAGCTTGCTCTGCATACGGATAAATACCAGATCAACATGATGTACGCCCATTGGGTGAACGGTTCGCACAAGCGGCGAGCGGTGTTTGAAGCCTATTTCCGCAAGCTGCCATTCGGGAACGGATTCGCCGTGTTCGCCGGTCTGGAACGGATCGTCAATTATATCGACGGCCTCCGGTTCACGGAGGAGGATGTAAGGTACCTCTCGGAACAGGAGGAGAACTATGACCCGGCGTTTCTGGAGGAGCTGCTGCAGTTTCATTTTCAGGGCAGCATCCATTCGATGAAAGAAGGAGCCCTTGTCTTTCCGGAGGAACCGCTAATACGCGTCGAAGGATCGATAATGGAGGCTCAGCTCGTAGAGACGGCCATCCTTAACTTCATGAATTACCAGACGCTGATCGCGACGAAGGCGGCCCGGATCAAGCAGGTGGCCGGAAACGATATTCTAATGGAATTCGGCACGCGCAGAGCGCAGGAAGCGGATGCGGCGATCTGGGGGACGCGGGCGGCGTATCTCGCTGGATTTGACGCGACCTCGAACCTTCTGGCCGGCCGGATGTTCGGCATCCCGGCGAAGGGAACGCATGCCCATTCCTGGGTGCAGAGCTTCGGCAGCGAGCAGGAGGCGTTCGATATCTACGCCAAGGTGATGCCTGAAGGTGTAACGCTGCTGGTCGACACATTCGATACGCTCAGAAGCGGCGTTCCCCAAGCCATTGCAACAGCGAAGAAGCTGGAGGCCATAGGCAAGCGCATGAACGCGATACGGCTCGACAGCGGAGACCTCGCTTATCTGTCGATTCAAGCGCGCAAAATGCTGGACGAAGCCGGTCTTCCATACGTCAAAATCGTTGCCAGCAACGATCTTGACGAGAACACCATCTCTAACTTGAAGCTTCAGGGGGCCCGAATCGATTCCTGGGGTGTCGGCACCCAGTTGATTACAGCCTCGGACCAGCCTGCCCTGGGAGGGGTATACAAGCTGGTCGAAATCGAAGCGGAGAACGGGAAGATGATTCCGACGATCAAGATTTCCTCCAACCCGGAGAAAGTCACGACTCCCGGTCAGAAAGACGTCTTCCGCATCATCGGTCCAAAGGGCAAAGCACTGGCGGATTACATCAGCTATCCCGGAGAGCCCAGCCCGAGGGACGGTCGGCCGGTGAAGCTGTTTAACCCGCTGCATCCCTACCTGCAGAAGACGGTTGAGGCTTACACGGCGCTGCCGATGCTGGAGCCTGTCTATCAGAACGGCTTGCGCGTCTATCAACTGCCGAGCCTAGAGGAGATCCGCGCCTATCACCGGGAGCAGCTGGATTTGTTCTGGCCGGAATATTTGCGCAAGCTGAACCCCGAGGTGTACCGCGTGAACTTGAGCGAAACAGTCTGGAACCGCAAGCAGGAGCTGATCAAGGATCATTTGCAGGCCGACAGGGATTAGCCAGGGGCATTACACGCCGCAAATTTTTTGATTTTTTTGTGAAAATCAATGATCGTTACATTATTTTTCCGGCAGAGAAATCTGTGCTTTCATTTTAGCCTCTCCAAGCCTCTATTTTAGGAGGAAGAAGAGGCTTTTTTGTGCTTATTTTTGCCATACAGTCCGGGTATTGATTTTTTTCTTTCATATAATGTGATTTTGGTCATCTTCAATGTGACAAATTTAACATCTTAAATTTTATTTTTTTAGTTAGATTAGAGGTAACAAATGTCACAGTGCAGCGGAAGACACATTTTAGACATACTTATCGGTTTTGGTGGAAGCTTTCTTCCTCTTGCTGTTACACCATCCTTCCGCATATAAGTGAAATATGGCCTATCCATCAGTTTTATTGATCGTTGTTTGGACGCGTTGTGCAAGATTTATCACTTCGTCCGCGGCGGGTATCAGGGTACAATTTTGAAAAAGTCAATCAGGATGTTATTCTAGCTGACACAGAAGAAAGGGGTTATGTCGGTGGTACAATTACCGAAAGTGAATGAACTCGGGTTCTTCGAGATCCGTCTTGAATCCATAGGAGGTCTCGGTGCGAACCTTGCCGGCAAGATGCTGGCTGAAGCCGGAGTCGTAGGCGCTAACTTGAACGGCGTCAGCTTCTCGTCCTACGGCTCGGAGAAGAAAGGCTCTCCGGTTAAGGCTCACATCCGCTTCTGCGACTTGAACACTCCGATTCGCGACACCTCGCCGGTTGAACGACCGCATGTCGTCGGCGTCTTCCATGAATCGCTGAGCAAGATCGTCAACGTAACGAGCGGCATCCAGGCAGACAGTACCGTGCTCGTGAATTCCTCCAAATCACCCGAGGAACTGAAGGAGCTGCTGGGTGTTACAGCCGGCACGATCGCCGTGGTTGACGCCACGATCATCGCGCTGGAAGAGAAGAACCGCGTTAATATGGCCATGCTGGGCGGTCTGTTCCGTCTGTGCCCATTCCTTGATCCCGACACAATGAAGGCCGTTATCGAGAAATCGCTCGGCAAGAAATATCCGCAAGCGGTGCAATCGGCCATCACGACGTTCGACAGAGGCTATAACGAAGTGAAATTCCAGACCTTCGAGCTTCCGGAAGGCGAGAGCTTGCCGGAGTTCGTCCGTTCCGACACTTCTCCGCTTGGCTACGAGACTCAGCCGATAGGCGGAACTATCGTAAATCCGGGCACGAGCTTCCTGAAAGATCTCAGCATATCCCGTTCGGGACTTATTCCGAAATATGATAATGAATCCTGTATCAATTGCGCTGAGTGCGATACCGTATGTCCGGACATGTGCTTCGTATGGGAAGAGACTGTCAACAAGAAGGGCAGAACGATGATGTTCCTGAAAGGGATCGATTATCAGTACTGCAAGGGCTGCCTGAAATGCGTGGAAGCCTGCCCGACCTCGGCGCTCTCCCGTGTCCGTGAGAAAGAAGGCTTCGCTGAAGCCAATACGGTCCGTCATACCTTCGATCTAGTCGAACAGATCTGAATTTCGAGAGAAAGGTGGAAGAGAAATGGCAATCGATTATGAAAAAGAAGTCGGCTCCGCCAAAGTGGAGCAGAAATTTTTATATGAATCCGGCAACGAAATGGCGGCTTATGCCGCTCACCAGATCAATTATCACGTCATGGGGTACTTCCCGATTTCCCCGTCCACGGAGGTTGCGCAGTTCCTTGATACGATGAAAGCCAGCGGACAGCATGATATCATGCTGGTTCCTTCCGACGGCGAGCACAGCTCCGCGGGCATCTGCTACGGCGCTTCGACAGCCGGCGGCCGCGTATTCAACGCTACCAGCGCGCAGGGTTACCTGTACATGCTGGAGCAGCTTCCGGTACAGTCCGGCACACGGATGCCGATGGTCATGAACCTGATCTGCCGTTCCATTTCCGGACCGCTGAACATTCACGGCGACCATTCGGACCTGTACTTTGCTCTGAACACAGGCTGGCCGATCCTGATGTGCCGTGATCCCCAGTCCGTATACGATATGAACATTATGGCCATTAAGCTCGCCGAGCATGCTAAGGTGCGTCTGCCTGTGCTTGTAGCGATGGACGGCTATTTTACCTCTCACCAGAAACGCCGTGTACAGGCTATCGCGAAGCGTGAAGATGTGCAGAGCTTCATCGGACCGCAGCCAAAGGGCTACGACGATACGCTCGACCGCGAGAATCCGATTTCCGTAGGTCCTTACATGAACGAACCGGATTACATCAACAACAAATACCAGCAGTCGGTAGCTATGTACAATGCCGGCGATGTATTTGAAGAAATCGCCAAGGAATATGCCGAGCTGACTGGGCGGCACTATCCGATTCTGGAGCAATACCGGATGGAAGATGCCGAAGTTGCGGTATTCCTGCTGAACTCTGCATCGGAAATCATCAAGGACGTCGTCGACCAGCTTCGCAATCAGGGAGTGAAGGCCGGCGCGTTGTCTCCGAATATTATCCGTCCGTTCCCGCAGAAGCAGATTGCCGAAGCCTTGAAGAACGTCAAGGCGGTTACCGTAGGCGATCGTGCGGATTCGTTCGGCGCTCATGGCGGCAATATGGTTAACGAAATCAAAGCAGCTCTGTTCACATACGGCAATACAACAACCAAGGTCATCAGCCGGATCTACGGCGTAGGCGGCAAGGACTTCTTCTCCGAAGACGGCCATAACCTGTTCCAGCTGGCGATCGAAGCGGCAGAGACGGGCGAAGTTAAGGTTCCGTTCGACTACTACGGTCACAATCCGGGAACTCCGGAAAGCGCACCGAAACGGGTGATTAAGCCGCTGAACTTCGAGTCGCTGAAGACTGGACTCATTACGGTTGACAAGGATGAAGAAACCGGCAAGCTAAAGGTCAAGGTTCCGCCGCTGCGCAGTCTGACCGTGAAGCCGAAGCGCCTGTCTCCGGGCCATGGCACTTGTCCTGGATGCGGCATCTTCTCGGGTCTGGAACTGTTCTTTAAAGGTATTGAAGGCGATGTTGTGGCTCTGTACCATACGGGCTGCGCATACGTAACAACAACGGGCTATCCGTATTCTTCCCATAAATCAACGTTCATCCACAACCTGTTCCAGAACGGGGCAGCAACGATGTCCGGTGTCGTCGAAATGTTCTGGGAACGCAAGCGCCGTGGCGAGCTGGACGAACTCGGTCTGAAAGATGATTTCACATTCGTCATGGTAACCGGCGACGGTGGTATGGATATCGGTATGGGACCGGCAATCGGCGCCGCGCTTCGCGGACATAAGATGATCATCGTGGAATATGACAATGAGGGCTACATGAACACTGGCGCCCAGCAGTCGTATTCGACGCCGATTGGACATCGTACGTCCACTTCGAGCATCGGCAAGACTCAGAAGGGTAAAGTAACGCAGCATAAGGATACGCCGCAGATTATGGCGGCAACGAATGTTCCTTACGTCTTTACGGGCTGCGAAGCCTTCCCGCAGGATCTGGTGAAGAAAGCCGCCAAGGCTCAGTGGTATGCCCAGAACGAAGGTCTGGCTTACGGCAAAATCCTGTCGGCTTGCCCGCTGAACTGGATGACAGACGATCATCTGGGTACGAAGCTCGTATCCCTGGCTGTGGACTCCTGCTTCTTCCCGCTGTATGAAGTGGAACAGGGAGTCACCACGATTACGTATAACCCGGAAGAGAAGGAGAAACGGGTTGATGTAACGGAATGGCTCAAAGGAATGGGCAAGACTCGCCACCTGCTGAAGGAAGAGAACGAGCCCGCGCTGAACAGCTTCAAAGAAGAAGTCGAGCGCCGCTGGAGCCGCCTGAAAGCGAAGCACGAGCATCCGGAACTATAAGATCGAAGTGTAATAGATCGGCAGCGGCGGGCCCTACGGGGTCTGCCGTTTGCTTTAACCAAAATAGAAGTGAGAATGATCCCTTATTCTGAAAATATCACAGTTTATTCACGGAATAAGGATTGAAGTATCTTAGTGAATTCGCTATATTTAAAGCATAGTAATTCAATTGGAAATATAGTAATAAGAACTGTTGTGAACAACTTCACATGCCGACCATATCAATGGAGGCCCCTGATTTATACAGGGGCCTCTTTTGTTTTTTAACGGTGAAGGGGGCCCATACACAAAGACAAACGGTCATTTGAGAATTGCTGAACATGACAAGGCAGCAGAAAGCCGGAAGGGGGGGAACATACAGGTGAAAGTGGCGGTTGGCAGCTCCGACGGTTATACCGTGGATGAGCATTTCGGCCGATGCAGCCGATTCCTGATCTATGAAATCTCAGATGCAGGAGAATATGCGTTCATTGAGAGCAGAGTGGTTGTGCCTGATAGAATTCAAGAGGGACATGAGCCTAACAGGCTGCGTACAATGGCGGAGGAATTGTCCGATTGCGGCTGCGTGCTTGCGGCACAAATCGGGCGGGGAGCGATCGGTGCATTGAGCCAATTCGGCGTTACGGCGCTGGCTGTAGAGGCCCCTATAGACAAGGCGCTGAATCGATTGACTCGGTTTCTTCAGTCCAATAGGGGTTCGATTTTGGCAAGAGAATAATTTAATCAGGGAAGTGGGGAATTGAAATGACGGAACATCAGCCTTTGGGCTTTGACACTTTGAAGGTTAGAGCGGGTTACGATTCCAGTGAGCATCAATATGCGGTATCGGTGCCGATCTATCAGACGGCATCCTATGATCTTGGCAGCGTCGAGCGGGCAGAGAAGCTGTTCGGGATGGAGGAAGCCGGCTATCTGTACACCCGGATTGGCAACCCAACCGTAGCGGTGCTGGAACAACGATTGACGGCTTTGGACAAGGGCACGGGAGCGGTCGCAGTCGCATCCGGCATGGCTGCGGTGGCATACACGCTGCTGAACCTGGCAGAAGGGGGCGGAACAATTCTGACGACGCCCAGACTTTATGGCGGAACCTTTGACGCAATCAAGCATCTGTTCCCGAAGTTCGGTGTCAAAGTGGAGTTTGTAGAGAATTCGGATGATCCTCAATCTTTCCGGCAGGCGATCGGACCGGACACAAAAGCGATACTGATCGAGAGCATCAGCAACCCTAATGCGACGATCCTGGATGTGGAAGCCATTGCCGAAATTGCGCATGACAACGGACTTCCTCTGGTCATTGATAATACGTTCGGTACGCCTTACCTGTTCGATTCGTTCTCCCATGGTGCTGATATTATCATTTACTCGGCGACCAAGGCGATCGGCGGGCATGGCACGACAATCGGCGGAGTAATTGTGGAGAACGGCAAGTTCAACTGGGCAAACGGCAAATTCCCTCATTTTGAAGAACCGCAGTTTCTTCTGCGGGATCAGGCCACTGGGCGTGAGCGCAGCACTTTGGAAGTCTTCCCTGACGCACCGTTCACATCCAGAATCCGGCTTAGCTACCTGGCCTATTTCGGGGCGGCACTGAGCCCGTTTGACGCTTTCCTGCTGATTCAAGGATTGGTGACTCTGACTGAACGGGTCGACAAACAAATTGCGAACACTTTGAAAGTTGTAAAATATCTGGAACAGAACGATAAGGTAAGCTGGGTGAGCCATCCTGCTGCGGAGGGAAATCCGTATCGGGAGCTTGCGGAGAAATATTTCCCGAAAGGCGCCGGATCGATATTCTCCTTTGGCTTTAGTGGAAATGATGAGCAACTGAAGGTCTTCCTTAACTCAGTGAAGCTGTTCAGTTATCACGCTAATGTAGGGGATGCCCGGTCGCTTATCATCAATTCACCAAAGACAACTCATGGAGAATTGAACCCGGAGGAGCAGGCACTGGCCGGCATTAAGCCGGAAACCGTACGGCTGTCTATCGGGCTGGAATCTGCCGAAGACTTGATTGCCGATCTGGAGCAAGCGTTCAATCAGGCTTTTGTCAAAGCAGTAGTATAGAGAAACACATCTAAATAAAAAAAGAGAAGAAACAAGCATAAATAGGGAGGATCTAGGGATCATGAGGAACAAAGTAAAGCTGCCGGCAATACTGCTGGTTACAGCTGCGTTGGTGGTAATCACCGCTTGCGGCAATAATCAATCATCAACAGCTACTTCTAACACGGAGAATCACGCGAATCATACGGCAACACAGAGCGCAAGTACCGCCGGATCACCATCGGCGTCCGCCGCAAGCACGGCTGCAGCGACGAAGCCGACCTCGTATAAGTTCGGCAAGCTGAAGATACAGGCGCTGAGCGGCGCCGTGTGCGGAGCGCCCAGCTATATCGCCTACGAGAAAGGCTTTTTCGCAGAAGAGGGATTGGATGTGGAACTTGTCAGCGGCTCGATGGACTCTATGAAGGCGGGACTTGCGACAGGCGAATTCACAGTGACGAACGGTGACTTCGTATGGTTCACCTCCATCCAGCAAGGCCTCGACCTGAAGGTGATCGGCGGACTTCATCACGGTTGCATCAAGCTGGTTGTGCCGCCCGGCTCCAGCATCAAATCGGCTGCCGATCTTAAGGGCAACGACAGGCGAATTCACGGTGACGAACGGCGACTTCGTATGGTTCACCTCCATCCAGCAAGGTCTTGACCTGAAGGTAATTGGCGGGCTTCATCACGGCTGCATCAAGCTGGTTGTGCCGCCAGGCTCCAGCATCAAATCGGCTGCCGATCTTAAGGGCAAGAAAATTGGTGTCGATGAAATCGGTGGTGTTCCAATGGCGGTGGCAAGCGTCGTACTGAGCAATGCAGGTCTTGATCCGCAGAAAGACGTGGAATGGCGGGCGTATCCGCTGGATCAGCTGCAGGAAGGCGTCAAGAAGGGCGAAATCGACGTCTATGCTGCATGGGACCCGTTCGGCAAGCTGGCTGAGGTAAACAACGGCTACACGGTGCTGTCCGATATTTCCAGCGATCCGATCTTCGCCGGCAAGAGCTGCTGCTTCCTGTACGCCTCCGGCAAACAGATCAAGGATAACCCGGAGAAAGTACAGGCGATCGCGCGCGCTTATCAGAAGGCGGCAGCCTGGATTGCCCAGAACCCTGAAGAGGCGGCCAAAATCGAGATCGAGAAGAAGTATGTCGCCACCGATGATCTGGCGCTCGTAACTGATTTGATCAAGAGCTATCACTTCGAATACACGACTGACGCCGCCAAGGACGACATTCGCTATTTCGTAGAGCAATTCAGCAAGACCGGGTTCTTGAAAAAGGACACTGATCCGGATAAATTCGCGAATGATGCTTATTCCGATATTTTGAATTCAGGCAAATAATTGCTCAAATTCCGCGCCGTTCTTAACCCGATAATTCGCTAACCAGCGAATACGGGAAGAACGGCCGGGTTTGGAGGGAAGCAAAACATGAGTATTGTTGATCGAAATTTGAAACTCGAAGGCTCACGCCGCTCCTTTGTCCTACCCGCTTCGCTCAAGTCGTCGCTGCCGGCCGTGGCATTCGCGGTTGCGCTTGGCATAAGCCTACTGCTGCAGACACGCCAGGATGTGGATTCGGAGCCTTACCGCTATCTTCTGACAGCGGCTGTTATTATTTATGCACTGCGTGCTGGCTTATCGTCGTTTAGTGAGAAGAGGCGTGCCAAGGTATTGCGAGACTCGCCCTTTTATACGGCGGCAGGGTTGCTAGTCGCGCTGTGGGATACGCTGTCTACCAAGCTGAATATTTTGCCGCTGCCATTCGTGCCGGGACCGGCGCAGATTATTTCAGTCATGAAAGAAGACTGGAACACGCTGCTGCTGAGCACAGCATACTCGGTACGGCTTCTGGCTGTAGGCTTCGTAATCGGTTCGATAATCGGTATAGTTCTGGGAGTGCTTATCGGCTGGTATCAGAAGTGGAGCTACTGGATGTTCCCTGTTATCAAGTTTATGGGAGTGGTACCTGCTACAGCGCTAATTCCGATTGTCATGATTATTGTACCGTCCAGCTTTTATGCCGGAGTGCTGCTGATCGTAATTGCGGTCGCCTTCCCGGTCGCCTTCATGACTGGTGTAGGCATAGCTAATGTGCAGAAGACCTATTTCGAAGCAGCCCGTACACTTGGAGCGGATGAACGGTTTCTGATCTTCCGTGTAGCCATTCCGGGGGCAATGCCTTCGATATTTACCGGCATCTACACGGCGACGGGCATTTCATTCGCCACTCTTGTCGTATCCGAAATGATCGGGGCCAAGGCGGGACTCGGCTGGTATATCAATTGGGCCAAGGGCTGGTCCAACTACGCCAAGGTGTATGCGTCGATCATTATTATGGCGATCGCCTTCTCCATTGTGATGGCGATAATCTTCCGCGTAAGAGACAGAGTGCTTCGCTGGCAGAAAGGACTGGTCAAATGAGTGTGCAGACCGAATGGGGCAAGCCGGCGGGAAACGTCTCCATCAGTCGGGTAAGCCGCGTTTACACCGACGATTCAGGCAGCCGGGTGGAGGCGCTGAACGATGTCAGTCTGGAGATTGAGGCGAGCAGTTTCGTGTCGTTCATTGGTCCGAGCGGCTGCGGCAAGACGACCTTGATGCGGCTGATCGCCGGTCTGGACGAATGCGCAGCCGGAGAGCTTGAACTTGACGGCGTGCCGATTAAAGGAACGAATTACGAGCGGGGATACGTCTTCCAGCAGGCGAATCTGTTTCCATGGATGACGCTGCGGCAGAATATCGCCTCCGGGCTGAAAGCCCGGAAAATCTATAAACAGAACGCCAGCAAGCCGGATCAGTATTTGGATCTGGTAGGCCTGAAGGACTTCGGCGGAGCGTATCCGCATCAGGTGTCGGGCGGTATGGCCCAGCGCGCTTCACTGGCGCGCGCACTGATCAATCAGCCCAAGGTGCTGATGCTTGATGAGCCGCTTGGCGCTCTGGATGCTTTTACCCGGATGAACTTGCAGGATGAGCTGCTGCGGCTGTGGAAGCTGCGGGGCACAACGATGCTGCTGGTTACGCATGATGTTGATGAAGCGGTCTACCTGAGCGACCGGATCGTCGTCATGACTCCGGGTCCGGGGCGGATCAAGGAAGTTATTGATGTCAATCTGGAACGTCCGCGCGACCGGAACAGTCCGGATTTCATTGCCTATCGTTCAAAGATTTTGGAATCCCTCCATTTTGGGGGTAAGAGCCGAGCACTCGAATATTACTTATAACATAAAGGGGAATAGGTTATGCCCAAAGTTAATCTCAACTTGTCCGAGGTCCCGATTCGCGAAAAACGCTTGGGCTCGATTACCGGATTCGCGGGATCGGCCGGCGAACTGGTAGGCTGCTCCAATGAAGGCTGCCTTAAGGACGGCACCCGTTCCTTCAGCCAGTGCATGGGATGCGGTTCGGGGAACGCCTTCTGCCAATTGTCAATGATTCGCGACGCCGCTGTTATCAATCACGCGCCTGTCGGCTGCGCTGGCGATTTTGCCGGGTTTAATTTTGTCTATCGGGTCGGACAGATGGAACGGGAGCTGCCGCCGACGATCGGCCGTTACTTCAATACCAATATTGATGAAATGGATACGGTCTTCGGCGCGCTGACCAAGCTTGAGAAGACCATCCGCCTGGCCTATGAGCGGGTTAGCCCGAACGCTATCTTCATTACAACTTCCTGCGCCTCTGGCATCGTCGGCGAGGATGTAGAGAGCGTCACAACCAAATTGACGGAGGAACTCGGCATCCCGGTCGTGAATTGTGTCTGTGAAGGGTTCCGATCCAAGATCTGGACCTCCGGATTCGACTCCGCATATCACTCCGTTGTGCGGGGGCTTGTGAAGCCGCCGACCAAGAAGACCAATAAGGTGAATATTATCAACTTCTGGGGCAGTGACGTCTTCTCGAAGCTGCTGGAAAGACTGGGCTACGAGGCAAATTATATTGTCCCGTTCTCTACGGTCAGCCAGCTTGAGACGATTTCGGAGGCTGCTGCGACCATTCAAGTTTGCCCGACGCTCGGGACCTACATGGGAGCCGCGCTGGAGCAGGTCTACGGAGTTCCCGAGATCAAGGCTCCGATGGCATACGGTTTAGCAGGAACCGACGCGTGGATGCGGGAACTCGGCCGGGTGCTGGGCCGCGAAGATGTAATTGAAGAGATCATCCTCGAAGAAAGAGCGGCGGTGCTTCCGAAGCTGGAGGAATACCGTGCCAAGCTGACCGGGACGACTTGCTATCTGACGGCGGGGTCCGCCCATGGCCACGCGCTGATCGCCCTGCTCCGCGAGCTGGGAATTGACGTGCAGGGCGCAGCTATTTTTCATCATGATCCCATCTATGATAATGAAAGTCCCGAAGCTGATATGCTGGATCATACAGTCAAAACCTATGGAGATGTAAAAAGCTACAATGTCTGCAACAAGCAGGCTTACGAGCTGGTTAACATTTTGAACCGTGTCCGTCCGGATCTGATGATCGCCCGGCACGGCGGTATGACGCTATGGGGCGCCAAACTGGGCATTCCGACGCTCCTGATCGGCGATGAGCATTTTAGCTGGGGCTATCAAGGCTTGCTCAATTACGCTGAACGGATTCTGGAGACGCTGGATAACAAGGAATTTGTGACTAATCTGGCGAAGCACAGCTCCATGCCATACACCAAATGGTGGCTGGAGCAGGACCCGTACACCTTCCTGGGAGGTAACGCGCATGTCAAAGCTTATTGAGCAGCCGCGGTATTCCTGCGCACTTGGTGTACAGCAGTCGGTAATCGCGATCAAGCGCGCCGTGCCCGTCGTTCATGCCGGACCGGGATGCAGCACGAAGATTCATGGCCTGCTCGGCCAAGGCGAGGGCTATGCGGGGGGCAGTACCATTCCCTGCACGAACTCCAGCGAATCGGAGGTTGTGTTCGGCGGAGAGAAGAAGCTGCGCGGCGTTATCGAAGGGGCATTCAAGGTAATCGACGCCGACTTATTCGTCGTGTTGACCGGCTGCACCTCCGATATCGTGGGCGATGATGTGGGGCAGGTGACGAGGGATTTTCAGAACGAAGGCCGCCCCATCGTATTCGCGGAAACCGGCGGCTTCAAGAGCAATAACTATGTCAGCCATGATCTGATTCTCAAAGCCATTATCGAGCAGTATGTTGACCGGTACGCCGAGAACAAGGATCAGGTGATTCCGGGTCTCGTCAATGTATTCGCGTCCATACCGTATCAGGACCCTTACTGGATTGGCAATTTGCAGGAGATCAAGCGGCTCTTGACCGGCATTGGCCTCACGCCGAACATTCTATTCGGGCCTGAATCGGAAGGCGTATCCGAATGGCTGACGATTCCGCGCGCCGAGTTCAATATCGTTATATCTGCATGGCCGGGACTTAAGACCGCAAAGCTGCTGAAGCGGAAATACGGAACGCCGTTCTATCATTTCCCTTATTTACCGGTGGGCGGGGCGGAGACGGGACGGTTCCTACGGGAAATCGCCGCGTTCGGTGAGAGCGTGGATGCCACGCAGGCGGAAGCGTTCATCAGCAACGAAGAATACAAGTTCTATACGCATATCGAGCGTACGGCCGATTTCATGCTGGAGTTCCGCTACGGCATTCCGCGTGTATTCTATACGATTCTCGACGCGACTTATGCCGTTGGACTGTCGAAATTTCTGCTGAACGAGCTGGGCATCATTCCGGCGGAGACGCAGTACATTGTCGATGATACGCCTGAATCCTACCGGGAAGGCATCAGGCAGCAGTTTGCGTCAATATCCGACAGAAGGTCAGCGAAGGCGGAATTCTCGGTGGACGGCGGCGACATTCAGGCGAAGATCCGCCAATCGGCGCCGAAGCAGCGCGCGCTTATTCTGGGCAGCGGTTGGGAACGGGATCTTGCCACCGATATAGGCGGCGATCTGCTGCCTGTAGGTGTACCGATCACATACCGGTTGATCCTGAATGGCGGTTATGCCGGATTCAACGGGGGGCTGCGCCTGATCGAGGATATATATGACCGTGTCCTCCATACCTATCGTTGAGGAGAGTCATTGAGCGTGAATATGTAAAAAAGGGGCATTCCCGCGGACAGTTGAAACTGACGTGCGGGAATGCCCTGTTTTCTTAAAATAAACCCAAACTGCCTCTAATCCGGGCATAGCGTTCCGCCTTGACCAACAGATAGCGGGTGAGCAGAACAAGGAGAATATCGGCGATGATTTGAATGGCCAGCGCGGTGTTCCAATTGCCGTCTGTTGTCCCGTACAATGCACCCCGCAGCAGAACCAGACTGTAGGTTACAGGGAACAGAAGGGACAGACCCTTGGCCCATACCGGAAAAACAGAGGGAGGGATGCGCACGCCCCCGAATAGCTCCATCGGCGCCTGAAAGACGTAATACAGAATGCCGGAATCGCGCGAGAACAGGGACACTGCGCTCAGCATCGCCCCCCAGATCACGGCCGAAACAACGATTAACAGGATAACAGGGATAAGCCGGGCCCAGTCGATAACGGTGAAGTCGGCGATGAAGAGAAAGGTCAGAAGCGAGAAGCCCGCGAACATCCATATCCCGCCCAGCAGAGCGTAAATGGACCGGCCGAACAAGAAAGCCATCTTGGAGGAGGGCGAAAGAAAAATCAATTCAAGCGTCCCTTCCTTCCGCTCTAATTCGAACAGCCATGCCGCCTGGACTGTCGTCCAATACAGCTGGAACACCAAATATCCGCTCAGCAGAAACAGAGGGACATTTCCGCCTGTGATGGCATTTGCAAGCTCGGAGCCGGCTCCCGCACGATAAGGCTTCATCGCGTAATAGGAGGTTAGCAGAGTCAACGCCGGCCACAGCAGCATGGAGAACAGCGCAGCCTTGCCCTTGGTGCGACTTCGATGCTGTTTGCGGATTTCCGCGGTCAGGTGTTGGAGATAGCTCCGCAGCATCAAGGCCGTCCTCCTTCGGACAGCAGAATGATCGCGTCCTCAAGACCGGGCTTCTCGGCCGTGAAGGAGAGCACCTTCACCCCGTGAGTCGCCGTCCAGGGGAGAAGTCCTGCGATCAGTTTGTCGGCGGAACGGCTTTTGAGACTGAGCCGCACGCCTTCGTCTTGCCCCGGCTCAGCGGCGCTTCCGGACAGCCGCAAATCTGACAGATCACGGGCATCGAGCCCGATTTCCGTATGCAGGTAGTCGTGCAGAGCGGGCAGCAGTTCGTCACGCCAGCCCTCAAGCTGAAAATGGGCGGTCTGGAGTCCGGCTACCTGCGTTGTTATGCGTTCCGGCGTATCGCACATAATCAGGCTGCCGCGGTTCAGCACATAGACAGTGTCGCACAGCTCCTCCACCTCCTGGAGGTAATGGCTAGTCAGGAGAATGCCCTTGCCCTGTTCTCTGGCCAATCTGTGAACCATGCTGCGCAGCTGGCGCGCAATAGGCGCATCAAGCCCCAGCGTTGGCTCGTCGAGAAACAGGTAGTCCGGGTCGTTGATGAGTCCTCTTGCAATCTGCAGCCGCTGCTTCATCCCCTTGGAGTATTGCTCCACCGGGCGGTCTGCCGCATCGCTCAGACCTACTTCCTTAAGCAGCTCGTCGCTTCTTAATTTGAGCAGGCGGGAATCCAGATCGTATAGAGCCCCGAAGTATTGCAGGTTCTCCCGGCCGGTGAGCCGCCAGTACAGCATACGCTCGCCGCCTGCGATCATATTGATTTTCCGCTGAATGGCCTTTCGGGACGTTCTCATATCAAGGCCGTCAACTTCGATATGTCCCTTTGTCGGGTCCAGCAGTGTTGAGAGCATGCGGATGGTGGTCGTCTTGCCCGCTCCGTTGAGCCCGAGCAGTCCGGTGATTTGGCCCGGTTCGATGGATAGTGACAGCGATTTGACAGCCTCGGTGACAACCTTCCGGGTACGAAAACGGCTCAGCCGCTCTTTGGCAACATAGGTTTTACTTACGTCCTGCATATGTATCATGTTACTGTCCTGCCTTTCTAATAAATCTGTCGATACATCGTTCTGCTTCTGTCAGTAACGGTCGAACATCCGCCGCTCAATTCGCCTTTCTGCCGGAAGAGCAATCAGAATATAGAGGGCGGAGAGCAGAAGAACACGGAGGAGGCTGCCGCCGGACGGTATTTGACCGGTCAGCAGACTTTGTCTGAGACCCTGAAGCGCACCCGTCAGCGGAAACACCTCGCCCGCTGTTTGCAGGACGGCCGGCAAATACTCTCTCGGGAACTGAAATCCGCAGAGCAGCGAGGTGAGCGCAAAGAGTGTATTTTGCACAAAATAAGTATCCCGTGTATACAGCATGACGCATCCGAGCAGAAGTCCCATCGAGAAGCAGGAGAGCAGGTATAGCAAAATTCCGGTCAGAACAGGCAGAAACTCTGCATGGGGCAGCCTCAGCCCGGCAATTACCCCGACGATCAGAGCGGCTGCCAGCTCCAGCATGCAGCGGTAGAGCTGCTGCACGGCAGTTCCTGCGAAGTAGCCGAAACGGCTCGAAGGCGATAGCAGAACCGTCTCAAGCGTCCCTTCCCGCCACTCGGTAATCAGCGCCCGGGATACGTTCATCATCATGCTGACCGATAACAGGCTGAGCGCTCCACCGATGATTGCAAATGTCACGTAGTCCGTAGTTCCTGTATAAACCGCGAACCTGGAATCAATATCCCCCTTGATGAGATACACATATGAAAAATACGAAACAAGCACCAGATAAACGCCGTCAATGATATGACCTAACGTAAAAGTCCAGGGATAAGCGCGCAGATTGGACCTCTGGTTGCGCAGCAGCGTCGCCATGGCGGTATGCCACATGCATTTAACTCCTTTCAGACGGCCCGGCCCTTTCCATGATAAAAGTTCTTTATTGCTCCAAATACTGCCGCTGCAAAACGATCAGCATCTCCAGCTCCTCTTTAACCGCCGAGTAGAACTGGTAGCTGCCCCGTCTTCTGGATTGCACAAGTCCTGCCTCGGAGAGCAGCTTCAAATGCTTGGATACAGCAGCCTCGGATATGCCAAGAATGGGCGCGAGCTGCTTCGTACAGTGCGGATTTCTCCAGAGAAGGCGGATTATGCGCAGACGCGTCTCGTCGGAAAGCGCTTTGTAGCGCAGCAGCAGGTCGGCCGGTGGCGAGTCCGAGGATTCGGGCCCGGGAATTTCTACCGCAAGCGGAAGGAAGACATCATTGCCATGGATGCCGAGGAGCAGGTGAGGCGCAATAAAGGTACTCGGGAAGATGTAAATATGCTCCAGGGTCTCATAGTCGAACAGATAGGCCCGCGCTTTCTGGGCAGTAATCGTTCCTTTTTCCGCGCGAAGCCTGGGGTGAAGGGAATTTAGCGCCCGCTCGGGGGAACGATCGGCTTCACACAAGAAATCTCCGGCCGCAGCTTGTAAAAAAGGCTCGATAAC
>RCUS01000036.1_pt1 | contig 113892 bp, 97 predicted proteins | sample 2166221 | NCBI WGS metagenome assembly RCUS01 (sample SAMN09932758, study PRJNA488358) | compost metagenome | isolation source: compost soil in cyclohexanecarboxylic | place: Germany: Experimental Botanical Garden
TGTAAGTGTCTACCATGTCCCCGAACAAGTGTTCATGATGTCCCCGGACCGTACACTCCCACAGGGAGAGGGAACCGAAAGGAATTAACGCTTCAGCGCTTCACTCAGTTCGTCACGCATGTTCGCCAGCATCGCTTTCACAACACGTGGATTACCGGCAACGATGTTACCGCTCATCAGGTAGTTGTGACCGCCAGTGAAGTCGCATACCAGGGCGCCTGCTTCACGAGCAATCAGTTCGCCAGCTGCAAAATCCCACGGCTTCAGCGCGATTTCAAAATAACCATCAACGCGGCCAGCGGCAACGTAGGCCAGATCCAGTGCAGCAGAACCGGTGCGACGGAAGTCCGCGCATTCGGTGTAAAGCTTGCCAAGGATCTTCATGTAGGTTTGAGCGTGTTGTTTGGCTTTGAACGGGAAACCGGTCGCCAGAATCGTGCCATCCAGATCGCGAGAGTTGCTGCCACGCAGACGGTATCCGTTCAGCTGTGCGCCCTGACCACGGGTTGCCGTGAACAGTTCGTTACGCATTGGATCGTATACAACGGCTACTTCAGTACGGCCTTTGATGCGTACTGCGATAGAGACAGAGAAATGAGGAAGGCGTTTAACGAAGTTGGTGGTGCCATCCAGTGGATCGATAATCCATTGAACATCCTGATCTTCGCCTGCCAGTTCACCGCTTTCTTCGGCGATGATGGTGTGTTGCGGGTAAGATTTGCGAATGGTTTCGACAATAATCGCTTCTGCGGCTTTATCGACGTTAGTCACAAAGTCATTGCTGCCTTTCTGGCTGGTTTCTACAGAATCTGGCGTTTCGTAGTGTTTGGCAATTACATTACCCGCCTTGCGCGCTGCGCGCACGGCGATGGTCAACATAGGATGTTGCATCGGTTACTCTCACTGGATGTTAAAGAACAGGGATACTCGAAAACGGCGCAGAGTATAGCAGCGAGTTCGGATCATGTCTCTCGTTTATGATAATATGGCTGAATATTCTTTAGACACTGGTCTCAGACAAAACTCATTATGCTGCAAAACATCCGAATCGTACTGGTCGAAACATCACACACTGGCAATATGGGCTCTGTCGCCCGCGCTATGAAAACCATGGGTTTAACCAATCTGTGGCTGGTCAATCCGCTGGTGAAACCAGATTCTCAAGCTATCGCACTGGCAGCAGGCGCGAGTGACGTGATTGGCAACGCGCAAATTGTTGACACCCTTGACGAAGCGCTGGCGGGCTGTAGCCTGGTGGTCGGGACCAGCGCACGTTCGCGCACGCTGCCGTGGCCGATGCTCGATCCGCGCGAATGCGGCCTGAAAAGCGTCGAAGAAGCCGCGTCAGCGCCGATTGCGCTGGTGTTTGGCCGTGAGCGTGTGGGTCTGACCAACGACGAACTGCAGAAATGTCACTATCACGTGGCGATTGCCGCGAACCCGGAATACAGCTCGCTGAACCTGGCGATGGCAGTGCAGGTTATCGCCTATGAAGTGCGTATGGCGTGGCTGGCGACCCAGGAAAAAGGTGTCACCGCTGAACAGCCAGAAGAAGCTGCGTATCCGCTGGTGGACGATCTGGAGCGTTTTTACGGCCACCTTGAGCAAACGCTGCTGACGACGGGCTTTATCCGCGCGTCCCATCCTGGCCAGGTAATGAATAAGCTTCGCCGTCTGTTTACTCGTGCTCGCCCGGAAACACAGGAGCTGAATATCCTGCGCGGGATGCTGGCGTCGATTATTGAGCAGAAGAATAAAGAATAATGCGGCCTGTTGCCGGGTGGCACAGTACGCACGATTTTGTAGGCCGGGTAAGCGAAGCGCCACCCGGCAAGGCTTTGAGCGCACATATGGCTAAATACCTGACTAAAACAGTCAAGTAAATAGTTGACCAATTTAGTCGGGAATGTCAGACTTGCCCCTGCTATGCAATACCCCCCATTTTACAATAAAAAACCCCGGGCAGGGGCGAGTTTGAGGTTAAGTAAGACATGAGACTGACATCTAAAGGGCGTTATGCTGTGACCGCGATGCTGGACGTCGCGCTCAACTCTGAATCGGGCCCGGTTCCGTTGGCTGATATTTCTGAACGTCAGGGAATTTCCCTGTCTTATCTGGAACAATTATTCTCCAGATTGCGTAAAAACGGACTGGTTTCCAGCGTACGTGGCCCAGGCGGCGGCTATCTGCTGGGTAAAGACGCGGGCAGTATTGCAGTTGGCGAAGTTATCAGCGCTGTTGATGAGTCGGTAGATGCGACCCGTTGCCAGGGCAAAGGCGGCTGTCAGGGCGGCGATAAATGCCTGACCCACGCGCTGTGGCGCGATCTGAGCGACCGTCTGACCGGCTTCCTGAACAACATCACCCTTGGTGAACTGGTGAATAACCAGGAAGTTCTGGATGTGTCTGGTCGTCAGCACAATCACGAAAACCAACGCAGCACCCGCGGACAAGACGCGATCGACGTCAAATTACGCGCATAATTTGCCCGTCATAGTTCGTGCTGCATGCAACACGAACTATTTTGGGCAAAAAAATATAAAGAATTTCAGAATCAGGCCGGGGCGTTAACTCGCCCCGTCTACTCGGTCGTACATCCAGCCGGTTAGCCTGATTCCTTGCATTGAAGCGATGTACGGAGTTTATAGAGCAATGAAATTACCGATCTATCTCGATTACTCCGCAACCACGCCGGTGGACCCGCGTGTTGCCGAGAAAATGATGCAGTGTCTGACCCTGGACGGAAACTTTGGTAACCCAGCTTCCCGTTCACACCGTTTTGGCTGGCATGCTGAAGAGGCGGTAGATATCGCCCGTAATCAGATTGCTGAGCTGGTTGGTGCCGATCCGCGTGAAATTGTTTTCACCTCCGGTGCAACCGAATCCGACAACCTGGCGATCAAAGGTGCTGCCAACTTCTACCAGAAAAAAGGCAAGCACATCATCACCAGCAAAACCGAACACAAAGCCGTGCTGGACACCTGTCGTCAGCTTGAGCGTGAAGGTTTTGACGTCACCTATCTCGCCCCACAGAGCAACGGTATTATCGACCTGAAAGAGCTCGAAGCGGCAATGCGCGACGACACCATTCTGGTGTCCATCATGCATGTAAACAACGAAATCGGCGTGGTGCAGGATATCGCGACTATCGGCGAACTGTGCCGTGCGCGCGGCATCATCTATCACGTTGATGCGACCCAGAGCGTGGGCAAACTGCCTATCGATCTGAGCCAGCTGAAAGTAGACCTGATGTCCTTCTCCGGCCACAAAATCTATGGCCCGAAAGGTATCGGCGCGCTGTACGTTCGTCGTAAGCCACGTATCCGCATCGAAGCACAGATGCACGGCGGCGGTCACGAGCGCGGCATGCGTTCCGGCACTCTGCCTGTTCACCAGATCGTCGGCATGGGCGAAGCCTACCGTATCGCGAAAGAAGAGATGGAAGGCGAGATGGCGCGTCTGCGCACTCTGCGTAACCGTCTGTGGGACGGCGTGAAAGATATGGAAGAAGTGTATCTGAACGGCGATCTTGAACAGGGTGCTCCAAACATTCTTAACGTCAGCTTCAACTACGTTGAAGGCGAATCACTGATCATGGCCCTGAAAGACCTGGCCGTTTCTTCCGGTTCCGCCTGTACGTCTGCAAGCCTCGAGCCATCCTACGTGCTGCGTGCGCTGGGCATGACCGACGAGCTGGCACACAGCTCTATCCGTTTCTCTTTAGGTCGCTTTACTACCGAAGAAGAGATTGACTACACCATCAAACTGGTTCGTAACTCCATTGGCCGTCTGCGCGACCTTTCTCCACTGTGGGAAATGTTCAAACAGGGCGTGGATATCAACAGCATCGAATGGTCACATCACTAATCGGTAGGACAGGAGAGTTAAAAAATGGCATACAGCGAAAAAGTTATTGATCATTACGAGAATCCACGCAACGTTGGCTCTTTCGACAACAGCGACGAAAGCGTTGGTAGCGGTATGGTCGGCGCACCGGCCTGTGGCGACGTGATGAAGTTGCAGATTAAAGTCAACAATGAAGGTATCATTGAAGACGCACGTTTCAAGACTTACGGCTGCGGTTCTGCAATCGCATCCAGCTCCCTCGTTACCGAATGGGTAAAGGGCAAGTCTCTGGACGAAGCTCAGGCAATTAAAAACACCGATATTGCTGACGAACTCGAACTGCCACCGGTGAAAATTCACTGTTCTATCCTGGCAGAAGACGCGATCAAAGCCGCTATTGCGGACTATAAAAGCAAACGTGAAGCGAAATAATTGAGGTTTGAGTATGTCGATTACCCTTAGCGACAGCGCTGCCGCGCGAGTAAGCTCCTTTCTGGCGAACCGTGGTAAAGGCTTTGGCCTGCGACTGGGCGTACGTACCTCCGGCTGTTCCGGTATGGCTTATGTACTGGAGTTTGTTGACGAACCGGCAACTGATGACACCGTGTTTGAAGATAAAGGCGTGAAGGTAGTAGTCGATGGCAAGAGCCTGCAATTTCTCAACGGCACTCAGCTGGACTTCGTGAAAGAAGGCCTCAACGAAGGGTTTAAATTCACTAACCCGAACGTAAAAGACGAGTGCGGTTGCGGCGAAAGCTTCCACGTTTAACGGCGCGTTATCCGAAACCCCACCGTGGCCTGGCTACGTGTGGGGTTTGTTCTAACTGGCTAACCCTGAGATTGTTATGGATTACTTCACCCTCTTTGGGTTGCCCGCCCAGTACCCGATTGATATTCAGAGCCTGACGGTTCGTTTTCAGGATCTGCAACGTCAATTCCATCCGGATAAATTTGCCAGCGGTACCCCGGCGGAGCAACTGGCTGCAGTTTCGCAGTCGGCCACGATCAACCAGGCGTGGCAAACTCTGCGCAATCCGTTAGCACGCGCGGAATATCTGCTCTCCCTGCACGGTTTTGATCTGGCAAGCGAACAACACACCGTCCGTGACACCGCCTTCCTGATGGAACAGCTGGAGTTGCGCGAAGAGCTGGATGAGATCGAACAGGCAAAAGACGAAGCGCGTCTTGAAAGCTTCATCAAACGGGTGAAAGCGATGTTCGACTCCCGCCATCAGCTGATGGTTGAACAACTGAATAACCAGACGTGGGACGTGGCGGCGGACACTGTACGCAAGCTGCGTTTTCTCGATAAACTACGAAGCAGTGCTGAACAACTCGAAGAAAAGCTGCTCGATTTCTGATTTCGGAAGCAATTATGGCCTTATTACAAATTAGTGAGCCTGGCCTCAGCGCCGCACCGCACCAGCGTCGTCTGGCGGTGGGCATTGATTTAGGCACCACCAATTCCCTCGTAGCGACCGTACGCAGCGGCCAGGCGGAAACCCTGGCGGACGCCGAAGGGCGTCATCTGCTGCCTTCCGTGGTTTACTACCAGCAGCAGGGCTACTCGGTAGGATATGACGCGCGCGCCAATGCCGCGAAAGATCCAGCCAATACCATCAGCTCGGTAAAACGAATGATGGGCCGCTCGCTGGTCGATATTCAGACGCGTTACCCGCATCTGCCCTATCAACTGCAAGCCAGTGAAAACGGCCTGCCGATGATCACAACCGATGCCGGTTTACTCAATCCGATTCGCGTCTCTGCCGATATTCTCAAAGCGCTGGCGGCGCGTGCGACGGCAACGCTTGAAGGCGAGCTGGACGGCGTGGTGATCACGGTTCCGGCTTACTTCGACGATGCCCAGCGTCAAGGTACCAAAGACGCTGCACGTCTGGCGGGCCTGCACGTTCTGCGCCTGCTCAACGAACCGACCGCTGCGGCGATTGCCTACGGCCTCGACTCCGGTCAGGAAGGGGTGATTGCCGTTTACGATCTCGGTGGCGGCACCTTTGATATCTCCATTCTGCGCCTCAGCCGTGGTGTGTTTGAAGTGCTGGCGACCGGCGGCGATTCTGCCCTCGGCGGCGACGACTTCGACCATCTGCTGGCGGATTACATTCGCGAACAGGCAGGCATTGCCGATCGCAGCGACGTCCGCGTCCAGCGCGAACTGCTCGACGCCGCTATTGACGCCAAAATTGCTCTTAGCGACGCGCAGTCTGTCACCGTTAACGTGGCGGGCTGGAGCGGTGAAATCACCCGCGAGCAGTTTAACGAACTGATTGCCTCACTGGTAAAACGCACGCTCCTGGCCTGTCGTCGCGCACTGAAAGACGCCAACGTCGACGCCAGCGAGGTGCTGGAAGTGGTGATGGTTGGCGGATCGACCCGCGTACCGCTGGTGCGCGATCGCGTGGGCGAATTTTTTGGCCGTACGCCGCTCACCTCCATCGACCCGGACAAAGTGGTGGCGATTGGCGCGGCGGTGCAGGCGGACATTCTGGTCGGCAACAAGCCGGACAGCGAAATGCTGCTGCTCGATGTTATTCCGCTCTCGTTAGGGCTGGAAACGATGGGCGGCCTGGTCGAGAAAGTGATCCCGCGTAACACCACTATTCCTGTGGCGCGCGCGCAGGAGTTCACCACCTTCAAAGACGGTCAGACGGCGATGTCCATCCACGTGATGCAGGGCGAGCGCGAGCTGGTTCAGGATTGCCGTTCGCTGGCGCGTTTCGCGCTGCGCGGTATCCCGGCGCTGCCAGCGGGTGGGGCGCATATCCGCGTCACCTTCCAGGTGGATGCCGACGGTCTACTGAGCGTCACGGCGATGGAAAAATCGACCGGCGTGGAGTCTTCCATTCAGGTCAAACCGTCCTACGGACTGACCGATGGCGAAATCGCCACCATGATTCAGGATTCAATGAGCTATGCCGAACAGGATGTGAAGGCGCGTATGCTGGCTGAACAAAAAGTCGAAGCCGCGCGCGTGCTGGAAAGTCTGGAAGGCGCACTCACTGCTGATGCCGCGCTGTTAAGCGCCGCCGAGCGTCAGGTTATCGACGATGCTACCGCGCAGTTACGCGCAGTGGCCGACGGCGATGACGCTGACGCAATAGAACAAGCGATTAAAAACGTTGATAAACAAACCCAGGACTTCGCCGCACGCCGTATGGACCAGTCTGTCCGTACCGCGCTGAAAGGCCAGTCCGTGGACGAGGTTTAATATGCCAAAGATTGTTTTTCTGCCTCATGCGGACCTCTGTCCGGATGGCGTAGTTCTGGAAGCTGAGACCGGCGAAACCATTCTCGATGTTGCCCTGCGCGGCGGTATCGAAGTTGAACACGCCTGTGAAAAATCCTGTGCCTGCACCACCTGCCACTGCATCGTGCGTGAAGGTTTTGACTCCCTCGCGGAAAGCACCGAAGACGAAGACGACATGCTGGATAAAGCATGGGGTCTGGAGCCAGACAGCCGTTTAAGCTGCCAGGCGCGCGTCACCGATGAAGACCTGGTGGTCGAAATCCCGCGTTACACTATCAACCATGCGCGTGAGCATTAACAGGGGGTAGTATGGGACTGAAGTGGACCGACAGCCGCGAAATCGGCGAGGCGCTATACGACGCCAACCCGGATCTCGACCCCAAGACCGTCCGATTCACCGATATGCATCAGTGGATCTGCGATCTTGAAGATTTTGACGACGATCCTAGCGCATCCAATGAAAAAATTCTGGAGGCGATTCTGCTAGTCTGGTTAGATGAAGCAGAGTAGTTCCACGTCATGCTTCACGCTGCAGATGCGTTGGCCGCGCTCGCTCACCCCAGTCACAGAGTAATCTCTGCTCCTGGGGATTTGCTCGCTTGCCGCCTTTCTGCAGCGCGAATCATTTAGTGGAATGAATATACGGGCTGCCTCTGGCGGCCCGTTTGCTAGTTGCTAATAAGGAAAAATAAAATGACCGAAGCGATGAAAATTACGCTCTCTACACAGCCTGCGGACGCACGCTGGGGCGACAAAGCCACCTACAGCATTAACAACGACGGTATTACCCTGCACCTGAACGATTCCGATGATTTGGGTCTGATCCAGCGCGCCGCGCGTAAAATCGACGGCCTGGGCATCAAGCATGTCACTCTAGCTGGTGAAGGCTGGGACACGGATCGCAGCTGGGCATTCTGGGCGGGTTACAAAGGCCCGAAAGGCACCCGTAAAGTCGAGTGGGCAAACCTCGATGAAGCCGCGCAGAAAGAGCTGGAAAACCGTCTGACCATCATCGACTGGGTGCGCGACACCATCAACGCCCCGGCGGAAGAGCTCGGTCCAGAGCAGCTGGCGCAGCGCGCGGTCGATCTGCTGTGCAAAGCGGCAGGCGATAAAATGTCGTACCGCATCACCAAAGGTGAAGATCTGCGCGAGCAGAACTACATGGGTATTCACACCGTGGGCCGTGGCTCTGAGCGCCCACCGGTACTGCTGGCGCTGGATTACAACCCAACGGGTGACAAACAAGCGCCTGTCTTTGCCTGCCTGGTCGGGAAAGGTATCACCTTTGATACCGGCGGCTATAGCCTGAAACAAAGCGCATTCATGGACTCTATGAAGTCCGACATGGGCGGCGCGGCGACCATCACTGGCGCACTGGCGTTTGCCATCACCCGTGGTCTGAATAAGCGCGTGAAACTGTACCTGTGCTGCGCCGACAACATGGTGAGCGGCAACGCGTTCAAGCTGGGCGATATCATTCGCTATCGCAACGGTAAAAACGTTGAAGTCATGAACACCGACGCCGAAGGCCGTCTGGTGCTGGCCGATGGCCTGATTGACGCATCTGCGCAGAAACCAGAGCTGATCATCGATATGGCGACCCTGACGGGTGCGGCGAAAACCGCCCTGGGCAACGACTATCACGCCCTGTTCAGCTTCGACGACAAACTGGCCGCCCGTCTGCTGGCGAGTGCCGCCGCCGAGAACGAACCGTTCTGGCGTCTGCCGCTGGCCGAATTCCACCGCAGCCAGCTGCCATCTAATTTTGCCGAGCTGAACAACACTGCGAGCGCAGCCTATCCGGCAGGCGCAAGCACCGCGGCAGGTTTCCTGTCCCACTTCGTTGAAAACTATCGCGAAGGCTGGCTGCACATCGACTGTTCCGCCACCTACCGTAAAGCGGGCGTGGAGCAGTGGTCTGCGGGCGCAACGGGTCTGGGTGTGCGCACTATTGCGAATCTGTTGACGGCTGAGTAATTGGCTTAATGCCGGGTGGCGCTGCGCTTACCCGGCCTACAAAACCCGTAGGCCCGTGCAAGCGCAGCGCCGCCGGGCGATTAACGTAACGAAACTATGTCCGAAACCAAAAACGAATTAGAAACTCTGCTGGAGCAGGCGGCGACTGAGCCCGCCCATCGTCCGGCATTTTTCCGCACCCTGCTGGAGTCCACAGTCTGGGTTCCAGGAACGGCGGCGGAAGGCGAGCAGGTTGTTGAAGACAGCGCGCTGGATCTGCTGCACTGGGAAAAAGACGACGGCACTTCCGTCATCCCGTTCTTCACCTCACTTGAAGCCTTACAGCAAGCGGTTGAAGACGAGCAGGCGTTTGTGGTCATGCCCGTGCGCACATTGTTCGAAATGACGCTCGGCGAAACCCTGTTCCTCAACGCCAAACTGCCGACCGGAAAAGAGTTCACCCCGCGCGAAATCAGCCATCTGATTGGCGAAGAGGGCAACCCGCTGAGCACGCAGGAAGTGCTGGAAGGCGGCGAAACGCTGCTGCTGTCCGAAGTGGCTGAACCCCCGGCGCAGATGATCGACTCCCTGACCACGCTGTTCAAAACCATCAAACCGGTGAAACGCGCGTTTCTCTGCTCGATCAAAGAGAGCGCGGAAGAACAGCCTGTTCTGCTGATTGGGATTGAAGCGGACGGTGATATCGAAGAGATCATTCAGGCGACAGGTAGCGTTGCTACCGATACTCTGCCGGGCGACGAGCCGATTGATATCTGTCAGGTCGTTAAAGGTGAGAAGGGCATCAGCCACTTTATTACCGAGCACATCACGCCGTTCTACGAACGTCGCTGGGGCGGCTTCCTGCGCGATTTGAAAACCACCCGCATTATCTAAAGTGAGCGGGGTGAACATTCACCCCGTTGCTTCCAGCAGCAGTAAATCCATCAGTAACACCAGATTCGATTCAAACGACGTCACGCCTGCGGCCTCGGCGGCGTAATGCACCGCTTCGTCATACAACGCAAAATGCAGATCCGCCATCCCGGCAAGGGTATTCGCTGACGCACGGGTAAAGGCGATTACCGTCATGCCGACGTTTTTAGCGATCCGCGCTTTATCCAGAACCTGTTCTGTTTCGCCGCTGCGCGACACCGCGATAAACACCTGATAGCGCGCGGCGTTGCTGAGAAAAATATTCCGACTGTCGCCCGGCCCGGAAATAAACGCCGTTTTGCCCAGCACCTGCAGCTTTTTGGTCAGGTACTCGGCGAACAAATAGGAAAACCCGGCCCCGTACAAAAAGAAACTCTCTTTCTCGCGCAGCAGCGTCGCAAACTGACGGCGCTTCTCTTCCGTCACCCACTGAAAGGTCTGCTGATAGTTGGCGATAAACTGGCTGAACAGGGCGGGCAGGTGGGGTAAATCCTGAGCCTGGCTCGCAATGTGCGGCGTATCGGTGAGTAACTGCTTGCAGTGCCAGATGAACTCACTAAAGCCGCTAAACCCCAGCTTCTGACACAGGCGCATAATGGTCGCCGTCGAGACAAATGTCGCCTGCGCCAGCTCGCGCACCGTGATATTACCCACCAGCAGGGGATGCTCCGTGAGATGCGACAGGACGCGATATTCCGCGCGGGTCAACGATTCCCCGCGCGTGAGCAGTGTCGCCAGCCGGTTATCCATTATTGAGCGGGTTCAATCGGCAGATCGTCACGCGCACCCCATTCGCTCCACGCGCCGTCGTATAAGGTCACGTCGGTCACGCCAAGGGTCGCCAGCGCCAGAATCACCACGCAGGCGGTGACGCCAGAGCCGCAGCTGGCAATGACCGGTTTGTGCAAATCCACACCCTGACGTTCAAAAATCTCGCTCAGTTCATCGGTGGTTTTCAGCTCGCCTTCAAAGACCAGATCGCCCCACGGCACGTTAAGTGCGCCGGGAATATGGCCGCGTTTCAGGCCAGGGCGCGGCTCGTCGGCCTGGGCAGTAAAGCGAGGCGCAGGGCGGGCATCGACGATTTGCTCCGTTTTCTCGTGGCTCGCCAGTAATACATCGGTCAGACGTTTCACGACGGTCGGATCGAGCGTGGCGTCGAAATCCCCTTCCGGCAGAGCGACATCCCCCTGCTGAAGCGGCAGTTCGTCGCGCTGCCAGGCCGCCAGTCCACCGGCCAGAATAGACACATTCTCGACGCCAAAGGTTTTCAGCATCCACCACGCGCGTGGGGCGGAGAACAGATTGCCCTCGTCATACACCACCAGATGCTTGTCACGACTCACGCCCAGCTCGCGCATCGCCACGGCAAAGGCTTCCGCGCGCGGCATCATGTGCGGCAGAGGAGAGGTGTGATCGGAGAGGGCTTCGATATCGAAAAAGACCGCGCCCGGGAGATGTCCGGCGCGGTATTCAGCGGGAACGTCGCGATGTTCTTGCCCTGGAGGGGCCATTCGCGCATCAAGAATTTGCACTTCCGGGTCGTCGCTGTGTTCGAGAAGCCAGTCGGCTGCGACAAAATATGAGGTGGACATGGGTGCCTCCATTTCATTTTTGAATTGAAAGGATTGTCGGTGTTTTTTCTGACACCGACAAGCACACCACGTTCAACTCGCGAGCAAGCCCTTATTTTTTCACCGCTTCGCCGTCCTGCCACGCTTTTTGCAGCGCAGGCCAGTAGTCGCGGTTGGCCTCAATCATCTCATCAAGAATGGCTTTCGCGTGTTCCATCGTCGGTACGGTGCGGTTCAGGGTAAATGCCTGCAACGCCTTTTCGTAATTGCCTTCGATAGTCGCTTCCACCAGCAGTTGCTCAGAGGCGAGCTGCTGCTGGAGCAGCGTCTGATGGAACAGCGGAACCTGGCCCACGCGAATCGGCTCTGGCCCTTCGGAGGTAATATAGGCCGGGACTTCTACTACGGCGTCGTACGGCAGATTGGTGATCGCCCCACGGTTTTCAACCATCACCAGATGGCGCTGACGCAGGTTGAACGCCAGTGAGCGCGCAACATCGACAATAAACTCGCCGTGTACACCGACGTGAAAAGCGTCGGACAGAATGCCGGTACGCTTGTACTCTTCCGCCGCCGCGAACAGTTTTTTCTCTCGCCCGTTCATCACTTCATTAGCGCGGGTGTAGTCCGGGTTCTGATGCTCAACAATCTGATTTGGCATCAGGTAATACTGCAGATACGGGTTCGGCAGGTATTCCGGGAAGTTATCCATGATTGGCTTAATGTTGCGCCAGGTTTTCACCCACGAGGGGTCCGAGTGCTGCGGGTCGGTTTTGGCCGCGTCTTCCGTCAGCAGGCCGTATTTCGCGATGTGGCGACGCAGTTCCGGCAATCTGTCGACGCCGTCCACCAGTACGCGGGTAAACCAGCCGAAGTGGTTCAGGCCAAAATAGTCGACTTCCAGCTTGTGACGATCGACACCCAGAATCGCGCCCATATTGCGCATCGCCGCCACCGGCATATCGCAGATATTCAGTACGCGGGCATTTGGGCGCAGGCGGCGCACGCCTTCTGCCACAATTGCCGCCGGGTTGGAGTAGTTCACGATCCACGCTTTTTGGTGAGCGTAACGCTCGACCAGGTCGATAAGCTCCACCATCGGTAAAATGGTGCGCAGACCGTAGGCCAGCCCGCCAGGACCGCAGGTTTCTTGGCCGACGACGCCGTGGCGCAGGGGGATCTTCTCATCCTGTTCGCGCATTTTGTACTGACCGACGCGCATCTGAGCGAAGACAAAATGTGCCCCGCTGAACGCCATTTCCGGGTTGTCGGTCACGGTAAATTTGATGCTCTGGCTGTGGTCGCGAATTACTTTTTCGACCACTGGCGCGATGGTGTCCTGGCGTGCGGCGTCGATGTCGTAGAGGCGAATTTCCGCCAGCGGGAAATCCTGCAACTGGACCATCAGGCTTTTCACAATGCCCGGCGTGTAAGTGCTGCCGCCACCGGCAATGGACAGAATAAAGGGAGGTTTAAACATGTTTGGCTCCTTCAGAGAAACGTCTCAACGGCTTCTCGCATTTTTTTGACGTGCAGCCCGTAGACCACCTGAACGTTGTTACCTTGCTTGATAATGCCTTTCGCGCCCGTCGCCTTGAGGCGTGGCTCGTCGATGATGTCGACATCTTTGACGGTGACGCGCAGTCGGGTGTAGCAGTTATCCACCACTTCAATGTTTGCTCGCCCGCCGAGACCGACCACGATGGACTCGCCCAGCCCGTCGTTGCTGCCCTTCGCCTGATACTCTTGTTTGCTGTACAGACGAGTTTCCTGTTCATCTTCTTCTCGGCCCGGCGTTTTCATGTCGAAGCGCAGGATCAGGAAGCGGAACACGATGAAATAGAGGGCAAACATAATCATCCCGACCACGATGTACATTGGCCAGTTGGACTTTTCGGTGCCGAGCGGCAGGTTGTACAAAATGAAATCGATAATGCCGTTAGCGCCGATGGCGTGGACGCCAAACAGGTAGAACAGCATCATGCCAATCCCGGTCAGTACCGCATGCACCACAAATAGCAGCGGGGCGACAAACAGGAATGAGAACTCCAGCGGCTCAGTCACGCCGACCAACAGGGAGGTCAGTGCCGCCGGGATCAGAATGGCTTTAGCGAGCGCTTTACGTTCCGGGCGGGCTGTCATATACATTGCCAGCGCTGCGGCGGGCAGACCGAACATCTTGCTGATCCCGCGCGCATCCCACACCACCGTGCTGCTTAACTGTTTTACTTCCGGGCAGGCCATTTCAGCGAAATAGATATTCCGTGCGCCCTGATACACCGTGCCGCACACGTCCTGCGTGCCGCCAAGCTCCGTATACAGGAACGGGGTGTAGACCAGATGATGGAGTCCTGTCGGCACCAGAATGCGCTCCAGGAAACCATAAATCGCCACGCCAAACGCGCCAGAACCCTTAATAGCCAGAGCCATCGCGCTGATACCGTGCTGGGCGAAGGGCCACAGTTCGCTCATTAACACGCCGAGCAACATCGATACTGGCAGCATCACAATCGCCACGAAGCAGTGCCCGGAGTAGATCGCCATCGCACCGTTAAACTGTACGCCGGAGTATTTGTTGTACAGGTATCCCGACAATGCACCCGTCAGGATCCCGGCGAACACGCCCATCTCCAGCACTTGTACACCGAGTACCATGCTCTGCCCGGCGGCTTTCATCTGATCGGCCGGAGCCAGATGCCCTTGCAGCTGGAGCGTCACATTCATGGCGTTGATGAACACCACAAAGGTCACCAGCCCTATGAGCGCGGCGTAACCTTTGTCCCGCGTCGCAAGACCAATAGGAATGCCGACCGCAAAAACCAGCGCCAGGTTTACCAGCACAGAGACCGCTGATTTGGCGATCAGCTGGCCAATGTTTTGAATCAAAGGATGGCCGAGAAACGGCACATATTCTGCTAGATTACCGTTACCCAATACGTTGCCGAAGGCGATGAACAGCCCGACGATCGGTAAGATAAGTACCGGTCCGTATAATGATTTTCCGAAATTTTGTAGGGCGTTCACGGCTCGTTTCATGGCTATCTCTCTAAGTGAACCGCGCACTCTGGGTGCGTCTCAGGTTTAAACTAGCAGGTGGGTGACCTTTACATCCAGCTATCTTATTGTTTTAAAAACAAATGACGCGAAAGGTAACATGTAACCTTTACCACTGTGATCTGAGTAGCAGTTGCCCCTTTCCGGGAGTAATATGCGAGGCGCTATCCAGATTCTAAAATTGGACTTTTGTATTCGTGAAACTTGCGGATAATACTTAGTCGGACGACTAACAGGCTCTACGGACCAGGGATATAGGATGACACCGTTTCGCTTAGCTGCGCTTTCTCTCGCGCTACTCACCACTTTTACGCTTGTTGGCTGTGATAACAGTGACGACAAGTCTCAGGCGACGGCACCCGCTGCGTCCACTCCGACAGAAAAAGCCCCTGTAAAACCCGATGCTGATAAGCTGGCGAAACTGGCCGCGCTGAGTCAAGGCAAAGAGCTGACGCTACTGGATGCCTCGGAAGTGCAGCTTGATGGTGCATCAACGCTGGTGCTGACTTTTTCCGTTCCGCTCAATCCCGATCAGGATTTCGCCCGCACGGTTCATGTCGTCGATAAAAAGAGCGGCAAAGTGGACGGTGCCTGGGAACTTGCCCCGAATCTGAAAGAGCTGCGCCTGCGTCACCTGGAGCCGAATCGCAACCTGGTTGTCACCGTGGAGCGCGATCTTCAGGCATTGCACAAAGCGACGTTTGGCATCGATTACGAAAAAGCGATCACTACGCGAGATATTGAACCGACCGTGGGCTTTGCCAGCCGGGGGTCGCTCCTGCCAGGAAAAGTCGTCGAAGGCCTGCCGGTGATGGCGCTCAACGTCAATAACGTGGACGTGAACTTCTACCGCGTGAAGCCGGAATCGCTGGCGTCATTTGTCAGCCAGTGGGAGTACCGCAACTCCCTGACCAACTGGGAATCCGACAATCTGTTGAAGATGGCAGATTTGGTCTATACCGGGCGTTTTGATCTCAATCCGGCACGCAACACGCGTGAAAAACTGCTCCTGCCACTGCGTGATATCAAACCGTTGCAGCAGTCTGGCGTCTATATCGCCGTGATGAATCAGGCCGGGCATTACAATTACAGCAACGCGGCAACCCTGTTCACGCTGAGCGACGTGGGCTTATCCGCGCACCGCTATCACAACCGTCTGGATATTTTCACCCAGAGCCTGGAGAACGGCGCGGCGCAGTCCGGCGTTGAAGTGTTGCTGCTGAACGATAAAGGCCAGACGCTGGCACAAGGCACCAGCGATACTGACGGCCACGCGAAGCTAGAAACCGATAAAGAAGCCGCGCTGATTCTGGCCCGTAAAGACGGGCAGACCACGCTTCTTGATCTCAAACTCCCGGCGCTCGATCTGGCGGAATTTGATATCGCCGGTGCACCGGGTTACAGCAAGCAATTCTTCATGTTTGGTCCGCGCGATCTTTATCGTCCGGGCGAGACGGTGATCCTCAACGGTCTGCTGCGCGACAGTGATGGCAAGCCGCTGCCCGACCAGCCAGTGAAGCTGGAAGTGCTGCGCCCGGATGGACAAGTGGCGCGCACGGTGGTTAGCAAACCGGAAAACGGTCTGTACCGTTTTAACTACCCGCTGGAGAGCGGTGCGCAAACGGGCATGTGGCACGTTCGTGCCAATACCGGCGACAACCAGCAACGTCTGTGGGATTTCCACGTCGAAGATTTCATGCCTGAACGCATGGCGCTGAATCTGACCGGGCAGAAAGCCCCGGTTTCGACGCAGGACGAGGTGAATTTTGATGTTGTCGGATATTACCTTTACGGTGCTCCGGCCAACGGTAACAACCTGCAGGGGCAGTTGTTCCTTCGTCCGCTGCGTGAGGCGGTCAGCTCCTTGCCAGGCTTCCAGTTTGGCGACATCGCTGAGGAGAATCTCAGCCGCAGCCTGGATGAAGTGCAGTTAGCGCTCAATGATCAAGGCCGGGGTCAGGTCTCGACCGAAAGCCAGTGGAAAGAAACTCACTCGCCGCTGCAGTTGATTCTCCAGGCAAGCCTGCTGGAATCGGGTGGACGTCCGGTGACGCGCCGTGCGGAACAGGCTATTTGGCCTGCCGATACGCTGCCGGGGATTCGCCCGCAGTTTGCCAGTAAGGCGGTCTACGACTATCGGACCGACACTACGGTGAACCAGCCGATTGTCGATGAAAATGGCAACGCCAGTTTCGACATTGTTTATGCCGATGCCAGCGGCGCCAAAAAAGCGGTCTCGGATCTTCAGGTGCGCCTGATTCGCGAGCGTCGTGACTACTACTGGAACTGGTCCGAAAGCGATGGCTGGCTGTCGCAGTTCGACCAGAAAGATCTGGTGGAAGGCGAGCAGGAATTGACGCTTAAGGCCGACGAAACGGGCAAAGTGACCTTCCCGGTGGAGTGGGGGTCTTACCGCCTGGAAGTCAAAGCCCCAGATAACATGGTCAGCAGTGTGCGCTTCTGGGCGGGCTACAGCTGGCAGGATAACAGCGACGGCACCGGCGCTGCGCGCCCGGACCGGGTGATGCTGAAACTCGATAAGCCCTCCTATCAGCCAGGCGACACCATTAAGTTACACGTTGCTGCACCTGCTGCGGGTAAAGGCTATGCGATGATCGAATCCAGCGAAGGGCCGCTGTGGTGGAAAGAGATCGACGTTCCGGCCAATGGCCTGGATATCTCTATACCAGTCGACAAGGCCTGGAAGCGTCACGATCTGTACCTCAGCACGCTGGTGGTGCGTCCGGGAGATAAATCCAAATCAGCGACGCCAAAACGCGCCGTAGGTCTGTTACATCTGCCGATGGGTGATGAAAACCGTCGCCTGAATATTGCGCTGGAAAATCCGCAGAAAATGCGCCCGAATCAGACGCTGTCGGTGAAAGTCAAAGCCAGCGTGAAAGACGGTGCTGTTCCGCAGAAAGTGAACGTACTGGTGTCGGCTGTGGACAGCGGCGTACTGAATATCACCGATTACGTTACGCCCGACCCGTGGCAGGCGTTCTTCGGCCAGAAACGCTACGGCGCAGATATCTATGACATCTACGGCCAGGTTATCGAAGGACAGGGACGCATGGCGGCGCTGCGCTTTGGTGGCGATGGTGATGAGCTGAAACGCGGCGGTAAACCGCCAGTGAATCACGTCACGATTATTGCTCAACAGGCTCAGCCTGTGACGCTGGACGCGAATGGGGAGGGGACTATTACCTTACCGATTGGCGATTTCAACGGCGAATTACGTTTGATGGCCCAGGCCTGGACCGAGGATGACTTTGGTAGCAGCGAAGGAAAAGTAATTGTCGCCGCCCCGGTGATTACCGAGTTGAATACACCACGTTTCCTGGCCAGCGGTGATTCCACGCGGTTGACGCTGGACTTGACCAACCTCACCGACAAGCCGCAGACGTTGAACGTATCGCTCACCGCGTCGGGTTTAATGTCTCTTGAAGGCGCGCAGCCGCAGCCTGTTCAACTGGCGCCTGGCGTACGCAATACGCTGTTTATTCCGGTGCGTGCGCTGGATGGCTACGGCGACGGTGAAATTACCGCGCAGGTGACCGGCCTTGAACTTCCGGGCGAAACCTTCGCACCGCAGCAGAAAAGCTGGAAAATCGGCGTGCGTCCGGCGTTCCCGGCGCAGACGGTCAATACCGGCACGATGCTCAATCCAGGCGAAAGCTGGACGGCACCGACGCAGCATATCACGGGATTCTCTCCGGCCACGCTGCAAGGGCAGTTGCTGCTCAGCGGTAAGCCGCCGCTGAATCTGGCGCGCTATATTCGCGAACTGCAGGCGTATCCGTACGGCTGTCTGGAACAAACCGCCAGCGGCCTGTTCCCGTCGCTCTATACCAACGCCGCGCAGTTGACCGCGCTTGGCATCAAAGGCGATACCGATGACAAACGTCGCGCGGCCATTGATATCGGCATCTCCCGTTTGCTGCAAATGCAGCGCGATGACGGCGGTTTTGCCCTGTGGGATAAAAATGGCCCGGAAGAGTACTGGTTGACGGCCTACGTCACCGATTTCCTGGTGCGCGCGGGCGAGCAGGGTTATAGCGTGCCCGTGGATGCTGTGAACAATGCCAACAGCCGTCTGCTGCGCTATCTGCAAGATCCGGGCATGATGTCCATTCGCTACAGCGATGATACTCAGGCCAGTAAGTTCGCCGTACAGGCGTATGCCGCCCTGGTGCTCGCACGCCAGCAAAAGGCTCCGCTCGGCGCTCTGCGTGAAATCTGGGATCGTCGTGCTCAGACCGGTTCTGGTCTGCCATTGATGCAACTGGGGATGGCGCTGAAACTGATGGGCGATGCGCCGCGCAGCCAGCAGGCGTTGGATCTGGCGATAAAAACCCCGCGCAGTGACAGCAAAAATTGGATGGCAGACTACGGCAGCCAGCTACGCGATAACGCCCTGATGCTCTCTCTGCTGGAAGAGTACAAACTGCTGCCGGATGCGCAAAACACGCTGCTGAATACGCTCTCTCAGCAGGCGTTCAGCCAGCGCTGGCTCTCGACTCAGGAGAGCAATGCTCTGTTCCTGGCCGGACGTTCGCTCCAGACGCTTTCCGGTGCCTGGCAAGCAACGACCAGCGTCTCTGATAAAGCGCTGAGCAGCGACAAGTCTCAGGTGCAAAATGTGACGGGCGATCAGTTGGGCGCATTGCAGGTCACCAACAGCGGCACTACGCCACTGTGGGTGCGTCTCGACAGTACCGGTTATCCGGAATATGCCCCAGAGCCATCGTCTAATGTCCTGCAAATCGAGCGTCATATTCTGGCGACCGACGGCAGCAGTAAATCCCTCTCCTCCCTGAAGAGCGGTGAACTGGTTCTGGTCTGGCTGGAAGTGAAAGCCAATCAGAATGTCCCGGATGCGCTGGTGGTGGATTTACTCCCGGCAGGTCTTGAGCTGGAAAACCAGAATCTCGCCAGCAGTAGCGCCAGCCTTCAGGACAGCGGCAGTGAAGTGCAGAACTTGTTAAACCAGATGCAACAGGCCGATATTCAGCATATGGAGTTCCGCGACGATCGCTTTGTCGCGGCGGTTCCGGTGAACGACGGGCAGCCTGTAACGCTGGTGTACCTGGCTCGCGCTGTTACGCCTGGGACGTATGAGGTTCCGGTTCCGATGGTGGAATCTATGTATGTTCCACAGTGGCGGGCAACGGGTGCCGCAAGCGGCCCGTTGATTATCGTTCCGTAACGTGACGTTATCTCGACTCATTCGCTCCCGCTGGCTGTGGCTGGCGGGGGCGATTCTCATTTTATGGGGACTGATTTTTGTCGCCGACCGCCTGTGGCCGTTGCCTTTGAAAGAGGTCAACCCGGCGCGGGTGGTGGTTGATGAAAAAGGTACGCCACTGTGGCGGTTTGCCGATAGCGACGGGATCTGGCGCTATCCGGTCACGATCGAAGAGGTTTCTCCCCGCTATATCGACGCCCTGATCCAGTATGAAGATCGCTGGTTCTGGGATCATCCGGGCGTCAATCCGTTCTCCGTTTTGCGTGCTGCCTGGCAGGATCTGAGTTATGGCAAAGTGGTGTCGGGCGGCAGTACGCTCACCATGCAGGTGGCGCGCCTGCTCGATCCGCATCCGCGTACCTTTGGCGGCAAAGTGCGTCAGCTCTGGCGGGCGATGCAGCTGGAATGGCATCTTTCCAAACGCGACATTCTCACCCTCTATCTCAATCGCGCACCTTTTGGTGGAACACTTCAGGGAGTGGGGGCGGCAAGCTGGGCCTATCTTGGGAAATCACCGGCGCAGCTAAGCTATTCCGAAGCCGCGCTGCTGGCAGTGCTTCCACAAGCACCGAGTCGTTTGCGCCCGGACCGTTGGCCAGACCGCGCTGAAGCGGCACGCAATAAAGTGCTTGAGCGTATGGTGACGCAGGGGGTCTGGAGTGAGCAGCAGGTGAAAGAGTCGCGTCAGGAGCCGGTCTGGTTGGCTCCACGACAAATGCCGCAGCTGGCGCCGTTGTTCTCCCGCATGATGCTGAGCAAAAGCCGCGACAATAAAATCGTGACCACGCTGGATGCCTCGCTTCAAAGACAGCTCGAAGAGCTGGCGATGAACTGGAAATCTCGTCTGCCCCCGCGCAGCTCTCTGGCGATGATCGTCGTTGATCACACCAACATGAAAGTGCGTGGCTGGGTAGGATCGGTGGACATCAATGACGACAGCCGGTTTAGCCACGTCGATATGGTGAGCGCGATCCGATCGCCGGGATCGGTGCTGAAACCCTTTGTCTATGGCATGGCGCTGGACGACGGTCTGATCCATCCTGCTTCTCTTTTACAGGATGTGCCAAGGCGCACGGGAGATTATCGTCCCGGCAACTTTGACAGTGGATTTCATGGCCCCGTCAGTATGAGCGAAGCGCTGGTGCGCTCACTCAATCTTCCTGCTGTTCAGGTGCTGGAAGCCTACGGTCCCAAACGTTTCGCCGGGATGCTGAGCAACGTCGGATTACGCCTGATCTTGCCTGCTGGTGCGCAGCCCAATCTATCGCTGATACTGGGCGGCGCGGGCGCCAGGCTTGCAGATATCACTGCCGCCTACAGTGCCTTTGCCCGTCAGGGGAAAGCGGGACAGTTACGTTTGCAGCCTGGTGACCCGCTGATTGAGCGCCCGCTGCTTTCGCCCGGTGCGGCGTGGATTATTCGCCGCATTTTAGGTAACGAAACGCAACCGCTGCCGGATGGTGCACTGCCACAGGTTGCGCCTCTGGCGTGGAAAACCGGCACCAGCTACGGGTATCGTGATGCCTGGGCCGTTGGTCTGAATGCGCGTTACATCATCGGTATCTGGACTGGTCGACCGGACGGCACACCGGTTGCCGGGCAGTTTGGCTTTGCCAGCGCCGTGCCGTTGCTGAACCAGGTCAATAACATGCTGCAGTCGAGTTCGACAGTCGACGAAGGGCGTTTGCCGCGCGATCCACGTCCAGCCTCCGTAAGTCGGGGTGTGATCTGCTGGCCTGGTGGACAGACGCTGCCTGAAGGTAGTGAGAACTGTCGTCGCAGGCTCGCGACCTGGTTGCTTGATGGCAGCCAGCCGCCCACGCTGTTACTTCCCGAGCAGGAAGGCATTCGCGGGATTCGTTTCCCGGTCTGGCTGGATAAAGCGGGCAAACGCGTCGCGGCAGATTGCCCTGATGCGCAGGAGAAAATCCTCGACGTCTGGCCGCTGCCGCTGGAGCCGTGGCTGCCTGCATCTGAGCGCAGAGCCGCGCGGGTTCCTGCGTCTTCTGCCGTTTGTCCTCCACTGGCGCAAGATTCCCCCGCGCCGCTGATGTTATCTGGCATACGTGAAGGCGCGTTGATTAAACGTCTGCCCGGTGAGACTCGGGTGTCGCTGCCGCTACAGGCCATCGGCAGCGACAGCGTGCGCTGGTGGTTCCTGAACGGCGAACCGCTAAATGTGAAGGGACGCGCTTACACTTTGCAGCTTGATAAAGCAGGGGATTATCAGTTACTGGTACTGGATGAGACGGGGCAAGTCGCCACGGCGAATTTCACCTTGCAGTAACGAAAAGAAAATCGTAGATGTGACCTGTTGCTAAAACTCGTCTTATTTTAAAAAAATGTTACGTCGAACCATAGGCAATGGCGCTATTGCTCTCTATAATCCGCGCCATCTTATACAGACGTATGCAAAACAACAGAACACATAACAGAGGTAATCATGGCTATTGAACGTACTTTTTCCATCATCAAACCAAACGCGGTGGCAAAAAACGTTATTGGCAGCATCTTTGCTCGCTTTGAATCTGCAGGGTTCAAAATCGTTGGCACCAAAATGCTGCATCTGACCGTTGAACAGGCTCGCGGTTTCTACGCTGAGCACGACGGCAAACCTTTCTTCGACGGCCTGGTTGAGTTCATGACTTCCGGTCCAATCGTGGTTTCCGTACTGGAAAGCGAAAACGCAGTACAGCGTCACCGCGATCTGCTGGGCGCAACTAACCCGGCTAACGCACTGGCTGGCACCCTGCGTGCTGACTACGCGGACAGCTTCACCGAAAACGGCACCCACGGTTCCGACTCTGTTGAATCTGCTGCGCGCGAAATCGCTTACTTCTTCGCAGAAGGCGAAGTGTGCGCACGTACGCGCTAATTCCGCTGGAATACTAATTTTTCGTAAATGCCGCGTACAAACGTGGCATCCCTGCGTCAGACTTTGTACAATGCAACGCCCCGGAAGAGCAGATCGCCTACCGGGGCGTTTCTTTTCAACCCTCCACGGGCCATAACGTGTAACAACGAGGCCGGAAAATATTATGTCTGAACTAGTTAACACCTCTGAAGTCGCCATTGCCGCGGTTCCAAATAAAAATGGAAAAATTAACCTGCTGGATCTGAACCGTCAGCAGATGCGCGAGTTTTTCAAAGAGATGGGCGAGAAGCCGTTTCGTGCCGATCAGGTCATGAAATGGATGTACCACTATTGCAGCGACAACTTTGATGACATGACTGACATCAACAAAGTGCTGCGCAACAAACTCAAAGACGTCGCTGAAATCCGTGCACCGGAAGTGGTGGAAGAACAGCGTTCTGCTGACGGCACCATCAAATGGGCGATTGCGGTTGGCGATCAGCGCGTTGAAACGGTGTATATCCCGGAAGAAGATCGCGCGACGCTGTGCGTCTCCTCCCAGGTGGGTTGTGCGCTGGAGTGTAAATTCTGCTCAACAGCGCAGCAGGGCTTCAACCGAAACCTGCGTGTGTCTGAAATTATTGGTCAGGTATGGCGCGCGGCGAAAATCGTTGGCGCGGCAAAAGTCACCGGCACGCGTCCAATCACCAACGTGGTGATGATGGGCATGGGTGAGCCGTTGCTGAACCTGACTAACGTCGTTCCAGCGATGGAAATCATGTTGGATGACTTCGGTTTTGGTCTGTCCAAACGCCGTGTAACGCTCTCTACTTCTGGCGTTGTACCCGCTCTGGATAAACTGGGCGATATGATTGACGTAGCCCTGGCCATTTCTCTCCATGCACCAAACGACGAAATCCGTGACGAAATTGTACCGATCAACAAAAAGTACAATATCGAAACCTTCCTGTCCGCTGTGCGTCGTTATCTTGAAAAGTCCAATGCTAATCAGGGTCGCGTGACTATCGAATACGTAATGCTGGATCATGTGAATGACGAAACCGATCATGCGCATCAGCTGGCGGAATTGCTGAAAGACACGCCATGCAAGATCAACTTGATCCCCTGGAACCCGTTCCCTGGCGCACCGTATGGTCGCAGCTCGAACAGTCGTATCGACCGTTTCTCCAAGGTGTTGATGGAGTACGGCTTCACCACTATCGTGCGTAAAACGCGTGGTGATGATATCGATGCTGCCTGCGGTCAGCTGGCTGGCGATGTGATTGACCGTACCAAGCGTACGCTGCGTAAACGCATGCAGGGCGAGGCGATTGAGGTCAAAGCGGTGTGATTCTTATGCGGTCACGGCGCATATTTGCGTCGTGACGCATTAGCTTACTGAATATTCAGTTAGATTCATTGGGATTGCTGAATAATTACGGTGCGTTTCCGACGACTTTAAGGCAGTATGTAACGTCGCAACAACAGTTTAGCCTCATGAGTAGCGCTGCACTGTCAACTAAGGCCGGACAGTCTTATACTTAGTGTCCGACTACGGTTAAATGACCAGAAGTTTCGCGGTGCGGGTGGCATTGTGACTCACCGGCGCCTGAACCCTAATTTACACGTACCAGTAAGTAGTTGTAGCGAATGAATACTGAAGCCACTCACGACCAAAATGAAGCACTCTCCACCGGCGTTCGTCTTCGCAACGCCCGTGAACAACTCGGACTCAGCCAGCAAGCCGTTGCAGAACGCTTGTGCCTGAAGGTTTCCACGGTTCGCAATATTGAAGAAGATAAGGCTCCCGCCGATCTCGCTTCAACGTTTCTGCGTGGTTACATCCGCTCTTATGCAAAACTGGTGCATATCCCTGAAGAAGAACTGCTGCCTATGATGGAAAAACAGGCACCGGTTCGTGCGGCGAAAGTCGCGCCGATGCAGACTTTTTCTCTGGGCAAACGTCGTAAAAAACGTGATGGCTGGCTGATGAGTTTTACCTGGCTGGTGCTGTTTGTAGTGATTGGTCTGACGGGCGCATGGTGGTGGCAAAACCACAAAGCGCAGCAGGAAGAGATCACCACGATGGCCGATCAGTCATCAGCTGAGCTGAACAATTCCGGTAACGACGGCGCGCAAAGCGTGCCGTTAAACACCGAGAGCAGCACTTCTGTCGAGCCGCAAACGGCTGCGACAGATTCTCAGACCGTAGAACCTGTACAGACGCCTGTACCAGCGACTACACCGGATCAAACGACGGCGCAAAACGCCGTCGTTGCGCCTTCTCAGGCCAATGTTGATACCGCTCCAGCCACCACGGCATCGGCTAATACGGCGAATACCGCTCAACCACTGCCAACGGATCAGGCGGGTGTTGCAGGGACCACAACTGCTGACCCTAACGCGCTGGTCATGAACTTTTCTGCCGATTGCTGGCTGGAAGTGACAGACGCAACCGGCAAAAAGCTGTTCAGCGGCTTGCAGCGTAAAGATGGCACGTTAAATCTTACCGGTCAGGCACCGTATAAGCTTAAAATCGGCGCTCCGGCTGCGGTGCAGATCCAGTATCAAGGAAAACCTGTCGATCTGAGCCGTTTTATCAGAACTAACCAGGTTGCGCGTCTTACCGTTAATGCCGAACAATCAGCAGCACAGTAACAGGCGAGTAGCGCGGGAGACTTTTCATGCATAATCAGGCTCCGATTCAACGTAGAAAATCCAAACGGATTTACGTTGGGAATGTGCCGATTGGTGATGGTGCACCCATCGCCGTTCAATCGATGACCAACACCCGAACTACGGATGTTGAGGCCACAGTCAATCAAATCAAAGCATTAGAGCGCGTAGGTGCGGATATTGTCCGTATCTCAGTGCCGACTATGGATGCTGCAGAGGCATTCAAACTTATCAAACAGCAGGTTAGTGTTCCGCTGGTCGCTGATATCCACTTTGACTACCGTATTGCCCTGAAAGTCGCGGAATATGGCGTGGATTGCCTGCGCATTAACCCAGGTAATATCGGCAGCGAAGAGCGTATTCGCGCGGTTGTTGATTGCGCCCGTGATAAAAACATCCCTATCCGCATCGGCGTAAACGCCGGATCGCTGGAAAAAGATCTGCAAGAGAAATACGGCGAACCGACGCCACAGGCGCTGCTCGAATCTGCGATGCGCCATGTGGATCACCTTGATCGTCTTAACTTCGATCAGTTCAAAGTGAGCGTGAAAGCCTCTGACGTTTTCCTTGCCGTTGAATCCTATCGCCTGCTGGCGAAACAGATCGTTCAGCCGTTGCACCTCGGGATCACCGAAGCAGGTGGCTTGCGTAGCGGTTCCGTCAAATCGGCGATCGGCCTTGGGCTGCTGCTTTCCGAAGGGATTGGCGACACCTTGCGTGTTTCGCTGGCGGCAGATCCAGTTGAAGAGATCAAAGTCGGTTTCGACATTCTGAAATCGCTGCGCATCCGCGCTCGCGGGATCAACTTCATCGCGTGTCCAACCTGTTCGCGTCAGGAATTTGACGTCATTGGAACAGTAAACGCGCTGGAACAGCGTCTGGAAGATCTGATTACGCCGATGGATGTCTCCATTATCGGCTGCGTCGTGAACGGTCCTGGTGAAGCACTGGTATCCACGCTCGGCGTGACCGGTGGCAACAAGAAAAGCGGCCTTTATGAAGACGGGATTCGTAAAGATCGTCTGGACAACAACGACATGATCGATCAGCTGGAAGCTCGCATCCGCGCGAAAGCAACGATGCTGGATGAAGCCCAGCGCATCAGCATTCAGCAAGTTGAAAAATAACGTGTTGGGAAGCCAAAGGCTTCCCATGTATGATTGAACCCTGGATTAATGAATCTTCGGGTTCTTTTTTGTATATAGAAAGAGAATAAACGTGGCAAAAAACATTCAAGCCATTCGCGGCATGAACGATTATCTGCCTGGCGAAACCGCCATCTGGCAGCGCATTGAAGGCACCCTGAAACAGGTGCTCGGCAGCTACGGTTACAGCGAAATCCGTTTGCCGATTGTAGAGCAGACCCCATTGTTCAAACGCGCGATCGGTGAAGTCACTGACGTCGTTGAAAAAGAGATGTATACCTTTGAGGACCGCAACGGCGACAGCCTGACTCTGCGCCCGGAAGGTACAGCGGGCTGTGTACGCGCTGGCATCGAACATGGTCTCCTGTACAATCAGGAGCAGCGTCTGTGGTATATCGGCCCGATGTTCCGCCACGAACGTCCGCAAAAAGGTCGTTACCGTCAATTTAATCAGCTGGGTGTTGAAGTCTTTGGCCTGCAAGGGCCGGATATCGACGCTGAGCTCATCATGCTCACTGCGCGCTGGTGGCGTGAGCTGGGGATTTCCCAGCACGTTGCGCTGGAGCTGAACTCTATTGGTTCCCTCGAAGCGCGTGCCAACTACCGTGATGCGCTTGTCGCGTTCCTGGAACAACACAAAGATAAGCTGGATGAAGACTGCCAGCGCCGCATGTACAGCAACCCGCTGCGCGTTCTGGATTCCAAGAATCCGGAAGTGCAGGCGCTGTTGAACGATGCTCCGGCGCTGGGTGACTATCTGGATCAAGATTCCCGCGAACACTTCGCTGGTCTGTGCAAACTGCTGGAAGACGCGGGTATTGCCTATACCGTTAACCAGCGTCTGGTTCGCGGTCTGGATTACTACAACCGCACCGTGTTTGAGTGGGTCACCACCAGCCTCGGATCGCAGGGTACTGTCTGTGCAGGCGGTCGTTATGACGGTCTGGTTGAACAGCTCGGCGGTCGTGCCGCCCCAGCGGTGGGCTTCGCGATGGGTCTTGAGCGACTTGTTTTGCTGGTTCAGGCAGTTAATCCGGAATTTAAAGCAGAATCTGTTGTCGATATATACCTGGTGGCTTCAGGTGCGGATACGCAGTCTGCGGCAATGCAGTTTGCCGAACGTCTGCGCGATGCGCTGCCGGGCGTTAAACTGATGACCAACCACGGTGGTGGCAACTTCAAAAAGCAGTTTGCCCGTGCCGACAAGTGGGGCGCAACTATCGCACTGGTGCTGGGCGAGTCCGAAGTGGCTGCTGGCGAAGTGGTGGTAAAAGACCTGCGCTCTGGTGAGCAAACAACCGTAACGCAGGAAAGCGTTGCCGCGCACTTGCGCACTTTGACTTGGTAAGGGGAAAAACAGCGTGGAAATGTACGAGAACGAAAACGACCAGGTTGATGCGATCAAACGCTTCTTTGCCGAAAATGGCAAAGCCCTGGTGGTTGGGGTGATTTTGGGTGTTGGTGCGCTACTTGGCTGGCGCTACTGGAACAGTCATCAGGCTGATTCCGCGCGTGATGCTTCCCTGTCTTATGAAAATACCGTGAGCGCAATTCGCGCCGATCAGCCTCAAACGCTGGCCGCCGCTGAGAAATTTGCAGCTGACAACAAAAATACTTACGGTGCACTGGCTGCACTTGAAGTGGCTCAGCAGTTTGTTGATAAAAATGAACTGGATAAAGCGTCTGCCCAGCTGACTCAAGGTCTGGCTGCTGCCAGCGATGACAATCTGAAAGCAGTGATCAACCTGCGTCTGGCCCGTATTCAGGTACAGCAGAAAAAAGCCGATGATGCGCTGAAAACGCTCGATACGGTGAAAGGCGAAGGTTTTGCAGCCATTGTTGCTGACCTGCGCGGTGAAGCGCTGTTGAGCAAAGGCGACAAACAAGGCGCGCGCAGCGCGTGGGAAGCAGGCGTGAAAAGCAACGCCTCACCTGCGCTGAGCGAAATGATGCAGATGAAAATAAATAATTTGTCCGTCTGAGAGGGACCCGATGCAATTGCGTAAATTACTTCTGCCAGGACTGCTTTCTGTTACGTTATTGAGTGGCTGTTCACTGTTCAGTGGCGAAGAAGATGTTGTAAAAATGTCCCCGCTGCCGACTGTTGAAAACCAGTTTACCCCGTCAACTGCGTGGAGTTCTTCCGTGGGTGATGGTATTGGTGATTTTTATTCCAACCTGCATCCTGCGTATGCTGATAGCGTTGTTTATGCAGCCGATCGCAAAGGCACCGTGCGTGCGTTCAATGCGGATGATGGAAAAGAAGTCTGGTCTGTGAATCTGGCCGAAAAAGACGGTTGGTTCTCCCGTTCTCCTGCACTGCTCTCAGGTGGCGTGACCGTTGCCGGTGGGCATGTCTATATCGGTAGCGAAAAAGCGCAGGTTTATGCACTGAACGCCAGCGATGGTTCTATTGCATGGCAGACTCGCGTTGCGGGCGAAGCCTTGTCACGTCCGGTTGTCAGCGACGGCCTGGTGCTGATTCATACCAGCAATGGCCAGCTGCAGGCGCTGAACGAAACTGACGGCGCAGTGAAATGGACCGTCAACCTGGATATGCCAGCCCTGTCTCTGCGCGGTGAATCTGCACCAGCAACGGCTTTCGGTGCGGCTATCGTCGGTGGGGATAACGGTCGCGTGAGTGCCGTGCTGATGCAGCAAGGTCAAATGATCTGGCAGCAGCGTATCTCTCAGGCCACTGGCCCGACTGAAATCGATCGTCTGAGCGATGTGGATACCACTCCCGTTATCGTGGATAACGTCGTTTACGCACTGGCTTATAACGGTAACCTGACGGCGCTGGATCTGCGCAGTGGTCAGGTAATGTGGAAACGTGAGCTAGGTTCTGTGAACGATTTCATCGTCGATGGCAATCGTATTTACATCGTTGATCAGAACGATCGCCTGCTGGCGCTGAGCACCGATGGTGGCGTAACGCTCTGGACGCAAAGCGATCTGCTGCACCGCCTGTTAACGGCACCTGCGCTGTATAATGGCAGCCTGGTTGTGGGTGATAGCGAAGGTTATATGCACTGGATTGATCCGGAAACGGGTCGCTTCGTGGCGCAGGAAAAAGTCGACAGCTCCGGTTTCTTGACCGATGCAGTAGTGGCTGACGGCAAACTGCTGATCCAGGCAAAAGACGGTACGCTCTACGCGATCACGCGTTAATCGTCTCGTTTGTAGTATAATAAACGGCTCCTGTTAACTCAGGGGCCGTTTTGACTTTTATAAAAACGCCGCACCTGCGACGTTTCTTTGAATTTTATGAGGCTTCAAACATGGTACCTGTGGTCGCGCTTGTCGGGCGCCCGAACGTTGGAAAATCCACTCTTTTTAACCGTTTAACACGCACCCGTGATGCGCTGGTGGCGGATTTCCCGGGGCTGACTCGTGACCGTAAGTACGGTCGTGCTGAAGTTGAAGGACGCGAGTTTATCTGTATCGATACCGGTGGTATCGACGGGACAGAAGACGGTGTGGAAACGCGCATGGCAGAGCAATCTCTGCTGGCGATTGAAGAGGCGGACATTGTTCTGTTCATGGTAGACGCACGTGCGGGCCTGATGCCTGCCGATACGGCTATCGCCAAACACCTTCGCTCCCGCGAAAAGCCAACCTTCCTGGTGGCGAACAAAACTGACGGTATTGATGCCGATCAGGCGGTGGCTGATTTCTGGGCCCTCGGTCTGGGCGAAATCTACCCGATTGCTGCGTCTCATGGTCGTGGTGTTACCAGTCTGCTCGAAACCGTTCTGCTGCCGTGGGTTGATGAAGTGAACCCGCCGGAAGAAGTGGACGAAGATGCCGAATACTGGGCACAGTTCGAAGCCGATCAAGAGGGCGCAGAAGAAGAGCCTGAGGATGATTTCAATCCGCAGGATCTGCCTATCAAACTTGCGATTGTCGGCCGTCCAAACGTGGGTAAGTCCACACTGACTAACCGTATCCTCGGCGAAGACCGCGTGGTGGTCTACGACATGCCGGGCACGACGCGTGACAGCATCTACATCCCGATGGAACGCGATGAGCGCGAATACGTGCTGATCGATACCGCAGGTGTGCGTAAGCGCGGGAAAATCACCGATGTGGTGGAAAAATTCTCCGTTATCAAAACGCTGCAGGCGATTGAAGATGCCAACGTGGTCATGCTGGTCATCGACGCGCGTGAAGGTATCTCCGATCAGGACCTTTCCCTGCTGGGCTTTATCCTCAATAGTGGGCGCTCACTTGTTATCGTCGTCAACAAATGGGACGGCCTGAGCAATGAAGTGCGTGAGCAAGTCAAAGAGATGCTGGACTTCCGTCTGGGCTTCATCGACTTTGCCCGCGTACACTTCATTTCCGCACTGCACGGCAGCGGCGTGGGTAACCTGTTCGAATCCGTTCGCGAAGCCTACGACAGCTCCACCCGTCGTGTGAGCACGGCGATGCTGACACGCATCATGACGATGGCAGCAGAAGACCATCAGCCGCCGCTGGTTCGCGGTCGCCGCGTGAAGCTGAAATATGCCCACGCCGGTGGTTACAACCCGCCAATCGTGGTGATTCACGGTAATCAGGTGAAAGACCTGCCAGATTCCTATAAACGTTATCTGATGAACTACTTCCGTAAATCGCTGGACGTGATGGGTACCCCTATCCGCATTCAGTTTAAGGAAGGGGAAAACCCGTTTGCCAACAAACGCAACACCCTGACGCCGAACCAGATGCGTAAGCGTAAGCGTTTGATCAAGCACATCAAGAAAGGCAAGTAATTGCACAATAAAACCCGACTGAGTCGGTTTTTTTGCCTTTTGTCGCCCGACAATCAGATGAACGGAGTGGAAAATGCGATTTGGGTTTATTGGTCTTGGTGCGGTGGTTGAAACGGCCTATTTACCGGCATTGCGTCAGATTTTTAACCAGCCTGTGAGTTGTCTTGGTTTTGATATTCGCCCGGAGCGTGAACTGGAAGGCGTAACGCGCTGCCGTACGCTTGAACAGTTGCTGGCGAGCCCAATTGACACGTTGTTCATCACCACCTCTTCACTAAATCACCTCGACGCGTTAGAGCAGGCATTAGCCTCGCCGATCCAGCGAATCGTGGTGGAAAAACCGGTGGTGGCGAGCCTGACGCAGGTTGAACGGCTGAAGCATCTGCTGGCGCAGCCGGAGGATGCTTCTCGGGTGCTGGCACTCGATCACTGGATGGCACGCACGGGGGCTATACAGATCGCGCAGGGCCAACTTGATGAAATTGTCAAAATCGAAGGATTTCTCCAGGAGCCAAGCGGCTTCAACGCGGCGGGGGAGCCTGTCGCCCTCAATTTTGCTACCGGCGAGCCTGATACCCGCCAGCTCCAGCATCCTGACGGCGTGATTATCGATATTGGCACTCACGTACTGGCGATGATGCGCGATACCCTGCATGGTCTGGGGGGAAGCGGTGAATTGTCGTTGCAGTTAATCTCAGCAAAAGACAGGCTAGGCCGCCCGATAGCTAAAGGCGATCTGCACACCGCTGAAGGCGAAGCGCAGCTTCGGGGGACCGTGAGCGGTATTCCAGTCGATATCTGGCTGAATAAATACGCCGGACCCGCGGGCGGGCAAAAAGGGCTCCGCCTGCATCTGCGCGATGGCCGAATCATTAGCCATGATCGGCGCGGCGCTGAGGATGTGATTGAGTTGATTGAGGGTGAAAACGTGCAGCATTGGACGCTTCCGGGCACGATCTACGCGCGCTGCCTGGCGGAGCATATCCTGGCGGAGAAGAGCCTGTATGAGCGAGCGCCGGAAGAGGTGAGCCGCATCACCCAGCGCCGGCTGGAAGAGGTCGAATTGCTTCTGGAATTACAGCAGCTGCTGCGTGGCCCGCACTGAGCGGCGTGGTAAAATAACTACAAAGCTTTTTAAGGAGTCACAATGTCTGTTATCTGTCCGGATTGTCATTCCGAGCTGGAACCCGTCAACGGAATGGCGCACTGCGAAACGTGCGATAAAGATATCGCGCTGCAAGCGCTATGCCCCGACTGCCATCAGCCTTTGCAGGTGTTGAAAGCCTGCGGCGCGGTCGATTATTTCTGCCAGAATGGGCACGGTTTGATTTCGAAGAAACGCGTGGAATTTAAGCCGGTGTAAATAATTTCAGATTGTGCCAACACCGCCCGGCGGCGCTTCGTTTGCACGGGCCTACGGGCTTTGTAGGCTGGGTAAGCGAAGCGCCACCCGGCAACATCTGATGCGTCAAAGCCGGTTTAAACCACCTTTTTCTTGCGCGTCTTTTTGGCGGGCGTAATGCCTTTCACTTCACTTTCTACCCAGCCGTCGGCCAGACGGGTGGTCAGCACATCCCCGGCTTTCACCTGTTTGGTCTGCTTCAGCACCGTTCCGTCGGTCGCCGTGGTCACGCTGTAGCCGCGCGCCAGCGTCGAGAGCGGGCTAACGGCTTCCAGATGTGTCACCGCGTTGCCAAAGCGCTCACGTGTGCTGCTCAGACGTGCACGGATATTCTCGCCCAGACGATACTCAAGCTGCTGCATGCGGGTTTGTGCACGGTAGATGCGCGGCTGCGGATTTTGCTGATTCAGGCGCTGGGTCATGCGTTGCTGGCGCGAAACGGCGCGCTTAAGCTGATTATCCAGCGCGAAATTCATCCGCTGGCGCAGACGTTCCAGCACCGTCTGCTGACGCGCAAGACGCAGCTGCGGATGCTGCTGTTGCAGGCGATGTTGAAGCTGGGTGAAACGACGATTGCGGTTAGCGAGGAAATAGTCCATCGCCATCTCCAGACGCTGCTGTCCGTTCTGCAACTGGCGCAAGAGTTCCAGCTGGTTCCGGCTGACGATTTCAGCGGCAGCCGATGGTGTTGGTGCGCGCATATCGGAAACAAAATCGGCGATGGTGACGTCGGTTTCATGTCCGACTGCGCTGACGATAGGGATCTGACTGTCGAAAATCGCCCGCGCTACGCGTTCGTCGTTAAAGCTCCACAAGTCTTCCAGAGAACCGCCGCCGCGCCCGACGATTAAGACATCGCACTCCTGACGGGCGTTTGCCAGCGCAATGGCGCGAACAATTTGCCCTGGCGCATCATCACCCTGGACGGCGGTTGGATAAATCACAACGGGTAGCGACGGGTCACGACGCTTTAGCACATGCAAAATATCATGCAGCGCCGCACCGGTTTTGGAGGTGATCACCCCCACGCAATGGGCAGGTGAGGGCAGTGCTTTCTTGAACTGCTGATCGAACAGGCCTTCTGCGGAAAGTGTCGCTTTCAGTTGCTCGTATTTTTGTTGCAGCAACCCTTCGCCCGCAGGCTGCATGCTCTCGACGATAATTTGATAATCACCGCGCGGTTCATACAATGTGATATTAGCGCGTACCAGAACTTGCTGACCATGCTGAGGGCGGAACGTCACCCGGCGATTGCTGTTGCGAAACATCGCACAGCGCACCTGAGCGGTGTCGTCTTTCAGCGTAAAGTACCAATGGCCGGAAGAGGGCTGCGTGAAATTAGATATCTCTCCGCTGATCCAAACCTGTCCCATTTCCTGCTCGAGCAGCAAACGAACCGATTGATTGAGGCGGCTTACGGTATAAATTGAGGGGCTTTGAGAGGATAACATGTGAGCGGGATCAAATTCTAAATCAGCAAGTTATTCAGTCGATAGTAACCCGCCCGGAGGTAATCGCAAGCATTTTTTATAAAAAAGTGTGGATGCAATCGGTTACGCTCTGTATAATGCCACGGCAATATTTAACCACCCAGGTCAGAGATATTGCCCATGCTACGTATCGCTAAAGAAGCACTGACGTTTGACGACGTCCTCCTCGTTCCCGCTCATTCCACCGTTCTGCCGAATACTGCCGATCTCAGCACGCAGTTGACGAAAACCATTCGTCTGAACATTCCTATGCTTTCTGCGGCAATGGACACCGTGACTGAAGCGCGCCTGGCTATCGCCCTGGCACAGGAAGGTGGCATCGGCTTTATTCACAAAAACATGTCCATCGAGCGTCAGGCGGAAGAAGTTCGCCGCGTGAAGAAACATGAATCCGGTATTGTCTCCGACCCACAGACCGTTTTGCCAACCACCACCCTGCACGAAGTGAAAGCGCTGACCGAGCGTAACGGCTTTGCGGGCTACCCGGTTGTGACTGAAGACAACGAACTGGTCGGCATCATTACCGGTCGTGACGTGCGTTTCGTGACCGACCTGAACCAGCCTGTCAGCGTGTACATGACGCCGAAAGAGCGTCTTGTGACCGTGCGTGAAGGCGAAACCCGTGAAGTCGTGCTGGCTAAAATGCACGAAAAGCGCGTCGAGAAAGCGCTTGTGGTGGATAACGGCTTCCATCTGCGTGGCATGATCACCGTGAAAGATTTCCAGAAAGCAGAGCGTAAACCGAACGCCTGTAAAGACGAACGTGGCCGTCTGCGCGTAGGTGCAGCGGTTGGCGCAGGTGCAGGCAATGAAGAGCGCGTAGATGCGCTGGTTGCAGCAGGCGTTGACGTTCTGCTGATTGACTCCTCTCACGGTCACTCCGAAGGCGTTCTGCAGCGTATTCGTGATACCCGTGCTAAATACCCGGACCTGCAAATCATCGGCGGTAACGTGGCGACTGGCGCAGGCGCTCGTGCCCTGGCAGAAGCGGGTTGCAGCGCAGTGAAAGTGGGTATCGGCCCTGGCTCCATCTGTACTACCCGTATCGTAACCGGCGTGGGCGTTCCACAGATCACTGCGGTTTCCGACGCGGTAGAAGCGCTGGAAGGCACCGGTGTTCCGGTTATCGCCGACGGCGGTATTCGTTTCTCCGGCGACATCGCGAAAGCGATCGCGGCAGGTGCAGCAGCGGTGATGGTGGGTTCCATGCTGGCTGGTACTGAAGAATCTCCTGGCGAAATCGAATTGTTCCAGGGCCGTTCTTATAAATCATACCGTGGTATGGGTTCCCTGGGCGCGATGTCCAAAGGCTCTTCCGACCGTTACTTCCAGACCGACAACGCCGCTGACAAACTGGTACCAGAAGGTATCGAAGGTCGCGTGGCGTATAAAGGCCGTCTGAAAGAGATCATTCACCAGCAGATGGGCGGCCTGCGTTCCTGTATGGGCCTGACCGGCTGTGGTACTATCGACCTGCTGCGTACTAAAGCGGAATTCGTGCGTATCAGCGGTGCGGGTATCCAGGAAAGCCACGTTCACGACGTGACGATCACCAAAGAGTCCCCGAACTACCGTCTGGGCTCCTGATAAGTTTCCGCGCCCGGCTTATGCCGGGCGCTTTGTTTCACTTGCCTCGGAATTAGCGTCAATAATGGAAAACATTCATAAACATCGCATTCTTATCCTGGATTTCGGTTCTCAGTACACACAGCTGGTGGCACGTCGCGTGCGCGAACTCGGCGTTTACTGTGAACTTTGGGCATGGGATGTCACGGAAGCACAAATCCGTGAATTCAACCCAAGCGGCATCATTCTTTCCGGCGGCCCGGAAAGCACCACCGAGCACAACAGCCCACGCGCACCGCAATATGTGTTTGAAGCTGGCGTTCCTGTATTTGGCGTGTGCTACGGCATGCAAACCATGGCGATGCAGCTGGGCGGCCACGTTGAGTCCTCTAACGAGCGTGAATTTGGTTACGCGCAGGTCGAAGTACTGACCGACAGCGCCCTGGTTCGCGGGATCGAAGATTCCCTGACCGCTGAAGGCAAACCTGTGCTGGATGTGTGGATGAGCCACGGCGACAAAGTGACCGCCATTCCGTCTGACTTCGTGACCGTTGCCAGCACCGAAAGCTGCCCGTTTGCCATTATGGCAAACGAAGAAAAACGCTTCTATGGCGTGCAGTTCCACCCGGAAGTCACCCACACCCGTCAGGGCCAGCGTTTGCTCGAGCGTTTCGTGCGTGAAATCTGTGGCTGCGAAGCGCTGTGGACGCCTGCAAAAATCATCGAAGACGCGATTGTTCGTCTGCGTGAGCAAGTCGGCGATGACAAAGTTATTCTTGGCCTGTCCGGTGGCGTTGACTCCTCCGTGACCGCGATGCTGCTGCACCGTGCTATCGGCAAAAACCTGACCTGTGTGTTCGTGGATAACGGTTTGCTGCGTCTGAACGAAGCCCAGCAGGTCATGGACATGTTCGGTGATCATTTCGGTCTGAACATCGTTCACGTCGAAGGCGAAGAGCGTTTCCTTTCCGCGCTGGCGGGTGAGAACGATCCTGAAGCCAAACGTAAAATCATTGGTCGCGTGTTTGTTGAAGTGTTCGACGAACAGGCGCTGCGTCTGGAAGACGTGAAGTGGCTGGCGCAAGGTACCATTTACCCTGATGTGATCGAATCCGCTGCCTCCGCAACCGGTAAAGCACACGTCATCAAATCTCACCACAACGTGGGCGGCCTGCCGAAAGAGATGAAGATGGGTCTGGTGGAACCGCTGCGCGAGCTGTTCAAAGACGAAGTGCGTAAGATCGGTCTTGAGCTGGGTCTGCCGTACGACATGCTGTACCGCCACCCGTTCCCGGGTCCAGGTCTGGGCGTGCGCGTGCTGGGTGAAGTGCAGAAAGAGTACTGCGACCTGCTACGTCGTGCAGATGCCATTTTCATTGAAGAACTGCATAAAGCTGACCTGTACAACAAAGTGAGCCAGGCGTTCACCGTGTTCCTGCCAGTCCGCTCCGTCGGCGTAATGGGCGATGGTCGTAAATACGACTGGGTTGTCTCTCTGCGCGCCGTCGAAACCATCGACTTCATGACCGCTCACTGGGCGCACCTGCCGTACGACTTCCTGGGGCGCGTATCCAACCGCATCATCAATGAAGTTAACGGTATTTCCCGTGTCGTCTATGACATTAGCGGTAAACCACCAGCGACGATTGAGTGGGAATAAGTTTCTCTCTGTTACCAAAAAAACCTCTGTTTATTCAGAGGTTTTTTTTGCATATACCCATTGTTCACCCATTTTTGACGGTATGGATGACGGTATCAATTAGGGGAAATGACCGACGTGCGCTAGTGGGCTATCGGATTGCAGCATCCAGCGGTTGACTCACCTGCTGAGACTGAATTTTGTCCTGATGGTGATACCAGGCGCCAATGGAGGAATAAACGAAGCGGCCAAAGAAAAACAGGAAGCTGATAAGCAATATAATGCGGGTCATTCGAGTGTTAAATCGATTTCGTTTGTGCATGTTCGTTGCCTGACTCACTGTATTTTCCTGGGCATACCCTTATTGGGCGATGGGACTATTAAGTCACAGTGGGAACGAGGGGTCAATTGTGAGATGTGTAAAAAATCGTCAGACTAAAAATTAATTATTGTTATCAATGGTAATTGAACTATTTAACGCACTGATAGAAAACTGAAAACTCAGTGGGAAAATTGTAATAATTGATTTTTTGACCATCTTGCTTTGATTTACGTCAATTCCGACCTGCCATTGATCACTAAAATCCTCCCTCCACGACGTTTTCTATGAAAACAGTGTGGGTCAATACGTCAGGTTGGATGCCTGTCTGAAAAACAATCTTCGGATAAAAAAGGCTTAGTCAGGCATCTATGAAAATAATACCCTTCCTGAAACGACACAAAGACCGCTGGTGGGCGCTTCCTCTTGTTTTACCTGTAATCTTTCTGCCCATCCTGAGTTTTGCGAGTACCTATACGCACTTAAACGGCGGAATTATTGCCCTTTACTATATGCCACTGGCATTTCTGCTTTCCACGTTGCTCTTTTTTGGCTTTGCCGCATTGCCGGGGATCTTGCTGGCACTGTTTCTTCGTTATTATCCTGACACCAGTGTTTTTGAAACCATCGCTGTTATTTGTCATTTTATTGTTCCTCTGATCATCAGTTGGGGCGGTTATCGGGTGTTTGCTCCCCGGCGAAATATGGTGGCGTACGGCGATATCAGACTCATATCGCAGCGTATTTTCTGGCAGGTTCTGTGTCCGTCAACGTTATTTCTGGTGCTGTTCCAGTTTGCTGTTTATCTGGGGATTTATGAGAGTCGCCAGAGCCTGGCCGGGTTGAATCCGCTCAGTATTCACACTTTGATTAACTACCAGGGACTGCTGGTTGGCGGGCTAACGGGTGTACCGCTGAGTTATTTATTGATCCGGGTAATCCGCCATCCGCGCTATCTCAAACGGTTAGCTTCTCAGATTCGCGCGCAGATAGATAAGAAAGTCACGGTGGCAGAGTTTATTCTTTGGGGAGCCGCCCTGGCGAGTCTGCTGTGCCTGCTGCTGTTCCCTATGAGCGATAACAGTTCCATTTTCAGCACCAACTATACGCTGTCGTTACTGATGCCGCTGATGCTATGGGGATCGATGCGCTTTGGCTATAAGCTGATATCGATAGTCTGGACGCCGGTGTTAATGGTTGCCATTCACTACTTTTACCGCTACATCCCTCTCGGCCAGGGTTACGACGTTCAACTGGCAATTACCTCATCCAGCTATCTGGTTTTCTCTTTCGTGGTGATTTACATGGCGATGCTGGCCACGCGCCAGCGCGAGATAACGCGACACGCCAGTCGTCTGGCCTTTCTCGACCCTATGGTGCATATGCCGAATCTGCGGGCGTTGTCGCGATCGCTGGCTAAATCGCCCTGGTCGGCGCTGTGTATGCTGCGTGTACCTGAACTTGAAGTGCTGGGGCGTAATTATGGGGTGCTACTGCGCATCCAGTACAAACAAAAGCTGGCGGAGTGGCTCAACGGCTCGCTCCAGCAAAATGAGTGCGTTTATCAACTGTCTGGACACGATCTGGCGATACGACTGAATACGGAGTCACACGCGGCGCGCATTGAAGCGCTGGATGAACATATCAAGCAGTTTCGGTTTATCTGGGATGGTATGCCGTTGCAGCCTCAGGTCGGCATTAGCTATTGCTGCGTACGCTCGCCGGTTAACCATCTTTATCTGCTGCTGGGTGAGCTGAGTATCATCGCGGATTTGTCGTTATCCACCAATCATCCCGAGAGTCTACAGCAGCGTGGCGCAGCGAATTTGCAGCGTAGCCTGAAAGATAAAGTGGCGATGATGAATCGCTTGCAACGAGCACTTGATCATAACGAATTTCAGCTGGTAGCTCAGCGAGTACAAGGTATCCGTGGTGACCACTACCACGAGATCTTGCTCCGCATGCAGAGCGAAAATGGCGCACTTATTGCGCCCGATAAATTCTTGCCGGTGGCGCAGGAATTCGGTCTTTCATCACGTGTTGATCTATGGGTTCTGGAGCGCACGCTGCAGTTTATGGCTGAGCATCGCGACAGGCTGCGGGGCAAGCGGTTTGCGATTAATCTTTCCCCTTCAACGCTCTGCCGTTCGCACTTTCCTGTTGAAGTTCACCGGTTGCTGAAGAAGTATTCAATCGAAGCGTGGCAGCTGATATTTGAAATTACTGAATGCAGCGGCTTTGGCAGCGCGGATCTGCTCAATCAAATCGTGAAACAGCTACAAAAAATGGGCTGTCGGATTGCGATCGACGATTTTGGTACGGGTTACGCGAGCTATGCGCGCCTGAAAAGTGTCGACGCGGATATCCTGAAAATTGACGGTAGCTTTATTCGCAATATTGCCGACAACAGCCTCGACTATCAGATTGTGGCGTCCATCTGTCATCTTGCCAGAATGAAAAAAATGCTGGTGGTGGCTGAATTTGTGGAAAGTGAAGCGATTCGCAGTGCGGTGGATTCGTTAGGAATTGACTATCTGCAGGGGTATTTGATCGGTAAACCTGAAGCGCTGGAAACATTACTGCATTCTCAGGCGTCACCGATAGACGCCTGAGAACCACAGATTACGCCGCGACGTCCGGCGACTGCTCTTCTTCAATTTTCAACAACCAACCGGTCACGCCTTCCCAGTACTGCTGCTCTTTTTCGAGATCCAGCAGCACCAGGGCATTCTGGCTAAACCAGTCATGCGGGAAGCTCAACGTCCAGTGATGGTCGTCGGTTTTCAGAATCAGCGTCGGCGGTGTGGTCGTCGCCTGGCGCTGGTTGTTCAGCAGCACGCCTAAGCGCAGCAACTGGATCAACGGCAGGAACTGTTTTTTCTTGAACAGCGTAAAGCGCGGCAAATCATCCAGTTTGATGGCTTTACGGTGATAGCGCACCAATGTCGCCATCATCGTTTGTTGCTCCTGGTTGAAGCCCGGCAGATCGCTGTTTTGCAGAATATACGCCGAGTGACGATGCATTCCGCTGTGGTTAATATTCAGGCCCACTTCGTGCAGCATCGTTGCCCATTTCAGCAGGGCAGCCAGCTGTGGATGAGCGAGCTTCGGATTCTGCGCTTCCCACTGCTCATAAATATGCGTGGTGGTTTCCAGAACGCGTTTTGCTTGTTCCCGGTCGATGTTGTATTGATTCGCCAGGCTTTGTGCGGTGCGGCTGCGAATATCCTGATGACGGAAGCGACCTTCCATTTCGTACAGCACGCCTTCACGCAGTGCACCGTCGGACAGACGCAGCTCGCGGATCGCCAGCGCATCAAATACCCCACACAGAATTGCGAGGCCAGGTACAAATACGGCCTTACGTTCGTCGGATAAACCCGGCAGGCTCAGCGCTTCAAAGCTTTTATGTTTAAGCACCTCTTCGCGCAGCAACTCCAGACGTTCCGGGGTGATAATCCCGTCTTTTTCGCCCATCGCCAGCAGCACTTCATGCGCTGCTTTGATGCTGCCGGACGCACCAAGCGCAACGTTCCAGCCCTGAATGCGATACTGCCAGGCGAGGGATTCCAGCTTTTGCACCGCTGCCATTTTCGCGCGCTGGAAGTTTTCTCGGTTTATGGTGCCGCCAGGGAAATACATCTGCGCAAAGCTGACGCAGCCCATACGGCGGCTTTCAACCAGCTTCGGCTCAAAGTCTTCGCCAATGACCAGCTCGGTAGAACCGCCGCCGATATCGATCACCAGCTTGCGGCCTTTTTCAGGCTGAGTGTGTTCCACGCCCATGAAAATCAATCGCGCTTCTTCGTTACCCGAGATTATCTCAATAGGATAGGGGATAACTTTTTCCGCGCGTTTGAGAAACTCCGGTGCGTTCAGCGCCTGGCGCAACGTGTGCGTTCCGACGATGCACACGCTGGACGGCGAAAAGCCTTGTAAGCGTTCGGCGAACAGTGACAGGCAGGCTAAGCCACGCTCCATCGCCTCTTCGCTGAGCATGTTTTTGTCGTCAAGACCATCGGCGAGATGAACGCGCTGCTTGAGGCGCCCGATGATCTGCATGGCGCCGTCGACCTCGCGGGCGATGACCATATGGAAGCTGTTAGAACCTAAATCGACCGCAGCGAACTCCTGCGGGCGTGGGGTCTTATCATTTATCGGCATAGGTTAATCAGGTTGCTCGAGTGATTTGATATAGTCGTAAATCGCCAGCTGTGAGCGCACTTTACGGCGGTTGCCGCGCTGCACGTAGCGGTTACTCAGTTCTTTGTCGATATAGCGAGCCTTAACAGTGTCACTCAATTGCAGCTCAATAATATCGAGGATCTGCTGCTTCAGACGTGGGTCGAGCAGCGGAGTGGCGACTTCAATTCGGTAATCAATGTTTCGCGTCATCCAGTCCGCGGAAGAGAGATAAACCTGTTTGTCGCCACCATTTTCAAAAATATAGATCCTGTCGTGTTCCAGATAACGGTCAACGATGCTGATCACGCGGATATTTTCGCTGATGCCTTCCAGTTCTGGAATCAACGAACACATGCCGCGAATCAGCAGATTCACCGGTACACCGGTACTGGAGGCGGCATACAGACGATCCACCAGCCCTTTGTCGACCAGATTGTTCAGTTTGAGTGTAATACCCGACGGCTCGCCTTTCTGCGCGGCAGCAATCTCTTTGTCGATCATCGCGTACAACAGGCGGCGCGAGTTCTGCGGGGAGACCAGCAGATAGTCGAAACTCACCGGGCGGTACGGGTTTTCGATGAAGTTAAACACCCGACGCACTTCGTTGGTGATGCGCGCGTCGGCGGTCAGCAGCGAGTAGTCCGTATAAAGTCGCGCGGTTTTCTCGTTAAAGTTACCGGTCCCGATGTGGGCGTAGCGCACCACGTCGTCACCTTCTTTACGGGAAATCAGGAACAGTTTGGCGTGAATTTTCAGGCCAGGCGCGGAGAAGATGACGTGTACACCGGCTTCCGTCAGACGACGAGCCCAGTGGATGTTCGCTTCTTCGTCGAAACGGGCCTGCAGCTCAACCACTACCGTCACTTTTTTACCGTTGTGGGCAGCGTGAATCATCGCATCTATGATGCGCGAGTCTTTCGCCACGCGGTAAATGTTGATCTTAATAGCCAGCACGTTCGGGTCGAACGACGCCTGACGCAGCAGTTCCAGCACGTGCTCAAAGGTGTGGTAAGGATAGTAGAGCAGCACGTCGCGCTCACGGATGGCGTCGAATCCGTTACGGAATTTATCGAACCAAATATGGCGCAGACGCGGCAGCGGCTTGTTAACCAAGTTAGCTTTACCGACGTTCGGGAAGCCAATAAAGTCTTTAAAGTTGTGGTAACGCCCGCCCGGCACGATGGAGTCGTAGCGGGAAATGGTCAGCTTGTCGCGCAGCATTTCCACCATCGCGTCTGGCATATCTCGCTGATAAACAAAGCGCACCGGTTCGGCGGTCAGACGCTGTTTCAGGCTGGAGGACATCAGTTCCATCAGACTGGCTTCCATCTCGTGCACAAGATCGTATTCGGCGTCGCGGGTCATTTTCATGGAGTAGGCGTTCAACGCATCGTAATCGAAGAAGCCTTTGAAAATGTCGTCCAGGCAGTAGCGCAGAATGTTGTCCAGTAGGATCATCGGCTTGCGGCGGCGCGGGGTTTCCGGCGGCAGGTTCACAAAGCGCGGGACTTTATCCGACGGGATCTCCAGCAGCGCGTAGCGAATGGAGTCGCCACGAATAATTTCAACCGCCAGATAGGTGTAATCGTCTTTCAGGAACTGCACCAGATCGGTTTCGCGATTGATAAGAATAGGGGTGATGTGCTGGCGCAGATAATGTTTGAAGTAGTGGCGTAGCCAGGTTTGTTGGTTGGCGGAAAGCTGGCGTTCGTTAATCAGGAAGATCTGGTTACGCGCCATTTCGAGCAGCAGCTCGTTGTACAAACCGTCAAATTCCTGGTCTGCTTTCAGGACGCGCGCCTGGATTTTACCCAGAAGGTGGCGCGAATGGGAGTTCAGGCCTTGCTCTTCGCTGATGATGATCCGCCGCTTCAGTTCAGCAAAACGGACTTTATAGAATTCATCCAGGTTATTGGAATAAATACCCAGAAAACGCATACGTTCAATCAGCGGATTGCTTTTATCAGCCGCTTCCTGAAGCACGCGCTCGTTAAACGCTAACCAGCTTAGCTCTTTCTCGATGTATAACTTTTCCTGACCCATTACAACTTACACTCCGTTTCAATCACGGGACGCAGCAAATCCGTCTCGATTCTATTATGGCGAGCTTTGACACGAGATGTCCAACTGTGCCAGAAAAGTATGACAGTTAATTTTTTTTCTGGGGGAATTTAGGGAGTTGGTGGGGATAAATGCGGGACCGCAAAATAATGCCCGGCGGCGCTGCGCTTGCACGGGCCTACGGTTTTGTAGGTCGGGTAAGCGTAAGCGCCACCCGACAAACAGACTACTCGTCCGCCGCATGTCCCTGCGCGGGCAGCTTAACGCCATCCAGCCAGGCCGCGTTATCGCGCATCTCAAGACGCCCGTCGACAAACCAGCTCACCACTAAAGGATAGATGGCGTGTTCCTGAGACTGGACGCGTTCGGTGATGTCGTCTTCGTCATCGCCGTCAAACACCGGGATTTTCGCCTGCAAAATCACCGGCCCGCCGTCCAGCTCGTCGGTGACGAAATGCACGGAAGTACCATGCTCCTCATCGCCATTTTCCAGCACCTGACGATGCGTATGCAGGCCAGGATATTTCGGCAGAAGAGAAGGGTGGATGTTCAGCAGGCGCCCGGAATAGTGCGAAACAAACGCCGGGCTTAAGATACGCATATAACCGGCTAGCACCACGACATCCGGCGCATAGGCGTCGATCTCCTGCACCAGCTCCCGGTCAAACGCTTCACGACTAGCAAACTGAGAGGCTTCCAGCGCGTGCGCTGGGATATGTGCATCCCGCGCCCGCTCAAGGCCGAACGCGTCGGCCTTGTTGCTGAATACTGCGCGAATGGTGCCATTGATCTGTTTCTGTTTGCAGGCGTCGATAATAGCCTGCAAATTGCTTCCGTTTCCGGAAATGAGCACCACGATATTTTTCATTCAATGACCACGCGCTGTTCGGAATCAGACGCTTTGATGATACCGATTTTCCACGCGTTTTCACCTTTCGCCTGCATCAGCTCAACGGCTTTATCCGCTTCGCTGGCAGGCAGAGCAATCAGCATGCCGACGCCGCAGTTGAAGGTGCGATACATTTCGTGCTGGCTGACGTTGCCCGCGGTTTGCAGCCAGTTAAACACAGCCGGCCACTGCCAGGAGGATTCGTCGATCACCGCCTGCGTATTGTCAGGCAGAACGCGCGGAATATTTTCCCAGAAGCCGCCACCGGTCAGGTGCGCAATGGCGTGAACGTCAACGTTCGCAATCAGCTCAAGAATGTTCTTCACGTAAATACGGGTAGGTTCCAGAAGATGATCGGCCAGCGGTTTACCTTCGAGCTCGGTGGTTTCCGGGTCGCAGCCGCTGATTTCAAGAATTTTACGCACCAGGGAGTAACCGTTGGAGTGCGGGCCGCTGGAGCCCAGCGCAATCAGGACATCGCCATCGGCCACTTTGCTGCCGTCGATAATTTCTGATTTTTCTACTACACCGACGCAGAATCCTGCGACGTCGTAATCTTCACCGTGGTACATCCCCGGCATTTCTGCGGTTTCACCACCGACCAGTGCACAGCCAGACTGCAAACAGCCTTCAGCGATACCGGTAATCACGCTGGATGCAGTATCCACGTCCAGTTTGCCGGTCGCGTAATAATCGAGGAAGAAGAGGGGTTCCGCACCCTGCACCACGAGGTCATTCACACACATGGCCACCAGATCGATGCCGATGGTGTCGTGGCGTTTGAGATCCATCGCCAGACGCAGTTTCGTGCCCACGCCGTCAGTGCCAGAAACCAGAACAGGCTCACGATATTTTTGCGGCAGTGCGCACAGCGCGCCAAATCCACCCAGACCACCCATCACTTCAGGGCGGCGAGTCTTTTTGACCACACCTTTGATTCGGTCAACCAGCGCATTACCTGCGTCAATATCAACACCGGCATCTTTATAGCTGAGAGAAGTTTTGTTGGTCACGGCTTAAGTCCCCACGCATAGCATAGTAAGAAAAATCGGCGCAATTCTAACAGTCCAGGCAAACGTTTGCGAGCCTATTCTGCGGTCAAAAAAAGTCGCTGCAAATTTACACATTTATACATCGGGCGCAGACAAACTTGATGCCGTTCACGAAAATGAAACCGGTTTCGGTAATCTGCTTGCAACAGGCTAAACCATTGCACATGATTTGACTGAAACCGGTTTCTGTAATTGTTTTTGCAGAAAATAACGCAGAATGAGGGAAAAGGCATGCCAGGATTTAAAGAAGGTTTTCTGTGGGGCGGCGCGGTGGCGGCGCATCAGCTGGAAGGTGGCTGGAAAGAGGGCGGTAAGGGGATCAGCGTCGCAGACGTAATGACCGTTGGAGCGCACGGCGTACCGCGTGAAATCACCCAGGGCGTCATTCAGGGCAAAAATTACCCGAACCACGAAGCCATCGATTTTTACCATCGCTACAAAGAAGACATCAAACTTTTTGCCGAACTGGGCTTTAAATGTTTCCGCACGTCCATTGCCTGGACGCGCATTTTCCCGAAAGGCGACGAGCTGGAGCCGAACGAAGCCGGTTTGAAATTCTACGACGACCTGTTTGACGAGTGCCTGAAATACGGCATCGAACCGGTAATTACCCTGTCGCACTTCGAAATGCCTTTCCATCTGGTGACCGAATACGGCGGCTGGCGCAACCGTAAGCTGATCGACATGTTTGTGCGGTTCGCCAGCGTCTGCTTCAAGCGTTATCAGCACAAAGTGAAGTACTGGATGACCTTTAACGAGATCAACAACCAGGCTAACTTCCACGAAGATTTTGCGCCGTTCACCAACTCCGGCCTGAAGTATGAAGAAGGCGAAGATCGCGAGCCGGTGATGTTCCAGGCTGCGCATTACGAACTGGTGGCCAGCGCCCTGGCGGTAAAAGCCGGACGTGAGATCAATCCATCCTTGCAGATCGGCTGCATGATTGCCATGTGCCCAATCTACCCGCTGAGCTGCGCGCCAAACGACATCATGATGGCGATGAACGCTATGCACCGTCGCTACTGGTTCACCGACGTGCACGTGCGCGGGAAATATCCGCAGCATCTGCTGAACTACTTTGAGCGTCGTGGTTTTGAGCTGGATATCACTGAAGAAGACGTTGCGGCACTGAAGCAGGGCTGTGTGGATTACATCGGCTTCAGTTATTACATGTCTTTCGCCACCAAAGCCACACCGGATAACCCGCAGCTGGATTATGACGAGAGCAAAAGCCTCGTTTCCAACCCGTACGTGCAGAAGTCCGACTGGGGCTGGCAGATTGACCCGGTGGGCCTGCGCTACTCCCTGAACTGGTTCTGGGATCACTATCAGCTGCCGCTGTTTATCGTTGAGAACGGCTTCGGCGCGATCGACGTGCAGGAGAGTGACGGCACGGTCAATGACCAGTACCGTATCGATTATCTCGACGCCCATATCCGCGAGATGAAAAAAGCGGTCGTTGAAGATGGCGTGGATCTGATGGGTTACACACCGTGGGGCTGTATCGATCTGGTCTCTGCCGGCACCGGCGAGATGAAAAAACGTTACGGCTTTATTTTTGTTGATAAAGATAACGAAGGAAACGGCACCCTGAACCGCAGCAAGAAAAAATCTTTCGACTGGTATCAGAAGGTGATCGCCACTAACGGCGCAGACCTGTAATCGCCCGGCGGCGCTGCGCTTGCACGGGCCATAAGCCTCTGCGGTCTGGTGCCCTCACCCCGACCCTCTCCCACGGGAGAGGACGCAAACACCAAAAACGGCAACCTCGTTGCCGTTTTGTCTTTACCTCCACCCGGCAAAACTCCCTTCTTTTTTTCCTGTTTTATACTCACTATCGCTCCCTAATCCACTTTGCTTGATCCGCATCAAGCAAGATGGGTATGGCGATCCCGGAAAAAAGCGGTATAATCCGGCGATTTTTTTTGCGGTAGCCACCTCAGAGGAGAATGAGAATGAAGATTGTGGAAGTGAAACACCCACTCGTTAAACACAAGCTGGGCCTGATGCGTGAGCATGACATCAGCACGAAGCGTTTTCGCGAACTGGCCTCTGAAGTTGGAAGCTTACTGACTTACGAAGCGACGTCTGACCTGGAAACTGAAAAAGTGACCATCGAAGGCTGGAACGGCCCGGTGCAGGTCGAGCAGATCAAAGGCAAAAAAATTACCGTGGTGCCAATCCTGCGCGCAGGTCTGGGCATGATGGAAGGCGTGCTGGAGCACGTACCGAGCGCGCGTATCAGCGTGGTCGGTATCTACCGTAATGAAGAAACCCTCGAGCCCGTCCCGTATTTCCAGAAGCTGGTGTCCAACATCGACGAGCGTATGGCGCTGGTCGTTGACCCGATGCTCGCCACCGGCGGCTCCATGATCGCCACCATCGACCTGCTGAAAAATGCCGGCTGTAACAGCATCAAGGTGCTGGTACTGGTTGCGGCACCGGAAGGTATCGCGGCGCTGGAAAAAGCACACCCGGACGTTGAGCTGTATACCGCCTCTATCGATCAGGGCTTGAACGAGCACGGGTATATCATCCCTGGGCTCGGCGATGCCGGCGACAAGATTTTTGGTACGAAATAATCGAATAACGATAAAGAAGCCGACTTTGATAGTCGGCTTTTTTTTGAATAAAACACAAACAACTCACAATACTTAGAGGAAAACACTATGACGCGCCGTACTATCGGGGTGAGTGAAAGACCGCCGCTTTTGCAGACGATCCCGCTTAGTTTGCAGCACTTGTTTGCCATGTTCGGCGCAACCGTACTGGTGCCCATCCTGTTTCACATTAACCCGGCCACCGTGTTGCTGTTCAACGGCGTCGGCACGCTGCTGTACCTTTTCATCTGTAAAGGCAAAATCCCGGCGTATCTGGGCTCCAGCTTTGCGTTTATCTCCCCGGTTCTGCTGCTGCTGCCGTTAGGCTACGAAGTGGCGCTGGGCGGTTTTATCATGTGCGGCGCGCTGTTCTGCCTGGTGGCCTTCATTGTGAAGAAAGCCGGGACCGGCTGGCTGGACGTGATGTTCCCGCCTGCGGCGATGGGCGCAATCGTTGCCGTCATCGGTCTGGAGCTGGCGGGTGTGGCAGCCAACATGGCCGGTCTGCTGCCTGCGGACGGACAATCCCCGGAATCCAAAACCATCATTATTTCGCTGGTGACTCTGGGTGTAACCGTCTTCGGTTCGGTGCTGTTCCGCGGCTTCCTGGCGATTATCCCGATTCTGATTGGGGTGCTGGCGGGCTACGCGCTCTCCTTCGCGATGGGCGTGGTGGATACTTCTCCGATTGCGCAGGCGCACTGGTTCGCACTGCCAACCTTCTACACGCCACGCTTTGAGTGGTTTGCAATCTTCACCATCCTGCCTGCGGCGCTGGTAGTGATTGCCGAGCACGTCGGTCACCTGGTAGTGACGGCGAATATCGTCAAAAAAGATCTGATCCGCGACCCAGGCCTGCACCGTTCGATGTTTGCTAACGGTCTGTCGACCATGATCTCCGGTTTCTTCGGCTCCACGCCAAACACCACCTACGGTGAGAACATCGGCGTGATGGCGATTACCCGCGTCTACAGTACTTGGGTGATCGGCGGGGCGGCTATCTTTGCGATTCTGCTCTCCTGTGTCGGGAAACTGGCGGCGGCGATCCAGATTATCCCGGTTCCGGTGATCGGCGGTGTTTCTCTGCTGCTGTACGGAGTCATCGGTGCGTCCGGTATTCGCGTGCTGATTGAGTCCAAAGTGGATTACAACAAAACGCAGAACCTGATCCTGACCTCCGTTATCCTGATCATCGGCGTGAGCGGTGCGAAGGTGCATATCGGCGCGGCAGAGCTGAAAGGGATGGCGCTGGCGACTATCGTTGGTGTAGCTCTGAGCCTGATCTTCAAGCTGATCTCTGTGCTTCGCCCTGAGGAAGAAGTGCTGGACGCTCAGGAGAGCGAAAAAGCATCACATTGATCCTAAAACCGGGCGGACGATCCGCCCGGTTCTCTCATCGCGGGTTCCGTGATAAACTCCCTCCCGATTTTATGTGAGACCTTGATCGAGGTATTTCTGAACGGACCGGCACAGCTCTCTCTGCCACTTTATCTTCCTGACGACGAAACTTTCGCGAGTTTTTGGCCGGGCGATAACCCCTCTTTACTGGCTGCGTTGCAAAACGTGTTACGCCAGGAGCACAGCGGATACATTTATATCTGGTCACGCGAAGGCGCGGGACGCAGCCATCTGCTGCACGCCGCCTGCGCGGAGCTTTCCCAGCGCGGTGACGCGGTAGGCTATGTGCCGCTGGATAAGCGCACCTGGTTTGTCCCGGAAGTGCTCGACGGTATGGAACATCTTTCGCTGGTCTGTATCGACAATATCGAATGCATCGCCGGGGATGAGCTGTGGGAAATGGCGATGTTCAACCTCTACAATCGCATTCTGGAATCGGGTAAAACCCGGTTGCTGATCACCGGGGATCGCCCGCCGCGTCAGCTAAACCTCGGATTACCGGATCTGGCGTCGCGCCTCGACTGGGGACAAATCTATAAACTCCAGCCGCTCTCTGATGAAGACAAGCTTCAGGCGCTGCAGTTGCGCTCGCGGTTACGTGGGTTTGAGCTGCCGGAAGACGTGGGACGTTTTCTGTTAAAGCGGCTGGATCGCGAGATGCGTACGCTGTTTGATACGCTGGATCAGCTCGATCGCGCGTCCATTACCGCTCAGCGCAAGCTTACCATTCCGTTTGTGAAAGAAACGCTCAAGTTATAGCAAAAACCGACGGTCCTGTAGGCCGGGTAAGGCGAAGCCGCCACCCGGCTATGTTGCCCGGCGGCGCTTCGCTTGCACGGGCCTACGATTCGATATCCGCTAACAAATGCTCGACTAATAACGGAATCGGTCTTCCTGACGCCACGCTTCTCCCGCCTTCACGCCACAACGCGGTCCCGCTGATATCCAGGTGCGCCCACGGAATCGTCGGCGGACAAAAATGATGTAATAACCATGCAGCCGACGCGCTGATCGCCGCATTGTTGGTCGGCGTATTGCACAGGTCGGCAATCGTGCTCTCCGTCTGCTTTTTCAGCCGTGCATCCAGCGGCAGCGACCATACGTCGTCGCCGCTCGTTTTGCCTGCGAGGGACAACGCCTGGCGCAGTGGCTCGTTCTGCGTCATCAACCCACTCAGCTCATACCCCAGCGCTTTTACCACCGCGCCGGTTAATGTCGCCATATCAATAATGTAGTGCGCCTGCGGATGCCGCTCGCTGGCCCAGGCGATGGCATCGGCCAACACCAGCCGTCCTTCGGCGTCGGTATTGTTGATTTCCACCGTCAGACCGTTACAGGCGCGTGCCACCGTTCCCGGCTGCATGGCATCCGGGCCAATGGCGTTTTCCGCCAGCGCCAGCACGCCCATGATCCTCACGGGAAGATTCAACTCCGCCACGGTCAGCATCAGGCCCAGTACGTTGGCTGCACCGCACATGTCGTACTTCATGGTGTACATGCCCGCGCCTTCTTTCAGCCACAGACCGCCCGTATCAAACGTGATCCCTTTGCCTACGTAGCAGCGCACCGGACCGTCATTTGTGCCGTCATAATGAATCGCCAACAGGCGCGGCGGGCAGGTGGCCCCTTTGCCGACGGCGTGTAACAGTCCCAGACCTTGCTCTACTATCTGTTTTTCATCGAGCACTTCGCAGCGCAGGGCAGGGAAGGCGGCACAGAGTGTTTGCGCCTCGTCGACCACATACTGTGGCGTACAGCGATCCGACGGCGTATCTGCCAGACGGCGTGCGGCGATCATACCGTTGGCGATGGCCCGCTGCTGCTCAATGATTTTGCTCAGGTGTTCCTGCTGCTCAGGCAAACACAGGACGGTGACGTGGCGAATCCGAAGGTCAGTGTCGGCTGTTTTCTTCAGCTTTAAATCGCTGAGTCTGTGCGCCTGATTGAACAGAAAGCGCAGCACCTGCACCAGAACGGTGTCGTGAATGTTGCTGACATCCAGCACCACATTCTCGCTGACCGGTGCGGCGAAAAGTGGGCGCAGCGCGGCGAGTAATCCATCGGTCAGCGCGTCATGCCAGAGTGCGTCCGGCAGGAGGGTAATACGGGAAAACGGCGCGCAGCCGAAGCGCGCATCCGCCACGTTTTTCTGTTCGCGCATTTCGTTGATAAACGCAGTATCTGGCAGCAGGGCGCTGGACGGGTACGCCAGCAAATGGTTGTGCGGTTTTGCTTTTGCAAGAGTGGTTATAAGCTCACAGGAAATCATGATTGTTCCTCAATCGGGGCGCGGATCCGCGCGGCATAGGCCTGCATCCATTCGTCATCCACGGCCTGATAATGGGTTTTCTCGCGCAGGCGTTCGGTGCGGAAAACGGTCAACGGTTGATTTGCGGTAGCGACGACAAACGAGAAGGTTTTGATATTGGTCGCTGCGCCAAACTCGCCTTTGTTATTCATACACACCACCGAAAGATCGCCCACGCGACCAAAGCGCGACATCAGTTTGTCTTCCAGTTCGAAGACCACGGAATCTGCAGCGCGTTGTGGTGTCATCCCCTGCGCCATACGGCGCACGATCTCGTAGCTGGTGCAGCCTTTCATTAAATCTTCCCCCACACCAGTGGCAGTGGCGGCACCTGTTTCGCTGTCGCAATAAAAACCGGAACCGATGATCGGTGAATCCCCGATGCGTCCGCGTTTTTTCATAAACAGGCCGCTGGTGGAGGTGGCGACGCTCATCGACCCCTGTTTATCAAGCCCGATAATGCCGACGGTGTCGTGTCCATCGTAGGGGCTTAAGCCTTTATCCAGCGTTTCGCGACAGCGCTTGCGGTAGTGCTGCATCGCACGGTCGGTGAGCATGGTTTTGTCGGCAAAGCCCTGGCTGAGCGCCCATTCCCGCGCGCCCTGGCCGACCAGCAGGCTATTGTAGCGCTGGCGGCTAAGTGCCTGAGCGACGCGCACCGGGTTGGCGATATCCACCAGATTCCCTACCGCACCAAAGGCCAGCGTATCGCCGTCCATATAGGCGGCGTCGAGTTCCACGTCGCCATTTTCGGTGGGCAGCCCGCCGTAACCGACCGACTTGTAATACGGGAAGTCTTCAACGGTGGCAACGGCATCCACCACCGCCGATGAAACTGGCTTCCCCGCAGCCAGCGCAGACGCAGACTCCGTCACGCCTTCCAGCGCCATTCGCCAGGTTGCGATAATTCCCCACATGCTTTACTCCTGTTTCGCCAGTGTGGCTTCGGGTTGCGTCGCGGTGGCAATTTCCGCCGCGCGGTACTGTTTGTCCAGAATCCGCATGAAAGGCAGATAAAGCATCGCGCCAATCAGCAGGTTAAGCAGCTGCATCACGCTGCCGCTAATATGCCCGGTGACGATAAATCCGCTGATCACCGGCGGCAGCGTCCAGGGAATAAAGACCCCCGTTGTAACCGCCACGGCGCCCAGTTTCATCGCCGCGTATTGCACGGTGACTAATACCAGCGGCACCAGGTTAAACGGAATCAGCATGATCGGGTTCATGATCACCGGCAGGCCGAACAAAATCGGTTCGTTGATATTGAACACCGACGCGCCCGCGCCGAGCCGCGCCACTTCGCGCATGTTTTTACTGCGGGCAAAAATCAGCATCGCGATCACCAGCGACAGGGTGGCACCCGCGCCGCCCATCCAGATCATGTCAAAAAACTGCTCGGTGATAATATGCGGCGGCGTCACGCCTGCCTGAATGGCGGCGATGTTGTCGGTCTGGTTCTCCATCCACAGCGGACGGATGATGCCGTTGATCATCGACCCGGAGTTAATACCCACAGACCACAAAATGGTGATGCTGAACACCGTCATCAGCGCGCCGAAATAGGACGTGCCATAGTGGCGCACCGGCGTGGCGACCACTTCATAGATGAACTGATGAATGGTGTGATAGTGGGTGTTTTCAAACACGATGCGAATGACCAGCACCAGGATCATCACCAGCAGGGCGGGGATCAGCGCGGCGAAAGATTCCTGCACCGCAGGCGGCACGCCGTCTGGCATTTTGATCACCAGATTTTTGCGCTTCAGCCAGCAGAACAGTTCCGTCCACAGCAGCGAACCAATCATTGCCACGAACAGCCCCTTGCTGCCAATCCATTCGACCGGCATGACGGTTATGCCGCCGTTCTCCGCGACTTTGATAAATGGCGTGAGGATCAGGAAGCTAACCAGCGCCAGGATCCCGCACGAGATGCGGTCTTCGCCGTAATGTTCCGCCAGACGGAAGGCAACCAGGAAGCTGATAAACAGCGACATGGTAGAGAAGACGGCGTTAAACGGGATTTCAATGATCGAGCTCCAGCTTTCGCCAAAGGCCGAGGACATAAACTGCTGATACGTCTGATTCGGGAACGAGGAGATCACCAGCAGAATTGAGCCGACGATGATAAATGGCATGAATGATACGTACGCGCCACGAATGGCACCCAGATGACGCTGCTGAGCCGTTTTGGCCGCCAGCGGCATCAATTTTGCTTCCAAAAATCCCAGAACATTGTTCATTGTGAACTCCGTACAAGATCGAGTGACGTTGTTTGTGTTATGTCTGAGGATTATCAGCGAAGCGTTGCGACCGAAAGGTGAAACAGGTCACAATGTAATCGCTTTGTTAATATAAATCTCACAAGATTGGTCATAAGAAATTCCACTGAGGGCTCGCGATGGAAATTAAACTGCACGCCAATGCCACGACCACGCCGCGGACGCGTCGCTACCTTCAGCAGTCCGAAAAAAGCGACAGAGAGCTGGCTGTTGAACTGGGGATTTCAGTGACCACCGTCCGGCGCTGGCGTAAACGAGACCAGGTTTCAGACAATCACACCATCCCAAAAGTGATACACAAAGCAATGAGACAAGAGCAGATCGCGTTGATTAATGCTCTACGCGACGCTACCGGTGCGCCGCTGGACGAGCTTTTGTTTTTGGTGACGGAAGGATTGGGGATCAGCGTTTCGCGGGCAACGCTCAATCGCTACCTGAAACCGGCTGCGGTGCAACGACAGGGCGCGCCGTTGCAGGGAAAAAAAGCCTTAAAAGCAGGCGGGGTGCCGCATCGGCTTGAATTGCACCATCTGCCGCTCTCGTTGCACATGGACGATGGCGGCGAGCAACATCTTTTGTGGGCACGGGAGCCGATCAGCGGTTGGTGTTTTGCCCGGCTTTACGCAGGCATCTCGGTGCAGCTGGTGGCTAACTGGGCGAATGAATTGTTAAAAGCCTGTCCGGCTGATATCCAATCTGTTGAGACTTTTGGGTTTACTGCACCGTTAACGCTTGAAGGGATTGGGGTAAAAAGAAGTGCGGCCCAGTATTGTGCGGTGCAGGTGGCGATCCCGTTAGGCGAGATTATTCCTCGGATGAATATGGAACCGGCAGGGCAACTGCTGATGCGGATCTGTGAATTTTATAATCAGGGTAAAACGCAGAAAAAGCTGGGAGACAGTACGCCGCAGGCTTTTCTCGAAGCGCTGCGGCGGTCGAATTAATTGAGGATTTCGAGCACGTCTTCCGGTGGGCGACCAATGCGCGCCTGACCGTTTGCGACCACAATCGGGCGCTCAATCAGCTTTGGATTCTCGACCATCGCCTGAATGAGCGCATCTTCGGACAGATGGCTATCGTCAAGGTTTAACGACTTATACAGATCCTCTTTCTGGCGCATCAGTTCCCGCGCGCTCGTCATGCCCAGCATACTCAGAAGCTGGCGAAGGGTTGCGGCGTCCGGTGGGGTGTCCAGATATAATACGATTTCAGGATCGATACCGTTAGATTTCAACAGGCTCAACGTATCGCGGCTCTTGGAGCAGCGAGGGTTGTGATAAATTTTTACCGCGTCTGACATGACTTCTCCTTATTACATCTTTTCGTACGGCTTGAAGCGTTGCTGCAAGGCGCGCAGCTGATCGATTCGGGCGTCGTAACGTGCCTGCTGCAGGCTGCCCAGTTTAACCTGCGAACTGGCGCTGCTGAGCAAGGAAATCGACTGATCCAGTCGCCCAACTAAAGCAAAACCTTCGGCGCGGGCTGCTAATTCCTGGTCACGGTTGCCGAGCTGCCCTTCGACTTGCGCCAGCAAATCCCAGCCGTTTTGATCGTCTTTATGATCAAACGTATAACGATTCAGAATGGTTGCCGCGTCTTTAGGCTGGCCGCCCTGTAAGTAAGCGTTCGCCAGGTTGAGCTGTAACACCGGATTGGTGCGCAGATCTTTAGCATTTTTCAGACGGTTGATCGCGTCAGCCGTTTTCTTCTGCCCCAAATCGATGTCGGTTGAGAGGTCGAGATACCAGGCATTGTTCGGATCTGCCGACAAAAGCGGCTGGAGTGCTTTACGCGCCTCATCGTATTTGTTGGCTTCCATCGCCTGAAGCGCCCGACCATATTGCGCCGCATTTTGCTCACGGACGTTGCCTTTCGCCAACGTATCAAGCAGATCGCTGGTTAGCTGGTTACGCCCGGAGTTATACATGCCGAGGGTTCTGACCTTCGCCATGTAAAAATCTTGCGATGACTGGACGACGACCGGGCGCATCTGGTTGGCACGGTTACGCGCATCCGACAGACGGCTTTCCGGCAGGGGGTGCGTCAGCAAAATTTCCGGTGGGCGTGTGGAATAACGCGCCTGGTCGAGCAGTTTTTCGAGGAACGAGGGCATTGCCTGTGGATCAAACCCGGAGCGCTGGAGTACCTGAATGCCGATGCGGTCCGCTTCCTGTTCGTTCTGCTGAGTAAAGCTGATCATCCCCTGGCGCGTCCCGGCGAGCGTGCCAGTCAGCGCCGCCATGCCGGCCTGCGGGCTGGCCATCGCCAGCAGAATCGAGCCTAGGGCACCGACCCAGGTCAATGGCGCATTCTTTTTCTGATCTTCCATCGCACGCGCCAGATGGCGCTGGGTGACGTGGGAGATTTCGTGTGCCATCACCGATGCGAGCTGGCTTTCGTTATCGGAATAGCGGAATAACGCCGAATGCAACACCACATTTCCGCCGAAGAAGGCAAAGGCGTTAATTTCGTCGTTATTGATTAAATAGAAGTGGAAGGGCGTTTTAACCGAGTCAGCATGGGCAACCAGGCGCATCCCCAGCCCGTTGATGTATTGCACCAGCAGTGGGTCATTGATCAGCGGCGCGCTGCCACGAAGCTGGCGCACATAGTAATCCCCCATCTGCATTTCTTGTCCGATGGAAAGCGTGCTGCCTGCTGAGGTTCCCATATCCGGCAATGTATCGGCGGAGTCAGCGAAAGCTGGCGCCATCTGACCGACAGTCAATGCGGCAATAAGCGTTGCAACCAGAGTTTTTTTCAACTGCCTGAACATAACCTCTGCCCTGTATTTTGGATGTAGCCATTTGACCGAAGAACGTGCATATCGTTCACCTTCAACTGCTCTGCGAGTGTAGCGGTGTTGTGGCGTGAAGAAAATCCCAAACAACGGCCTTTTGCGTTTCGTGACCCAGAGTCAAAAAGCGAAAGTCTTTTGAGTGACAGTTAGATACAATTCGCCTCTCGCTCCAGCCATCAGATTCAGGGAAGGGTTGTATGCTCGAAATGTTAATGCAGTGGTATCGGCGTCGTTTCAGCGATCCCGAAGCTATTGCTTTGCTGGTCATCCTGGTTGCCGGGTTCTGTATCCTGTTCTTCTTCAGCGGCCTGCTGGCGCCTTTGCTGGTGGCTCTCGTGCTGGCTTATCTTCTCGAATGGCCAACGGTTCGTCTGGAAAATATTGGCTGCTCACGCCGCTGGGCGACCAGCATCGTGCTGATCCTGTTCGTGGGTATTCTGCTGCTGATGTCGTTTGTGGTAATGCCTGTTGCCTGGCAGCAGGGGATTTACCTGATTCGCGATATGCCCGGCATGCTCAATAAACTCTCCGATTTTGCCGCCACGCTGCCGCGACGTTATCCGGCGCTGATGGACGCGGGCATTATTGATGCGATGGCGGAAAACATGCGCGCCCGCATCATGACGATGGGCGATTCGGTGGTGAAATATTCTCTCGCCTCGCTGGTCGGGCTGCTGACGCTGGCGGTCTATCTGGTGCTGGTCCCGCTGATGGTCTTCTTCCTGGTAAAAGATAAAGAGCAGATGCTTAACGCCGTGCGCCGCATTCTGCCGCGCAATCGCGGTCTGGCAGGGCAGGTGTGGAAGGAGATGAACCAGCAGATAACCAACTACATTCGCGGCAAAGTGCTGGAGATGATTGTGGTTGGTGTTGCGACCTGGATTGGTTTCATCATTTTCGGCCTGAACTATTCGCTGCTGCTGGCGGTGCTGGTGGGCTTCTCGGTGCTCATTCCCTATATCGGCGCATTCGTGGTGACGATTCCGGTGGTCGGCGTGGCATTGTTCCAGTTTGGTCTTGGAACGGAGTTCTGGAGCTGCTTCGCGGTATATCTGATTATTCAGGGGCTGGACGGCAATCTTCTGGTGCCGGTGCTGTTCTCGGAAGCGGTAAACCTGCATCCGCTGGTGATTATTCTGTCGGTGGTGATTTTCGGCGGCCTGTGGGGATTCTGGGGCGTATTCTTTGCGATTCCTCTGGCGACGCTCATCAAAGCCGTGGTTCACGCGTGGCCGGATGTGCCAGCTGTCGAAGAGTAAATTTGCCGGGTGGCGCTTTGTGCTGCCTGATGCCCTCACCCTGGTCCTCTCCCACGGGAGAGGGTGAACACATAAAAAACGGCAACCGAAGGTTGCCGTTTTGCCTTTATCTTGCCGCCGGGCAGCAGACGGCTCAAGTGACTCAGGCGTTCGCTTTCAGCCAGTCGAGCACCACGTCGTGGTGGTTGCTGGTTTTGAAATCATCAAACACATGCTCAACTTTGCCGTCGGCATCGATCAGGAAACTGATGCGATGAATACCGTCGTAGGTTTTGCCCATGAAAGACTTCTCACCCCAGACGCCAAACTGTTCGCACACCTGATGGTCTTCATCGGAGAGCAAGGTAAAGTTCAGCAACTCTTTTTCAGCGAAGCGTGACAGTTTTTCTGACTTATCGGTGCTGATACCCAGCACGTCTACGCCTGCTTTTTTCAAATCATCCATGTTATCGCGTAAGCCGCACGCTTGTACGGTACACCCTGGCGTCATGGCTTTCGGGTAGAAATAGACCAGAACACGCTGTCCCTGGAAGTCGGTCAAATTTACTTGCTCGCCGTCTTGATCGGGCAGGCTAAATTTCGGTGCGATGTCACCGGCTTTCAGTGGATTCATTACTCAACTCCATCCTGTTCGTGCTGCGAATAATTGACGACATTTATACTGCCTTGCGCATTGAGTTCTGTACAGAGTGCTTTGAACGCTTGCTCAATATTTGATGCATCGTGTGAAGCAGGGCTGTGTGCTGTTATCTGAATAAACAGGGTTGGCGTTGGACCAGGCTGTGTGCGTGACACCAGTTCCGCGATGTTCATCTGATGGCTGTCAAAAAGTGCGGTGAAACGTTCGATTAAATGCGGGGAGTCGGTGACTTCAACCTGCACCCAGACGGTCGCCGGCATGGCCGGACGCGGGCGTGCAGTTGTGCGTTTCATCACGATCAGCAAATCCAGCTCCGCGCCTTTAAGCGGTAAAGTGGATTCAATGAGCGTAATCGCGTTCCATGTCCCGGACAGCAGCATGATAAACGTGAACTCATCGCCCAGCATCGCAAGGCGGCTGTCTTCGATATTACAGCCGCAACTGCTGACGTGGCGGGTGATGGTGTTCACAATACCGGCTCTGTCGGCACCCAGCGCAGTGATAACCAGGTAATGTTGTGATGAGGTTGTCAAACCTGTTCTTCCTTTGCGTGGTTAAGTCATCATAAGGAAAGCATAAAAAAAACGTGCATACAACAGCCTGGACACCTTACGTCGCTTGCTTTTATTACAGTTCCAAACGTACCATTGAGAATCTTGTTTGCACAGAGGATGGCCCATGTTCACGGGAAGTATTGTTGCGCTTGTTACGCCGATGGATGAGAAAGGTAATGTCTGCCGGTCAAGCCTGAAAAAACTGATTGATTACCATGTCGCCAACGGGACTGCGGCGATCGTTTCGGTAGGGACTACCGGTGAATCCGCCACCCTGAGCCATGAAGAACACGGCGATGTGGTGATGATGACCGTCGAACTGGCTGACGGGCGTATTCCTGTTATCGCCGGGACGGGTGCAAATGCAACCGCAGAGGCCATCAGCCTGACCCAGCGTTTCAACAACAGCGGTATTGTCGGCTGCCTGACGGTAACTCCGTACTACAACCGTCCTACTCAGGAAGGTCTGTTCCAGCATTTCAAAGCCATCGCTGAACATACTGACTTGCCACAAATTCTGTATAATGTGCCGTCGCGCACTGGCTGCGATATGCTGCCGGAAACCGTAGGCCGTCTCTCGAAAGTTAAAAATATTATCGCAATTAAAGAGGCGACCGGGAACTTAAGCCGCGTTCACCAGATCAAAGAGCTGGTTTCAGACGACTTTATCCTGCTCAGTGGTGATGACGCGACCGCGCTGGACTTCATGCAGCTCGGCGGTCACGGCGTGATTTCCGTGACGTCTAACATCGCGGCGCGTGATATGGCCGAAATGTGCAAACTGGCTGCGGCGGGTCATTTCGACGAAGCTCGCTTGATTAACCAGCGTCTGATGCCGCTGCACACAAAATTATTTGTCGAACCCAATCCGATCCCAGTGAAATGGGCATGTAAGGAGTTGGGACTTGTAGCGACCGACACGCTGCGTCTGCCGATGACCCCCATCACCGACCACGGTCGTGAAGTGGTCACCGGGGCGCTGAAGCATGCCGGTTTGCTGTAGAGTTTAGGGAGATTTGATGGCTTACTCAGTACAGAAGACGCGCCTGGCGAAGGTTGCGGGTGTTTCGCTTGTTATGCTGCTCGCTGCCTGTAGTTCAGACTCGCGCTACAAGCGCCAGGTGAGCGGTGATGAATCCTATCTGGATGCAGCTCCGCTTGCTGAACTTCATGCGCCAGCGGGTATGATCCTGCCGATTCAAAACGGCGATTACAACATTCCTGTCACCAATGGCAGTGGCGCTGTCGGTAAAGCGCTGGATATTCGCCCACCGGCGCAGCCATTGGCTCTGGTGAGCGGTGCGCGCACCCAGTTTACGGGTGACACCGCAACGCTTCTGGTCGAAAACGGTCGTAACAACACGCTGTGGCCGCAGGTCGTCAGTGTAATTCAGTCGAAGAACTACACGATTGATAAGCGCGACGACGCGGGTCAGACCCTGACCACCGACTGGATCGAATGGAACCGTCTGGATGAAGATCAGCAGTACCGTGGTCGTTATCAAGTCTCTGTCAAACCACAGGGTTATCAGCAGGCCGTTACGGTCAAGCTGCTGAACCTGGAGCAGGCGGGTAAGCCAGTAGCGGATGCTGCTTCTCTGCAGCGCTACAGCACCGAAATGCTGAACGTGATTGCGTCTGGTCTGGATAAAAACGCGACCGATGCCGCGAACTCTGCGCAGAGCCGCAGCGGCGTGACCTTCGACGTGCAGAGCGCAGCCGATGACACCGGTCTGCCAATGCTGGTGGTGCGTGCACCGTTCCAGCAGACCTGGCAGCGTTTGCCAGCTGTGCTTGAAAAAGCCGGTATGAAAGTGACCGACAGCACCCGTTCTACGGGCAGCATCACGGCCACCTATAAGCCGCTTTCCGATAGCGCATGGAAAGATCTGGGTGCCAGCGATCCGGGCCTCGCTTCCGGCGATTATAAAATTCAGGTCGGTGACCTCGATAACCGCAGCAGCTTGCAGTTCATCGATCCGAAAGGTCACACGCTCACCCAGTCGCAGAACGATGCGCTGGTCGCGGTCTTCCAGGCTGCATTCAGCAAATAAAAAGAAGGGCTGGTTAATCCAGCCCTTTTTATTTTAGTGCCACGCAAACGTGTGCGTGGCATAATATCCCGAGATTTTGACCATATCATCACACCAGGAGTAATGAAGATGCAGAAGCAAGCTGAGTTGTATCGTGGCAAAGCGAAGACCGTATACAGCACCGAAAACCCGGATCTGTTGGTGCTCGAGTTCCGCAATGATACGTCAGCAGGGGATGGCGCACGCATTGAGCAGTTCGACCGTAAAGGCATGGTGAACAACAAGTTCAACCATTTCATTATGAGCAAACTTGCCGAAGCCGGTATCCCAACTCAGATGGAAGCGTTGCTGTCCGATACGGAATGTCTGGTGAAAAAACTGGATATGGTTCCGGTGGAATGCGTGGTGCGTAACCGTGCTGCTGGCTCTCTGGTGAAGCGTCTGGGTATTGAAGAAGGCATTGAGCTGAACCCGCCGTTGTTCGATCTGTTCCTGAAAAATGACGAAATGCACGATCCGATGGTCAACGAATCTTACTGCGAAACCTTCGGTTGGGTGAGCAAAGAGAATCTGGCGCGTATGCAGGAACTGACCTACAGAGCCAACGACGTACTGAAAAAGCTGTTTGACGATGCAGGCTTAATCCTCGTCGATTTCAAACTGGAGTTCGGTCTGTACAAAGGCGAAGTGGTGCTGGGTGATGAGTTTTCTCCGGACGGCAGCCGCCTGTGGGACAAAGAAACCCTCGATAAAATGGACAAAGACCGTTTCCGTCAGAGCCTGGGTGGCCTGATTGAAGCCTACGAAGCCGTCGCGCATCGTCTGGGCGTTAAACTCGATTAATTCCCTTGCAGGCCAAAGGATCAGCGTATCCTTTGGCTTCTTACCTTTGTTTCCTATGGTAATCCGCCCGTTAACCGCCTACGATCACTCTATTGATGACGAGATAGTTTCGAGGTGGTTATGCGCTGGCAAGGGCGTCGTGAAAGTGACAATGTAGAAGACAGGCGCAGCAGTAGCGGCGGCATGGGGCCTTCTATGGGTGGCGGTGGAATGCGGCTTCCCGGCGGTAAAGGCGGCATCGTTCTGTTGATTATCGTACTGGTGGCGGGCTACTATGGCGTCGACCTGACCGGTTTAATGACCGGCGAACCCATTCAACAACAGCAGCAACAATCCCAGCGCTCCATCAGCCCGAACGAAGATGAAGCAGCTAAATTCACGTCAGTGATTCTGGCGACCACTGAAGATACGTGGAGCCAGCAGTTCGAAAAAATGGGTCGCACCTACCAGCAGCCAAAACTGGTGATGTACCGTGGCGCGACGCGCACGGGATGCGGCACCGGACAATCCGTGATGGGCCCGTTTTACTGCCCGGCAGATAGCACCGTCTATATCGATCTCTCCTTCTATGACGACATGAAACGCAAGCTCGGCGCTGACGGCGATTTCGCTCAGGGTTATGTGATTGCCCATGAGGTCGGCCACCACGTGCAGAAACTGCTCGGCATCGAGCCGAAAGTGCGTCAGCTGCAGCAAAACGCCTCTCAGACTGAAATCAACCGCCTGTCCGTGCGTATGGAACTGCAGGCCGACTGCTTCGCTGGCGTCTGGGGTCACAGTATGCAGCAGCAGGGCGTGCTGGAATCGGGCGATCTGGAAGAGGCGCTGAATGCCGCTCAGGCCATCGGTGACGATCGCCTGCAACAGCAGAGCCAGGGCCGCGTGGTGCCGGACAGCTTCACCCACGGCACATCCGAAGAACGTTACACCTGGTTCAAACGCGGGTTTGCGAGCGGCGATCCGGCCCAGTGCAACACCTTCGGTAAAACCATGTGAATCTGAGCCTCAGGGATGAGAGTGTCGTGATGGTTGAACGTCTGGCGGCTCGGCTACAGCGCGAAGGGCATCGTCGACTGCTGGTAATAAGCGGTGATGATACGTGGTCACAGACGCAGGCTTTATCGCTACGCGACGTGCTAGTCGGTGACTGGGTGTGGGTTGGAAACGACGCGCCTGTCGACCCGAGCTGCGCACCGCAGGCGTTAAAAAACCTGCTCGGGCGGGAATACCACCACGCCATTTTCGATGCCCGTCGCGGCTTTGATGTCTCCGCTTTTGCCGCACTCAGCGGTACGTTACGCGCCGGAAGTCTGCTGGTGTTACTCACGCCGCCTTTCTCTGTCTGGCCTGAAAAACCCGACAGCGATTCTGTGCGCTGGAGTGACAGCGAAAAACCGATAGCGACCCCGCATTTTGTCCGCCACTTTTGCCGAACGGTGAGCCACGATCCCGACATGCTGGTCTGGCAACAGCATCAGCCTTTTCCTGATTTTTCTCTCTCTCCAGCACCCGACTGGCAGCCTGCCAGCGGCGAGCCGCAGCGCGAGCAGGCTAAGATTCTGGCGGCATTAATTGAGATGAACGCAGGCGTGGCGGTGGTGACTGCACCACGTGGCCGCGGCAAATCTGCCCTCGCGGGAATGTTGTTAAGCCGCATTCCGGGCCGCGCTATCGTCACCGCGCCAGCGAAAGGGGCGACGGAAGTGATCGCCCGTTTCGCGGCAGATAACTATCACTTTATGGCACCTGACGCGCTGCTGGCCTCTGACCAACAGGCCGACTGGCTGATTGTCGATGAAGCCGCCGCCATTCCCGGTCCGCTGCTGGAACAGCTGGTGTCGCGTTTTCCGCGCGTATTGCTGACCACGACCGTACAAGGTTACGAAGGCACCGGGCGCGGTTTTTTACTCAAATTCTGTGCACGCTTTAGCGGGCTGAAACACTTCACGCTCTCTGCGCCCATTCGCTGGGCGGCGGGGTGTCCGCTGGAGCGCGTCGTGGCAAACGCACTGTTATTTGATGACGTCGTCGATGAGACCGCCGTTGATTCGCCAGAAATTATCCCGCTGGAACAAAATGCGTGGGAGAGTCAGCCGCAGCTCGCGGCAGACATTTACACGCTACTCTGCTCTGCCCATTATCGAACCTCACCGCTGGATTTACGTCGCATGATGGACGCGCCGGGCCAGCATTTTGCCGTCGCCCGCGCGGGTGATGGCCTGGTGGGTGCGCTGTGGCTGGTCGATGAAGGCGGGTTAGCGCCACCATTGAGTCAGGCGGTATGGGCGGGTTATCGACGCCCACGCGGCAATCTGGTGGCGCAATCTCTGGCTGCTCACGGGGGATCGCCGCTGGCGGCTACCCTGATAGGGAGGCGCGTCACGCGGGTAGCCGTTCATCCGGCGCGTCAGCGAGAAGGCATCGGTCAGTCATTAGTCCTCGGCGCAAGTCATCATGCGCAGCAGGATTATCTTTCCGTTAGCTTTGGCTACACGCAAGAGCTATGGCGCTTCTGGCAGCGCTGCGGTTTTGTTCTGGTGCGAATGGGCACTCACCGTGAGGCCAGCAGCGGGTGTTACACGGCGATGGCACTGAAGCCCATCAGCGAGGCGGGGCAGGCGCTTTGTGCGCAGGAACATCAACGGCTGTGTCGCGATGCGCGAATAATTGAAAAATGGAACGCCGAAAAGATCCCAGTGGACGATTGCTGGGAGTCTACCCTTAACGATGATGACTGGCTGGAGTTGGGTGGTTTCGCCTTTGCGCATCGTCCGCTTTCTACCTCTGCGGCGGCGCTCACGCGGCTTTTGCTGGCGGTGGATTTGCCGCTTCAGGGACTGCGCGGGAAGCTTGAAAACGACAACGATCGCGCGATGTCCGGTCGTAAAGCGTTGCTGGCACAACAGCGCAGCGAAGCCGAGCAGGCGCTTGATTTTATTGATAGTCGCCGCTGCCAGCAGCTCAAAACTGATATTTTGCAATGGCAATTTTTTCAATGACTTCTTCAATGAAGTGGCATGGTCATTATCCCCCAGAGGCGTAAAATCCTGACTATCAATTAAGGAGACTGCCATGAAACACGACCATTTTGTTGTCCAAAGCCCTTCTAGCCCTGCGCAGCAATTGCTGCTGCTGTTTCATGGCGTCGGTGATAATGCGGCGAATATGGGGCAAATTGGCAGTTGGTTTGCGCCGATTTTTCCGGACGCGCTCATCGTCAGTATCGGTGGCGTAGAACCTTGTGGCCCCCAGGGGCGTCAGTGGTTTTCTGTACAGGGCGTAACGGAAGATAATCGTCAGGCGCGCATCGATGCCATCATGCCGACCTTTATCGATACCGTGCGCTACTGGCAAAAACAGAGCGGTGTGGGTGCCGGGGCTACCGCGTTGATTGGTTTTTCGCAGGGGGCGATTATGTCGCTGGAGAGCGTGAAAGCGCAGCCAGGGCTGGTGTCGCGCGTGATTGCCTTTAACGGACGCTTCGCGACGTTACCGCAGAGCGCGACGACAGCGACGACGATTCACCTGATCCACGGCGGGGAAGATCGCGTGATTGAGCTTTCCCATGCGGTGGCCGCTCAGGAAGCGCTGATTCGTGAAGGGGGAGATGTGACGCTGGATATTGTTGATGAACTGGGTCATGCCATTGACGATCGCAGCATGCAGTTCGTCCTGAATCACCTGCAATTTACCGTGCCGAAGCACTATTTTGATGAGGCATTAAGCGGCAGTAAACCGAACGATGACGATATCGTTGAGTTTATGTGAGTTATTACCCCTCACCCTGACCCTCTCCCCATAGGGGAGAGGGGACAGTTTGGTGCGGAGTTTGACGATTACTTCTGATCTTTCTGATCTTTCTTCGGCCAGTTGTCGTCATCATCCCACTTATCGTTAAAGTCACGATGCGGGGGAAGTTCAGGTTTGTTGGCGAGAAACTTCTTGTGGTCCACGCGCTTCAGGTCTTTGATAACGTTCAGCAGCACGCCTACCAGAAACACCAGTACCAGAATCCACCAATATTTAGCCAGCCAGTCCATTCGCTATTCCTTCTCAGAGCAGTCGTCAGGCGACGAGTTGCTCCATAATGCGTTGATACATACGAGCCAGTAGCTGCAAATCAGCCGCGTTCACGCATTCATTGATTTTATGAATGGTGGCGTTCACTGGGCCCAGTTCGACAACCTGCGCACCCATCCGGGCAATAAAGCGTCCGTCAGAAGTGCCGCCGGTGGTCAGGAGTTGCGGTTTAATTTCATTATAGTGCGCGATAGCGTTAACCACCGCATCAACCAGTTTGCCGCGCTGGGTCAGGAACGGTTGGCCAGAAAGCCACCAGTCCAGGGTGTAGCGCAATTCATATTTATCCAGCAGAGCAATAACGCGAGATTTGATCATCTCGTCGGTCAGTTCCGTACTAAAACGGAAGTTGAACTGTACGAAGAAATCGCCCGGAATGACGTTATTGCTGCCGGTACCTGCCTGAACGTTGGCAATCTGCATACTGGTCGGCGGGAAAAATTCGTTGCCTTTGTCCCACTCGATGCCCACCAGTTCGTTCAGCATTGGCGCGGCGCGATGTACCGGGTTATCGGCCAGATGCGGATAAGCCACGTGACCCTGAACGCCGTGAACGGTCAGATTACAGGTCAGGGAACCGCGACGACCATTTTTCACCACGTCACCGACGATCTCAGTGCTCGACGGTTCGCCGACCAGGCAATAATCGAGACGTTCGCGGCGTTCCATCAGCGCTTCGACGACTTTCACCGTGCCATTTTTGGCGCTGGCTTCTTCGTCGGAGGTAATCAAAAACGCGAGGCGGTTTTTGTGGTTCGGGTGCTGGGCGACAAAGCGCTCAGCGGCCACGACCATTGCCGCCAGCGAACCTTTCATGTCAGCCGCACCTCGGCCAAAGAGCATGCCGTCGCGGATAGTCGGTTCGAAAGGGGGATTAATCCAGCGGTCAGCGTCGCCCGCAGGCACCACGTCGGTGTGTCCGGCGAAGGCCAGCGTTTCGCCCTGGCCGCGCCATGCCCAGAAGTTCTGGGTGTCGCCAAAATCCATACGCTCGACGGTAAAACCAATAGCGCGCAGGCGCTCAATCATTAATGCCTGACAACCTGCGTCGTCCGGGCTAAGGGAAGGACGGCGAATAAGCTGCTGAGTCAGCTCAATGACCGGGCAAGACATAGACTACACCTCAAATGATTTGTGTATAACTGGATTCACTGAAACCCAGCAGCATAGGCTGCCCTGGCGCGCAGAGCAATGGGCGTTTGATGATCGCGGGCATTTCGAGCATCAATTTTGCTGCGCTGTCGGCGTCAGTGATGGAATTGCGCACAGATTCATCCAGTTTACGCCAGGTGGTCCCGCGCGTATTCAGCAGCGCTTCCCAGCCGAGTTCCGCGATAGCGCTATGCAGAAATTCTGCGTCAAGGCCGTCTGCGCGATAGTCATGAAAACGATACTCGATATTATTAGCCTCCAGGAAGCGACGCGCTTTCTTGATGGTGTCGCAATTTTTAATGCCGTACATCACAATCATGGTGAATCCTTTTGTCTTTATTTATCCGAAATGTTCAATATTTTCGATTTTAAATTGTTTTGAGAAATATAACACATTCGCTTTATGACTGAATCGACTATGCGGGTTAATTCAACTTACAGCTGTTAGCTGAATAGTGTTTCATCTTTTACGCATAAATGTCCAGTCACCTTAAATCTCCTTTAAAGTCAGTCCAAAATAAGATTATCACCCGCGAGTATGGTTGTTTCTAAATATTGCGATTGGTCACATAAAATTAAAGGAGATAGGACCATATTTGTCTCAGGGCCAGCACAGCAGTAGGGGGAGGCAATCGGAGTCATTGATTAAATTATCTTCACAATGCCAATATATTCTCATAGAATACGCATAATAATAAGAGAGGTTGTTATGATTGAACGTGAACTGGGGAACTGGAAAGATTTTATCGAAGACATGCTTCGTAAATGACATTCAGGAAGAACTGCAAGAGCACTTAATTTAGTTATAAAAATGATGTGATTGTCCCTAAATAAATCACACGCTAAAAAGGCGGCCCTGGAGCCGCCTTTTTTATGGCTGTTACTCTGGCCGCTCTTTTAGCGGGAAGCGTTGACGCACCAGCACAAAGAACAGCGGAACGAAGTAAATAGCAAGGATGGTTGCAGAGATCATCCCGCCCATCACACCGGTACCGACCGCGTGCTGGCTACTTGACCCGGCACCGGAACTGGTCGCCATCGGCAGAACACCAAACACAAACGCCAGTGAAGTCATCAGAATGGGACGCAGACGCTGACGACAGGCGTGCAGGGTAGATGACAGCAGATCGTGTCCCTTCGAATTCATCTCATTGGCAAACTCGACGATCAAAATGGCGTTTTTCGCCGATAGCCCGATAACCGTTAACAGCCCGACCTGGAAGTAGACGTCATTTTCCAGCCCACGCATCCAGGTGGCGAGCAGCGCACCAATCACCCCGAGCGGAACCACCAGCATTACCGAGAACGGCACCGACCAGCTTTCATACAGCGCAGCCAGACACAGGAACACCACCAGCAGTGAGACGGCATACAGGGCAGGGGCCTGCGCGCCGGAGAGCCTTTCCTGATAGGACATTGCCGTCCACTCCAGGCCAAAACCGGCAGGGAGCTGCTGAACCAGTTGTTCCATAATATCCATCGCCGTCCCGGTGCTTACGCCCGGCGCGGCTTCACCGACTATTTCCAGCGCGGAATAACCGTTATAACGCTCCAGTCGCGGTGAACCGCTCTCCCAGTGGGAAGTGGCAAAGGCGGAGAATGGCACCATTCCTCCGGAGTTATTCCGCACATACCAAAGATTAATATCGTCCGGCAACATGCGATACGGCGCGGCGGCCTGAACGTAGACCTTCTTCACGCGGCCCCGATCCATAAAGTCGTTTACGTAGCTGGAGCCCCAGGCGGTTTGCAGGGTATCGTTCACATCGTCAATGGAAACACCCAATGCCTGCGCCTTACGCTGGTCGATATCGATTTGCAGCTGCGGGCTGTCATCCAGGCCGTTGTGACGCACGCGGGTCAGCTCATGGTTTTTACCCGCCAGTTCAAGCAGCTGATCGCGCGCGGCCATCAGCGCATCGTGTCCGGCCCCGGCGTGATCTTGCAATTCCATATCAAAGCCCGCAGAACTGCCGAGACCACTGATTGCCGCCGGGCTACTGGCAAAGACGCGCGCCTCTTTGATGTGGCTAAAGGCTTTTGTCGCCCGCTCAATAATGGCGAAGGAGGAGCCGGTTTTACTGTCGCGTTCATCCCAGTCTTTCAGGCGCACAAACATTCGCGCGACGTTCTGCCCGTTCCCGCCAGGGCCAGAACCGACGGTGGAGAACACCGACACGATGTTGTCTTTCTCATGAGTGAAAAAATATGATTCAACGTTCTCAACCACTTTCAGCGTCTGCTGCTGGGTCGCGCCGCTCGGAAGCTGAACGGAGGTGATAAACATTCCTCGGTCTTCCAGCGGTAAAAATGATGTCGGCAGGCGCAGGAATAAGAAGACCATGCCGCCCAGCAGCAGGACGTAAATCAACATCCAGCGCAGGCTGCGGTGCAGTATTCTGGCCACGCCCGCTTCGTAACGCGCCGCATTGCGGTTAAACATGCGGTTAAACCAGCCGAAGAAGCCTTTTTGTCCGTGCTGTTCACCCTTGTGTAACGGCTTAAGGAGCGTGGCGCAGAGCGCTGGCGTCAGGATCATTGCCACCAGCACCGACAGCACCATCGCCGAGACAATAGTGATGGAGAACTGGCGATAAATCGCGCCAGTGGTGCCACCAAAGAAGGCCATCGGCACAAAGACGGCGGAAAGCACCATCGCGATACCCACCAGTGCGCCCTGAATTTGTCCCATCGATTTTCGCGTCGCTTCACGCGGCGACAAACCCTCTTCGCTCATGATGCGCTCGACGTTCTCAACCACCACGATGGCATCGTCCACCAGCAGGCCGATCGCCAGTACCATTGCGAACATGGTCAGGGTGTTGATGCTGTAGCCAAAGGCGTACAGCACGGCGAACGTCCCAAGCAGCACCACCGGAACGGCGATGGTCGGAATCAGCGTGGCGCGGAAGTTTTGCAGGAACAAATACATTACGAGGAACACAAGCGCGATGGCTTCGATCAGCGTTTTGACCACGTCCTCAATCGAGGCTTTTACGAACGAGGTGGTTTCATAAGCCACCTTGTATTCCAGCCCATGGGGGAAATACTGCGAAAGCTCATCGAGGCGGTCGATGACCAGTTTCGCGGTGGCCATTTCGTTCGCACCGGACGCGAGTTTCACGCCCAGACCAGACGCCTGGTTGCCGTTAAAGCGGCTCAGATAATCGTACTTTTCCGCACCCATTTCGACGGTCGCGACGTCGCCGAGACGCACTTCTGAACCGTCCTGATTCACTCGCAAAGTGATATCACGGAACTGCTGCGGCGTCTGAAGTAGGGACTGGGAGTTAATGGTGGCGTTCAGCGCCTGCTTGTCCACTGACGGCGTACCGCCCAGTTGCCCGACGGCAATTTGAGCATTCTGAGATTTGATGGCGTTGGTGACGTCGGTGGCGGTCATCTGGACGCTGTTCAGCTTGGCCGGGTCCAGCCAGATGCGCATTGAATACTGTGAACCGTAAGCGTCGATATCGCCGACGCCATTAATACGGCTCAGCGGGTCCTGAATATTACTCGCGACGTAGTCCGAAATGTCTTGCTTATCCATCGACCCGTCGGTTGAGACGAAGGCAATGGTCAGGATGTTGGAATCCCCGGTTTTACGCACCGTCACGCCCTGGTTTTGCACTGCCTGCGGTAGTTTTCGCATCGCAGATTGCAGCTGATTCTGCACCTGCTGCACCGCTTCATCGGGATCGGAACCGGCGGTAAAGCTCAGCGTAACGGTCGCCTGGCCAGTTGCACTGCTCTGCGACGACATGTACATCAGGTTATCCAGCCCGGTCATGTTTTGTTCAATGACCTGCGTGACGGTGTTTTCCAGCGTTTGTGCCGACGCGCCCGGATAGTTCGCGGTGATGCGCACGTTCGGCGGAGCCAGATCGGGATATTGCTCAACGGGAAGTGACAAAATAGCCAGAGTGCCCGTCAGACATAAAATAATTGCCAGCACCCAGGCAAAAATGGGGCGATCAATGAAGAAATTCGCCATGAAAATAAGACCTCGTTTCGCTTCGAATCGTTATTGTTTATTGCCCGCTTAACTCTAGCGGCAAGGCGGATGCCAAACGTGGAGAAAAAAAGGAGATAGTGTAAATTATCATGCGCATTTACAGCGCCTTGTTAACTTTCCGCCCTGTCGATTATTGCCTGGTGGCGTCGCATGGGTATGACGGCTTCCCGCAATTTACCGTTATTTACCGACATCCGGTTCCGGGGTGCGAAAACGAATGCACACCTGCGTCCCACCGTTCTGCGGCTGTGAAAAGCCCAGCGTACCGCCTAGCCGTTCGGCGCGCTCGCGCATGATGTTCAGGCCGTAGTGCCCCGGCGGTTCGCTGGCGTCGCCAATACCAATGCCATTATCCCGTACATATACCGTATGTTCGCCGTCCGGCGCGGTGACGCAGCTCACCGTAATTTCGGTCGCCTCGGCATGTTTGATGGCGTTCAGCACCGCTTCGCGCACAATTTGCAGCAGATGGACCTGCTTTTGTGCGTCCAGCGCCAGGGACGATAAGCGGCAGTCGAGATCCAGCTTCGCGCGGGTCTGGCTTTGCAGGCCTTCCAGCGCTTCCTGCAAGGCCGCCGGTAGATTGGAATGATTCAGCGTCAGGCGGAAAGTGGTCAGCAGTTCTCGCAGCTGGCGCCAGGCGTTATTCAGCTCACGTGAAAAGTCGGTGATGATGGTTTGCGCCGGAACGTTATCGTCCGGCACCGCGCGCTTGAGTAGCGTCAACTGAATGCGCAAATAGGAAAGCACCTGCGCCAGAGAATCGTGCAGTTCGCGGGCGATGGTCGCGCGTTCTTCCATTAACAGTAGCTGCTGGAAGTGCTTCTGTGCCTGATTAAAATAGAGGCCGCGTCCGAGCATCGTCGCCACACTTTTCATCAGCGGCTCCGGCACCACGCTTTCGCTCTGCCAGCGCAGCTCGCCAAAGCGTGTTTCTTGCATTACCACCGGCAGGGAGAACGTCTTTTGTTCTGGTTTTTTCACCCCTTCGCAAAGCTGCCAGTTGTCGCCCGCCTGCAGTTCCAGGTAGCTCATTCCCGTGTATTCCTGAACGATCTGGATGATATGGCGGAAACAATGCGTATCTATCTGGCTGGTATTCAGCGCCTGTGAGCACTTGAACAGCATTTCGAGCTGCTGGTGGGCTTCGTTTAAATGCCGAGTCTTCTCTTCGACCGATATTTCCAGCGAGCGGTAGTGCTTATGCAGCTCGGCTGACATGTGATTGAAGGTGCGCGACAGCAACCCCAGTTCGTTCGGCAGGTGGGTGTCCTGTGCCTGAATATCAAAACGGCCTTGTTCCATGTGCTGGCTGGCGTTCACCAGATGATTGAGCGGCGCGACCACCTGACGACGGATCCCGCGCAGGGTCATAAACACCAGCAGTAAAATCCCCACACCGCCCGCCAGAGAAATCGCCACCACCAGCTGCATTTTATGTTCTGCGTAGTGCTGGAGCGCGAGCACGAAGGTGTCGATACGTTCGACATATTGCTGAATATGGTCCTGATACCAGGCTTTATCTCCCGTTTCAAGATGACTGTCCATCTCGGCCCAGGCTGTTTGTAACTGCTGATAGCCCGTTTTCACCGATTCCGGCACGTACCAGCGATCGAGCTCTTTCAGTACCGGAGAGTTGAGGGTGCTTTGCCAGTGCTGGCGATGTTCGGAGAAAGCAGTGCTGTTGCGCTCAAGATCGTAGCCGAGTCGATAGCTCTGCATCCGCAACGAGCCCGCGATATTAATCGCTTCAGCATCCCGCAGGCTGCTGGCGAGCGTCATCAACGCAATACCGCTGGTCAGAACGGAGAGCAAAATAATCGAGATAAAAGCCCTGGCCAGGCTTCCTGATACAGGACGTTTAACGATCATGACACGGTTTCCAGAACGTTATTGAAACGCAATTTCACCTGCGATGAAATAAATTGATCTGCCACAGGTAAGTCGTAATTAGTCCCAGTTTTTGGGCATTTGAACATTGCCTGGAACCCCCGGGGTCGGTAAATACCATATGCTTATAAAAAACAGGGTTAATGCTACCAGAACAGGTGCTTCTATGAATCGTTTTATTATGGCCGATAACCTGCAATGTATTGGCTGTCACGCCTGCGAAGTGGCCTGCGTGATGGCGCACAATAATGGGCAACACGTGTTAAGCCAGCGCCAGTTTGTTCCGCGCATAACGGTGCTCAAAGAGGGCACGCGGCGCAGCGCGGTGACCTGTCACCACTGTGAAAATGCGCCCTGTGCACAAAGCTGTCCAAACGGCGCGATTGCCAAAAGCCACGATAGCGTACAGGTGAATCAGCAAAAATGCATTGGTTGTAAAGCCTGCGTTGTCGCCTGTCCTTTTGGCACGATGGAGATCGTGGTGACGCCGATATCTAACGGTCACGTCAAAGCCACGGCGCATAAATGCGATCTCTGCCGTGACCGGCCAAATGGCCCGGCGTGTGTGGAGAATTGTCCGGCTGATGCCCTGACGCTGGTGACGCCAGAAGTACTCAATCGCCTGGCTAAAATGCGGCGTCTGCGCACGGCCTGCCAGGAGGCGCAGCCGTGGCACCGCACGGCGACAGCAGTCGAATCACGACAGAGTAAAATTCAGCAGATGCAGGCTCTGCCAGCGCGCGGCGAACCGGACAAACTCAGCCCGGCCGCGCGCGCCGATAATTTCGACGAGATCTATTTACCGTTCAGCGCGGATCAGGCCAACCGCGAAGCGGCGCGTTGCCTGAAATGCGGCGAACATTCCATCTGTGAATGGACCTGCCCGCTGCACAACCACATTCCCCAATGGATTGAGCGTGTCAAAGCCGGAGATATTGACGCGGCCGTCGCGCTTTCTCATCAAACGAACTGTCTGCCGGAAATCACCGGACGCGTCTGCCCGCAGGACCGTTTATGCGAAGGTGCCTGCACGGTTCGCGATGAAACTGGCGCGGTGACGATTGGCAATATTGAACGCTACATTTCCGACCAGGCGCTGAGTAAAGGCTGGCGGCCCGATATGAGCGGCGTCACGCCCGTTGATAAACGTATTGCGATTATCGGTGCAGGTCCGGCGGGGCTGGCGTGTGCGGATGTGCTGATTCGACACGGCGTGAGCGTCACGGTCTACGACAGACACCCGGAAATCGGCGGATTACTCACCTTCGGCATTCCGGCCTTTAAGCTGGATAAATCGCTGCTGGCGCGACGCCGTGAGATTTTCACCGCGATGGGTATTCACTTTGAACTCAACTGCGAAGTGGGTAAAGACCTGCCGATGACTCAGCTGTTGAGCGAGTATGACGCGGTATTTATCGGCGTCGGCACCTATCGCTCAATGAAAGCGGGCATCCCGCACGAAGATGCGCCGGGCGTATATGACGCGTTACCGTTCCTGGTGGCTAACACTCGCCATCTGATGGGGCTGCCGTCATTGGAATCCGAGCCGTTTATCGACACCGCAGGATTAAACGTGGTGGTGCTGGGCGGGGGCGATACGGCGATGGACTGCGTGCGCACCGCGCTGCGCCATCACGCGGCAAAAGTCACCTGTGCCTATCGTCGGGATGAGGCCAACATGCCGGGCTCGAAAAAAGAGGTCAAAAATGCCAAAGAAGAGGGCGCGCACTTTGAGTTTAACGTCCAGCCCGTCGAACTGGTGCTGGACGAGGCGGGTAAGGTCAACGGCATTCGCCTGCTGCGCACCGCGCTGGGTGAGCCCGATGCGCAGGGCCGTCGTCGTCCGGTGCCTGTCGCAGGCAGTGAGTTTGTGATGCCGGCCGATGCGGTGATTATGGCGTTTGGTTTTAATCCGCATTCTATGCCGTGGCTACAGGCGCAGGGCGTCAACGTCGATGACTGGGGGCGGATCGTCGCCAGCGTGGAAAGCCGCTATCGCTACCAGACCAGTCATCCGCAGATTTTTGCCGGGGGTGACGCGGTTCGCGGGGCGGATCTGGTGGTCACGGCGATGGCGGAAGGGCGTCATGCCGCGCAGGGCATGATGGACTGGCTGGAAATCGCAGCGCCAAAAATCCATTAAATCAGCGGGGCGACAAAGCGGGTTTCACGGCGTACTATGAATAGCTCATTACGTCCTGGAGCCCGTATGAGTCTGAAAATTGAGATTATCAAAGATAAAATCCTCTCTGAAAATTACTTTGTCCTGCGTAACATTACCTACGATTTAAGCCATAAAGGCGAAGTCGTCCGCCACAAGCGCGAAGTCTACGATCGCGGCAATGGCGCAACCATCCTCTTATACAGCCGTGAAAAGCAGACCGTGGTGTTAATCCGCCAGTTCCGGGTGGCAACCTGGGTGAACGGCAACGCCGACGGACGCCTGATCGAAACCTGCGCCGGTCTACTGGATAACGACGAACCCGAAGTGTGCATCCGCAAAGAAGCCATTGAAGAGACCGGCTTTGAAGTGGGCAACGTCACGAAGCTTTTCGAGCTGTATATGTCGCCGGGCGGGGTGACGGAGCTTATCCACTTCTTCATCGCTGAATATACCGACGCGCAGCGCAGCAATGCCGGTGGTGGCGTGGAAGATGAGGCCATCGATGTGCTGGAAATTCCGTTCACTCAGGCGCTGGAAATGGTCAAAACGGGTGAAATCCGCGACGGTAAAACGTTGATACTGCTTCAGTATTTACAGCTGTCAGGCCTAATGTCTTGATTTTTAAATCATCGGTAGAATGCCTTTCAGATAAATCTATCCGATAAATCCGATTGAGCAATTCCGGGCAGAACCCGAAGATACCGCCAGTTTTCGAGTTTCTGTTTCCGGGATTGTGCCTTTCATGCGTCACTGCGTTCTTCTTATTTTATTCCTCAGCGTGCTGCCAGTGCCTCTGGTCTGGGCGGCACCTGCACAGCAATCGTTCTCCGACTGGCAGGTGACCTGCAATAATCAGAACTTTTGCGTGGCCCGTAACACCGGTGAGCATCACGGTCTGGTGATGACGTTGAGCCGCAGCGCGGGCGCAAAAACGGATGCCAATCTGCGTATTGATCTGGGTGGTCTGGAATCGTCGCCGGTAAAAGAGGCGCCCATCGCGCCACGCCTTATGCTGGACGGCGCACCGCTCACGCTGGATGCGCTGCACTGGAAGCTGACGCCGTGGCATCTGACAACCGATGACACTGCTACCATCACCGCGTTTCTGAAAACCATTCAGGAAGGGGAGGTGCTCGAGCTCAAAGACGGCAAACAGATTATTTCGCTGGCTGGGCTGAAGGCGGCGCTGCTGTTTATCGATTCTCAGCAAAAGCGTGTGGGCAGCGAAACCGCGTGGATTAAAAAGGGCGACGATCCGCCGCTGAGCGTGCCGCCGGCCCCGGCGCTCAAAGAGGTGGCGGTGGTTAACCCGACGCCGACGCCGCTGACGCATGAAGAACTTAACGATCTGCTGGATTACGGCAGCTGGCGGATGAACAACTCCCAGTGTTCTCTCGACCCCAACCGCCGCGAAGTGCGAGTTACCGCCTTAACGGATGACAAAGCGCTGCTGATGATCAGCTGTGAAGCGGGGGCGTACAATACGGTGGATCTGGCGTGGCTGGTGTCGCGTAAAAAACCGTTCGCCGCCAGAACCGTGCGGTTGCGCCTGCCGTTTGTTTCGTCGAGCGAGAGCAGCGATATGGAGCTGATGAACGCCCGCTTTGACGAGAAAACGCGCGAGCTGACGACGCTGGCGTTAGGACGCGGCATGGCGGATTGCGGTATCCAGACGCGCTGGCGTTTTGACGGCCAGCGTTTTCGTTTGGTGCGATATGCAGAGGAGCCGAGCTGCGATAACTGGCACGGTCCAGACGCATGGCCGACGTTGTGGATCACGCGCTAACGTTTTGTCGGGTGGCGGCTGTGCGCGCCTGTCATCATTCTGTGTAACGGCCACCCTGTTAAAGGTGATTGCTCAGACGGTCACCGAACTTTTATTTACAGCCTCTGTCTGCTTTTCTATAGACTCAATAAAATTTCGGGAAATTCTTTATAATTCTTATAAGTTTTCCATACTGGATATCCACATACTCTCCATCACGCAAATCAGCCAAAATTTTCATCATCGTACTGCGCCTTATATGACTTCTTTCAATGATGAATTTCGCAATGCCTGTTTTTAATCTTATCGATTCAGGTAATGCAGCAAGTTCGCAGAGAATCGCACACACAATACCATAGGGCGTTTGATTGATTAGACGGTTACTGTATTTTACTTCCATATCAGAAATATAGGCGTGATAGTTGAAAACGTCACGACACAGATTGTGCTCATTAATTATATCTATTGCCATATCTCTGGGTAGAACGTAGACATCACAGTCACCCACCGCGACATATTTGAAAACCTCTGCTTTGAAGCTGGAGCCCAATAATCCAAATACAGAGGGTGCATCGGCAGTACCAAAGAGTATTCCCCCAGAGGATTTTCTTATAAAATTAATTTTTCCCTTTAATAACAAAATGACCGATAGCCCTCCCTCATTTTTATTGAGAAGCTGCAGGTTGATAACCCCTCCACCTTCCTGCATGAAGACCGGCGTCGCTGCCGGAAGCAAACTCTCAATGATGCGTTTTACCTCTGCTACGGGTTTTTCCAGGTTAAAGTAGGGATCTTGATAAACAGAAGCACTATTATGTAATACTGATTTCATAACTCTCTCCAGATAACAGTTTATAATATCACAATGCCAGGTAAAAGTTCTCTGCTGAAATAACAAGCAACCAATGTAAAAATGATTCAATATTTTGATTGTCATATGAATGCGGATTATTTTAAACGCATCGATCAATTAAAATAAAGTGTCCAGGGGTGTTTGGTAAAGTGTCTATAATTGGATATTGCACTATCCAGAAAAGGTGTGAATTTTCTATTTAATTAAAAATAAATGTCTGCATAATTGTCGGCGTAACAAATAATCTTCGTCATGCTCAAATAACATGAATTCCTACATATTCATGTGACGGGTTATTTGTCATCAATTATTTAACAATGTTTCCGGGCTATTAGACGATAGCTTATTTAAATGATAAAGGAAGATATACATGACTACTTCACAAAAACTGAACACTTTATTCGCAGCAACCCTATTGGCTTTATCCGGTTCTGCACTGGCAGCGGGAACCACGTCAGTGACCGGTGGGCAGGTGCATTTTAACGGAACCGTTGTGGATGCTGCGTGTTCAGTGGATGAAGACTCTGTCGATTTTAACGTCGACATGGGCCAGGTTCGCACCGCTAAATTCGCGGGTGCGGACGGTAAAGTCGCAGCAGGTACCGCGGCTAACCAGAAGCGTCCGTTCACCATCAAACTGTCTGACTGCGATTCATCGGTTTCCACCAACGCCTCTATCACCTTCAGCGGCAACGCCCCAGCCGCCATGCCAACGGCGCTGGACAACACCGCCGGTGCCGGTTCTGCGGTGGGCATTGGCATCCAGCTGTATGACAACGTAGGCAAAGCGCTGGGTCTGGGTACCGCTTCTCCGGCCTATACCCTGATCAATGGTGAAAACTCACTGATCTTCGCTGCGGATTACATTTCTACCGGTGACACCGTCAAAGCAGGTGATGTGCAGGCGACAGCCACATTTAACGTGACCTACTCCTGATCCTGAAAACATGATTCAGGGATGAATGAGACGCCACGGATGGCGTAATGATGCTTCGTTTCAAGGATCTGAAGATGACGTATCAGGCATATACCTGGCAGCCTTTTCTTATTGTCGGGCTGCTTTTGATGACTCGTTTCGCCCCGGCGGCTGAGACCGGAGGGCAAATCCACTTCGGCGGTAGCGCGGTGAATTCAGGCTGTGCTGTCGACGCTCGCAGTACTGACCAAACCATCAACATGGGCCAGGTACGGAAGGATGCCTTTAACGGCGTCGGCAGCTGGGCCGATCCTATCGGCTTCACCCTGACCATTACAGACTGCGACAGTACGGTCAGCCAGTCTGCAGGCGTGGCTTTCCAGGGCGTCACCGACAGCCACGATCCGATGGTGCTCGCGGTCACCGATGGGCCAGGCTCCGCCATTGGCGTCGGCCTCGGTATCTACGACGAGCAAACCAACCTGGTGGTCCCTAACAGTGCCCCTCGCTCTTACAAAACACTGATTGACGGCGAAAACGTGCTGCATTTTCTCGCCAAATACCGTGCCACGGCGCGCATCGTCGCCGGGGATGCCAGCGTGGTGGCCAATTTTATTGTTATCTATCCGTAGCTACTGAGGTGAATGTGTTGACTCATCGTTTTATTCGGCCCTTCGCGTTAACAGCCCTAATGCTCTGCTTCAGCCAGCATGCTACTGCCGGGGGAATTTCCCTGGGCGGCACGCGGCTTATCTATCCGGCGGGCAGCAGCCAGGTCTCTATGAGTGTCAACAACAGCGATGATGACGCCGTGTTTTTAATTCAGAGTTGGGTGGAGAACGAGAACGGCGAGAGAAGCTCGGATTTTGCGATCACTCCACCGCTGTTTGTCATTCAGCCGCAGAAGGAAAATACCCTGCGGGTGATGTACATCGGTCAGAAAACCCTGCCCGCCGATCGCGAAAGCGTGTACTGGCTGAACATGAAAGCCGTGCCGTCTGCGCCGGATAACAGCAAAGCCAAAAACACCCTCCAGCTGGCGGTGCTGAGCCGAATCAAGCTGTTCGTACGCCCGAAAAACCTGCCGATGAAATCGGTGGAGGCTCCGGCGCTGCTGCGTTTTCATCGCACTGGCCCACAGCTGACCATCAAAAACCCCAGTCCTTATTACGTGACGCTGGTGCAATTCACTGTCGGCGGCAAAAAACTGCCAAACACGATGGTACCGCCGAAAGACAGCCTGACGGTTCCGGTGCCCGACAACGCTCCGGGTGAGATAACCTTCCAGACGGTCAGCGACTTCGGCGCTAACTCAGCCGGGCAAAAAGGCATAATGGAATAGCGTGATGCGGATGAGCAAGGACACTCAGTTGACGCTGCTCACGCGGGCTATCTGTCACGCCCTGCGCTGGCGGCATATGATGCTGCTGACGCTGGCGCTTTCACCCGCGACGCGTGCGGCGGGCTACTTCAATCCGGCGTTTTTGTCGGACGATCCGTCGGCGGTTGCCAGCCTAAAACGCTTTGAAAAAGGCAGCGGGCACGGCCCCGGAAAATACCGCGTCGATCTCTACCTGAATGAAAACTTCATCTCGACAGAAGATATCGAGTTCAAAGCGCCCGCTGAGAAGAAAGGTGATGTGATTCCCTGTCTGACACGCGTGCGCCTGGACGCGCTCGGCGTGGAGATGAAAGCCTTTCCCGACATCGCGGCCCTCTCGCCGGACGACTGTGTTCCTCTGACGACCATGATCCCCGACGCACGTACCGATTTTGATTTTGAGCAACAGCAGCTGAAAATCAGCCTGCCGCAGGCGGCGATGAAACAGAGCGCGCGCGGATACATTCCCCCGGAGCAGTGGGATGACGGTATCACTGCGCTGCTGCTGAACTACGATTTCACCGGCAGCAACAGCTGGGGCGACAGCGTCAGCAATAACTATTACCTCAACCTGCAAAGCACCCTGAACGTCGGGCCGTGGAGGCTGCACGACTACTCATCCGGCACCTACAGCGGCGGGCAAGACAGCGGCAGCGCCAGCCGTTGGGATCACGTCAGCACCTATTTGCAACGCAGCATCATTCCACTGAAAGGCGAGCTAACGGTGGGCGACAGCTATACCCCGTCAGACGTTTTCGACAGCGTCGGCTTTCGCGGGGTACAAATTGCCTCCGATGACAACATGCTGCCCGACAGCCTGCGCGGCTTCGCGCCGACGGTGCGCGGCATCGCCAAAAGCAACGCCAAAGTGACCATCAAGCAGAACGGCTATGTGATTTATCAGACCTATGTTTCACCGGGCGCGTTTGAGATTAACGATCTGTATCCGACGTCATCGAGCGGCGATATGGACGTGGACATTACCGAAACCGACGGCACTCACACCACCTTTTCAGTGCCTTATTCCGCCGTGCCGCTGTTACAGCGCGAAGGCCGGATTAAATATGCCTTCACCGGCGGGCAGTACCACACCAACACCGACAATCAGGACGACGAGAATTTCGCCCAGGGCACGATCATCTGGGGGCTGCCGTACGGGTTAACCGCCTACGGTGGCGTACAGCACGCCGACAACTATCAGGCGGAAAACCTTGGGCTCGGGCTGAACCTGGGCGATTTTGGCGCCTTCTCAACCGACCTGACCCAGGCCAACAGTACGCTTGCAGATGACAGCAAACATACCGGCCAGTCGCTGCGTTTTTTGTATGCGAAATCGCTGAGCGCCACCGGCACCAACTTCCAGCTGCTGGGCTATCGCTACTCCACGCAGGGTTACTACACCCTGAGTGATACCACCTATACGCGCATGAGTGGGCATCATGTCGATACGCTGGACGAAGCCGGGAATGACAACGAAGACGACCCGGCGAACTGGACCGATTACTACGATCTTTACTACAACAAGCGCGGCAAAATTCAGGTCAACATTTCGCAGCAGGTCGGCAGCGTCGGCTCGGTGTACGTCACCGGCAGCCAGCAAAGTTACTGGAACACCAGCGAAACCGATTCGCTGTTTCAGGTGGGCTACAGCGGTAACCTGCATGACGTCAGCTATAACCTGAGCTTCAGCTACAACAAAGCCCAGGGCCAGCCAGATTCAGACCAGCAGTTCGCGCTGAGCATCTCCCTGCCGCTGGGTAAGTGGCTCTCCACCGGCGGCGACAACAGTGAGGTGGGCAACTCACCGAACAACGCCTACGCCACCTACAACAACAGCACCGACAGCCACGGCAAAATGACCCAGGCGGCGGGTGTAAGCGGCACTTTGCTTCGCGATAACAACCTCAGCTACACCGTGCAGCAGGGTTATGCCAATAAAGGCGGCGGCGCTAACGGCAATGCGTCGCTGGACTATCAGGGCGGGCTTGGCAACAGCAATATCGGCTACAACTACAGCTCGGGCTATCAGCAGGTGAACTATGGCCTGAGCGGCGGCATCGTTGCTCATGCCAACGGCATCACGCTGAGCCAGCCGCTCGGCAGCACCAACGTGTTGATCAAAGCGCCGGGCGCGGCGGGCGTTGATATTGAAAACAGCACCGGGGTGAAAACTGACTGGCGAGGCTATGCGGTGGTGCCTTATGCCACCACCTATCGCCAGAACCGCATCGCGCTGAACACCGATACCCTCGGTGATAAAACCGATATCGACAACGCCGTGGTAGACGTGGTGCCAAGCGAAGGTGCGCTGGTAGTGGCCGATTTCAAAGCCCATACCGGCCTGCGCGCGTTGGTCACCCTGATGTACCACAACAAACCGGTGCCGTTTGGCGCCACAGTCAGCCGCAGCGACGGCGGAACCTCCACCATCGTTGGCGACGACGGGCAGGCCTATTTAATGGGGCTGCCGCTGACAGGTGAATTAACCGTCCAGTGGGGCGATGACGTCAAAGAACAGTGCACTGCAAAATATCAGTTGGATGAAAGTGAAATGAATAAACCGATTAGTTTGTTTACCGTGGGATGCCAGTGATGAAATATCTTTCTGTTGCCGTTTTATTTAAAACAATAATAGTGAGTCTATTTTTAATTACCGGATTGATAGAGGATGCAATAGCCTATACTGGTGCATGCACCCCTGATGGTGGCAGTTATAATTACTATTATAATTTTGGTATGCTCACAGTCGTCGATCCTAAAGGTAATAAGCCAGGATATTTATTCCCTCGCGCTTATAACTGGAACTTGGGAGGGGTTTATACAGCGCCATGTGATTGCGATCCTGATAGTGAAGATGGGGTTGTCGGCACAATTAAACCAACATACTTCAAGTCAGAAACTACACTTCCACTCGGACACACTGAGGGGGGATCCACTTTTTATAAAATAAACGATTATCTGGAAGTATCCACAAGCGTTTGGGTCGCGGGGAATCGCCTAGCCTACGTTCCTACACCATTTTATGACGAAAGTAATATGGTTGACACTCCGAGTCATATGTGTGCCGGAAGTGTTGTAGGTCACACGGAAGGTTTTGGAACTGGTAGTAAAGGGCAGTTATGGTTATATATCAGCAAGCCATTTGTAGGTGTAATTTATATTGAAAACGTTAAAGTTGTTGATATTTACGGCACTCTAACACCAGGTAGTTATGGCAACACACCTATGTCTTCCGTTTGGGTCAATGGGCAGGTCTCCGTCCCGCAAAACTGTATTATTGACGCGGGGCAGCTTATTACCGTCGACTTCGGTAAAATATGGTCCGGCGATTTCACTACCAAAGGCCAAAAACCTGTGGGTTATACCGAGAAAAAAATTAAAGCCTCAATGAAGTGCAACAATATTGCGGCTTATACCAATCTGACGCTGCGTTTTCAAAGTGAAGTATCCCCTGATGATTCAACTTTTATTAAAACCGATAACGCTGATGTCGGCGTGGAATTGCTCGATGAAAATGGGAAACTGGTTCTGCCCAACAACGGATTAATGCCATTCACCATCAATGAAAATTATGAAGCTAGCGTCAGCTTCCAGGTTGCTCCGGTCAGCACTACCGGGAATGTGCCCACCGCCGGGCAGTTTAAGGCGCTGGCCTATATTCGCGTCGATTTCGCATGAGGGATATTCCGATGAAAACGTGGCTTCTCTTCTGCGTATTATTCTCCCCTTTGGCGGGGGCGGATTTGGCGCACTTTAACCTCATCATGACCGGCACCATTTTAAAAGAGAGCTGCGATATCGACGCCGGAAGTAAAAATCAGACCGTGCATCTGGGCGATTTTTCAGAAAATGCGTTTAAGGCGATCGGCGCGGTCAGCACCCAAACGGCCTTCACCATTGAGCTGACCAAATGCTCGCCGGATATTATCAACGCAGCGATCACGTTTACCGGCGCGCAGGACGGCGGTTCAGACCCGTCGCTGCTGGCGCTGTCCGACACCGGCGGCACCGGCAATATGGCAAAAGGCGTGGCGGTTCAGCTACTGGACGAACACGGTGAGCCGCTGGCGGTGAACAGCCTCTCACCCATTCGTTACACCCTGCATGGCGGCAGTAACAGCCTGAACTTTGCCCTGCGCTACAAGGCCACCGCGCACCCGGTCACGCCGGGCAATGCCTCCGCCGTGCTCTATTTTGCGATGGACTATGAATGATGAAAATGCTCTGCGCCGTCTTGCTGCTCGGTTTCGCGCCCCATTGTTTCGCCTCGGACGATGGCCTTGGCACCGTCAATATCACCGGATTTATCCATGACAACACCTGCACAGTAAGTACCACCGATCTGCAAATTACAATGGGGAATATTTCTGATAAGCAGCTGGAGCCTGCGGGTAAAAGCGGCAACCAAGTGAAATTCACCATTGGCCTGAAAGACTGTGGCAGTGCTGCCAGTAACGTCGCCGTCACGTTTATCGGCACCGCGCCTGCGCCCGGCAGCCCACTTATCGCTGTGGATGATAACCCCGGTGCGGCCAAGGGCGTCGGCATTGCCCTGCTCGATGACCAGCATCACACCATCCCGGTGAACAGCAGTAGCCGTAACTATCCACTGACGGCGTCGTCGCCTACCGCTTCGCTGGACTTCTTCGCGCAGTACACCTCTTTCACTGACACCGTCACTTCCGGTCCGGCATCGGCCAGCGTGACGTTTAACCTGACCTATCAGTAAGATGAAAATTCCCCTTCTGGCTTTAGCGTTATCCTGCAGTTTCATCGCCCACGCGGGGATCGTGATTGGCGGCACGCGGTTTGTTTTCCCGGAGGCGGCAGAGTCCATCACTGTCGATATGAAAAACACCACCAGCGCAGATTATCTGGTACAGACCAAAATCAGCTCGCTTGAGGGGAAAACGATTTTTGTCGCCACACCGCCATTGGTGATGGTTGACGGTGGACATGCAGGAAAGATCCGCATCATCCGCACTGGCGGTATTTTACCCGCCGATCGTGAAAGCCTGTTTTACCTGACCATAGCGGCGATTCCGGCGGGCAGGCCCGACGCCAACAGTCTGCAAATTGCGGTGAAATCGCGGATGAAACTCTTTTATCGCCCTGCGGGGTTAAATAAAGGGGCAGATTTGGCCTATCAGAAAGTGCAGTGGGAAATGAATGACGGGGTGCTACAGGTCAGTAATCCTACGCCTTATTATGTCACGCTCAGTCAGCTTAAAATTGATGAACAGCCTGCGGAACAAAACACGATGATCGCCCCCTTTAGTGCGCTAAAAGTACCGGGGTGTCACAAAAATGCGACCTGCCAAGTGCAATGGCAAAGTTTGAATGATTACGCCACCTTAATGCCAGTCCGCAAAATTTCAGTGGCGCCCTCATTCCAACCTTCTCCCCGAGGAGAAGGGGAAAAGCAGGGAAAGTGAGCACTGAACTATCCCCTCTCATTTCGGAGAGGGGAGGGCCAACATAGCGCTACATCACGCCTAACGCCTTCTCAACCACGTTCTCAACCGTAAAGCCAAAGAACGGGAATAGCTTATCGGCAGGTGCCGATTCGCCGTATCCCGTCATCCCGACAATCGCCCCTTTCAGACCGACGTATTTGTACCAGTAGTCGGCAATCCCGGCTTCCACGGCCACCCGCGCTGCCACGTTCGATGGCAGCACCGATTCCCGGTATTCCTCATCCTGCGCATCAAAAATATCCGTTGAAGGCAGAGACACCACGCGCACGGCGTGTCCTTCGGCGGTGAGCTTTTCCGCCGCTTTAACGGTGATTTCAATCTCTGACCCGGTGGCAATCAAAATCACATCTGGCTTGCCGCCGCTGTCTTTCAGAATGTACCCCCCACGCGCGATATTTTTCACCTGCTCCGGCGAGCGCTCAATTTGCGCCAGATTCTGTCGCGAGAGGATCAGCGCCGTTGGGCCGGTGTGGCGCTCAACCGCCAGCTTCCAGCCAACGGCGGCTTCCACCTGATCGCACGGGCGCCAGGTGCTGAAGTTCGGCGTCAGGCGCAGGCTGGCGAGCTGTTCAACCGCCTGGTGCGTCGGCCCATCTTCGCCAAGCCCGATGGAGTCGTGGGTATAAACCATAATTTGCCGCGCCTTCATCAGCGCCGCCATACGCGCCGCGTTGCGGGCATACTCGACAAACATCAGGAAGGTGGCGGTATAAGGCACAAATCCGCCGTGATGGGCGAGACCATTGGCAATCGCCGTCATCCCGAACTCACGCACGCCGTAGTGGATGTAGTTCCCGGAGATATCCTCTTTGAGCGATTTCGAGCCGGACCAGATAGTCAGGTTACTCGGGGCCAGATCCGCCGAGCCGCCGAGCAGTTCCGGCAGGATGGGGCCGATCACGTTGAGGGTATTTTGCGAGGCTTTACGGGTGGCGATTTTCGCCGGATTGGCCTGTAAATCTTCAATCAGTGCCTGTGTTTTCGCTTCCCATTCTTGCGGTAATTCCCCGCTCATACGGCGGGAGAACTCTGCCGCCAGGTCAGGATGCGCTTTTTTGTAAGCACTGAATTTTTCGTTCCACGTCTGCTGCGCTTTCTCGCCGTCCTCGCGCGCATCCCAGGCTTTATAGATCTCTTTCGGGATCTCAAAGGCCGGGTATTTCCAGCCCAATTTTTGTCGCGTCAGGGCCACTTCCTCTTCGCCCAGCGCCGCGCCGTGCGCTTCTTCTTTACCCGCTTTGTTTGGCGAGCCGAAGCCAATCACCGTGCGACAGATAATCAGCGACGGTTTGTCCGTCACGCTCTGCGCTTCGAGAATCGCTTTTTTTATCGCTTCCGGGTCGTGGCCGTCGATTTCATGTACCACGTGCCAGTGGTAGGCTTCGAAGCGTTTTGCCGTATCGTCGGTGAACCAGCCGTCAGTTTCCCCGTCGATCGAGATGCCATTGTGATCGTAAAAACCGATCAGTTTGCCTAATCCCAGCGTCCCCGCCAGCGAGCTGACCTCGTGGGAAATCCCCTCCATCAGACAGCCGTCGCCCATAAAGACATAGGTGAAGTGATCGACAATCTCATGATCCGGGCGGTTAAACTGCGCGCCCAGCGTGCGTTCGGCAATCGCCAGCCCAACCGCGTTCGCCAGCCCTTGTCCGAGCGGTCCGGTGGTGGTTTCGACGCCCGGCGTATAGCCCAGTTCCGGGTGGCCCGGCGTTTTGGAGTACAGCTGACGGAAGTTTTTCAGCTCCTCTAACGGCAGGTCGTAGCCGGAGAGATGCAGCAGGCTGTAGAGCAGCATCGAGGCGTGGCCATTGGAGAGAATAAAGCGGTCGCGGTCATACCAGGTCGGGTCGGTTGGGTTGTGTTTCAGGAAGTCATTCCACAGCACTTCGGCGATATCGGCCATGCCCATCGGCGCGCCGGGGTGGCCAGAATTGGCTTTTTGTACCGCATCCATGCTGAGGGCGCGAATGGCATTGGCTAGCTCTTTACGGGACATAGTTCACTCCATGCATGATTAAAGTTTGGCGGCGAGTAGATCTTCCTGTTTGCGTTGGTCAACGGCGAACAGGCGGATGCCTTCGGCCAGTTTGTCTACGGCCATCGCGTCCTGATTATGTTCCCAGCGGAACTCGGCTTCGGTCAGCGGTTTAGGTTTTGGCAGGACGGTGGACGTCGGGATCAGTTTGCGCACCACCGGTTCTTCTTTATCCTGCAGATCTTTCAGCAGGTTTGGCGAGATGGTCAGACGGTCGCAGCCCGCCAGTGCGAGGATCTGCTCAGTGCGGCGGAAGCTGGCGCCCATCACGATGGTGTCGTAGCGGTGCTGCTTGAAGTAATCGTAGATATTACGTACCGATTTCACGCCCGGATCTTCGTCCACCACGTACGGGTCCATCGGCTGTTTGGCCTGATACCAGTCGTAGATACGCCCGACAAACGGCGAGACGAGGAACACGCCCGCTTCGGCGCAGGCGCGCGCCTGGGCAAAGGAGAACAGTAGCGTCAGGTTGCAGTTGATCCCCTCTTTTTCCAGCACTTCGGCGGCGCGGATACCCTCCCAGGTGGAGGCGAGCTTAATCAGAATGCGCGATTTATCGATGCCCTGCTCCTGGTACAGCTCGACCAGGCGGCGCGCTTTGGCAATGCTCTTTTCTTTGTCGAACGATAAACGGGCGTCCACTTCCGTCGATACGCGACCAGGAATACTTTTCAGAATTTCCGCACCGATAGTGACCGCCAGTTTGTCGCTGGCCTCCGCCACCTTCTGCTCCTGGGTCTTGCCGCGTTGTTTGCCGTAGGCGATAGCGTCGTCGATCAGGTGGCTAAAGTGCGCAAGGCCCGCCGCTTTTAGCAGCAGTGACGGGTTGGTGGTCGCGTCCTCCGGCTGATAATGGCGGATGGACTCGATATCGCCGCTGTCGGCGACGACCGTGGTGAATTTTTTGATGCCGTCTAACTGGTTCATAGAAATGACTCCTTCATACCCGTCATACTTCAAGTTGCATGTGCGTTGGCTGCGCCTGCTCACCTCAGTCACTTACTTGAGTAAGCTCCTGAGGATTCTCAGGCTTGCCGCCTTCCTGCAACTCGAATTATTTAGGGTATGTACATGAAAAACTCAGGCGAGTGCGTTGGTTCACACTTCTGCGAAATACATGACGTACTTAACAAAAAAGCATAGCAGACGGGGGAGGCATTGCTTTCGGGAGTGGGTAACATGGTTGTTATAAATTGATAACAAATTTTGCCCCGCGATGGTGAGAGTTTGGCAGCCTTCAAAGTTTGCGCCGTCAGCAGGGGCGATACTAAGCGCCACTCCAGGGTGAGCATCAGGAACGTGAGTACGCCACCCTTTTTGATCGATACGTGAAAGGAACAATAAGATGGATGATCAGTTAAGACAGAGTGCCCTCGATTTTCATCAATTCCCTGTACCGGGCAAAATCCAGGTTTCCCCCACCAAGCCACTCGCCACGCAGCGCGACCTGGCACTGGCCTATTCACCGGGCGTCGCCGCGCCGTGCCTTGAGATCGAAAAAGATCCGCTGGCCGCTTACAAATACACCGCGCGTGGCAACCTGGTGGCGGTGATTTCCAACGGTACCGCGGTGCTGGGGCTGGGCAATATCGGCGCGCTGGCCGGTAAACCGGTGATGGAAGGGAAGGGCGTACTGTTCAAGAAATTCGCCGGTATCGACGTGTTTGATATTGAAGTGGATGAGCTGGACCCGGATAAATTTATCAACGTTGTCGCCGCGCTGGAGCCGACGTTTGGCGGCATTAATCTTGAAGATATCAAAGCGCCGGAATGTTTCTACATTGAGCAGAAACTGCGTGAACGCATGAACATTCCGGTGTTCCACGACGATCAACACGGAACGGCGATCATCAGTACGGCAGCCATTCTGAACGGCCTGCGCGTGGTCGAGAAAAACCTCTCCGATGTGCGCATGGTGGTGTCCGGTGCGGGTGCGGCGGCGATTGCCTGTATGAATCTGCTGGTGGCGCTGGGCATGCAGAAGCACAATATCGTGGTCTGCGACTCTAAAGGCGTTATCTATAAAGATCGCGAGCCGAACATGGCGGAAACCAAAGCCGCCTACGCGGTGGAGGACGACGGCAAACGCACGCTGGACGACGTGATCGACGGGGCAGATATCTTCCTCGGCTGTTCTGGCCCGAAAGTGCTGACTCCGGAAATGGTCAAGAAAATGGCGCGTGCGCCAATGATTCTGGCGCTGGCGAACCCAGAACCGGAAATTCTGCCACCGCTGGCAAAATCCGTACGTGAAGATGCGATTATCTGTACCGGTCGCTCCGACTATCCGAACCAGGTCAACAACGTGCTGTGCTTCCCGTTCATCTTCCGCGGTGCGCTCGACGTGGGCGCGACAGCCATCAACGAAGAGATGAAACTGGCGGCGGTCCATGCGATTGCTGAGCTGGCTCACGCGGAGCAGAGCGAAGTGGTGGCCTCGGCGTATGGCGATCAGGATCTGAGCTTTGGCCCGGATTACATCATTCCAAAACCGTTCGACCCGCGTTTGATCGTCAAAATCGCGCCAGCCGTGGCGAAAGCGGCGATGGATTCCGGCGTGGCGACGCGCCCGATTGAAGACTTTGATGCTTACGTCGATAAGCTGACCGAGTTTGTCTACAAAACCAACCTGTTCATGAAGCCGATTTTCTCCCAGGCACGCGCCGACGCGAAACGCGTGGTGCTGGCCGAAGGCGAAGAGGCGCGCGTATTGCATGCGACGCAGGAGTTGATCACCTTAGGTCTGGCGAAGCCGATCCTGATTGGTCGCCCGAGCGTGATCGAGATGCGCATCCAGAAGCTGGGCCTGCAAATCAAGGCGGGCGTCGATTTTGAAATCGTGAACAACGAATCCGATCCACGCTTCAAAGAGTACTGGAGCGAGTACTACGCGATCATGAAACGCCGTGGGATAACCCAGGAGCAGGCGCAGAAAGCAGTGATCAGTAACACCACGGTGATCGGCGCGATCATGGTGCATCGCGGTGAAGCCGACGCGCTGATCTGCGGGACGGTGGGTGACTATCATGAGCACTTCAGCGTGGTGCAGGAGATCTTTGGCTATCGTGACGGCGTGCATACGGCGGGGGCGATGAACGCGCTGCTGCTGCCAAGCGGCAACACCTTTATCGCCGATACCTACGTTAACGACGATCCGACGCCGGAACAGCTGGCAGAAATCACCGTGATGGCGGCGGAAACGGTGCGTCGTTTCGGTATCGAACCGAAGGTGGCGCTGCTGTCGCATTCTAACTTTGGCTCGTCCAAATCAGCGGCGGCCTGCAAAATGCGCCAGACGCTGGAGCTGGTGCGTGAACGTGCGCCAGAGCTAATGATTGACGGTGAGATGCACGGCGACGCGGCGCTGGTGGAGAGTATCCGCAACGAGCGGATGCCGGACAGCCCGCTGAAAGGCTCAGCGAACGTGCTGATTATGCCGAACGTGGAAGCGGCGCGTATCAGCTATAACCTGCTGCGCGTGTCGAGTTCTGAAGGGGTGACCGTCGGGCCGGTGCTGATGGGTGTGGCGAAACCGGTGCATGTATTAACGCCGATTGCGTCCGTGCGTCGTATCGTCAACATGGTTGCATTAGCGGTGGTTGAGGCGCAGACGCAACCGTTGTAAGAGAGGAGTCGTCTGTGTTGTCGGGTGGCGCTGCGCTTACCCGACCTACGGGTTCGGTTGTGTTGTCGGATGGCGCTGCGCTTACCCGACCTACGGGTTCGGTTGTGTTGTCGGGTGGCGCTTCGCTTACCCGACCTACAATACCCGTAGGCCGGTGCAAGCGTAGCGCCGCCCGGCGTTAAACCCAGTCCCGAACTTTCAGAAACTCACTCAAGGCAGCCTCCGGGCTGCCTTCTTTTGGCTCAAAATTGTATTCCCAGCGCACCAGCGGCGGCATCGACATCAGAATCGACTCTGTGCGCCCGCCGGTCTGCAGGCCAAACAGCGTTCCGCGATCCCACACCAGATTAAATTCTACGTAACGCCCGCGACGATACAGCTGAAACTCACGCTCGCGCACGCCGTAATCGGTGTCTTTGCGTCGTTCAACAATCGGCAGATAGGCCTCCGTATAGCCTTCACCCACCGCCTGCATAAAGGCAAATGCGGTATCAAAATCCGGCGTGTTCAGATCGTCGAAAAATAGCCCGCCAATCCCACGTTGTTCATCCCGGTGCTTGAGATAAAAATAGTCGTCGCACCACTTTTTGTACTTCGGATAAACGTCCTCGCCAAACGGCAGACACAGGTCGCGCGCGGTGCGGTGCCAGTGAATGGCGTCTTCTTCGAAACCGTAATAAGGCGTTAAATCGAATCCGCCGCCAAACCACCACACCGGATCGGCACCCGGCTTCTCGGCGATGAAAAAGCGCACGTTGGCGTGGCTGGTCGGCACAAACGGGCTGTGCGGATGCACCACCAGTGACACGCCCATCGCTTCAAAGCTACGTCCGGCAAGTTCCGGGCGATGCGCGGTGGCAGACGCAGGCATTGCGTCGCCGTGGACGTGAGAGAAATTGACACCCGCTTGCTCAAACACGCCGCCGTTACGCAGCACGCGGCTACGTCCGCCGCCGCCGGCCTCGCGCTGCCAGTTATCTTCCTGAAACTCACCGCCGTCAACGGCAGCAAGTTGCTGGCAAATTGTGTCCTGCAATTGCATAAGAAACGCTTTGACCTGCTCAGTATTCGGTTTCATTTACGTCTCGACGAATGCGCTTTTTGATTATCAAACCAGTTGAAGTAACTGATCACCCCGGAAGCGATGGCATTGGCGATTTTCTGGCGAAATGCCGTAGTGCCGAGCAGGCGCTCTTCGTCCGGGTTGGTAATGAATGACGTTTCGACCAGCACAGACGGAATCGACGGTGACTTGAGTACCACAAACGCCGCCTGCTCTGTGCCTTTGCTGTGCAGACGATGCACCGGCTTAATCTTCTTTAAGATGTGCGAGCCGAGCGTCAGGCTGTTTTTGATGGTGTCGGTCTGAACCAGATCGAACAGCACCTGTTGCAGCAGATGGTCTTTATCGGTGGTTTTTTTACCGGCCACTTCGTCCGCGCGGTTTTCACGATCGGACAGGTATTTTGCCATCGCGCTACTTGCGCCACGGTTGGAGAGGGCAAAGACTGAAGCACCCGCGGCGCTTGGGTTGGTAAAGCCGTCGGCGTGGATCGACATAAACAGATCTGCGCCGTGCTGGTGAGCGATTTCCACGCGATCGTACAGCGGGATAAAGGTGTCGCCGCTGCGCGTCAGGCGCGCGTCGATTCCGTTGGCGCGTAAAATCGAGCGCACGTTTTTGGCAATCGCCAGCACCACATGTTTCTCTTTTGAGCCGTTGCGACCAATCGCGCCGGTGTCAATCCCGCCGTGGCCCGGATCGAGCATCACCACGCGTTTAGCACCCGCTTTTTTGGCTTTCGGTTTGCTGTGGCCGTTACTGGTTTTCAGGGTGCTATCGTCTTTAGCCTGCGCCTGAGCGATGCCCGTTAACGTCAAGGCCGCCAGCCCCGCTTTGAGAACCTGACGACGCGATGTGAGTGTTTTTAAAGGTTTGAATGTGCTCATGCGGCCTGAATTGTAAAAAATTGGGGGTCCTGGTGTTATATCGTATCGCGTTTCGCGTGACGACAGTCCTTGTTGAGAATTGTTTTACTTTTCATTTCAATACGTGACAGAGTGACATTATGCCAAATTTTTGCACATTTTTCGCCGCTTATTGGCTAATGGCGGCGTTCGCGCCATAATCACTGTTTTTAAACCCAAAAAGGCGGTTAATACCATGGAGATACGCGTTTTTCGCCAGGAAGATTTCGAAGAGGTGATTACCCTTTGGGAACGCTGCGATCTGCTGCGTCCGTGGAACGATCCGGAAATGGATATCGAACGTAAGGTGAATCACGACGTGAGCCTGTTCCTGGTTGCTGAAGTGAACGGCGAAGTCGTGGGCACGGTGATGGGCGGTTACGACGGACATCGCGGCTCGGCGTATTATCTGGGCGTACACCCGGAATATCGCGCGCGCGGCATTGCCAACGCGCTACTCAATCGTCTGGAAAAGAAGCTGATTGCGCGCGGCTGTCCGAAAATTCAGATAATGGTGCGCGAAGACAACGACGTGGTGCTCGGCATGTACGAGCGTCTGGGCTATGAACATGCTGATGTCCTGAACCTCGGTAAGCGCCTGATCGAAGATGAAGAATACTGAGTTTCACCCGGCCCACTATGACAGCCAGGGCCGCGTCAAATTGCCGTTTTTGTTCTGGTGCGTTTTGCTCTTACAGGCACGAACCTGGGTACTGTTTGTGGTAGCGGGAGCATCCCGCGATCAGGGCAGTACGCTGCTGAATCTGTTCTATCCCGACCACGATAACTTCTGGCTCGGACTGTTGCCTGGCGTCCCGGCAGTGCTGGCGTTTTTACTCAGCGGTCGTAGGCAACTTTTTCCACGCCTGTGGTACAGCCTGCGCTGGCTGCTGATTCTGGCCCAAGTGGTGCTGTTATGCTGGCAACCGCTGCTGTGGTTTTACGGTGAGCCAATGAGCGGTATTGGCATTGCGCTGGTGGTGGCGGATATTGTCGCACTGCTGTGGCTGCTGACCCATCCGCGTCTGCGCGCCAGTTTCGCCATCGAAAAAGATTAAAGGCACTTTTTATCGATGCTGCACTCCAACAAGCGTTGAATTAACAAGAAAGGACGTTTCAATGAAATCGCTGCGTTTAGTTTTATGCGCTTTGCCGCTGGTATTAACCGGGTGTTCAACGCTCTCGTCAATCTCCTCCATCAACTGGTCGGCGGCGTATCCGTGGAACTGGTTTGGTTCCTCATTTGAAGTGACCGAAAAGGGCGTCGGGAATATCAACGCGACAACCGCCCTGGACCAGGATGCCATCCAGTCAGAGCTCAGCAGCGACTACCGCCTGCGCAGCGGCATGAAAACCGAGAACGGCACCATCGTGCATTACTTCGAAGCGCTGAAAGACGACAAACTGGCGCTGATTATCACCGGCGATAAAGGCACCGTGAACCGCGTTGAGGTGCTGGACAGCGATGTGGAAACCGACAGCGGCGTCAAAGTGGGCACGCCGTTTAGCGACCTGTATCAGAAAGCATTCGGCAACTGCGAAAGCGCAGTGGCGGACGATAAAGTCGCCGTGGAGTGTAAAGCCAAAGACAGCCAGCATATTCGCTATGTTTTCACCGGCGAATGGAGCGGTCCGGAAGGGTTGATGCCTGCTGATGACACCCTTAAGAACTGGAAAGTCAGCAAGATTATCTGGACGCAGTAATTTGCGCCTGAACAAACCGCCTCGCTGAAATCCAGGTATAATAGCCGCCATCAATGCCACGAACGCGTGGCATCTTTTTTTCAGGAGGAGCGATGTCTCAGGTTCAGAGTGGCATTTTGCCAGAACATTGCCGCGCGGCGATTTGGATTGAAGCCAATGTGAAAGGGGATGTGGATGCCCTGCGTGCGGCCAGCAAAGTATTTATCGATAAACTGGCGACCTTCGAGGCCAAATTCCCGGATGCGCATCTTGGCGCGGTGGTGGCTTTTGGCAACAACGTCTGGCGCCAGCTGAGCGGTGGCGAAGGCGCAACCGAGCTGAAAGACTTTATCCCTTACGGTAAAGGCCTGGCCCCGGCGACTCAGTACGACGTGCTGATCCATATCCTCTCTCTGCGTCATGACGTGAATTTCTCGGTTGCTCAGGCGGCAATTGAAGCCTTTGGCGACAGCATTGAAGTGCAGGAAGAAGTTCACGGTTTCCGCTGGGTGGAAGAGCGTGACCTGAGCGGCTTCGTCGACGGTACCGAGAACCCGGCAGGCGAAGAAACCCGTCGCGATGTGGCCGTTATCAAAGATGGCGTGGATGCGGGCGGCAGCTACGTGTTTGTGCAGCGCTGGGAGCACAACCTCAAGCAGCTGAACCGCATGAGCGTACACGATCAGGAAATGATGATTGGGCGTACCAAAGAAGCCAACGAAGAGATCGACGGCGACGAGCGTCCGGTGACGTCTCACCTGACGCGTGTCGATCTGAAAGAAGACGGCAAAGGACTGAAGATTGTCCGCCAGAGCCTGCCGTACGGTACGGCGAGCGGCACTCACGGCCTGTACTTCTGCGCCTACTGCGCGCGTCTGTACAACATCGAACAGCAGCTGCTGAGCATGTTCGGTGACACCGACGGTAAACGCGACGCCATGCTGCGCTTCACCAAACCGGTGACCGGCGGCTACTACTTCGCGCCGTCCGTTGAGCGTCTAATGGCTCTGTAATTGTTTTTCTTCCTCTCCCTGTGGGAGAGGGCCGGGGTGAGGGCATCAGGCCGCACCCCGCCTGGTACCCTTATTCCCTTTTCTGCTGCTAAATCACCAAACGGTATATAAAACCGTTACTCCTTTCGTACCCGTTATAAATATTATGGCAATAAGTTAGTCATCACATTTATAAGGGTGCGCAATGGCCGTTACTGTACTGAAAAAAGGATATCTGGCGCTGGCAGCTTCCATGCTGTTGGTTGCACAGGCGCAGGCGACTGAGCTGCTCAACAGTTCCTATGATGTTTCCCGCGAACTGTTTGCCGCCCTGAACCCGCCGTTTGAACAGCAGTGGGCGAAAGACAATAACGGCGACAAGCTGACCATCAAGCAATCTCACGCGGGCTCTTCCAAGCAGGCGCTGGCGATTTTGCAGGGTCTGAAAGCCGATGTGGTGACCTACAACCAGATTACCGACGTGCAGATCCTGCATGACAAAGGCAACCTGATCCCGGCGGACTGGCAGAGCCGTCTGCCGAACAACAGCTCGCCGTTCTACTCCACCATGGCGTTCCTGGTGCGCAAGGGCAACCCGAAGAATATCCACGACTGGAACGATCTGGTGCGCTCTGACGTGAAGTTGATCTTCCCGAATCCAAAAACCTCCGGTAACGCGCGCTATACCTATCTCGCGGCCTGGGGCGCAGCTGATAAAGCGGACGGCGGCGATAAAGCCAAAACCGAGCAGTTCATGACTCAGTTCCTGAGAAACGTCGAAGTGTTCGATACCGGCGGTCGCGGGGCGACCACCACCTTCGTCGAACGCGGTCTGGGCGATGTGCTGATAAGCTTCGAATCGGAAGTGAATAACATCCGTAAACAGTACGAAGCGCAGGGTTTTGAAGTGGTGGTGCCGAAGGTCAACATCTTTGCCGAGTTCCCGGTGGCGTGGGTCGATAAAAACGTCAAATCTAACGGCACCGAGAAAGCGGCGAAAGCGTACCTGAACTATCTCTACAGCCCACAGGCGCAGACCATCATCACCGACTATTACTATCGCGTGGCGAATCCGGACGTGATGGACAAGCTGAAAGACAAATTCCCGCAGACCGAGCTGTTCCGCGTGGAAGACCAGTTTGGCTCCTGGCCTGAAGTGATGAAAACCCACTTCACCACCGGCGGTGAGCTGGACAAACTGCTGGCGGCGGGGCGTAAGTAATGTTAGCCGTCTCCTCCAGACGTGTGCTGCCGGGCTTTACTTTAAGCCTCGGGACCAGCCTGCTGTTCGTCTGTCTGATTTTGTTGTTGCCGTTAAGTGCGCTGGTGATGCAGCTGGCGCAGATGAGCTGGGCGCAGTACTGGGAAGTCATCACCAACCCGCAGGTGGTGGCGGCCTATAAAGTGACGCTGCTGTCGGCGTTTGTGGCATCGATTTTCAACGGCGTATTCGGCCTGCTGATGGCGTGGATCTTAACCCGCTATCGTTTTCCGGGCCGCACACTGCTCGACGCTCTGATGGATTTACCTTTCGCGCTGCCGACGGCGGTCGCCGGTTTGACTCTGGCGTCGCTGTTTTCGGTGAACGGATTTTACGGCCAGTGGCTGGCGCAGTTCGACATCAAAGTGACCTATACCTGGCTTGGGATCGCGGTGGCGATGGCCTTCACCAGCATCCCGTTTGTGGTACGTACCGTGCAGCCCGTTCTCGAAGAGTTAGGACCGGAATACGAAGAAGCCGCCGAAACGCTGGGTGCGACGCGCATTCAGAGCTTCTGCAAAGTGGTATTACCGGAGTTGTCTCCGGCGCTGCTGGCGGGTGTGGCGCTGTCGTTCACCCGCAGTCTCGGGGAGTTTGGCGCGGTCATTTTTATCGCCGGTAACATCGCGTGGAAAACTGAAGTCACCTCGCTGATGATTTTTGTGCGTTTGCAGGAGTTTGACTATCCTGCGGCAAGCGCGATTGCCTCGGTGATCCTCGCTGCGTCGCTGCTGCTGCTGTTCTCGATTAACACTCTGCAAAGTCGCTTTGGTCGGCGTGTGGTAGGTCACTGATGGCGGAAGTTACTCAATTGAAGCGCTACGACGCCCCCCGCATCAACTGGGGAAAATGGTTTCTGATTGGCACCGGAATACTGGTATCCGCCTTTATTCTCGTGGTGCCGATGGTTTACATCTTCGTGCAGGCGTTCAGCAAGGGGATTATGCCCGCGCTGCAAAACCTGGCCGACCCGGACATGCTGCACGCGATTTGGCTGACGGTGATGATCGCCCTGATTTCCGTGCCGGTGAATCTGGTGTTCGGGGTTTTGCTGGCGTGGCTGGTGACGCGCTTTGACTTCCCTGGCCGTCAGCTGTTGCTGACCCTGCTGGATATTCCGTTTGCGGTCTCACCGGTGGTTGCCGGTCTGATTTATCTGCTGTTTTACGGCTCCAACGGGCCGCTCGGCGGCTGGCTCGACGAGCACAACCTGCAAATTATGTTCGCCTGGCCGGGCATGGTGCTGGTGACGGTATTCGTGACCTGTCCGTTTGTGGTGCGTGAGCTGGTGCCGGTGATGTTAAGCCAGGGCAGCCATGAAGACGAAGCGGCGATCCTGCTGGGCGCATCCGGCTGGCAGATGTTCAGGCGTGTGACGCTGCCGAACATCCGCTGGGCACTGCTGTACGGCGTGGTGCTGACCAATGCGCGTGCGATCGGTGAGTTTGGCGCGGTTTCGGTGGTTTCCGGCTCGATTCGCGGCGAAACCCTGTCGCTACCGCTACAAATTGAATTGCTGGAGCAGGATTATAACACCGTCGGTTCCTTTACCGCCGCAGCCCTGCTGACGCTGATGGCTATTTTGACCTTGTTTTTAAAGAGTGTGGTGCAGTGGCGTTTAGAGAATCAGGAAAAACGCCTGCAGCAGGAGGGAAATCATGAGCATTGAGATTGCCAATATTAAGAAGTCTTTTGGTCGCACCCAGGTGCTGAACGATATCTCGCTGGATATCCCTTCCGGACAGATGGTGGCGCTGCTTGGGCCATCCGGTTCCGGTAAAACCACGCTGCTGCGTATTATTGCCGGTCTTGAGCATCAGACCAGCGGGCACATTCGTTTCCACGGAACCGATGTCAGCCGTCTGCATGCTCGCGATCGTAAAGTCGGTTTTGTGTTCCAGCATTACGCCCTGTTCCGACATATGACGGTGTTCGATAACATCGCCTTTGGCCTGACCGTATTGCCGCGCCGCGAGCGCCCAAATGCCGCGACCATCAAAGCGAAAGTGACCAAACTGCTGGAAATGGTGCAGCTGGCCCATCTCGCTGATCGCTACCCGGCGCAGCTTTCCGGTGGGCAGAAACAGCGTGTGGCGCTGGCCCGTGCCCTGGCGGTTGAGCCGCAAATTCTGCTGCTCGACGAACCTTTTGGTGCGCTGGACGCCCAGGTGCGTAAAGAGCTTAGGCGCTGGCTGCGTCAGCTACATGAAGAGCTGAAATTCACCAGCGTCTTCGTGACCCACGATCAGGAAGAGGCGATGGAAGTCGCCGATCGCGTGGTGGTGATGAGCCAGGGGAATATCGAACAGGTTGATGAGCCTGAACAGCTGTGGCGCGAGCCAGCGACCCGCTTCGTGCTGGAGTTTATGGGCGAAGTTAACCGCATGCAGGGCAATATTCGCGGCGGACAGTTCCATGTCGGTGCGCACCGCTGGCCGCTGGGCTACACGCCTGCCCATCAGGGACCGGTCGATCTGTTCCTGCGTCCGTGGGAAGTGGACGTTAGCCGCCGCACCAGCCTCGATTCCCCGCTGCCGGTACAAGTACTGGAAGCGAGCCCTAAAGGTCACTACACCCATCTGGTGGTACAACCGTTGGGCTGGTATACCGAGCCGTTGACGGTGGTGATGCGTGATGAAGAGGCTCCGTCACGCGGCGATCGCCTGTTTGTCGGCTTGCAGCATGCCCGAATCTATCACGGCAACGAGCGTATCGAGTCGCGCGAGAGTCTTGCTCTGGCGGAGTCGGCCTGATAGGTTAATTAGACGTGGTATTTGCCGGGTGGCGCTGCGCTTACCCGGCCTACAAAACGATCCCTGTAGGCCCGGTAAGCGAAAGCGCCACCGGGCTTTTTTATTGGACAGAATTCGTGAACACATTAGAACACACCATCGGCAACACCCCTCTGGTCAAACTGCAACGTATGCATCCCGGTAACGGCAGCGAAATTTGGGTCAAACTGGAAGGCAATAATCCTGCGGGTTCTGTTAAAGACAGGGCGGCGCTGTCGATGATTGTAGAGGCGGAAAAGCGTGGGGAAATCAAACCCGGCGACGTGCTGATTGAAGCGACCAGCGGCAACACCGGCATTGCGCTGGCGATGATTGCGGCGCTGAAAGGCTATCGCATGAAGCTGCTGATGCCGGACAACATGAGCCAGGAGCGTCGTGCTGCGATGCGTGCTTACGGTGCGGAACTGATTCTCGTGACCAAAGAGCAAGGGATGGAAGGGGCGCGCGATCTGGCACTCGAAATGGCCCAGCGCGGCGAAGGAAAACTGCTGGATCAGTTCAATAATCCCGATAACCCTTACGCGCACTACACTACCACCGGCCCCGAAATCTGGCGTCAAACTGACGGACGCATCAGTCATTTCGTCTCCAGCATGGGGACTACCGGAACCATTACTGGCGTGTCGCGTTTTTTGCGCGAACAGCAAAGCAAGGTGACGATTGTTGGCCTGCAACCGGAAGAGGGGAGCAGCATTCCGGGCATTCGTCGCTGGCCTGCGGAATACATGCCGGGGATTTTTAATGCCCAGCTTGTGGACCAGGTGCTGGATATTCATCAGCGTGAGGCGGAAAATACCATGCGTGAACTGGCGGTGCGTGAAGGCATTTTCTGTGGTGTCAGTTCGGGTGGCGCGGTAGCTGGAGCGTTGCGCGTGGCGCAGGCGAATCCGGGCGCGGTGGTGGTCGCAATTATCTGCGATCGCGGCGATCGTTATCTGTCTACCGGTGTCTTTGGTGAAGAGAGTTATTCGCAGGGGGCGGGGATTTAAGCGTCATGGAGATGATTTTATTTCGGGATAAAACCCGTGCGCAGCAGACGGATATCGTGGCTGTGCAGTCGCAGGTGGTTTACGGCAGCGTGGGCAACAGCATTGCGGTGCCGAATATCAGACAACATCAGTTGACCGTTACGGCAGTTCCAACGGTGCTGTTCAGCAATACCCCGCATTACGACACGTTTTACGGCGGCGTGATCCCCGACGACTGGTTCAGCGGCTATCTGCAAGCCCTCGAAGAGCGCGATGTATTACGCGAACTGAAAGCGGTGACCACGGGCTATATGGGCAGCGCCAGCCAGATTGCCATTCTGGCCGAGTGGCTGGTCGCCATTAAAGAAAAGCACCCTGATTTGCTGGTGCTGGTCGACCCGGTGATCGGTGATATCGACAGCGGGATCTACGTGAAGCCCGAAATCCCGGAAGCCTATCGCCGGCATCTGCTGCCGCTGGCGCAGGGGATCACGCCGAACGTCTTTGAGCTGGAAGTGCTGAGCGGCCAGCCGTGTCGGACGCCGGAAAGCGCCATTGCGGCGGCGCAAAGTTTACTGTCTGACACCCTGAAATGGGTGGCTATCACCAGTGCGCCGGTGGAGTTTGATCCTGAGAACATCCACGTTGTGTTAGTGACGAAAGAGGGTGTGACGGTGACGGACCATCCGCGCGTCGCGACCGACCTGAAAGGGACCGGGGATCTATTCTGTTCTGAGCTGGTGAGCGGCATTGTGCAGGGCAGGGACGTGGCTGAGGCGATTCGTCGCGCGGGCGACCGGGTGACTGAGGTGATGAAATACACTCAGGAAAAAGGCTTTGATGAGTTGATCCTCCCCGCATAAACAAAAATGGCGCCCGAAGGCGCCATTTTTCTGTGCGGCAAGAATTACTTCTTGATGCGGATCACCGGGGTTTCGCCCACGGTCACGCTGCCAGACAGTTTGATCAGTTCTTTGATTTCGTCCATGTTGGAGATAACAACCGGAGTCAGGGTAGACTTGGCTTTCTCTTCCAGCAGCGCCAGATCGAATTCGATCACCGGGTCGCCGACTTTCACACGCTGGCCTTCTTCAGCGATACGCTTGAAGCCTTCGCCTTTCAACTCAACGGTGTCGATACCGAAGTGTACGAACAGTTCGATACCGCTATCAGATTCGATAGAGAACGCATGGTTGGTTTCAAAAATTTTACCGATGGTGCCGTCAACTGGCGCAACCATTTTGTTACCAGTTGGTTTGATAGCAATACCATCACCAACGATTTTTTCGGCAAATACTACATCCGGCACGTCTTCGATATTGACGATTTCGCCAGACAGCGGAGCAATAATCTCAATAGTTCCGGTGTCTTTCTTATCATCAGAAACCAGAGATTTCAGTTTATCGAACAAACCCATGATCTTCTCCTAAGCAGTAATTTGGGCCGCATCTCGTGGATTAGCAGATTGTTTTTTCTTCAATGAACTTGTTAACCAGCGTCATTAACTCGTCCGTTGTCGGTTGAGCAAGAGCCTGCTCTGCTAACACCTTCGCATCTTCGAAGTTCGTGTTACGGATAATCTTCTTAATGCGCGGGATGGAAATGGCGCTCATAGAGAATTCGTCCAGACCCATACCCAGCAACAGAAGTGTAGCACGTTCGTCGCCTGCAAGCTCACCACACATGCCTGTCCATTTACCTTCAGCATGAGAAGCATCAATAACTTGCTTGATTAGCGTGAGTACGGACGGTGACATTGGTTGGTAGAGATGTGAAATCATATCATTACCACGGTCAACTGCCAGGGTGTACTGCGTTAAATCATTGGTGCCAATACTAAAGAAGTCGACTTCTTTGGCCAAATGACGAGCAATCGTTGCTGCCGCTGGTGTTTCCACCATCACGCCCACTTCGATAGTTTCATCAAAGGCTTTACCTTCTTCACGCAGCTGCGCCTTCATGATTTCGATCTCAGCTTTCAGTGCACGCACTTCTTCAACAGAGATGATCATTGGGAACATGATGCGCAATTTACCGAATACAGAAGCACGCAGGATTGCACGTACCTGCGCGTACAGGATCTCTTTACGATCCATCGCGATACGCACTGCACGCCAGCCCAGGAATGGGTTTTCTTCTTTCGGGAAGTTCATGTACGGCAGCTCTTTGTCGCCACCGATATCCATAGTACGTACGATAACCGCTTGTGAGCCACAGGCTTCAGCAACCGCTTTATACGCCGCAAACTGCTCATCTTCAGTTGGCAGTGAGTCACGGTCCATGAACAGGAACTCAGTACGATACAGACCCACGCCTTCCGCGCCGTTGCGCTCAGCGCCGTCAACGTCACGGACGGTACCGATGTTCGCGCAAACTTCCACCTGATGGCCGTCCAGCGTAATGGCTGGCAGATCTTTCAGTTTGGCCAGTTCCGCTTTTTCAGAAGCGACTTGCTCCTGAACGGCACGCAGTTGTTCGATTTCTTCGTTGGTTGGGTTGACGTAAACCAGATTGTTTACGGCATCCAGAATCAGATAGTCGTCGTTTTTCACCTGAGAGGTGACGCTACCGGTACCCACGATGGCTGGCAATTCCAGAGAACGCGCCATGATTGAGGTGTGGGAAGTACGGCCACCGGCGTCGGTGATGAAACCCAGCACCTTTTTGAGGTTCAGCTGTGCGGTTTCAGACGGCGTCAGGTCAGCGGCAACCAGGATAACTTCGTCCTGGATAGAGCTGAGGTCGATAATCGCCAGACCCAGGATGTTGCGCAGCAGGCGCTTACCGATATCACGTACGTCAGCCGCACGTTCTTTCAGGTATTCATCATCCAGTTCTTCGAGGGCAGTAGCCTGGCCTTCGATAATTTCATGTGCAGCCGCGTCGGCCGTCATGCCCTTATCTTTAATCAGGGCTATGATTTCCTGCTCCAGCTCCTCATCTTCGAGCAGCATGATGTGCCCTTCGAAGATGGCTTCTTTTTCTTCACCGAAAGTTTCGCCAGCTTTAGTTTTGATCGCTTCCAGCTGCGCTGATGCCTTGGCACGACCGCTCAGAAAACGCTCAACTTCCTGATCAACCTTGTCGGCAGAAATTTTTTTCCGGTCGATGACGATCTCGTCTTCTTTCAGCAGAAGTGCTTTGCCGAAAGCGATACCCGGGGATGCTAAAATGCCTGAAATCATAACCCTACCTTACTTGTGACTGATATTAAAAAGAACCCGGAACTTACTCGAGCTCAGCCATCAGTTTAACCAGATGCTCAACTGCTTTCTGCTCGTCTTCACCTTCCGCAGAGATGGTGACAACGGTACCCTGAGTCAGGCCCAGAGTTTGCAGCTTAAACAGGCTTTTTGCGCTAGCGCTTTTGCCGTTGGAGGTCACAGTGATCTCAGAAGTGAAGCCTTTTGCTTCTTTAACAAACTGAGCAGCAGGGCGGGTGTGCAGACCGTTTGGAGCAGTAATGGTAACTTCTTGCTGGAACATTGTATTTCCCCAACTTATAGGTTTAGTGTTGTGGAACTAAAGTCTAGCCTGGCGGCTTAACTTTAGCCTGTCTTGTTAGCGCTGACGTTTCGCTCGTCATTAAACATTATGCAGTGAAAGCAAGACTTGAACCAAATCATAAAATCGATTCAGCTTCGCTATTTCCGACATTGATTAATTTCGCGCTTCAAAATAATTGTCAGGTTAAATACCAGACCCGACGGGGTGAATCAATGCCAGGAGGAGTAAAAGTTTGATGCAGGCCACAAAAAAGCACCCTTTTGGGTGCTTTTTTACGCGTTCTTAACATGCTGGCATTACTGTTGCAGTTCTTTTTCCGTGAACAGATCGGCAAACAGTGCAGTGCTTAAATAACGCTCACCCGAGGACGGTAGGATAACCACAATATTCTTATTGGTAAAGGTTTCATCTTCCTGAAGCTTCAGCGCAGCAGCCACTGCTGCACCGGAAGAGATACCGGCCAGAATACCTTCTTCGTCCATCAGACGACGCGCCGTAGAGATGGCTTCTTCATTGGTAATGGCGACCACTTTATCAATCAGCTTGAGATCGAGGTTGCCCGGAATAAAGCCTGCGCCGATGCCCTGAATTTTGTGCGGGCCTGGTTTTATCTCTTCGCCAGCCAGCGCCTGGGCGATGACAGGGGAGTCGGTTGGCTCAACGGCAACGGTGATCAGATCCTTTTTGCCTTTCGTGCCTTTAATATAGCGGCTCACGCCGGTCAGCGTCCCGCCAGTGCCGACGCCGGAGATAAACACGTCAACCTGGCCATCCGTATCTTCCCAGATTTCAGGGCCGGTGGTTTTTTCGTGGATTTCCGGGTTTGCCGGGTTGCTGAACTGCTGCAGCAGCAGGTATTTGGCCGGGTCGCTGGCGACAATTTCTTCTGCTTTCTGAATGGCACCTTTCATGCCTTTCGCGCCTTCGGTCAGAACCAGATTCGCGCCCAGTGCTTTCAGCAGCTTGCGACGCTCAATGCTCATGGTTTCTGGCATCGTCAGCGTTAATTTGTAGCCACGCGCAGCGGCAACGTAGGCCAGAGCGATACCGGTGTTGCCGCTGGTCGGTTCAACCAGTTCAACGCCAGGCTTCAGAACGCCACGTTTTTCGGCATCCCAAATCATGTTTGCACCGATACGGCATTTTACGCTGAAGCTCGGGTTACGTGATTCTACCTTCGCCAGAATGCGTCCATTACCGATACGGTTCAGTCGAACCAGTGGCGTATGACCGATAGTCAGCGAGTTGTCTTCGTAAATCTTACTCATGGCCTGTCCTTAACTGTATGAAATTGGGATACCGTCCCAGCATACCCGTTGGATAAGTATGCGGAAGTAAGGAAATCGCATATCTATATGCTGCAAGGAAATAATGGCTATCAGTATGGAATAAGGAGGGCATAAGCCGCCCCCCATTTACACAGTTTTGCATTACTTCCATAACGCGTGCTTAGCACGGTAGCAATCTACCCACATTGCGGTCGCACCGCAGACGGCGACCGGCATGATGAACAGGTTAAGGAAAGGGATCATTGTGAACAGGCTGGTCAGGGCACCAAACTGCATATTGATGACCTTTTGCGAGCGCAGCGCCGTGCGCATCTCTTTAAACGGCACTTTATGGTTGTCGAATGGATAGTCGCAATACTGAATCGCCAGCATCCAGGCGCTAAACAGGAACCACAGCACCGGCGCAACGGTCTGGCCAATGCCGGGGATAAAATAGAGGATCAGCAGGACAATCGCGCGTGGCAGGTACCATGCAAACTTTTGCCATTCGCGCTTCATGATGCGCGGCACATCTTTCATGATGTCGAGTACACCGGTATCGGGCGGAGTGGCCCCCGTCAGTCGTGCTTCGAGTTGTTCTGCCAACAGCCCATTAAACGGGGCGGCGATCCAGTTGGCTATCGTTGAGAAGAAATAGCCAAAAACTAACAGGACGGAGATGACCACAATCGGCCACAGCAAATAGCTCAGCCATTGCAGCCAGTCGGGGACGTGGCTCATGATGGCCGGTACCCAGCTTTCGAGTTGCGTAAACAGCCACCAGAAAGCACCACCCATCAGCAGAATGTTGATCAGCAGGGGCAGGATCACAAAACGGCGAATGCCTGGCAGGGAGACCAGTTTCCATCCCTGAGAAAAGTACCAGATACCGCTGCGCGGAGTCGTTGTTGATGTTGAAACCATAACCAGGCTGTACTCCTTTTTTCACAACCAGTGGAATTGCACGCCTATATTATCGAGTTATGGACCAATGACCAGTTCGGAAATGTTCGAAAAAACAGCAAAAAGCACGATTTCGTTCATCTTTATGCTTTGAATGCTCTGCACACACTTGCACTTGACGTAATCGGCAAATACTCTTAGTGAGTAAATGTTTGCCGTGGTGGCAAGGTGTTAGAACAACAGAGAATATAATGATGCAGGATTTGCGTCTGATATTAATCATTGTTGGCGCGATCGCCATACTCGCTTTACTGGTACATGGTTTCTGGACCAGCCGTAAAGAACGCTCCTCGATGTTTCGCGATCGCCCACTGAAGCGCATGAAGTCCAGTCGTAACGACGATGACGGTGATGACGACATCGAAGATACCGACGACGAAGGCGTGGGTGAAGTCCGCGTTCATCGGGTCAATACAACTGCGCCTGCTGCAGGTCATGGGGAGCATGAAGCGCCTCGTCAGCCTCCACAGCACCAGTACCAGCCGCCTTACGCGTCTGCACAGCCGCGCCAGCCTGTTGTTCCGCAGCCGGTTGAAGAGCCGGTGCGCCAGCCACAGCAGCCGCCTGTGCAACAGCAACCTGTGCCACAGCCCGCGCCGCAAGCGCCGCGTCCTGTTCAGCCACTGCCGCCAGAAACACCGCCGCAGCCTGTTCACACGCAGCCAGCCCCGCAGCCTGAGCCGGTCTTTGAGCCGGAGCCGGTTGTTGAAGAAGCGCCAGTGACTGAAAAGCCGCAGCGTAAAGAAACGGTGATCATCATGAACGTGGCTGCTCATCATGGCACTCAGCTCAACGGTGAAGTGTTGCTTAACAGCATCCAGCAGGCGGGTTTCAAGTTTGGCGACATGAACATTTTCCACCGCCATCTGAGCCCGGACGGCAGCGGCCCTGCGCTGTTTAGCCTGGCCAATATGGTCAATCCGGGGACTTTCGACCCGGAAATGAGCGGTGATTTCACCACGCCTGGTATCACTATCTTTATGCAGGTGCCGTCTTACGGCGATGAACTGCAAAACTTTAAGCTGATGCTGCAATCCGCCCAGCATATCGCCGATGAAGTCGGTGGTGTGGTACTCGACGATCAGCGTCGCATGATGACGCCGCAGAAACTGCGCGAGTATCAGGATCGCATCCGCGAAGTAAAGGAAGCTAACGCGTAAACGCTGCGTTCTCTTCCACTCCTCCTCAACCCCCGCCTGTCGGGGGTTTTTCTCATTGATGGTGCGATATGGACTCAATCGAACAACAACTCACACAGCTACGAACCACACTTCGCCATCATGAATATTTGTATCACGTGATGGATGCACCGGAAATCCCGGATGCGGAGTATGACCGCCTGATGCGCGAACTGCGCGAGCTGGAAACACAACACCCCGATCTCATCACCCCGGATTCGCCGACGCAGCGCGTGGGTGCGGCTCCGCTGGCCTCTTTCAGCCAGGTGCGTCATGAAGTGCCGATGCTGTCGCTGGATAACGTCTTTGACGAAGAGAGTTTCCTTGCCTTCAACAAGCGCGTGCAGGACCGACTGAAAAGCGCTGAAACGCTGACATGGTGCTGTGAGCTGAAGCTCGACGGTCTGGCGGTGAGTATCCTGTATGAAAATGGCGTGCTGGTGCGCGCCGCCACGCGCGGCGATGGCACAACCGGTGAAGACATCACCACCAACGTGCGGACCATCCGCGCAATACCACTTAAGCTGCGCGGCGAGAACATTCCCGCACGCCTCGAAGTGCGCGGTGAAGTGTTCCTCCCGCAGGCGGGCTTTGAAAAGATTAACGATGAAGCGCGTCGCACCGGTGGAAAGCTGTTTGCTAACCCGCGTAATGCTGCGGCAGGATCGCTGCGTCAGCTTGATCCACGGATAACGGCGAAGCGCCCACTGACGTTCTTCTGCTATGGCGTGGGTATTCTTGAGGGCGGAGAACTGCCTGATACCCATCTGGGTCGCCTGCTGCAATTTAAAGAGTGGGGACTGCCGGTCAGTAATCGGGTGAAACTTTGCGACTCACCGGAAGCGGTGCTGGCATTTTATCATCAGGTCGAAGCGGACCGTCCGTCACTCGGGTTTGATATCGATGGCGTGGTCATCAAAGTGAACTCGCTGGCGCTTCAGGAACAGTTAGGTTTTGTGGCGCGTGCACCGCGTTGGGCGGTGGCGTTTAAATTCCCCGCCCAGGAACAGATGACCTTCGTGCGCGACGTGGAATTTCAGGTAGGCCGTACCGGGGCGATTACCCCGGTCGCACGTCTGGAACCTGTTCAGGTCGCGGGTGTATTGGTCAGCAATGCGACTCTGCATAACGCTGATGAAATTGCACGTCTGGGCCTGCGGATTGGCGATAAAGTCGTTATTCGTCGCGCGGGTGATGTGATCCCCCAAGTGGTGAACGTTGTCGAATCTGAACGCCCTGATGACACTCGTGCCATTGAATTTCCGACCCACTGTCCGGTATGTGGTTCCGACGTTGAGCGCGTAGAGGGCGAGGTCGTGACGCGCTGCACTGGTGGGTTAATCTGCGGGGCGCAGCGCAAAGAAGCGCTCAAACACTTCGTCTCCCGTCGGGCGATGGATGTCGACGGGATGGGCGATAAAATTATCGATCAGTTGGTCGAGAAAGAGTATGTCCACACGCCTGCTGATCTGTTCCACTTGACGGCTGGAAAGCTGACAGGACTGGATCGCATGGGGCCAAAATCCGCGCAAAACGTGGTGAATGCGCTGGAGAAAGCCAAAGAAACGACCTTCGCACGGTTCTTGTATGCTCTGGGTATTCGTGAAGTCGGTGAGGCGACCGCTGCCGGACTGGCTGCTCATTTCGGTACGCTTGAGCTGCTCGAAAAGGCCTCGATTGACGATCTGCAAAAAGTGCCGGACGTCGGTATCGTCGTTGCCACTCACGTCTTTAACTTCTTTGCGGAGGAGAGCAACCGCGAAGTGATCGGTAAATTGCTGGAAGAGGGCATTCACTGGCCCGCACCGGTTGTCGTCAACGTCGAAGAGATCGACAGCCCGTTTGCGGGCAAAACCGTAGTACTCACCGGCAGCCTGAGTCAGTTGTCCCGTGACGACGCCAAAGCGCGTCTGGTGGCGCTGGGTGCAAAAGTGGCGGGCAGTGTATCGAAGAAAACCGATCTGGTGATTGCCGGTGAAGCGGCAGGCTCGAAACTGGCGAAAGCGCAGGAGCTGGGCATTGAAGTTATCGACGAAGCCGAAATGATTAGGCTACTGGGAGAGTAACGTGGAGAAAGAACAGCTCATCGAGATTGCCAATACCGAAATGCCATTCGGAAAATACAAGGGACGTCGATTGATTGACGTGCCGGAAGAGTATTTTCTGTGGTTTGCGCGTAAGGATCAATTCCCTGCCGGGCGACTCGGCGAGCTGATGGCTATCACTCTGCTCATTAAAAGCGAAGGGCTGAGCCATCTGGTTCAGCCCCTCAAGCGTCCTTAAGCTTTCGCGGCGCGGGTCTCTTCCTGCGCCAGCTTCTCTGTCTCGCGCTTGTAACGACGCGCCATCACCGCACAGACCATCAGCTGAATCTGGTGGAAGATCATCAGCGGCAGCACCATCATGCCAATCACCGACGTCGGGAAGAGAATATTGGCCATCGGGATACCGTTGGCGAGACTCTTTTTCGAGCCGCAGAACACAATGGTGATTTCATCCGCTTTATTGAAGCCAAATTTACGGGCGGCAAAAGTATTCACTGCGATCACAATCGCCAGTAACACGATGCTCACCAGCGCGATAAACAGCAGCGAACCAATCCCGACCTTGTGCCAGATCCCATTCACTACGGCTTCGCCAAAGGCGGAGTAAACCACTAACAGAATCGAGGTCTGGTCGGTTTTGCCAATCCACTTTTTGTTTCGCGCGACGAAATCCCCGGTCCACGGACGAGAAAGATGCCCAAGCACGAACGGCAGCAACAGTTGCAGGCAGATTTTACCAACTTGCTCAAGGTTACCCTCTGCGCCATGCATATTCATCAGCAGGCCAACCAACAGCGGCGAGACAAAAATCCCCAACAGGCTGGAGGCTGATGCAGAGCAGACTGCTGCCGCAACGTTGCCGCCTGCCAGTGACGTAAACGCGATGGCCGACTGGACGGTCGCGGGCAAAATGCACAGATACAGAAAGCCGGTATACAGCGCCGGATCGACGTTCACCGGTGCCCACCAGGCGAAGAGCACGCCGAGGATAGGGAACAGAATGAAGGTGCTGCACATTACCCACAGGTGAAGTCGCCAGTGGCTGCCCCCGGCGATGATCGCTTCACGAGACAGCTTTGCCCCGTGCATGAAGAACAGCAGGGCAATAGCTGCTGTCGTCAGGCCTTCGATAAACGGAACAAAACTACCGCGCGCCGGGAAGAAAGAGGCCAGCAGGACAACGGCAATCAGCGTAAGGGTAAAGGGATCGAGAACACGAAACAGTTTCATAAACGCTCCTGAAATCAGATTTCGCTATTGTGCTTTGTTCCGTTTGAGAAATAAAATCGATTTATTGCATCCATTCATGAATAAAAAAGATGAATTATTCCCTTCGTCAGCTTCGTGTTTTTGTCACCGTCGCCCAGGCCCGCAGCTTTAGCCGTGCCGGGGAGATGATCGGACTGAGCCAGTCGGCAGTGAGTCATAGCGTAAAAGAACTGGAATTACAGACCGGCGTGCGCCTGTTGGATCGTACCACGCGTGAAGTGGTACTTACCGAGGCGGGGCAGCAGCTGGCTGCGCGTCTGGAGCGCCTGCTGGATGAACTCAACAGTACGCTGCGTGACGTGGGCAGGGTGGGGAAGCAGCTTTCCGGGACAGTCCGCGTTGCGGCCAGTCAGACGATTTCTGCACATTTGATTCCGCAATGCATTGCCGAAAGTAATCGCCGCTATCCCGATATTGATTTTGTACTGCACGACAGGCCGCAGCAGTGGGTTCTGGAGAGTATCAGGCAAGGTGACGTTGATTTCGGCATTGTTATCGATCCCGGTCCAGTGACAGATCTCGAATGTGAAGTCGTGCTGTCAGAACCATTTTTACTCTTGTGCCGCGAAGATGATCCTCTTGCATCGATGCCTCAGGTGACATGGCAGTCGTTGCAGGGCGCAAATCTGGTATTACAGGATTATGCATCGGGAAGCCGACCGCTGATAGATGCGGCACTTGCTCAGCAGAGGGTGAACGCGACAATTGTGCAGGAGATTGGACATCCCGCGACGCTTTTCCCAATGGTGGAGGCCGGGATTGGCATCAGCGTGTTACCCGCGCTGGCGCTGCCGTTGCCGCAGGGGAGTAGGCTTGTTGTCAGGCGTTTCACGCCGTGCATAGAACGTAAACTGATGCTTGCGCGGCGTAAAAATCGCTCGCTTTCTGGTGCGGCTCATGCGCTTTGGGAGGTGGTACGTATGCAGGCACAGCGATTGATGGAGGCCCGCATACGCGATCCGTTATTTAATGCACCAGAGGATTAGATGTAGATATCAATCTGGTGATCGGCGGAAGGTGAGTTAACGCCTTCCATTTTGCCCTGTTTTTGATCTTGTTTTTGCTGGGCTTCTTCAGCCTGCTGGCGCTGTAATTGTGCCAGTTGGGCTTGCAGCATTTTGATCTGAGCCTGAAGCAGCTCCTGCTGTTTTTTCTTATCCTCGGTGCTGCCGCTACCGTTCGCGACATCCTTAAGTTGCTGAGTCAGCTTAGTGATTTGCGATGTCAGGCGGCTAATCTGCGAAGCGATACCGCTTGCACCGGAACTGCTGCCACCGCTGCTGCCGGTCTGCACTGAAGGAGTTGATGTCTGTATTGTTGTCATTTTAAATCCTCTCGCCATAAAACAAGCATATCGGCAAATAAACCCATAGCTTGAGGGGACCTGCCAGATCTGGGAGGGAGAAAATTCAGGAATCGCAGATAGCAAAAAAGCGCCTTTAGGGCGCTTTTTTACATTGGTGGGGCGTGCAGGATGACTCGCTTCGCTCGCCCTTCGGGCCGTCGCCTTACGGCTCCGTTGCCTCACTGCGTTCGGCTCGAACCTGCTCCAGGTTCGAATCTTGAATATCGCAGATAGCAAAAAAGCGCCTTTAGGGCGCTTTTTTACATTGGTGGGGCGTGCAGGATGACTCGCTTCGCTCGCCCTTCGGGCCGTCGCCTTACGGCTCCGTTGCCTCACTGCGTTCGGCTCGAACCTGCTCCAGGTTCGAATCTTGAATATCGCAGATAGCAAAAAAGCGCCTTTAGGGCGCTTTTTTACATTGGTGGGGCGTGCAGGATTCGAACCTGCGACCAATTGATTAAAAGTCAACTGCTCTACCAACTGAGCTAACGCCCCGAATGGTGGGTGATGACGGGCTCGAACCGCCGACCCCCTCCGTGTAAAGGAGGTGCTCTACCAACTGAGCTAATCACCCAAATCTTATCTCTTGCTACACTGCGGTATCACTCACAAATGAATGGTGGGTGATGACGGGCTCGAACCGCCGACCCCCTCCGTGTAAAGGAGGTG
>RCUS01000037.1_pt1 | contig 113089 bp, 75 predicted proteins | sample 2166221 | NCBI WGS metagenome assembly RCUS01 (sample SAMN09932758, study PRJNA488358) | compost metagenome | isolation source: compost soil in cyclohexanecarboxylic | place: Germany: Experimental Botanical Garden
CCGCATGAAGACGACGCAAATCCTGATACCACATCGGCAGAATTTCTTCGGCTGGGAGTCGCTTGAGTTCGTTGCAGTCTCCAGTGCCGAGATAATTACCCACATAGTCAAAACCGGAAACGATATACCGCAGTACGATGGCGCGGTCTTTCACCAGCCGGTCGACCAGCTCCGCAGGCAGACCTGTGAGCCTGATGCCTTGAGCAAAAACCTGGTAGGCATTGGCCCACATGGGTAAAGGGACGGTTTCCCACATAATCGCCAACTCATCGGCGATGCGAGCGCAAAATGCTTCGTCCATTTCCAACCGGAAAATTGCCAACCCTAGTGCTTGAGGGTTTCGGGCCAATGCTTTCCAGGCTTCGAACGAAGACAATGGCAGGTGAGCAAACTGGCGTTTCAAATCAGCCAAGTACTGCCAGCCACTGTGGCCGAAATCTGCCGCCATCGCCGCTATCTGCTCTTCGATAACTTCGGGGCGGTGGATCGGATGAAACATTCGGGCAGCATGGTGCAGCGACCCCACCTGCCCATCAGTGGAGGCGCTCATGCACGCGGGTAGATATAGCTGAGGCCGGAATTGGATGGGCGACTCCTTGCCAGGGTAAATCAACCAAGGGCCGTCAGTGAGCATCAGATGAGGGATGGAGAAGCAACCTGTTCCTACTCCTTCACTGGTTTTTTCAATCAGTTGCAATGGTGACTGCCGAGGATCGGACAACAACATTGCTTCGGCTCGGGCACCATCTAGGATTTGGGTACTTTCTACGCCGCATATGTAGAAGGCTGTGGCTTCTTCCATCAGCACCCTGCCACCGTATCTTCTGATGTCCAGCTGCATCAATGGCTGTTCGGTTTCGACGGCCAAGTGAACATAGGCGTCTTGCTCATCGACGGCAGCGAGCATGGTTTGTAGGTCTGCGACGTAGCTGAAGAGATTGAGGACGGTAGGCATCTGACCGACACGAATGGCGAACACTCTTTTGAGGCGGGACCGTTCCCGGCACATCAATTCAAACTGCAGGTAAAACAGCTGCCCCTGAGGCAAACCGGAACTCAGCTGAATGCGATACCCAACCAGCTCTGCAAGATTCAAAGCCTTGACCGAGACAGGTTGGCCTTTTACATCAAGGAGGCGGGCGCCTTGATAAGGAAATGGTAAGAGCAACTGCATGGGATCTGCTGCGGGGCCGATCAGCAATGTAAAAGCTTGCGGGCAGTGCTGAGTGCTCAGATCCAAGTGATAGCCGCCCTCGCTACGCGTGCAAACCAGCCCCTCACCTGTCACCTGCAGCGCTAAGTCTTCGGCATTCTTCACCAGCAACCGAGCGGGCCGCCGACCGTACGCTGGTATAAGCCCAATCTCGAACCCCCGGGGCAACACGCCAAACCTACGCCGTAGCAGTGTCTCCCCTTTCCGGCCGCGCACGGTGTAATTTATCGCACCAAAAGCTGGTGCATTGCGCCGATCAAGTAGCTTTCCGTTGGCGTACTCAATTAGCTCATCCCTACGGTAGGGACTGCCCTCAGGCAAATCCAATGTCGGCCAGCCTAGATACACCGTAGATGGCGAGCAATCAAATAGTGCGTAAACACCATTCAGTACAAGAGGCGCGACATTGCCCCCTGGCTGCGCCAGTCGTATCTCGTAGCGCTCACTCTTATCTTGAAGAACCAGGTCCCCAGTCGCCTCTATCCACTGCCCCCCCTTGGAGTCAGTGATTGCCGGGACTGAATAGCTGAAATCGAATCGTTCAGGCGCCCTTATACGAACTTTGCTACACGCGAGTTTACAGCTGGAGGTCGCCACGAGGTGCCACCGGTCAGCTATGCACTCGAACACCAGAGGTAAATCCTGGTAATCAAGCGCACTATTTTCAAAAACGAAAGTGTGAACGGTGCTGCCGTTTTCCATCACCCGTAAGCTCACGGACTTATCTAGGTGCTTGCGAGGCAGCGATACCTGCACGTTGGCGAAGCGAATTTTTACCCCTTGCTCCACTAGCTGTGCATACACAGCAGGGCCGCGCTCAAGCAGCGTCTCACCTTCGTAATAGGCCAGCTCAAGGCGTGTGTTACGAAGAGAGCGAGGGTCAATCGGTAATAAAGCGTCTGACGGCAGGTTGAGCTCTGTTACGACCGTCCAGTGCGGCAGCTGGCCTTGCTGAATGTGCTCACAAGTGAAAGCTCTCGCTTTGGCCAACGCCTCCTTGCGCTCCTGCCTTTTAATGCCGGCGTCACGTAGCCAGTCGTTAAGGAGATGACGGGCATTTGTTTCATCCAGGGGTATGGGGAAGGCTTCATGCCAAAGGGGATCGACTCGGTCCAGATACGCTGCCGGATCAAGTTCATCCTTGATCGGATAACGGTCAACGAGCGCCATCAATTGATCAACGATGCCGGCGAGAAGCGTTCGAGTTTCAAGATTGCGAAAGGACAATGGCAGCCCGTCTTCGAAGTCAGCAAGCAAATCGGCGGTAGTGCGCCGGTGGCCCTCGGTGCGATAAAAGTGCTTAATCCCGCGGCGCACTGCCCGTCCAAAACCATGGGACTCGCTGCTGAGCAGCGGCCAAGGTAGCCCACCCTCGGTAAACAATGTTCCTAACCAATCCCGACCTTGCTCACGAGTGCGGACTTCCCGCTTCCAATAACCCAGCCCCTTTCCAGTGAGATTGGCGTGCTGCTGAGGAGTGAGAGTCACGCCAATTCGGGACTCAGGCCCCTGCCATGACCAGTTGCCGTCGTAATGTCGGCGATAGTTCTCGCTGACAAACAAACAAAAACAAGCCGCCACATAAAGTTCCTGCGTGGGGCTACCTGCTACCAGAGACTTTTTGAGCATCGCAGCCAGCCCCGAATACTCGTCCTCGGTGACGTGGTAGCTGTAAAGGGGTAAACCGCTAGGCCCTTTAAAAAGGGCTCGAGTGAACAGGAATTCGGTAAGCCACGCTTTGGCTGGGAGATGATTAACTGCCAATTGATTCATCGAAAATCCCTTTCAGAACCGGGCGCCAAAACCGTCTCGTTTTAGCTTAAACCACGCTGTTTTCAGTTATCGCACTTTACGACGAAGTTCCAGGCGCGACTATCATCATTATCTATACATGCAAAACTCTCAAACAGATCGACAGACGAGCTCACATCACACCCGAAAACTCGAGTTGATGCACTCCAAGCCTTCAAGCAACGGTTAGAACAAATCGACTCCGAACACTTAGCGAGCATCGAGTATATGGCCGAAATCCAGTGCTTACGAATCTGCGACGCCAGTCAGTGCTGTACTCAGGCACATGTGAGCGGTTACCCCAGGTGCACGGCAACTATTTTAGCGATTTTCTCGCTCTGCGAAGCGCGCAGAATACCTTCCCGCTATGATGACCATCCCCCTCCTGCCCCGTCATTTTTGCTTTCCCTGCAGTGAGCACGACGACTTTCAGGCGATATTTTCTCAATGGTCTGGTCTACCTCCTTACGCCAGGTATTGTCTAAGAGTCCTTGGTGTTCCAGTTGCACGACACTGGTTGCGAGCGGGGACTTTCAAGAATTTATCAGCTCTTGCATCAGAGTGGGGTCGTAATCATCGGTGTGGTGGTTGGCCATATGCAGCAAATCAAGGCCTGCCTTCTGACAGCGCTGCCTACTTTCATGCAGATTATCGAACAGTGTAAGCGCCAGGTCGGCATGACGCTTCTTCGCCACCACTTCGCCGGGCCAAGACCCGAGTTCATCGAAGAAATCGTCGAAGCCAGGTTGGTCTTCCATGATTTCCCACGACTCGGTCACCCAATCGACTCACTTTTGGTCACGCCCGACATTAGGCAGGATGGGTTTTCTCCGGTTACATAAATGTGCCTACTTGTGAAGCGTTGGGGTAGTTGTATATCTTACTGCACAAGCATTTTATGTTTAGCGTAAAAAGAGCGGCCTCAGGATATCGGACTCTCTATTGATTCGATCGGTAATAATCCAAATTTCGTCACCTGAGCAATCGGAGCTACGACAATGGACAGCCCGAACCACGTCCACCCTCGCATAAAAGTGACAGTGCCCGATCTGGCACTAAGTCTCGACTCTATGGCACATATCGAATGCCCATTCGATCAAGCCTCATAACACCTCCATACCTTGCGATGGAAAATTACCGAATACATATCTGCCCTGCCCCTCAAGGCCGCAGAGAAACACGCCATAAAATTTGGCCCGTTATAAATAACATTTAGGCCAAATATAATCTTATATTCCCCAAGGAAATATACTATGCACTCTTCTGCTTTTACTCCTGAAAATGCTGCCATGCTGTTAATTGACCATCAAACAGGGACCATGGGCTGGACGCACTCGCACGATATTAATCTTGTTAGGCAGAATACTCTGAAGCTTGCGAAAATCGCCCAAGCATTGAACCTTCCAACTGTGTTGACGTCGAGCATGGAAGAGAATGTGCAAGGACCACTCCTACCCGAACTCGAACAGCTTTTGCCGGAAGCATTTGCTGCCCGCATCAAACGACCAGGGATTGTCAACGCCATGCACCACAAGGGTTTCAACGATGCGGTCAAAGCGACCGGACGCAAAAAGTTGTTCGTAGCGGGAATCACCACCGAAATTTGCGTGACCTTCCCCGTTCTACAAATGCTGGAAGAAGGATATGAAGTGCAAGTAGCAGCTGATTCATCGTCTTCTTATACAAAATATGGTAATGAACTCGCCTTGCGCCGCATGGAAAACGCGGGGGCTATCATAACGACTGTGGACCAGATTGTTTCGGAACTTGCAATTGACTGGACAACTCCGAACGGTCAAAAACTGATGGGAATTCTGGCGTACCAGTAAGACTCAACATAACACTGTTCATGTGCTTGTTCATTAAACGAAGCAACGCTATTTGTATGTCATAGGGCTTTCTTATCGGTATCGCGCCTAAAGAATAATTCCCTTGCTTTGTGAACAGGCTCCTGATTTTCGATCGCCCACGTGCCGAGTTGCACGACTGCTTTCTTGAGCGATAGGCCAAGTTCGGTGATTTTGTATTCGACACTGGGTGGGACGGTGTCATAGGCCGTGCGCGTGATCAGTCCGTCTCGCTCAAGCCCGCGCAGCGTCAGTGTCAAGATACGCTGCGATATGCCGCCGATGACACGCTTCAGTTCGTTGAACCGATGCGGGGCGTCGGCGAGTCGCATGATGATCAACACGCTCCATTTGTCGCCCACGCGCGCCAGGGTTTCTCTAACACGCTGACACTCAGCGGTATCTTGGTCACACTCGACCGCATCGTTGAATGAATTCTCTTCAGTCACATTAATGTTCCTAGGTTACGTTTATGTGCCTTCTTGACGCTGAAGATACAGCTATTAAATATAGCCCTACGTCACGAAATTATCCTTACGGAGGGCAATTGTCTATGAGCGATTTACCCCCGGATTCAACATCAGAAACGCCTATCAATTTTGAGAGTCTGATGCAGGCAAACCTCGCACGTGTGTTCAATGAGCGCGACCCGCAGCGACGCATTGAAGCGATCCGAGAACTTTATACCGAAGACGCTGTGCTCTATGAGCCTCACGCGACGATCAGTGGCCAGGTTGCCATCTCCGATGCAGTAACCAAGCTACTCTCCAGTTTGCCACCGCACTTTCGTTTTAGCTCCGTTAGTGCGGCAGCCGGTCACCATAATGTCGGATGCCTGAAATGGCGTTCCGGCCCGTCCCACGGGCCGGCAGCCGTCACCGGTATGGATATCGCGCACTTTGAGCAAGGTCGTATTCAATCTCTCTACGTTTTCCTCGACCCCACTGAGTCCTAAGTCGCCTTTATAAGCCGGTCAATGCATCACAAACCGCCATTCTTCGAATTGAATGACGTGCTTGCCTACGCGCAAGCCCCTACTTACACAGACGTAAGCGCCTCGATTTCATCAGCGGATTTAGATTCAAGCCTCAGCCGAAACGAACATTATACGAAGAGGCCGATTTCATTCGTCCTCAGCAAAAAGCGCCGCATTGAGATCGACTTCTATTTGGTCGACTAGCAGGTTGATGCGGGAGAGAAGGTGAAAATCCACGGCCTTCAATCGATCTGGGCGGTAGTGAACGTCCATCTCCAAAAAATGCAGAAATCGAGAAACAGCAGGATCCTCCACCGGCACCTCCGAGCCTGCCTTCACGCCGTTTTCATTGCCTGCCGGATTGACGACCATTAGAGCGGTATTCCGTTTTCGAGTCGGCCTAACAGGTCAATGACCACCTCGGCTTCGTCCCTCTTCCTGAGCAGCTCCAAAGGTGTCTTAGAATTTACACCACGCAACGGCGATATGAAGAACTTGCTTGCGGTTTGAACATCACCTTCAAAAAGCTGACAGGATGCCTGCAACACAGCAATCAACGTGTACAACCGCTCGCTCTCGCGCGAAGAAAAATGCCCCGTTTTAACCCCATACAAAAGCGTTTTGGGCGAGATTCCCAAGCACCTGCCCAATGACTCTCCATCCATAAACAATGTGTCTGCCAAGCGATCGAAAGAAGCGTAAGGCATCTTGTGGCGAATGGAATTATGAAACTCAGTGCCGGGCCGAGGCAGACGCAATGCTATCCAAATATCGGTTTTCATGGGTTCGATGGCTTACCTACAATCAGTCTTCATCAATCGACTGAAGGTGACCAATTGATGTGATCAGCACATCGCACGCGGAGCCAATTCTCGCCCATTAAACCCCCGGGCTGCCCGCACACTTCACATATCGACAGCGACCGCTCCTGTGCCCGGTCAAACCAGGCAAGCGCACCGCCAAAGAAAAGGTAGATGCGGTACTTCGTTGCCGAGCAGACGGAATGACTCAAAAGCAAACTTCGGAGATCGTCGGCCTTCCGACCTCCACCGTTCACAGAATCTGGTGGCGTAACGAGGAGTAATTAGCTGCCCCGCCGCACGATCGATCTAAAAGCATCGGAAGGCAGCACCGCAGCAGCCCTTCTTTGATTGTCGAACGCCTTCCTCCAACCTCGCTTGCGCTGGCGCATCAACCGCATCCGACTGTTCGGTGATAACTCGGGATATTCTTACGCGTCGTACACGACCTGCCTGGAGTTATGGACCGCGCTCAAATCAATTGCCCATATTCAGTCCACGCTGAATACCCCTACCGCACAGCCGATTCGGCTCAGCATTAAGCGCGCCTGGTCAGATAGGTAAGCAAGACAGCGGACAACTTCTGAAAATCTCTTCGTCAGTGACAACCACCCGAATAAAAGGGGGGAGAATCATTTGAAGAAATAGTTCGGTATTAACAACGCTTTACCACAATAGACGGTGGTTCTTCTCCGTAACGGCTAGAATAAATGGGCCGAATTTGCGCAAAAATCTGTGTGATCGCGCTTAGCTCAGAAAGCTGCCTGCAACAGGCCCGACGCCCATGCAGGTGTCCTCAGGATCATCGTGAGGTCGTAACATGGAAAAGCAAAATGCCGAGCATTTGCTGAGGTTACTTGCCAATGCAGCAGCGCTCTGTAGCGCTGATCGCGTCCACGCGCTACCCATCTTACGTCAGGCCAGCGCACTGCTCTGGCGCCTTGAACCGTTAGGCCAACCTTTATCCGCCTTTGCGCTGGAAAAAAAATTGAGCACGCCTATTGAAGGCTGGTTGCCCGATGACATCAGGGGCGATTACACGGGTCCCCTCCTGACCACCAACATGACTACGCAGACCTGCAACGAAATGATGTTGGAGCTCAACGTCAGCCAGCTCTGGGAGGTTATCCAGGCGCACGTCAACCGAGTCAAGCAAGCGTGCAGGCTCCGATCAGGTGGCGAGTCACTTTATCGAAACTTTCGACTTTTTTTGATTGAGCATGCCGTCATAGAGCCTTCTCAAGCGCGTGATGTATTTGTACCCCTGAACCTGTCGCTATTTGACTTTTACGACCCCATTCCACAGCACTTGCAGCACAACGGGCTGATCTATCTATGTCCCGTTTGTCGATGGCCTATGAATGCATTGCGACACGAGGTGAACTGCGACTCCGCTTGGTGCAGGGATAAGAAAAGTGTCTTTCAGCTCAAGGGCTCCCAGCTCGTCAACCGCGTCAACAACAGCACCCTGAATGGCGAGCCGCCCAAAGATCGCCTGATGCTCAAAGCCGCATTATGGAAATTCACGCTCCAGCCTGGCCTGCTGGAATTGGCTCTGGCGGAAAAACTCACGGAAAAAGGCTTTGAGGTGTCGCTGTGGCCCGACGTCGATCGAACGGATCTGCGCATCCAGTTTGGCGATTTGACTCAGGATATCGACGCGAAGGTGTGGGTGTCGCCGTACGCGCTTGCCAAGCACATAGAGCAGATTTCGAACCAGGCCTCGCGTTGGATCGTGATACCCGACTACCAGAAGCAAAATATCCCGTTACTCAGAGAGCGATGCCCTGCCGGTGTGCGTGTATTTACGCAGAGCCAATGCCTAAGGGAGGCACAAAAATATGCGCCCCCTTTCTGACTACGCCACCACTTTGTTCCTTGCGCTCGCAGCACGCCATGTATGCGCCGAGCCAATGCTGGCCGATGCTGCCGCCATCATCGCAGGGCGCATACGCAAATGGAGCATCTGGGAGACACTGCCAGAGTCACAGCAAACGCTGATTGCACAGGGCTTGCGATTGAGACCGTCAATGCTTGCTCAACCGAAGCGGTTTATGACCAGCGCCGAAGCCATTCTCAAGAGTGACATGAGTCCCTTTGAGCTTGTGAACAGTACCAACCTGGGTTTTGAGCTGCATGAGCGAGACAGGTACCGAGTTTCTTCCCATCTGGATGTGGATCATCTGATCAGGGAAAATTTCGAAGCATTGAAAAACGGGCGCCCGGCAACAGTACCGGCGCAGATACCCGAAACGGGGGACGTTGTCCTCAAGCACATCACCGGCGATCAAATCAGGGTATTCCAGATCCCAGAGGCCGAGCGAGGCGCATTGTCGACGCTGCCACAGCACATCAACATCGCCCCCTCCTTAGCGGTTCCTGACATGTGCTGGGACTATGAGTCGCTTGCTCAACTAGCCCAACAACTCGATCTGGAATCCGGCCTTCACAGTCAGCACACCGCATCATTGAGGAACATCTGGGGCCACCAGGCCACACGTGAAGCGAAGTCCGGCAGCTTCTATCGAGTCAATGCTCCGACGGGGGCCGGCAAGAGCGTCGTCATGCTCATCATGGCCATTGACGCGGCACGCCGCGGACACAAAGTTGTCATCGCGGTACCTTCCCTGGTCGATCTGCAAAACACAGTGCAAGCACTCAAGCAGTCGGCATCTGTCACAGCTAAGGATCTTCGGATCGCGCCCCTGCATTCCGCATCTCGCATTCACGAACGAGCTGAGTTGCATTTCGCTCAACACCGCGTCGACCACCCCTACGATTATACCTGCCTGCTCAATGCCTACTCGGCAGACCTCAAGGCCATAGAGCCAGGCAGTGAACCTTGTTTCAATGTCCAGGTGTCGACGATCAAGAATGACGACAGCGAGTCCTCAAAGCGACTGAAGCATTGCCCATTCCTCTTTCAATGCGGTCAAACCCGGATGCTGTCGCAAGCCATCGAGGCGAACATCGTGGTCATCAACCACCATGCGCTGCTGTCGGGTAACACACGTATTCCTCTGTCCGACGCTGACCAATTTCCAGGCCCACGAAGTCTTATAGAAATCCTGCTTCGAACCTCTCCCGTGTTTCTAGTGGATGAAATTGACGCCCTGCTCAAATCGGCCATCGACAGCAGCGTGATCGAACTACAACTGGGCAATCTCGGCGACAACAGCCCGCTTCTGCGCCTGTTCAACAACGTCGTCAGTCGAACCAAGATTCCAGGAATTGATCGAAGCAGTCTTTTCCGGCTTAACTGGGCGCTGACCTATTGCACGCTCAGCGTCAGCCAGCTCATGAATCTTCAGCAGGAGCGTTATTTCGAATGGCCGGTCAAGGAGACCACCTGGCCAGAAGCCAATGACAGCTTCATCATGCAAGCACTCGGAATCGAGCGCGACACGCTCGAACACCTCTTTAGCAACAATGTTGGGCGCCTCCCGTCTCACCTTGAACCTGTAAGCCGCAACCTCGCCAATTGGCGAACCAACGATGGCGAACATAAGCTCGAAACCCTTGCCACTGAACTCGGTCACCTCATCACGTCACTGTCCGCGAATGGTCAGCTTTTAGTACCGCTCAAGGAGGATGAGCGTGTACGTCTTAAGGCATCGCTCATACTGAGGGGGACGCTGTCCGTCATCGAGACACACCTTCGAAACCTGCAAATCGAGCTGCCTGCTTTCGTCAATGCGGAAATCCCGTATGCGTACGAAGTACGGCGAAGTATCACAGGTCCTGAGCCGTTGAGCCCCAGTCCGAACGGGCCATTGCAACGCGCTGTCTTTGGTTTCAAACGCAAGGATGGCAGCGCAGACGAATCAACCCTCAACGTCGTGGCGATGCGCGGGGACCCCCACGGAACGCTCCTCTCCCTGCCTGACGTGAGTGCGCTGGGATATGCCGGCGTGAAAAGGTTGTTCATCGGGTTCTCCGCCACCGCTTACTTCCCGGGTGCCAGTTCATTTGATCTGAAGGCACTGGATCTGATCGACGTTCCGGACGCCAAAGGCCAAGTCACTTTCAGAGATGTGAATCTGACCACCGCTATCTCGGGCGCGCCCTACTTCGAGCGCAAATACCGGGTGACGAAGCTCGCGAAGGAAATCTGGCCGTGGGTAAAAGATCGCCTCCAGTGCCTGAGCGATGACCCCGTGACGAAGGACAGAGCTCGACTATTGCTGGTCACCAATAGCGATACTGATGCCGAGGCCCTTGCCTTGGAGCTGGTCAATATGCAGGGAGGCCCGGGGCAGTCAGTCGGCTGGGTGCGTGGCCGACGAAGTGAATTCAAGCCTTCATCCCTGTCGAACCACCACACGCTCATTTATGACGATCTCGCCGAGTTTACGACGGGCAAGCATAAGGATAAAACCGTACTGGTCAGCGCCCTGGGGCCTATGGCAAGAGGACACAACATCGTCAACGCCGATGGTCTTTCAGCCATCGGAGGCGTCGTGATTTGTGTCCGCCCTCTACCGTCCTCCGACAGCCCCAATAACAACCTTGCCCATATCTGTTATGAAACCGGAAACACGGTACTACCGGGCCTCAGCCCAGGTGAAGTAATGATGCAAGAGCGAAACCTGTCGAACGATCTGTTGCAGCGAATCCGTACCTCTCCCCCGGCCTTTAGTCAGCAGCCGCATAATATTCGTCACTACACAATCATGAACATTCTGGTGAGCCTGACACAACTCATTGGGCGCGGGCGTCGCGGTGGTACACCCGTCACTTGCTACTTCGCCGATGCGGCGTTCCTGGCAGGACGAACAACGTGGCCACAGATGCTGGCCGACAGCGTGGCGCGACTCAGACGTGACGGGGACTGGGAGCAGTTCGAACTTCATCACGCTGGCATCGCAACGGCTGTTCAGCAATACATTATTCTATCAAGCAAGGAAGCAAGATGAAGACGCTTGAGTTGCGTACAACCCTGTTCAGATTCGATCCTGCGCAATTGGGAGAAGCCTATCGAGTTCAAATCGGTGAGCATTATCTTAGCGCCTGGGAGGCCCTCCAGGGCCTGACGCCCAAGCCTCACCCAGGGTTACCGACAACAGGACTGGAAGAGATGCTCGCGGTCCTGTCCGGGGGGCCCGTCAAAGTCAATTTATTCCCTCAAAAGGATCGTGGCGTTTCAGCGATTCTTCTGCTTAAGCCCATTCCTGTCGACACCATCAACCAGACCTTGCACCTCTGGTCGATGGATGTGCTGAGGATCTGGAACCAACAGCTTGAAGGGTTGGAGGGCAAGCTTGTTGTGACGGGAATGGTGCCACTGCGCGCCAGCAATTTGGTGGTGCCGGGCGACATATCGTCGCTGGCGTATACCGTGATCCCTTGGCTAGTCGGACAGGCGCTCATCAAGAACCCGATGCAGGCCGGGCGTCCAATCAAACTGTACCAATCGGCAGATACCACACTTCTGGCGTGGGATGATCCTATCGTCTCAGAGAACGATGTCAGGTACGCCAGCGCGCTGCACGCGATTGAACCGAAGCTGATTTTGTTACGTGGACGGGATGAGCCCTACCTGCAGCTACGCGTGAAACTGAGCCAGGTCATGCCCAGCTGGGTCGGTAAGAAAAAACACGCGTGGGTAAGAGTGGGCGAGCTGATAGTAAAAGCAAAAATCAAAACTCGACGTATCGATGATGAATGGAAAACCACTTACGAACACCCATTGGAAAAGCTGTTGACGTACATGGGTGTGCCTTCGTTTCCAGAAATCATAGAAGGGAGCATTCCAGTCGACAGCGACGTCAGGCCGATCTATTCCATTCCCCCTTCAACACCCTTGATCGCGTCCGGGCCTGGACCGCAATTTCTGGATCAGGCGGGTTTTCATCTGTTGTCGTGCCTGCCGGGCACGTCTCCCCTGCTGGTCAAAAAAGCCGTTACCAGCATGAAACAAGTCAAGGGAGAGTTCACAGGCGAGGTGGTGAACCTTTCTGTGATGGTGCTTGCGGCACACGCTGAACTGATGCTGCGTTTGCACGTGGCCAGTCAATCGTTAGCCAAAGACAGCCAGTTTTTTCGCAAGGTGCCACCGCCTCGGATAATGCTCACGCGACTGAATGTCCCGGATGCGCAGCGGATGCTCGCTGGGGAGCACGACAGTCACGCGCTCATTGAATGGCTTACAAATCATGTGATTCCCGCCACCAAGCAACAAACGACGAAGATAGCCATCATCGAAACCGGTTTGGACGCCGCCGCAATGCTTCCGGACAGAGACCCCAAACACTTGATCCGGCGGGTATTGGCTGAGCATGGGATTGCCACCCAATTCATCATGCATACCGATGCCGTCATTGAGCCTAAGAAAAAACGTAAGACTGAGGACGCAAGGGACTTCAAGGCCATCAATTCCATCATCGAAGCCATCCGCCTGAGCGGCCAGCTCCCAGCCCCGACGCCGAGAATAAAAGCCATGCCGGCGAGTACTACGGTGCTTTCGATCATGGTCGATCGGATTCAGGACAAGGGGTGGTCAACCTTGCTCCCAGTCATCACCCGAGCGAACCTGGGTTCACGCACCCCGCAAGTATTCTGGTTTGAGCCCGGTTCTGACTTTGTCGGTAAGTGGTTCAGTTATACCGATGGCCTAACGGCTATCCACGCAACGGCCTCATTACTTACCCCAGATGCACTGAAGAAGCTGGTTACCCAATCACTTCTGGTTCCCACGCCTACCGCCGATGGCTCATTGATTGTTTGCCTCGACAGCAACCTGCGCACGTTTTATGGCGGCCTCAAAGATAGCCCTGGCGAAGGCCTTCCACCAACACCTCATGGAGCGGCGATCGTCCGGATCCGTGCAGACGAGGACGTGGCACAGATCAGCGGCAACTACACATTCTCTCCTGACGCGCCTCACTACATTGGCCCCAAGGTCGGCGTTTTCCAGTCCTGCGAAAGCCCGGACGTCTACTACTTCATCTCACCGTCCAAGCAATTTGGTACCGTCCGCTCGCAGCGGCACCATACCCGCTACGATGTGTCGCCAAGAGACCTGCGGGACCCTTGGCAACAATTGGGTGTGACGGAAATTGCCATCATCGAGCCCGGCGCTTTTGCTTCGGCTACTGCCATTGCAGAGCAAGTTGCGCTGCTGTGCAGAAACGCCCCTCTCTGGAATGGGTACCTGCGGCTGCCCGGCCTCATGCATTTGGGAGCTCAGATCGCGGGAGATCATCCGATTCTGGAGATGCGAAGGAAAGCTGAGGCCAATCGAGCGAGCTGATGTGCCGTTTCGACTGGGTATAAATTCTGGTGGGCACGCAAGGTATCTCCGTTGCGTGCCTCCTTTAATTTGAACGCCGAAAATGCTCGATGGGATTAACGCTACCTGCACGCTACAAAGCAGCTTGTTCTGCACCGCGAAGCTTGAATCCGACTTGCTCATGAGTCCCCCAAAGACTGAAGTCGGCGACTAGCCATAGGGGCTGCCGGTGATGGCAATTTTCGATGCCTCACTCGTTGGCTGCCATGAATCTGGAACTGTGACCGCCCCGAATTTTAATTATTTGCTTCGCAGATACTGAAAATTTTTTGCCGGAGAAAGAGATTTTTTCGATCAACAGCCCTACTCAGACCATGGCTCTAGCGATGCAATTGTCGGATACTGCCATTGCGCCAGCACCCATTTTTCAAGGTTGAAACGACTCATGGCAAGGAAGAAGGCAACTAATTCGAGTGGCAGCGGTGTCCTGATTGTTTTCGCGCTGATCATTGGCGCTGTCGCATCAATTCCGAAGAATGCGTGGATCGCCGTGGGTGTCATTTGTTGCGTCAGCGCGATTCTATGGCTGCTGGTTGGCCGCGCAAAGCGACAGCGCGATCAAAAGCCGGTGCCTACCTTTGAGCAGAACACCGCCACTAGCTTCTCTACGCCAGAGGTTTCCACGAGTCATATGGAAGCGGACGACACTGCCGAATTTTATACCGTTCAACTCGGCTCAGCGCCCTCTAGATCCTTCAAAATTCCGGATGCAAGCAAACAGAAGCCGGATGTTCGCTGGGTGCCAGCAGGCGAATCTGTCAATGTTTCTGGGTGTGTACTTCCCGGCGGCATGTTCTATGTAGGCAGCGTGCTGGCGGGCCGACACGATGCCGAAGAACCCTCTCTGATCAACCCCAAGCTCCGTATCGCAAAGACTGACGTCGATCTAGAAGCGCGACTGATGTCCTACTGGCCAAGCTTTAGCTCCATCACGTCAGAGGCTCGGCGTGGGTACCTTCAATGGCTGGAAGGTGGACGCATTTATCCACTCGCCGACACCGGCTACGTGTTTTTGTTTTTCTATGGGCTAGAGCGTAGAGCTCTCGATGATGCCGTAAACGATCCAGCGGCAAAGGCTGAGATTCCTTTGATCGTCGAAGAAGTCCACCGCCTATTAAGTATCTATGGGGAAAACAGGTCGTTCCGGGGCTACGCGGAAGGTTTCTTGGATTACCTGAGTAACACCACGGTTGATCCAAACCTCTACCTTGGCCCGCCCCCCAACGTTGCGGCTCACAACTTTGAGATGCCTCTACCGCTGCGCGTAGGCTTGGGGCAACACGCCTCCAGCAAGCGACCGCTTAATGCCGACTGGGCATTGGCATGGGCCCTAGCTGACCCCAACATCAACAGACGAACGCCCGTAACCCGCTGTAAGGACGCCTTTTCGACACTGTTCAAGCTCAAATACACAAGCGCCCATCCTGCAGGGCTTAGCTTGGCGCAGAACAAGACCAAGCTTAAGACCAGCTATCGGCCGGCCTCTGCGGTCTTAATGGCCCGAACGCTCAGTTTGGGTGATCTTCCTGACGTGATGGCCACCTCTGGAACACGCAAACACCTTCAATTGCTGGTCGAGCAATGTACTGCCGAGCTTGAACCCTACAGCCGATATCTTGGCCGAAACCCGGAGAGCGCAGAAGCCCTTGAGGGCCTCTTGCAGCTTCCTGTCTCGCTCTGGCCGGCGACCGCGCGCGCTGAATTGGACGCGCTCCAAGCCAGGATCGGCGATGACTTGATTGTCATGGGTTTTGGTGAACTCGCGGGCCGATTCAAAAGCGCTGGTGCGCTGTCGCGTGACAAGGTTGTTGCGCTGGCCCGCGCACTGGAGTCGCTTCATATCGGGATGGAACCCGACGTACTCGCTGGCAGCAAGACTCCGAAAGCTGAAGACCGCATCGCGCTGTTTGTGACCCAGCCCGAAGATGGATCACTGCGTGCCTCCGCAGCCTACAACGCGGCTTCAGTAACACTTGATCTGGCAAGCGCAGTGGCAACTGCCGATGGTGACACTTCCAACGAAGAGGTGACGTTGCTTGCTCAGCACATCGACTCATGGAGCCATTTGAGCGTTGCTCATCGCAAACGTCTCAAAGCGCACCTGCGGATCCAAATCCAGCAACCACCTACGCTGGCAAGCCTGAAGAAAAAGCTCGCCCCCCTGACCCTCGAAGCAAAGCGCACAATTGCCAGCTTCCTGGCCCACCTGGCGCAAGCGGATGGCATTGTCAGTCCTTCTGAAGTAAAACTTCTTGAGCGCGTTTACAAGACGCTGCAACTGGACAGTCAACTGCTTTACAGCGACCTTCACGGGGCTGCTGCGGGCGCGACTATCACACTCGGTAAACCTGCCACCAGCGCCTCTCAAGCCGAGCCCGGTACACAGGCAACTGCCGGTGTGGCGCAAGCCTTTGTGCTTGATCACGATCGGATCGCAGAACTGCAACGCGAGACAGCTGAAGTCTCTGCCCTCCTCGCCCAGGTATTCACTGATGACCAGGTAGAGGAGACGGAGCCATTCGTTGAGGCCACAGAATCAATGTCAGAAACAAGTGCAGACGTTGCTGGTCTCGATCTTGAACATTCGGCATTCCTTCGTTTGCTGATCTCACGCCCGCAGTGGAGCCGCTCTGAGCTTGAAACCGTCGCCAGCGACATGGAGTTGATGCTCGATGGTGCTCTGGAGCAAATCAACGACATGGCTTTTGAGCGTTTCGACATGCCCATCACCGAAGGTGATGACCCCATCGAAATCAATTCAGACATTCTGGAAGAGTTAGCCCTATGAGCCCAATCAAAGCTAAGGATCGCGACGCGGTCATCCAATCGCTACGCGCCGGCGTCGTTCCTCGCATAGGTCAACATTTGATTCAGGTTGGCCGGGTGGGTGAACTCGATGCACTGATCAAAGACGTCGATCGCCTGGTCGAAAGCGGATCGGCATTTCGGGTGGTCATTGGCGAATACGGAGCGGGTAAAACGTTCTTTCTAAATTTGGTCCGGGCCATCGCCATGGAGCGAAAGCTCGTCACCATGCATGCAGACCTGAATCCTGATCGCAGGCTGCACGCCACCGGTGGCCAAGCACGTTCGCTTTACTCCGAGTTGGCCAAGAACATGTCGACGCGAACAAAGCCCGACGGCGGAGCCATGCAAGGCATTGTTGAGAAATTCATCTCGCAAGCCAAAACCGAAGCTAAAGCGACTGGCACAGACAGTGAGACGGTCATCCGTGCGCACTTGGCGGAGCTGACTGAGATGGTCAACGGCTATGATTTCGCGGAAGTGATCGCTGCGTATTGCCGAGGTTTCGAGGAAGGTAACGAACAGCTCAAAGCTGATGCCATTCGTTGGTTGCGTGGCGAGTTCACCACTAAGACTGATGCCCGAGCGGCCTTGGGTGTACGCACCATCATTGATGATGCCTCCGTCTATGATCAGCTCAAACTGCTGTCGAGATTTGTCAGACTTGCAGGATTCGGCGGTCTGATGATCTGCCTCGATGAACTGGTTAACCTCTACAAACTCGCCAATACGCAGGCACGTAACGCTAACTATGAACAGATTCTGCGTATTCTCAATGACTCGCTGCAGGGATCAGCTGAGGGGCTTGGCTTCATTCTGGGAGGCACCCCTGAGTTTTTGATGGACACCCGCCGAGGGCTTTTTAGCTACCCTGCCCTGCAATCGCGACTGGCCGAGAACTCGTTTGCCAAATCGGGACTCGTAGATCTCTCGGGGCCTGTCATTCGCCTCACCAGCCTGACTCCAGAAGACTTCTACGTGCTGCTTCATAAGCTTCGCCACGTATACGCTGGTGGCGTTGCTGAAAAGTACCTACTACCTGACGAGGCGCTCCCATTGTTCATGGCGCACTGCAACCAGCGATTGGGTGAGGCCTACTTCCGTACGCCACGCACGACAATCACCGCATTCATCAACCTGTTGGCAATCCTGGAGCAAAACCCGGGCAGCGATTGGCGCACACTGCTGGGCGCCGTCGAAGTCGCCAAGGACTTGGGTGGTGAAGAGGATACGAAGGTCGACACGGATGATGAACTTGCCACCTTCAAGCTCTGAGTCATCGGGGTTCGACCAGTTAGAGTCTCGAATCCAGCGTTGGGTTTGGGCTGAAGGCTGGACGTCCTTGCGCGATGCCCAGGAACGGGCGGTGCCTGTTCTGGTGAATGCTGACCAGGATGTCATCATCGCCGCCGCAACAGCGGCGGGAAAAACCGAGGCAGCTTTTCTTCCCATACTCACCCACTTGCTCAACCGCAATGATCCACCCGGCTCAGTGTTGTATGTCAGTCCCCTCAAGGCCCTTATCAATGATCAATGGGACAGATTAAGCCGTCTCTGTGAACAGCTGGAGGTTCCGGTGGTGGCTTGGCACGGGGACATTTCATCAAGCAAAAAACATCGCTTCCTGAAGTCGCCTGAAGGGGTGCTTCTGATTACTCCAGAATCCCTTGAGGCATTGTTCGTCAATCGAGGCTCCAGTCTTGAGGGAGTGTTCCAAAACCTTCGCTACATTGTCGTAGACGAATTGCACGCCTTCATAGGGAGTGAACGAGGCAAACAGCTTCAGTCCCTGATGCACCGTGTAGAACTTGTCGCCGGACATCGCCTACCGAGGGTCGGGTTATCCGCAACACTGGGCGATATGAAGCTGGCGTCGGAGTTTCTTCGTCCGGGAGACGTCGACAGGGTGACCGTTATTGAATCGAAAAACGCAAACCAGACCCTTCAGGTGCAGGTTCGCGGATACATCCAGCCGCCGATGAGCGCGCTCAAAAAGATCCCTGCCAAGCTTTCTGATCAGGATCAGGATGAAGACGAGACGGAAAACAAAGCAAGCCCTGACTTTGCGATTGCTGATCATATCTACAAGGCGTTACGCGGCAGCAATAATCTGATTTTCCCAAATAGCCGACAGCAAGTTGAATGGTATGCAGACCAACTTCGTCGGCGCTGTGAAAGCGACGCTGTGCCCAATGAGTTTTGGCCACATCACGGCAGCCTTTCAAAAGATTTAAGGGAACAGGCGGAGCATGCCCTCAAGGCAGGGAACCAGGCAGCTTCGGCTATATGCACCACGACTCTTGAGCTCGGTATAGACATCGGTAGCATCAAGACAGTGGTTCAAATTGGCGCCCCACCGTCGGTGGCGAGCCTACGGCAGAGACTAGGCCGTTCGGGCAGACGCCCAGGAGAAAACGCGATCTTGCGCGTTTACTGCAAAGAGTCGCCTCTCAAAGATGGATCGAGTCTTTCGGATCAACTGCGCCAAAGCTTGGTCCAGACCATTGCCATGGTCCGCCTATTGATTAACGGATGGTTTGAACCTCCCAGGGCCCAAGGCATCCATGCATCTACCCTGGTTCAGCAATGCCTTTCCGTTATTGCGCAGTGCGGCGGCGCGTCTGCTAATGACCTCTGGAAAAGCTTGATCGCAGAAGGCGCGTTTCCAACCGTCGAGAAATCAGACTTCGTCAAACTGCTCAAGTCTCTGGGCGAACACGAACTCATTGTTCAGGACAGCTCCGGATTGCTGCTCCCAGGGCCGGTTGGAGAGCGTTTGATCAACCATTATGAGTTCTACAGCGCATTTACAAGCGACGAAGAGTTTCGCTTGGTGTGTGACGGGAAAGCGCTCGGATCAGTGCCCGTGAGCCGACCTCTGACCAAGGATCAACGCATCATCTTTGGAGGTCGTAGATGGCAGGTGCGTGATGTAGACCTACAGGCCAAGGTCATCATTGTTTCCGCAGCGCGCGGCGGTGCCCCTCCTCAGTTCGACGGTTTGGGGGCGATGGTGCATGACAATGTGCGTGAAGAAATGAGAGCTGTCCTGGCAGACCCGGCCCCATGCCCGTTTATTGATCGCGATGCTCAAGCGCTGCTCGATGAGGGGCGCAGGACATTTAACGCTTTGGGGCTTGGTGATCGTCATCTCATCGAGTCGGGTGGCAAATGCTATTTGATCAGTTGGCTAGGTGATTACACCAACGATGCGCTGCGCCTGCTACTCAACCATGTGGGTCTTTCGTGCGATAACTCGGGCTTGGCGATTGAGATTGACGCCGATATCCATCGGACATTAGCGGCACTCAAGGAAGTAAGTGACCTGGATGCAAGCGATCTCGATTCGATCCTAGCGGATGTAGAAAATATGCTGCGCGAAAAATGGGATTGGGCATTGCCGGAGTCTTTGCTGATGAAATCGTTTGCTTCAATATCATTGGATATCTCAACTGCGATCACTTTTGCGCAACGGCAGGTCTTAAGCTGATTAGACGTCAGTTAAAATGAGTCGCAGGTTGTCACGAAGTTGATAGGAAATACACGCAGTCATGGCAGCCTGCGCTTCATTACCAAAGCTTTCACACCTTCACATCGAGCACAATAAAAAACTAGTTTAGACATCTCCAACGTCGAATTAGCCCAATAACTTTGAGAGCTCAAACTCAAGCTGTTCATTCTTAAAAGTGGTCATTTCAACTCTTGAAGCCCAACCAGACTGAGCAATTGTACAGCTGCCGCCTATAGATCCTGCATTTCTCAAGATTAAGGGAATGATGTTTTTTTTGATGACGTTGAGGCGCTTCCTCAAAAAAACGTGAGGACTTTCCGTCCGCTCTTTCTCGAACTGTATGCCAGAGTCATTTATCACTGAAATTGGAACGGCAAACTCTGAGTCTCCTTCAATGGCAGAGACAGCTTCAGGAATTACTACTGGATCCCCTATGCACACAAGACTCCAGGGCATAACGGAAAAACGCTCTATGGTCGGCGCTCCATCAGAAAGCCCCTTACACTTGAGTACTTGTGCACCAGTGCTTCTACGATAATTTACCATCTGTTCGCCGAAAAGGATTAACTCAACGTCGGGATTTCGCATTGCATTTCTAGCAAAATCCTGAGCGCAGGATCTCATTACGCGTTCTAATATGTTTGCCAGAAAATTGATTGTGACAGGAACTAGCTCTCTATCGGTAAAGTTGAAATCATCCCAATAAGATTTGCTGCGAAGTCCCTCTCCTTCGTCCTCGCGCTGGTATACCGTGGGCGTGCCGCTAACCTGATCGCGATAAAGCACCAACTTTCTTGAGGTTATGGCGGTAAACTCATTCACAATATTTGATATTAGTGTATAGTTCCCTGCATAAGCCAAATAGAAATCTCCACCAAGATACTCGGAAAAATAGTTTAACCTTCCTAGCGAGATTTTAGGGATTTTATAGCATGTTTTAAATGAAAGAATTTTCTTGTTTTCTTCTGTGACGCGGGCGTCGCCTCTGCTGATCAAGCCATCTGAAATGGCAAACAAATCATCACTGGTATAATGGAAGGCGACTATCGTCATGCTTGGTCTCGGCACAATGTCTGCGGGCGCTCAAAATCATCTCATGACAGCAGCGAGAATTCAATAATAAAATCCAGCTACTATCTAATTCGTCATGACAATCTACCACGAAGTGACCATTTGAAAATGCACTCCGTCAAACTGCTTGAACTGTTGGATCTGCTTAGGCTAACTATCCGCGATAGTTGCTTGGCTTTATATGTGAAAAATTTAAGTTCAGCTTCAGCGCTCGGAAGCTTCTATATTAATTCAGACTCTCTCAGTCTCGCCGCTGCAACCACGGAGTGAACGCCACTAACCTCTTTTAGTCTTGGCTTCCTCTCCGTTGAGGTTTGGAGTGTCTTCGAAATCTGGAGCAATTCAAACCGCAACCCCCTGTTCGAACGAAAAGTGGTTCGGCTTGGTAAGGCACTTTCTCATCTGCAACGAACATCGATCGCTCGTTGATCTCCAGCAGCACTGGTGCCAGCCTGTAGACCTCCCAAATGGACTGGAAACCTGCATGAACAACTCGAGCATCTATACGAACAGCCCTGGCCAGGATCAGGTGCTGCGGCCGTACACGCGATTGATGGCCAGCGCATCGCACATCCGTCTGGCCGCACCCTACTTCACCCGTGCCATCGAGATTGTCGAAGCAGTGCGTCGGGGCGCCAGGGTTCAGCTACTGGTGGGTCTCAACGCCTCCACCCAACCCGATGCGCTGAATCAGGTGCTAACTGCCGGCAACTGCGCAGTCCGGTATTTCACAGACGATTTCCACGCGAAGGTATATCTGTTCGATGGCGTGGCCATGCTCGGATCTTCGAATCTGACCGGGGGTGGTCTGATCAACAACCGCGAAGCAGTAATTCTCCTCGACCAACCGGGCGATGAAGAGCGAGTCCAGGACGTCGAGGAGTTCTTCGCTCAGGTCTGGGACAGCGCCGAGGTGCTGACGCAACAGGTCTACCAACAGTTCAAGGCTGCATGGAATCAGTCCAGCCGTATGGCGAACCGCGACGAGCCTTTCAACAAACTGGAAGCGGTGGTTCCAGCCACCGTTAGGGCGGGCAGCGCCCATAAAACAAGCCAGCAGCTCTACCTCGGCGAGCTGCAAAAAACGATCTACGAGCAGTACCTACCTGCGTTCGAGGAGGTCTCGGCGATTTTGGTGGAGCAGCGATACCGCCGACCTGAATTCGTCGGCGTGCCGGTGGGAGTCGAAACCAACCGTTTCCTCAACTGGGTTCGGCTGGAGCACGCCATAGGTGACGAGGCTTGGCAGAACGCGGCGCTTCGAGCGCCAGAGGATCGAAAGGGCCTGATCATGGACCTAGGAGCTGAATGGACGGCCACCAACGCCCCCCGCATACCCGACAACTACCTCCAGCTGATCGATACTCTCCAACGAGGCTTAGGATCCCCAGAGGCGATCCGGGCCTGCAGCCGCGAGGAGTTGGTTGAGGCCTTGATGTGCGTACACGCTTTCCTCGAGCAGCTCCGGTTTACCAAAGGTGGGGCCGACGCACTGCCTGCGAAGTTCTGGCAGAACAACGAAAACAACTTGCAGCGCGTTCAAGACACGCTGATCCACCTGATTCATGGCAGTGACGACTTCGCAGCTCGAATCTGCGCCGTCATCTACGACCCTAAGTACAGAATCAGAGTGTTTGGTCGGTTCTGCGCCCTGGAACTGGTGGGAACGCTCCACCCTCATGAGGCCCCGCCCATCAATGGCCGAATGGCCAAAGCACTCCGCTTCCTCGGTTTCGACGTACGGGCCACTTAATAGGTTTCTGTCCCGAAAAACGGTGCGAATTCAGCCTCCCGGCTCTGGCCGTTCCTGTGCCTCATGACTGCAGGCAATACAGTTGCTTGATGCCTGTCTGCATTGAAGACGTAAATTGATGTGGCATCAAAGGGAATCAAGTCGATATGGAAATACGGAAGTACCTGTTAATTGCGTTAAGGAGTCACCGATGAGTACGGAACAAAAAGCTCTCTGGCAGCGCGAACGCGCACGCAGGGAAGCCTTGTGGGATATGGAAGGTATGCGGCCTGGCAACGCCTTGGCGCAACCTTACCTGGAGATCCTTAATGATATTGATCAACAAGATCGCGAACACCCAATCGGTGAAGCGTGCTTGATGTCAATTGATGAGCTGCGCGAAGGGGTGCCTGAAACTCGACACGTGGGTACAGATGGCTACCCTTTTGTGATTGTGCTCGACCAACACATACCGCAACCCTGGCGAGCCAGATTCGAAGCGGCGAGCGCCCTGTCTACTAGATTGCCAGAGGGTGGCTACGCAAGCAGTTGGCGCCGATTCCTTCGAGGCTGGGTTCACGAGATGCAGCATCTTGCTGCACACAGAGAGGACCGCAAGAGTGATTAAATTTGATTTGAATACGAATGACTGTGAGGCATTGCTACGCCACTGCGAGAGCTTTGTGCCGGCCCGTGGTGATCCAAGGGAGGCACGCCGGATAGAAGCGGCGTTGAAAGCCCTTGCTGAAGCACTGGTCGAACACCTTCGCGGTGAACCGCTTTCTTAAACATCCCGTTTAAGTTACTTACGGACGGGAGCAGACAGCCTCAGTTTCACTAGCTCTCGTAGCTTCTCTGAACCAATCGACTGCTGCCTAATGAGTTCCTGCAGATGTTTCATTTCTACGGACTGTTGTTCAATCGATTTCTGCTGCGCCACCAATTGCTCCCGGAGCAACGATTCATTCGAACGCTGCGCTGCCAATTGTTCTCGAAGGAGGGATTCGTTTGTACGCTGCGCTACCGAATTCTCCCGATCGATCTGACGCGTCACAGAAATTTGCCACCAGGTCGCAGCTACAGAAAGAAACACCGATGCTATGACTGCCCACCTCGTCCATTTCAGGCTTAGGCCAGCCTGTCTGAACGCTTGCTTTGCATTCGACTGATCACTTTTAGCGCTGTCGATCCATGCTGGCAGGACATCCTTCACAAGCATTTGATTTAGACCGCCAACGACTTCGACTAATGCATCCATCCGCGCAACCGCTTCACGAGAGTTCTCAGCGTGGCTCTCCCCAGTACGGTGTCTTCCGGATTCGGCGGAGCAAAGGTCAGCGGAATCTCGCTTACTCGTGAAAGTACCAGCTCAGGAATCGCCGTGACACGGCTTGATTTTAGCGTCTCATCCGTCGCCCTTCGGATGTCAGAAGAGGTGTCCAACATGGGCAGCCCCCAGACACCCGACGCATCCATTGCTGACTTGACGCTCTCAGCAGCGGACATGGACTGACGAATATTTGAGAGTCCAACCATTTGCTCCTGGAGCTTTTCTAGCGTCCCTTTCTCTAGAAACGCGTAGCTATTACCAATGGATGTACGAATTTCTTCAAGCGCCCTCTGGCGACGCATCAGCTCCTGCTTTCTTCCACGCCTGGCAGCCTCCCCCAGATCCATTAAGCCAGCACCCATGGGTAGCTCACCCCAGTTACTTTTCTTGGCAACCGCTGGCGCAAGTATTTGAAAGTCTGCACCAAGAAGCGCATCGACGTCCTCGTCCATCAAGGGAGTGCTATCACGTTTGTCTTGCACGCGACTGGCTAATTTACGAATGGCAACCCTACCCAACTCTGCAGTGTCGTCGATCTCGAAATCTTTCAAATCCGAAATGTGCGTGGATCGCACATAGAGAATTCCTAATGATGTGGGAACCGCTACCTTTTCAGGAATAAGATCATCAAGAGACAGTTTTCTAGACGGCGAGCTTGGTGCACCAGTGTTATCGGTCATTCAGAAACCAGCCTCGCCATAGATTCAGTTGAACAGACGCTGCTCCTCGCAAGCGCCCGTGACACCCACCCGACCAGTTTGACGAATAGGCAGGCGACTTGGAAGCGCTCCGAGTGACCTATAGCCGTCTACGAGGATGCTAAGCGTCATTTCTAGCGCGTGAGGGGAATTGCACAGATTTGCCCACTCATTTGCATTCGGATTTGACCAGTACACCTCGCTGACATGATCGGCAGAGAACGACCCATTGCCTTTCACGAGGGGTAGCTAACGGCCAACAACGGTACTTCCGTTGCAGCAGGTAACGAGCGTCAAAGAAAGTTGAGATGCGTCAAATTATCATGCATGGGTGTTCGAACTGTAAAAGATGTCCATCGCGGATATGCCGAAAGAATCTAAACTAAGAAAACCGAACCTTCAATATCGTCTTTAATTATGTAGAAGCTACTCAATCAAGCGACCGTTCTGGCAGCAGCGCTGGGAGATCATACATGAATAGTCCTACCTCTCCCCCTGCTGAAGGTGCGCTCAGCGATAAGCAGTACGAAATCGCCCGGGATTTGCTCATTCACATTGAAGGTCAAGCTACTCTTGCAGTAATGAAGTCGACACTGCTACTCGCTGCGCACGCTTTGCTGGGTGCTACTTATCTGCAGATTTCCAGCATACTCAAGATATTCGAGCGTCCTATCGTAACTTGGTATGAGTATCTGTTTGTGTTTGCCGGAATTTTGCTGCTGCTCGCCTTGCTCTTTTCACTTATTTCAATATGGCCAAGGTTGAGAGCACAGCCGGATACTGCGCTTCTATTTTACGCAGGTATATCACAGATGGGCAGCGCCTCTAATTTCGCGGAAGCCTTCAAGAAGACCTCGGAAGTGGAGTTAGGAACTCTAATTCTCGCGAATATCTACGGAAAGTCCACTTGGCTGAGGCGAAACTTCGAGGTACTTCGATTGCCCATCATCTTCTCCTCAATCGATACTATCATGTGTGTAATCGCATTTGCCAATCTAAAAATTCATACAATTATTGTGTCACCATAAGTCTTGAGTGCAGAACAACGCATGAGATTACTTACAATTAATTACGATGACAACGGGTAGACATCGGAAAAAACTGTATGAGGCCGCTGTGGATGCTCACAATAAGCTCATATCAGATCGAAGTTTAGTATCGAACTGATTATTTTCGTGCAACCACTTGAAGAACACGTTAGCAACTCAACGACAACCTCCCCCTTTATATAGGATGTCCATGGACACCAAAACGATCTAGGTAGAAGTGCGCGATAAATATTTCTGATAACCCACCGATGATTTTCGCATGTAGATCCTCCCCTCGACCACGAACCCGTCAAGTTCATGTTGCAATGTATAAGTCGAAAGGTCAGACATCGTGTTAATGAAGCCTTTATGCTTGAAGTTCAGAGATGTGTTGCAGAGCACCCCATAACCTGTCATCGCCTTGAAAGCAGTCAGTAACTCGAATAAAGAAAGGTTGCTTAAAGCGGACACAGTTTGGATACGCGCAGTCCCGTTCACATGGGTAACTGCTGCCAGCTCATCAGTGGAGGCTTGATAGGTGTACAGCATGAATGGACTAGGTTCACTGCATCCAAACCATTTTTCAGCATCCGCCTCCAAGCAGACTGGAGCGATCGGACGAAACTGTTCCCGCTGCTTGATGATGTTCAGCCGCTCTCTGGTGCCGGTTCTGAAAGGGGCCGCCAAGATTGAGCGATTACCTAGGGCTCGCGGCCCGATTTCGTAGCGGCCGCTTACCCACCCCAAGATCAAGTCGCCGGCCAGCATTGCGGCAACGGTGGCCATGCGTGGTTCCAATTCGTCGAACAGAGCGATATCGACCGCTTTGTCGGACAGGAAGTGCAAGCCTGAATAGACATCCCACTCTATCTTTGGGTCGCCGGTAAAATGAAACTGCGCGTCGATGGCTGTACCAATCGCAGAACCCGAATCGTTAGCGACTGGGGGGACGAACACGTCGCTGAACAATCCAGAGTCCTTCCATTTAGTGTTCCAATCGCAGTTAAGCCCACATCCCCCCGATATTAACAGCGGCATGCCCCGTTTCAAATTCGCTTCAGCAAACTGGTGAAATCGTTCGAACAGACGGTTGCTGAAGATGCCTGCAAAGTTGCGGAATTCCGGATCTTCCAATCCTACGTTATAGTGCCGAAACGCTTTCAAGGCTTCACAATCGCGGGGCTTAAGGTGCTCGCAATCTTGCAACAGGAAAGACATGATTGCCTCCTCCTCGCTCGATGGCTGGCTTCTTTTCGAGAACGAAGCGAGCGCCATTAGTTTCCCGGCATCAGATAACCGGGAGAATTCAGCGGTACTTTTGTCGAAGGTAGGATCTGCTAATGCGTAGAGCATGGCGTAGCGATGGCCAGGCTCTGGCATCACATCAGCCACCTTCGTTATATTCAGTTCCGGATCGATCTCGTAGAACGCTCCAATAATGCCCTCCCAAAGCAATACGTAGCACGGGGTACCCTTGCGTAGGTTGGACATCCCAAACGCACATAGAAGGTGCGAGCGCTCGTGGGATGACGAGAAGAAGTCGATGGTCTTTCCCAACAGGTGCTTCTTGCTGACAATCACCTGGTTGTGATCGCTGCCACGGTATTCCGCTACCGAATCCCCTCCGTGCGGCAAGTCGCCAGGCCACCATCCCCCTTTGCAGAGCACGTCAGGTACGGCATGAAGTTCGGCAAGTGCATCGAATGCATCGGGGACAGATAGTGTTGAATGTCGGTATTTCGAACTCTTTTCGGCCTCAATGGAGAATACCAAGCGGCCGTTCTCAACATAGGCAAATGCGCCATCATGGCCCGGGTTGTAAGAGAGTATCTTCATCTTGAAACTCCATTGATACTGGCACGTTCAAATCGCGGAGAACCCTAGCCTGCTGCTCGTGAACAGATGGTCCGTGCGCAAGCACGCGAATCGACTGAACATTTACCATTGTCGGAAGCCGACGGGTATTGAGGCGCCCCGCGAGCTGAGATGATCGAGTAGGCCACGCGTTGAAGTGCAGTTTCATAGGCAAATGGGGAATCGGGGTGGGATCCCAAAGCACGCGTCGATGAACCAGTAGGTCGTCCACTAACCATCGGATCTCCCATGGGGTCCATTCGATAGCAAACCGATGCATCCCCTTCGAAGCGTCGAAGCCCAGTTCGATGTAGTTAGGAGCACCTCGATAGCCGTAGTCGAACTGCGCACCTTCGTCGCCCGGGTTGAAGAAGACATTGACAAGAAGGCGACTCGGCATGTTTCCAGCAATCTCGATGTCAATTTCCTGATGCGGTGAGTTACGGTGAAGAAAGAACCCAGTGACCACCCCCGGTACGCTGGACGCTTGAAAGGTTGATTCAAACCTCCCATACAAGTAGTCGGCATGACTGGTTAGGGCACCTGCACTGTACTGTCGAGCGCCTAGGTCTTCTCGCCGCACATGAATCGTCGCACCTTCGCCTCCATCGAACTCGATATTCAAGGGACGGAACAACGCTAAGTTTCCGGTGAATGTGTCTGACCGTGCAGACCACCCCAGCAAACCGATCCTCCCAGAGCCATCGTGGGCATCTACCCAATTTTCCTCGCCCTCCAGCGTCTCCGGTAAGACTCGAATCCCTGACCAAGTGCGGTGATCCGATTCAACAACCCATGGAGACCGATCCCGCTCGGCTATCGTGCTCTTTTGGGTGAGTGCAGGCTGGCCATGCGCTTCAACGACATGGCGTTGCCCCAAATCGTCCACTTTTGGGAACGAGCATAAAGGTGGCGCGCAGCGAAGGTGCTCGCAAAGAATCCGCCAACCATTGATGTCGCCGTGATCAAGCATGATGACATCCGCGCCTTCGAGGCTGGCCAGATAGCTTCGTGCGGTTTGCCTAGCATCATCGTTTGGCTGCGTAGTTACGATGAACTTCGCTTTGGGATATCGGTGTCGAAGGGCCCCGATCATTGAATCGAGGCATCCTACATTGACATACGCATTGAACACCCGATCAGTATTGCCCTCACAAAGTCTTTTCAACTCATAGTACGGCAGCTCCTTTAGATCGCTGCAGCACCGGTATCCGAGCATTGACAAGGCCATCGCAAGGGATGACTGACCCGAGTTGGCCAAGCCAAATGCAAAAACAGGAAATTGAGTGGGACGAACGTTGAACAGGGCCGCACCCTCGCTGTTGATCGCGCCGATCGTAGAGAGAGCAGGAAGAATCGAGTACGAGTTGGTTGAGATTGTGTCTGTTCTTTGGCGGATAATACTGCGCTTGGATGCGTATACATCCAATGCTCGAAACTGATGATTTATCCAAAGATCAACCGGGCCGCGACAAGGCAGTAAGCGAAGAAGCTTCTCTGCACCCTTTTTGGAAAGGACGTATCCCGACAAGTACCACAGCCCGCGCATCGGCTGAAACACATGGCTCGACACGAACGTCTTCGGAGCACCATGCGTCACCTCCATATATGAAACGTATAGAACGTCGAAGCTTGGGTGCTTTCCATTGTCGGCCTCTAACTCCTTCCAAGCTTGGTCAAGATGGCGAGCGAAACTGGGATGAAACCACACGTCGTCCTCTAGGATCAGAGCATATTCTTGTGCGCCCTGCGCAACTCGCCTCCAGACTTCAATATGTGATTTGGCAACAGCGACTTCAGCCCTACTCATCCGGATCGGTGCGTCAAGCTCATAATCAGTCGGCTGTGTCCGAGGCTGAGGTTCGACGAATAGTTGATCTGCCAATGTGTAGTAAGGGTACACCTCTGAATCTTCAGATGGATCCTGCAAAAAACATCTCGCGTCCACAGCGGCGTGCCGTTCCGCGAGACTGAGAAGATCATTTCCGAATCTATCTCGTATACGTCCTAGCTCCTGCCTCACCCGAGACCATCGGCCTGGTTCACGGTCGAGATTGATCACGTAGATTTTTTCAATTGCACGAACGTTCGAGCTCTGTTGATCCCCGAATGCTTTGGACGTCTGCGCCGGAAGGATCCTGCGAAGGACGTGCCCCAAACGAAATGCCAGGCGAAGAGTGGCCAAGTATGTGCGAGCCGGATTCATCTCGCGTCCGAAGGCGAGGGCGCACAATACTCTTGCTGATTGGATAGCCTCCAGTTCCTCGAGTCGTTGCGGTAGCTAAGCGGCCATTGGCTGGTGGATGTCAGCTCCCAATCGTGAGCGACCATCATTGCGTCCGGAGAGACCCCTTCGCTAAGCACTTCAAACACCGACTTAGTGAGATTTCCAGGCCCCGTTGTAGCCTGGACTTCAGGCAACCCGCTCGTGCTGTCCGCTTCTAGAGACTCGGTAGCGTTCAACAAAGCTCTTTCAACAATGGGGTGGCGAGGCGAAGCGATCAGAGGGGTGGTATTGAAGTAGAAAATCCACCCCGGTTGGTTGGCACCCGGCTTGGTAAATATAGAGGGATCTACCATTTGAGACGTTTCAATGTCATAGCAGAACGGTTGAAGTTTCAACCTTCCATCGACAAAGAGTTGGTCAATGGGCGTACCGTGGTAGAAATCATCGGCATCGATGTAGAACCCCCCCTCCACGAACACGTACGAGTAACGAAAATAGTCCGACATCATTGAAGGGTGGTAGCACCTATTAAAGGCGTCTTCATAGCGAGCCCCTAATCGGCTTCGAATGAAATCGCTTGCAGATTTTTTGTCGAACACCTCTAGCTCAAACCCACTCCGTTCCAGTTGCCTCCAAGAGTTCATGCAAGCTTCGACATCTTGAGGCAATCGCTGTAGATCATCCCAGAACTGGACAATACGTTTTGGCGCGGGTGTGGACCACGTCGCAGAGCCGAGCGGAGACTGCTCACGCCGTTGCACCATGTCACGCACGAAATCAGAGCGCGCACGCTCCGCAGGCACCAGCGGATCGCCCGCGACAGCCTGATTCACTCTTGTTTCGGTCATATGCGACTTTCCTCTTTGACGAGTGCTTGATCATCAGCAGGATTCCCTGCGCGCCACTACACGATGGTCACGCCGAAGTAGACTGATCGACACTAAGTTAATCTAGGACTGAAATACGAATGAATGTAAATCCAAGCGATAACTGCCAGGATGACAAAAGCTTGGCTCAATGGTTATTCCAGAATCATCGAAGACACTGCCAGCACCGGAGGCGACCCCACGGGACGTGGCAAGCATTCCAGAAGATTTAGTCCTACAGCATGCTCTCGAGTTTCCATGACCCCCTAGCGTCCAATTGCCCATTAAACCGGCTCGGCTCCAGCTACACGCTTTAGTCCTTGCGATAGAACTAATCCGCCTCTGACTAGCATGAGCATAGGTCTGTTAGTTCCCCCGGGCAAGAAGGCGTAAGAACTCCCCCATCACACCGCACTTTCGATGTACCTGAGTGGATGAATGATGTCCGCTTCGGATCAATTGCAGCCCCTTCGCAACAGGCGCCTACCCCCTATCATCCCAGTGGAGGCCAAAACAGCCGTCCGCGTCAAACCTACGACCTCAACTGTGTGCAGTCCGCCGTACGAACCATTCTGACGGCGATAAAGCTCACCCTTGAAATCTTCCGACTGGCATTTTTCACCAAGCTTCATGACATTGGTCAAGACGTTGTATGAATGCCTCGCTTGATAACGGAGGTGAGAAGAAGTTGCCTTGGCCGACCTCGTAACCTTGGGCTTTGAGAATGTCACGCTGGACGGCGTACTCAATTCCTTCAGCCACGACTTGCAAGGAAAGCCCCTTGCCGATTCCGATAACAGATTCGCTCAACGCCCGACAGGACATATCGTGCTCCAGATCGTCGACGAAACTTTTGTCCAGCTTCAGCTCGCTGATGGGCAAATGCCGTAAATACCCAAGGCTGGAATAGCCTGTGCCGAAATCATCAATGGCCAGACGCACTCCTAGTGCATGCAGGTCCCGGATGGCTTTTTCGGTCGCTGAGCTTTTGCATAACATCACACCTTCAGTCACTTCCACACACAAGTCGCTGGGCCGTAAGCCGTAGAGCTGTAGCTGGTTGGCAATCAGTACTGCGAGATCAAGATTGTGAAAGTCGATTGCCGATAAGTTGATCGACAGAGAGGGTATTTCCAATCCTTGTTCACGCCATTGAGCTAGCTGCTCACAGGCCTTGTGCAGCACCCATCGACTAAGGTCATTGATGAGCCCGCACTCTTCCGCAACAGGAACAAACTGCGTTGGCGAAATGTCGCCCAGCGCTGAATGCGTCCACCGAGCCAATGCTTCCACACCAACCAGTCGTCCGCTGTTGAGATTAATTTGCGGTTGATAAAATAATTTAAGGCTATTGCTCGCTATGGCGCTGCGCAAAGCCGTCTCAAGCATCAATCGGTTTTGCGCGATCCTATTCATCTCTTCAACATAAAAACTGAAACTGCTGCTCTTGCGCTTGGCCTGACACATCGCAATGTCAGCCCTCTGCAGTAAAGTCTCTATATCTTGGCCATCAGCAGGAAACAGGCTAATACCGATGCTCGCAGTAACGACGATAGAGGTGCCGGCAATTGTCGCCGGCCAACTCAGCAGCGTCATCAGCCCTTGAAGATACGTCCTTACCTGCGTTGCATTCATTCGCAACAGTATCAGCACAAACTCATCACCGGATAGGCGTCCAACCAGATCAGAGTCAGAGAGCACGCTACGCAGCCTTTGCGCCATGATCCTAAGTAACTCGTCACCCGAAGCATGTCCCAACGCATCATTAATTTGCTTGAAGCGATCAAGGTTGATAAACAGGATGGCAAGCCCGGCTTGCTCCCGGGACATGTCGACAATGCAGCGTTGCGCTTGAGCTAGCAAGAAGCCGCGGTTTGGCAAGCCAGTTAATGCGTCGTAAAAAGCCATCGTACGAATGGCTTGGCGTGCTTCCTCACGTTCAAGGGCCAACATGCAAAGATGCGTGCCCGCGGTGACCAGGTGGATATGCAAGGGATCCGGCGCGCGGCATTCCCGGAAATACAAAGCGAAAGTCGCAGCGATTCTCCCTGAGACATTGCGCACAGGCAGTGACCAACATGCCCGCAACCCCGACTTTTGCGCCAGGTGTTTATAGTCGGCCCAGAGTGGGTCATTGCTGATGTCCATCACAAGGACTGGCTCGCCTCGGTAAGCCGCAGTCCCGCAGGAACCTGCCACCGGGCCAATCGATAAGCCTTCGATGGCTTTGGAGTATTCTGCGGGCAACCCGGGGCCCGCCAAGGGGTGCAAAAAGCCGCCCAGATCCACACTCAAAATCGAGACGATGACATCGGGGGCAATTCGCTCAATTTCATAACACAACAAAGTCAGAACACTCTCCAGGCATTCCTCTTCGTGCAATGCACCCATGACTTTGTTGTGAAGCTCCTCATGCAGCTTCGATTGAGTAATGTCCGTCAGCACGATCACTATATTTTCGACTTGGCCACGAGCGTCGAACATAGGCGTCGAGGAAACATGCACCCAGAGGCGCTGACCATTTTGCTTGGTAATAAGCGCGCTGAACTCATAAGGTTCACCACGAAAAGCGCTTGCGAGTACCGATTCCGGGTGAGCTTGCGAGCCAGCATCCGTCACAAAAAACATCAATGGAGACTGTCCTAAAACCTCCTCTCGGGGGTAGCCCAACATCCGGACAAGTCCATCATTTACGTAGATAAGGTGTGCGTGGGCGTCGACGATACAAGTCGCAGAACTCGTGACGTTCATCGACATCGAAAGCAACCGGTTCTCGATGTCATTCAAGCGCATTTGCTTAGTATCCTTCAGGAAAGTCGCAGATGGGATTCGATTTAGCACGGCAAATTTCGAAACAGCAGTGACCCCCAATGTTCCTAACCGTCCTTGCCTGCGCCCAACTCGCCCCCCGGTCGATACCTGCAAACTTACTAGCCCACTTTAATCATGCAGCCACTGCTTTTGCTTTTTCTCCTTAAAAGTCAGTACAACACCATAAGCTCCCTTGTTACCGGAAGGGACCGTCCCTTACAGCAACATATGGCTTCGATTTTTTTGAACACCGACTTCACCATCGATGCTGGCAAAACTACTAAAAAGGCCAGCTCGAGAATCAGGTTAGTAGCGTTGCAGCCAACCAACTATTAATATTGCAAATACCATTATATTTGCAGCATAAATGACCGGAAAAGATCCCGTATCGCATACTCCTTCGGCCGTCCGCGGCGAGTACTTACGCGCCTGTTCGAAAGCTGTAGCAGCTCTCTGATCACCGCACATTACGTCGGTTATTACGCTTTGGAGCACACAACTCGTGCTTCAAACTTTTTAGTCATTTTGCGCATGCACGGCATAGTTTAGTCGGGGTGCAAATATTGCTGCCCTAGGCATAACCGGGCGTATCGATACAGTACTAAATCTGATCAATTGTTCTTTGCATTCTGGAAACGCTTCATGCCCAATCGCTCGCTGCATTTTAAACTGTTCTGGACCTCGCTAATCGGCGCTTTTGTCGTTATGGCTCTGTTGTTGGGATCGATTGCATACTCTTCCTACGGGTCGTCACTGAGAGAAACAGCAAAGCTGGTGGACCTGGCCGTCCAGGCTAATGCCAAGGACGTTGAAGTCGAATTAGGTAAAGGCTGGTCAACTGCCGAGGCACTGAAGGCTGTCGCGCAAGCCATGAGCCGAGAGCATGTCGACCGCAAAACCTCCAACGCCGTGACCCGCGAGCTGTTTGAGGTCAATCCTCAATTGCTGGGTTTGGGACAGTATTGGGAACCGAACGCATTTGATGGGCAGGATATCGAGCACGTCAATCAGCCCGAAACGGACGCCAGCGGACGCTACCTGCTGTACTGGAACCGAGCTAAAGGCAGCGTCGCCTCCGAACCCCTTTCGGGTTACGTACCGGAAAATGCTGACAATCAGTACTACTATCGTCCACTGCGCAGTCTCCAGCCCTGGGCCACCGAACCGTACGCCTACATCACCGGCAGTGGTCAGCGCCTGATGTTGATGTCCATCATGTTGCCGCTTATCAAAAACGGTCAGGCGGCAGGCGTGGCGGGTGTCGATATTCCGTTGGAGGGGATTAGCACTGAGTTGTCGAAACTGAAGATGTACAACGGTTACGCGGCTCTGTTGTCCACCGAGGGCCTATACGCCAGCCACCCCAACGCCGAACGCCTGGCGCAATCCGCAGATGATCTACCCGCCGAAGCCAAGGCGGCTATCAAGGCAGGCCAACCTTATAACTTCGCGCGTGACGGTTGGAACTACGTGCTCAGCCCGGTGCATATCGGCAAAGTGCCTAACCCTTGGTCACTGATGGTCGCCTACCCGATTGCGGAAGCCATGGCCGACATTAACCAGTTCCTGTACACCGCAGTTATGATTGGTCTGGCGGCTCTGTTATTGCTGGCTGTCGTGCTGTGGTTCGTTCTGGCCTTGCATATCCGCCCACTGTCCGGCCTGGCCACCGGCATTGAAGCCTGGCAAGGCGAACTGGCGCTACGCTTCGAACAACGTACGGGTGATGAAACCGGCAAACTGGCGGGTGCCTTCAACCAATTCATCCAGCGCCTCAGCGCGTTGGTGGGCTCGATTCGTCAAAGCAGCACGGCGCTCCTGAAGATTTCCGATCAACTGGGCACGACCACCCGCGCTGTGGCCGAACGTGCCACTGCGCAACACACCGCCACCGAAGAAATGGCCAGCGGCATCACCGCCCTCGCCCACTCGGTCACTCAGATGTCGCAACAGGCCGAAGAAGTCGAACAACTGGCGCGAAACACCGAAGTCCTGACCTCGAACATCGCCAAAGACATGAACCTCACCCTGAGCGACATCACCCGTATTGATCAGACAATGGACCACGTCGCCAACACCGTTGGCGATCTGGAAAAACGCTCGCAGGATATCTCCGGCATTCTTGCGGTGATCCGTAGCATCGCCGATCAGACCAACTTGTTGGCGCTCAACGCCGCCATCGAAGCCGCCCGAGCAGGCGAACAAGGCCGCGGCTTTGCGGTGGTCGCCGACGAAGTTCGGCAACTGGCTGACCGCACCAGCCGCTCAACCGGCGAAATCGGTGGAATGATTGACGCCATCGGTTCTGACGTGCGGAACACCGTAAACAACGTGCATCACGTCGGCCAAGCCATGCGTCAAGGCGTGGTGCAACTCACCACATCGGCCGATGGCGTTGAACAGATCCGCCAACACGCACAACTTATTCTGACCCGCATCAGCGAAGTCGCTCGACAGACCCAGAGCCAAGCGACCACAGGAGAACAACTGTCAGTCGCGATTCAGGGTGTGAGTCGGATTTCTGAGCAGAATGATGTAGCCATTCGCACTTTGCTGGATCAATCGAATCAGTTGCGGCATCAGTCGGGCTCGTTGGGGCAGCAATTAACGGGATTCAAGGATTGAACTGTCCACCCAGAAATCATCGCAGAGCTTTAAGAGCCCATTGCTCTGCGAAGGCTGAAGGGGTTTCAGCATCTGACACAAAGCCATCGCGGGCCTGAACCAGTCATCTCCACCAGCTTACAACAGCCCTAGCTGGCGAAGCGGAGGCGTACTACTCAACGCAGGACTAAAAGTGTTCGCACCATTCTGACTTCTATCCGCCGATGTCGGGCATCAAAAACGAGTGGAGCTGCGTAAAAATCCAGATCTCTCAGGGTTAATGGTTGACGGAATGGCCGGTAGAGGAAATGACAGAACAGTCAGACACGGTCGTGTTGGACACCTCAAAATAGCAGTGGAAAAATCATTTTCTTTCAACTTTCCAAGCGGCGTCTCTTTATAGAAAGTACGCGCTAGATATTAAAGACCATATCGGACCTTCAAAATAATGCACAAAAATCTGCGTTTCAGTCATAAGATTCTGCTTGCCGCCGCCTTAATCGTCATTGCCACTTTCACCACGTTCACCTTATACAACGACTTTCTGCAGCGTAATGCTATTCGCAAAGACCTGAATCATTATCTGCAAGGAATGGGCAGAGTCACGGCCAACAACATCCAATCCTGGCTCAACGGCCGTAGCCTATTGATCGAAAATCTGTCACAAGCCCTGGCGTTGAATTCTGATTCAGACAACATGTCAAAACTGCTAGTACAAAAAGCCATGACCTCAACCTTTATGGGGGTCTTCCTTGGCAGCCAGGACGGATCATTCATCATTCGCCCAGACAGTAAAATGCCCGATGGTTACGACCCTCGTGTACGTCCTTGGTACAAAAGTGCACTAGGAGCCAGCGGCTCTGTACTCACTGAGCCGTACATGGACCTGGCCTCTGGGCAACTGGTCATTTCTATCGTCGACAGCGTCATTAAGGACGGCCAGAGCATCGGGGTGGCCGGTGGCGACTTGAGCTTGCAAGTGATCGCGGACAGCCTCAACGCGCTGGACTTCGACGGCATGGGTTATGCGTTTTTGGTGAGCTCCGACGGAAAAATCCTAGTCCATCCTGACAAAGCGTTAACGATGAAGACACTCAAGGATGTCTACCCGCAGGACACGCCTGCCATCAGCAGCGACCTGAGCGAAATCCAGGTTAACGGCAAAACCCGCATCATGACTTTCACCCCGATCAAAGGGCTGTCGTCGGTGAACTGGTACATCGGTCTGTCCGTGGACAAGGAAAAAGCCTTTTCCACGCTCAGCGAGTTCCGTGCCTCGGCGGTCGTTGCGACGATCATTGCCGTGGCGATCATCATTGCTCTGCTAGGCATGCTGATCCGCATCCTGATCCAGCCGCTGAACATCATGACCCGCGCCATGCAAGACATCGCCGACGGTGAAGGCGACCTGACCAAGCGCTTGACCATCCAGAACAACGACGAATTCGGCATTCTCGGCACTGCGTTCAACCGTTTCGTAGAGCGCATTCACGCCTCGATCCGCGAAGTGTCCTCAGCCACCGGACAGGTCAACGAAGTGGCATTGCGGGTGGTCGAGGCCTCGAACTCGTCGATGCTTAACTCTGATCAGCAGGCGTCGAGAACCAGCAGCGTGGCTACCGCTATCAACCAGCTCGGCGCCACCGCCCAGGAAATCGCCCGCAACGCCGCCCAAGCGTCGAATCAGGCCAGTGAGGCCCGCAGCTTGGCCGAAGACGGCCAACAAGTAGTCGATCGCAGCATCTCAGCGATGCATCAGTTGTCGAACATGCTCAGCGCCTCCAGCACCAACATAGAGTCGCTGAACAGCAAGACCGTGAACATTGGGCAGATTCTCGAAGTGATCACCAGCATTTCCCAGCAAACCAATCTGCTGGCGCTCAACGCTGCGATCGAAGCAGCCCGCGCCGGTGAAGCCGGGCGTGGCTTTGCTGTAGTGGCCGATGAAGTGCGCAACCTGGCGCACCGCACGCAAGAATCGGCGCAGCAGGTGCAGACCATGATTGAGGAGTTGCAAGTCGGCGCCCGCGAGTCTGTCAGCACCATGAGTGATAGCCAACGCCACAGTCAGAACAGCGTAGAGATCGCCAACCTGGCCGGCGAGCGCCTCAACAGCGTGACACTACGTATCGCTGAAATCGACGGCATGAATCAGTCAGTGGCCACGGCGACCGAGGAACAGACCGCGGTAGTGGAATCGATCAATGTCGACATCACCGAGATCAATACACTCAATCAGGAAGGCATGGAAAACCTGCAATCGACGTTGCGGGCATGTTCAGATCTGGAGCTGCAGGCAGCTCGACTGAAGCAATTAGTAGGTAGTTTCCGAATCTAGTAGTTGAACTTGCCACATTGCTAACCGCCTGGAGTGGCCTGACGAAATCGGCGACCTGTTTCAGTGAGATCGCTATGCCCGAGCGCGAGGTTGCAAGCCTCGCGCTCAGTGACGATATCGACACCGACCGCTCCTCGGAGGTGTCGCCCTCCTTTGCCGCCGCCAGCCGATTTAGTCACGCAAGACGTGATGCCCGAACGCTCAAAGAGGTTCAACAGACTTTGGTTCTCACCGCAGCCTCTCAACAAAAGAGATTCACGTTTTTCTCCAATTGCTAGACTCGAACACAGGACGAGGACTGACGACGTTTTACCGCCTTGTGAAGCGGCCGGGGGCTTTCGGCAGATTTTTATGGCTTTTCACGCGTAGGGTGAAGTAATGAAAAATGCTGCGAAGCTGTGTTGGTTTCTAACAGGCGGCCTGACGTTATTATCGACCTGCGCGTCCGCTGATGAGCAGCCAGACGTCGATGGAACATGGACAGGCAAAACCCAGTGCCCTCCAGGGATCACGGCCATTACCATACAGGTCAAGGGCGACTCAGGGACGCTGTCCCATGGTGGGTTCGGTCCAGAGCGAGTTTCCCCCCTCAGTTATCCCATCAAGCTGGCCTTCGTCAGGGATCGGGAGGGAAGCAAGGTGTACTTCAAGGCGGTCAATCCGAAATATTACCCCTTTGAAGGGATTAACGGCTTGCTGTCGCCAGATGGTCACCAACTAGATGTTCGGAGTCAGGCCTCCTTGGGCGACTGCAAGCCTTTTGTGCTTTCACGGGCTCAGGCGCCCGTGTCCAAGCCGACTACAGCGAAGGCGGCCGCAGGGGCCGTGCCCGGGCGCGAGCCTACTGAAGCGGAGATGCGTGAAGCCGTCGAACAGCAAGCGAATTCAAGATTCAGTAGCCCAATAAACACTCTTAGCGTCTACGTAGTGGATTTCAAGAAGCAGGGTTGTCAAAAGTCTGCGGAGAATCAGGGTTATATCTGTGACTACTATGTGGAGACCGGGCAGGAGTTTCACTCTACGGAAAATTCTGCGGCGGGGCGGGGGCACGGGGGTGCTGTCAACGGTCTTGTAAACGGAATGGTGAAGGCCGCCGGCGCCAATAAAGTACAAGTACAAGGCAGGTTTCTGTATGTGCCTGCCCAAGCACGCTGGCAGATTGTCGGGGAATGACCGTTCCAGAGTGCCAGTTACTCCTAACGTCTAGCGAATTCACCTCAATCATAGGAACGATGGTTTCCGCGTATTTTGAGCGAAGGAACTTACCGTTATTACGGGGGCTCGATAGTCACAGCCGCCGGACGGCTTACCCACAAAACCTTGCGAACCTTGCGTGGTTAAACGGACGCTTACCTGTGTGACAGGAACTACTATTATTTTAGTAAATACCATTGTATTCGCAGTATAGAGCTCAGAATAAAGAAGTGATGTTATTTTGCCACTATCGCGGTTTTCTCATAACAAACCGCTAAACCTCAAGCTCATCACTTCTAATTTATCGAGTTCGCCGCATGAAAATGTTGAATCATTCCAAATTCTCGACAAAGCTTTTGACCGCATTCGTCATCTGCGCTCTGATCACTCTCGCCGTCGGCGCATTGGGCATGGTGGGGATCAGCCGTTTAGCCGCAGCGCTCTCGCTGACCTTCTCCAACAGCCTGGTTTCGGTAGGCGACACCAACAAGACCATGGCCAGCCTGATAGCTCATAACCGAGGACTGTTCCGGTTGCTTGACGCTCATGTCGGCGACGTGTCCGAGGCAGACAAGACTCGTGTACGCGAAGCCCTCGCCGCGGATCTGGCTCGAGCGGAAAGCGCCTTCGCGACTTACCGTGCTACACCACTTGAAGATGACGAACGGGTCGCTGGGGACAAGTTCGACGAGCTGTGGCCCTCCTACGTAAAAGGTGCACAAAAGGTCCTTGATCTTATGGACAGTGGCGATATTGCTCAGGCACGCTTTCGCCTGCATGCACTGTCTCTCGACGAGTTCAGTAAATCCCGTGACTACCTACGAGTTATGATCGAATCAACCAATCGGCAGATCAAAGAAGCGGCCGAGAGGGCCCAAGGGCTTAAAACTAACTCCACGTTGCTCTTGCTGATCGGAATCGCTATCGCCTTCCTGGTGGCCATATCTCTAGGGATTCTGATTACTCACATGATCACTCGCCCACTGGCGGTGGCGGTCGCTAGTGCCCAGCGTATTGCCGCCGGCGATCTGACCCAGAGCATATCCACATCCAGGGGTGATGAAGCCGGGCAGTTGCTCAATGCCTTAGCAGACATGCAAGACGGTTTGAAGCGCACCATCCAGCAGATCGCCAGCGCCTCGGATCAGTTGGCCTCGGCCGCCGAAGAGTTGAGCGCGGTGACCGACGAAAGCACCCGCGGCCTGACGCGACAAAATGACGAAATCCGGCAGGCCGCCACCGCGGTCAATGAAATGACGGCGGCGGTCGAGGAAGTGGCACGCAATGCCGTATCAACCTCTGAGGCCTCTAAGGCGGCTACTGAAGATGCCGCACATGGCCGCAGCCAGGTTGACCATACACTCACGGGGATCAGCACCATTGTGGTAGAGATCACCGAGTCGACGGAAACAGTGACTGAATTGGCCGGACACATTCAGGAAGTCAGCAAGGTACTCGATGTAATCCGCAGTATTGCCGAGCAGACCAATCTGTTGGCGCTCAACGCGGCCATTGAAGCCGCCCGTGCTGGCGAACAGGGCCGCGGGTTTGCGGTGGTCGCCGATGAAGTGCGCGCGCTCGCCCACCGTACCCAGGCCTCTACGGTAGAAATCGAGGGAATGATCCGTACGGTGCAATCAGGTGCCAATGGAGCCGTCATTGCCATGGGCAAAAGCCTCTCGCTGGTGACCAGTACCCAGGATCTGGCCGAGCGCGCCGGGGCGGCGCTGGAGAAGATTACAGAGAGAGTCGTTACCATCAACGAGCGCAATCTGGTGATCGCATCGGCGTCCGAAGAACAGGCCCAAGTCGCCCGAGAGGTAGACAGAAACCTTTTGAACATCCAGGACCTATCGACACAGACCGCTGCGGGTGCAAACCAGACGAGCGCTTCCAGCCAGGAACTTTCGCGCCTTGCCGCCTCTTTCAACGTGTTGGTATCTCGGTTCAAGCTTTAAGAGCTTGAGGGCGATTTCAGGTCGAGCACTGCCCCGGGTCCATTCGTATCAATAAAGTACTCGGGGCATACTTGCCGAGCTCGTCTGGACTGTGAATGGAGTCTCTGATCGGCAAATTTGCGAACAGTCCAAGTTTACGAATTTCAGCTAACCAGATTCAAATAGGCCATGGATATATTTGTTTAAGCCAGCTCGATTAACATCGTGTCTTTCGCATGTGTGCAACCAAAGCATGAAGCGTCACACCGCACCTTGCGTAGGTGATCTGGCTACCCCGTACCCCCTGACAAGCGAAAACATTTTGTTACCAAATTATAAGGGCGTATTCGCGAGAGCCATGAGTTCACCATGCCAATGCAAAGTCAGCCAGGTAGCCGTCCCAGCTGCCCTAGACGGGTGAAACAGCTTTAAAGCTTGTTGCCTTATGCAGCGGTATGATTTCAATTGATTCATATTCATAAGCAACGCTATTTGTACCCGCCTCCCAGAGCCTTTAGCTTGTCCTCAAAGCAGATTTGCCCCTGCCAAAAACAATTACAAAATGAGGTTACAAATGGCTGCGCACCCCATCGAAACTCAAAATAAATCGCGTCGATCTACCAATCCCCTCTCCCCCTCACTTAGCCAATTTTCGCTCGCTAGGCTGCCACTTTTTGCCATGAAGCGAGCATCCAATAGCGCTGTACGCCCCTCTAATAACGTCGCAACAAGAACCAATACCTCTGGACCACTCTAGTTTTTGGCTAAGCGCAAAACCTGCCATAGCTAACAGTTAACATCACTAGAAGAGCCGTAGTCGAGTGGCCTTATGGTCATTGTGCATCAAAAAATAAATGTGGTTTTGGAACAAATTCCAGCAAACACCTGGAACAAAGAAGTGCAAAGTCAAGAGTAAGCAGACAAGGCCTTAGGCCATATCTCGCTCAAAGCTATGCCAAGTCACGCCCTAAGGGCTCGTAGTCGGCTTATGAGATAGGATATAACAATGAATAAAATATCGAAGTGGCACGTACTAGTAGGATGCTTTATCGCTTATTTTTTTGATGCCATTGAAATCGTCATGTTGTCGTTGTCGCTGCCGGTTATTCGGCAAGACATGGGACTGAGCATCAACCAGGGTGGGCTTCTGGCTACATCGACCCTATTGGGCATTGGGGTGAGCAGCGTTATCGCGGGTTGGTACGCGGATACCTTTGGGCGAAGGAAAGCGATGCTCACCTGTCTATTGATCTTCGGTACACTAACCGCCGTCATCTCCTTCGTAGAAAATTTCTACCTGTTTCTGGGATTACGTTTTCTTTCGGGGCTGGGCCTGGGAGGCCTCTGGGGTATTGTTTCTGTTTACATTGTTGAAAGCTGGCCACCGCATCAAAGGGCGAGAGCCACTTCAATGGTAATTAGTGCGTTCGCCATAGGGGCGATTGTTGCCGCACTTGTAGCTAAGTATATGCTGCCTGAGTGGCGGACAATGTTCATGTACGCTGGCGGCATGGTAGTTATTCCGGTGATATACATCTATTTTCTGGTCCCCGAAACACCCGCATGGAAGGAAGCCATGTCACAAAATGCCATCCTGAAGAAAAGCGGGTCGATTGCTGAAATTTTTTCTCCAGAGCTAATAAAATCAACCCTCTTGGGAACCACCGCGGCTAGTTTCGCACTGCTTGGCTACTGGGGTGCCAATACGTGGCTTCCTACCTACCTCGTTCAAGAACGGGGATTAAGCTTAAGCTCCATGGCAACCTTCATGGCAGTTTTAAACATTGGTAATTTTATCGGTATGAATTTCTTTGGTTATCTGGCGGACGTTATAGGCAAGCGAAAAGTCATTATCATTTCACTCACTTTGACAGCCAGCATGCTGCCGGTATACGTCTACGCCTCGGATGCAAACTCGCTAATTTGGCTGGGCGCCCTCTATGCGTTCTTTATTGCGTTTGCAAGCCTATTTGGCGCGTTCTTCAGTGAACTGTATCCCACTCACGTTCGTACACTGGGGGCAGGGTTTTGCTTCAACGCTGGACGGGGTCTCGCCGCGCTCGCCCCATTGTTGTTGAGCGGCATTGCGACCTATTACAGTTTGGCTGCGGGCTTGATGGTGTGTGCTGCATTCTTTTTAATCTCGGCATGCGTCACATACCTGATGCCTGATAAGCCTAAGGTGATCGCGCAAGATCAAAACCTCCAAGCCAGCGCAGCTAGCGCTGCCGGCAGCTAAGGCGACGCCACCACTACAGCGCGCCAATGCCGTTTTCATGTGGTTTGGTGGGTTCGATGTAAACGTCCAGGGGTAGCGCATCTGCCCCTGCGACATTGTCCCTCGATCGTTATGTAGACTTCACCGAGCACGAGACCATCGTCCTCCAGCGTAGACGCGCGAAGATGGACGATGGAACTAGGTCACGGGACAAAGCAACGCCGCTTTAGACGGGTAAAAGTGGGCACTGCAGCGCTACTTTGTTTTTTCATTCGAATGCGAAATTTGCTTTCTACGCCTGAAGGTTCTCCCTCCTGCTCACGATAGGTGTCACCGTCGTCACAGGAGACGCGACTCGCCCAATACGCTTAATTGGCCCCGAACAATCGTCCGAAAAAATCATCTGATTCAGGCGTTCATGCGCATATTTCAGGTCAAGAGTACTTGCAACATTACCGATACACACTGCGTCAAATTTGATCAATCTAACTCTCCCTTGCTTTTATTTTGTGGTGCTTGATTTTCAGCGTCAGGGTGATCCGTGCTTTGCCGTAACTGAGTGAGCTCCGCAGAATATTGCTCCAACAGTCTGTTGGCTTCGGCCAATTGCGCACTTGCCCGTGAAAGGCCTTCCTCTAACTGCTTGGATTCCGCTCGCGACAGACCAAGCTGTTCTTGAAGTGTTTCTTTCGCACCGTCAGCCTTGGCAACTGCTGTCTTAATGGCGGCAATCTCACCGGTCAATCGAACCGCCGCATCTTCATGCGTCGCCGCAGCTTTGGCCTGCTGTCGAGCCTCATTCAGCAAGCGCTCGTTATCTCTGTTCAGTCGAGTCAGTTCGTCCTGCTTGACCATCAACGTCTGCTGAAGTTGGCGCAGCTCAACCTGAACCTGCTGCACCTGTCCTTCGTGCCTTTGCTGTTCCTGATCTCGCTGCTCCTTGACTGCATTGCGGTAATGCTCCAAGGCGTCTCGGGAATGAAGGTGCTTCTCTTCCAGGGAGCGGATCTGCTCATCCTTCTCCTGCACACGGAGCTCCAAGTCTCCGCAGCTCTGGCTCAAGCGCGCGTTACGAGTGAGTTCGGCTTGCAGGCTTGTCTGACTGGTCTGTAACTCGGCTGCTTGCACCGCCAGCGCGCTGCGTTGGCTATCGAGCTCACGCCGCAACGAAGCGAGCTCTGACTGCGAAACTTCAAGCTGTTTTTCGAGTTCGGCCTTTTGCTGGTCGAACATCGCTTGGGCATCGGTGATGGCTGCCCCAGACTCCTGGGTCATCCGCTCCAGAAGTCGTGACACTAGGTTCGTCAGCTCTGCACTGAAGCGCTCACTGTGCTCTCGAGGAGCGCGTACGGGAGCTTCAGCTTCTTCTATCTCCTTCAAATATCGGTGAATAGTAGTTCTAGATCCGGTATTTCCCAACTCAATGCGCATGGCATCAATGCTTGGATTCTGGCCACGGGCGAGCAATGCATTCCTAGCCTCCAGGACAATTGCCTTGTTGATTCCGCCGCGTGCCATATCCTCTCCTACGATTTCGTACTGTGTGATGTATCACATATATACATAATACGTTTTGAGAAAATATAGATCAAAAAATAACGTTCTCTCTGATAAAATAATCGAGCGTTATCGCATCATAGTGTTGATTTTGGCTTTTTCCATCGCGGGAGAAGGTACGTTTCGCGCAGAGGGTCGAGATGAACAAGGTTGATCGTTACCTGCAGGCTGGCACCCGGGAAAACACCCGGCGCAGCTACCGTGCCGCGGTGGAGCATTTCGAAGTAACCTGGGGTGGGTTTCTGCCGGCGACCGGCGATGCCATCGTGCGCTACCTCGCCGAGTACGCGGACAAGCACTCCATCAACACGCTGAAGCAACGCCTGGCGGCGCTGGCGCAGTGGCACGTCACCCAGGGCTTCCCGGATCCCACGAAGACGCCCACCGTTAAGCAGATGATCAAGGGCATTCGGACACTGCATCCGACACAAGAAAAACAGGCCGCCCCTCTCCTTCTACTTCATCTGGAGCAAGCGGTAGGCTGGCTTGAGCGAGAGGCAGCACTAGCGGCGGAGCGCGGTGCATTTGGAAGTGTGATCAGGCATCGACGAAACATTGCTCTTGTGCTGATTGGGTTCTGGCGAGGTTTCCGGGGTGACGAGCTGGCTCGTCTGCAGGTCGAGCACACCCAAGCGGAGTCAGGGGTTGGCATTACGTTCTATCTGCCCCACACAAAGGGTGATCGACAGCATCTGGGGACGACATTCCACACCCCTGCGCTCAAGAAGCTCTGCCCTGTCCAGGCTTACATCAACTGGATCACTGTCGCTGGCATTGCCCGCGGCCCCGTATTCAGAAAAGTCGATCGGTGGGGCAATCTTGCTGAGGGCGGCATCAACTCAAATAGCCTGATACCTCTGCTTCGCCGAATCTTCGAGCAGACAGGCGTCTCGGCTGAGTTTTATAGCAGTCACTCCATGCGCCGCGGATTCGCGACCTGGGCGTCAGCGAATGGCTGGGACATCAAAGCGCTAATGACCTACGTCGGGTGGAAGGATATGAAGTCGGCGCTGCGTTACATGGACGCGACTGCATCCTTTGCTGGGCTAGCGGTGGGAGCGCGGGGATCTGCCGCTCCGGCTTGGATCGAACACCGGTGTGTTAGATGAGAGAGCTGCATGAGATTTAACGTTTTGGCCGATTTGAACGAAGGGAGCGCAATATAGCTCCATCGAACCCTTCCAAAAAATTCGACATTGTGGTTGATGAAATCGCCTCCAGCTTGGCCAGTTTCTCTCGAAGGAACAGCACTTCCTCGGCGGTTAGAGCCAGAGTTACCATGAGTGCCAATTGCTGTGGTGAGGGTGGCAGCGTTCTGTGGACGCAATGGTCATGGCGCCGCAAGTAGGCTATTTCAGCCGTTGACACCATACCGCTCAACCATCCGATCAAAAGCAAAGCCCCCATGCGCTGGTACGGATGACTGTCATTCAATCCGAACTCAATGCGCTCATACATATTCAAGTTGATTCTGCACAGAGACTGTTGAGTGCGAGAAAACCCTGCTGAGGCTATTCCACCGGGTACAAATGCTGTCCGCTTCGCAAGCAGCACTCCATACAGAGTTTCCACTCCTTCTGCGAGTGCCTGCCCTGGCTCCAGAGATTCAAACCATTGCTGCACGCGTATTGTGATTCCCGCAATCCGCCGGTCAAACAAGCTGTCCCTCACTGACCGCTCACCCGTTGAGTGGAGGTAGGCATTCCAGATCCGTCTATCAGGGGTAAACGTCTCTCGAGGCCTCATCAACGCCCGTCGGTGATCAACGCAATATGCGCTGGTCGTGTAGCACCAAGATTGACGCCAGATGGGAAATCCAGTTCTCACCATACTTTCGATTAGACAGGAAGAGCAGTATATGTGCCTGAAATGGATGTGAAGCAACCTAGACTGGCGGGCGGCAAATTGCTTCTGTAGCAAAACCCCACCAGTACCATAGGTGGCAAACATCACTTTGAAAAGCTCAGAATCACAATCAAATTCGATGTCCTCGAAAGCGGGAAAAGGCCACGATTCCACCACACCGGGAACCATGCGCTTGGGGACAGAAAGACCTCGGTTAATTGCCTCCCGAAATAGATGAGGGTTTTGGAGCTTGTTGTGGGCAAGCCCCCGCGTCACCCAGGAAAGTAGTGTTTCTCCCAGAACGAAACGAGGCGCTGCCCCTGATGAGAACTCGTCAAACAAATTAGAATTTCCACAAGTTACGCAGAGACTCCACAGGCAAAGAAGGACAATCCCTGTAGCTGGAATTTCGCGCTAGTGTCTGGAGAGATTTAATAATGGCTCCACTGGCACCATGAGATCTATCCAGAAGACTTTTCATGAAATCATCATTGGTCAATTGAGAACGCTTGAAGCCACATGCCTCTCCAACCTGGATGATGAAGGTTCTGTACTGTTGGTCATACTGCCACACACCGATGCCGACATAGCGTGCCTTGTTAGCAACGACCTCTTTCAGTGCGCCATCTAAAATATTGGGCTTGGACACGAGCAGTATTCTTAAGTTTGGAAGTTGTCGGATCAGGGCTCGTACCAAATCAATAGCAGTATTCCGCTGCTCCGCTCCGCCTCCAAAGTGAACGCTCGCATCGTCAAAAATCAGCCGAAACTCTCGACCACCAATCATATCCTCAAGCGGGCGTTCGACATTTCGAAAGGACATGAATTCACTGGTCACAGGTAGCCCCAGGGCTGACGCGAATGCCAAGTCGACGTTGCCATATGCTTTAGTAAAACTCCCAGGCACATAAGTAGTATACACGCGTGCCCGATCGGCATTTTTAAGTAGTCTCTTGGCAACTGTGGTTTTTCCTGTTAGAGCATCCCCGCCCAGAATCGTAAATGTTTTGTCAGAAAAACTATCCACCACGCTCCGTTCAGCTTGATACTGTTTTGGACACAATAAATACTTCACTCGACAACACCTGACCGCCGTACACGGGTATTCCATTTTGACCGAGTAGCGGCCTGCAGGCTCTCAAGAGTAATTTTTTCATCTCCCCACGTGACTGCCAAACATCCAGCGGCTCGAAGTAGCGAGCAGATATTGCCAATTACACCGGACGTTTGATTATAGATATAGTCCGCAATTGACTTGGAGGAAAGATGAGATCTCTTGGCAAGAGGTACGATTTCCTCCCAAGTATCCAAAAAATTAAGATACTCCGCATCCGCCCTAGCCCAAGGTGCAAGTTCGTAAAGTTCGAACCGACGTACATACTGGGCATCGATCGCGAGAGCGTTGTAGGCCTCATCAATACCAAAAACGAAAAAGCTCAGGTAAGCAGGTGCTCCGCACAAACCTCGCAGCAAGGAGAGAAAAGTATCCTGCTCTCCCTTGGAAAGACCCTTAATAGAATCATGGAACTCATCCATAAACAAACCGCGAATATCGTTGGCAATACAGTATTCGGCTACCATACTAATGGGAATACCCGCTTTCCCAGGCTCCATGCCCAAAGCCGTCAAGAGCTTCACCATAGGCTTTGTCTTCTCAGTATCTTTGACGAAGGTCACATACCTGATTTTATGGCGCCAGGATTCATCCATACCCCTAACCGCATTGCAGATGGTTGTTTTCCCGTGATTAGAACCGGCGGACACTAGTAGACACGGAGCCTCCGTACTACCACGCCTGATGCTAAGCATGTTATGAACAATGTTGGAAACGGTGAGGAGATGCTCCGTATCGATCTTGATGTCTTGCCGGATAATCTGGCAACGCTCCTCATCCGACAAGGCCAATGCATAACGCCGACTCTCATGCAAATGTTCCCCATCCATCATCACTCTCCCCACTTCAGTTTTTTGCGTGTTTGATCAGTACTAGGTTCTTTGGTCGTCCCCTGAAGCAAATTCCCTTCCCCGCCGTAGGAAAGGAAAGACATGGTTTCAGCGGCCGTAACTTTCTTGGCGACATTCTGCCGGAGCCGCTTCGTCGCAGCCTTGGAACTTTCCACTAGTTCATAATTCTCCAAACGAATCTGGTGTAACTCTTCGTCCACCAGTGTGCCTGGGCGACGCTCGCGCGGTCGCGCAAACGCCCAATACTCGCTGTAGGAGATAGGTGTTTTCGTAAGATCGGAGTAGGGAACTTCATGATACCGCCCATCTTGGCGCAACCATATCTTTGATAGGTTCAATGGATTGTATTTAAACGACAATCGTTGACCAACAAACCTTCTCAGTATTGCCGAAGAGTAGAAAGAACGACTAAATTCGACACCCTTTGGTTGAATTGTTCGAATCACGCTTGGGAAAAAGTCAAGAGCAAAGGCTTTGTAGTTCCCCGGCATAGGCTGAACATAATTCGGGCCCTTCTTGGCCATCTCTGCATCCCAAACCTCGAAAGGCGCAAGCCTGTTCAGCCCCTCATGAGCACGCCCATGATAAATGGCTACTTCATTCGCGAACCACTCACAAAATGCTGAAAAAGTCATGGCTGAATGTTTGGCGGAGTCGTAGTCCGCTTTTTTCAGCACATTTGAATAAGTAGTACCTGGCAGAAGATGCACCTTCCCCATCAGCGTGCCGATGATCCGCTCAACGTGCCCTCCATAATGCTTTTTACCAATAGGCCGTAGCATGGGGATGATTTTGTAATACTGTAGGGTGGCTTCAAGCTCCGGGCTAGTGAATTCGGCGGCGTTATCCATACCCACTGTGCCAGGTACGCCCCAGAACCTGTGGCGAGTATTCTGACCGCCACCAAGAGCGATCGGAAAGTCTTGCTTTGGAAAACAAGCTGAAAGCATCGCCATGGCAACGCTGACTGAACTAGGCGGATGCAGCGCAAGATAGTAACCAAGAATGACGCGACTTTTGAGATCGATAACTACCGTCAGCCAAGGTCGCATAAGGGGGCGACCATGTTCATCGCAGATAATGACATCTACCCGCGTATGGTCGATTTGCACCATGGTAAGTATGGTATCTACATCGATCATCCCAGGCTTCAGATCAAACTTTTGAAGCATCGCCTCCCTGCCGTTCTGAAGGGAGTAAATGGCTTTCTGCCCGAATGACTCAAGCCTTCGCTTCAGGGCATTCAGACTCGGGGTTTTAACCCCCATGGTATGGCTAAGAGAGTCGACATATTCCCAAAGAGAAGAAAACGCCTCTAACTTTTTCGTCTTATCCTTAAGGCGTTTTGAAATCGCTCTCTCCATAATCTTCTCTTGAATATCAGAAAGTAATCGAGAGTTCTTCTTTCGCCCTCTGATACTTCTAACAAGAGAAACTGCTCCAAGCTCCGGATCATATCTTTTCAATAGGCGTCGAGCCGTTGTTTCCGAGGAGCCAAGCTTTTTAAGAAGATCCGCCCTGGATATTTTACCTTCTAAGTAGTCATGAATATTTTTGGCTCGCTCCGAAGCAATAGCCAACTCTTTTGGATTAGCATCCGTTTGTTCCATCCAAATCAATCGGCGATCGTTGTGTAGCTGATACTTTTCTTCATCTACTTCAGCCAGAGTCACCTGAGTGAAGAGCACATCAAAGGAGTGCTCACTTTCTTGGCTTTTTAGGGTGACAGTGCCATCAGCTACACAAGCTATTACTCGATATGTCTTATCCTCAAAGCTAACTAAGCTTCCTTCAATTATGGGTTGCAGCATAAGGACTCAGCACCTAGTGATTGAAAAGCTAATTGTGAAAGCATAGCCCCACGACCACTAACCTTGTCAACAGTCATATAATTGGCGCTATATTTAAACTAATATTGAATTAATTTAGATCAGCTTTAACGAATATCACACTAATTGATTATTTTAGCTGAAGCAACAAACGAGCCATGACCTCTAAACACTGTATTCATGAGGCCTTGAATATTTTTTAATATTATTTTTCGATCACCGCATGGAAAATCAATTATCGGTCAAATACAATTAAATTCAAAAGAGCTCATGTTCTGATTCGGGAATTTGAACTCCGCTCAAGTTGGCGGAAGACGTTTTTCGCCAGCCCACCACATTTACTGCCTTGATCGGATTTCCTTGATTCGCCGATTGGAAATGACAGCCAAAAAAATGACACAGCTTCATAATCCGCTGTCTCAGGCCCCGCCTCCGTCCCCGTGAAAGGCTATTGCTTGGGAGCAAACGCTACTTTTACTTATATATTGACGGTGAACGAGATGAGCCTATCAGCCACCTGTAATCTCCGCTTCGTGAGCCGCATTCGACATTCAATGGCATAGCAAGGAGGACAGTTTGACCCCTCCCAGCGCTCATAGCCAGCCAGGGTTGAATGTCAATGACTGTGAGGTTCACTGAAGGATTGCGGGGGTTCTCCACGCGCTGAGCAGCGTTCACAGGGTGGGTATCCAGCCTTGCGAGGCTGTGGCTGAGAATAGTGAATAGTCCCTACCTGATTTCGAGACCTCCTCCCTATCCTCCATGCTAGCAAACGCCCTCTTGAGCAACGACCTGATAGGGGGATCAGGAAGCGATCTTTCTGGCTTTTAAAACTGGCCGAATCCTCTAGGCCTTGCGGGCTTCAACTTTTAAAAAAAGTCACTACAAATCAGGATGTTGGCGAGATCATCAAAACCAGGATACAAGGGGAACCTCAGCCACGCCCTGTGTTTACGAGCTAAGATTGCTCTCCTTTAGAAACGGCCAAATCCGCTAATACGCCCGGGCTTTCAACCATTTCTAAAAGTCAGGGTCGCTGGAAGCCACGGACTGTAAGGGCTTGAGCGTTTGACCACTTTTAAAGGAGGGCCACAGGAAATTCCTCGCTGAGCTTCTTTCGATCACCCATTTCCATATCCGCAAAATCAAACCCTGGCGAAACCGCTTCACTGATCAAACCGAATCCCGACGAACCTTCCACCAGTCGTGACGCTTTCCAGATTCCGCCTGGTACGTGCAGTTGCAAACTTTGGCCGGCGATCAGGTCATTGCCCATCACCACAGTTTTCAATGTGCCGTCCGGATAAATCAGGCTGTACTGAATCGCGTCACCCAAATGGTAGTAATGCACGATGTCTGATTGGTTGAGATGGAAATGACCTACAGGCGAATCCTTGGTCAGCAGGTAATAAATAGACGTCATCCGATAGCGCGGACCACCAGCAGTCATGAGCAGGTTCTGATCGTCAGACTGGAACGTTCTGCGGTAAAAACCGCCTTCCTCGTGGGGTTCCAGTTCCAACGCGGAGATCAGGTATTGAGCGGTTGCAATGCCTTTAAACACGACCCTCTCCCTAAAATGCATATTTCGACGACAATAGGCGCACATTTGTCGCTTTTAGCCGCATAACTCGACTAAACATCTATTTAGTCGATTTAACTTTCAAACGTTCTGATCCTTGATTCATAGACGCAATACCTGCAGACCCCTGCCCCAATGCTCAAGCACCTCCATGGCCACCCCATCAGAAGCGAGCTACCCGAGTTCTTGCGCAAGCCCGATGAGAATGCCTTCCGGACCCCGAATGTAACAAAGCCGGTACGTGTCTTCGTACTGGACCACGCTGCCGACAAGTTCCGCGCCGCATTTGTAGAGTCTGGTGAGCGTATCGTCGATGTCCTCCACAGTGAACATGACGCGAAGGTAACCGAGTGCGTTCACCGGGGCCCTGCGGTGATCGGCGGTCACCGTTGGTGCGAGGAATCGGGATAGCTCGAGTCGGCTGTGCCCGTCCGGCGTACGCATCATCGCGATCTCGACGCGCATCTCGCGCAATCCAGTGACCCTATCGGCCCAGTCTCCTTCGATTGGCGCACGCCCCTCGAGCGCGAGGCCAAGTTCGGTAAAAAACTCAATGGCGGCATCGAGGTCTTCTACAACGATGCCGATGTTGTCCATACGCTTGACTGTCATGCTGTCTCCTTGGCTAGTAAAAGCCCTTCAATCCTGAGCCTGGGACAAAGGCCTGGCCACCTGCTCCAACGCTTGGCGCTCCGCAGCCACTCCCCAAACCGCTTGGACCACCGCTGCCACACACATCAGTGCAGCGCCTATCAGGTATCCCGTCAACAGACTGCTGCGCTGCTGCGTCTGGATCAGCTGGCCAAACAGCGTCGGCCCGATGATGCCGCCCAGGCCAGTGCCAAACGCGTAGAACACCGCGATGGCCAAGGCGCGGATTTCCAGTGGGAAGGTTTCTGCCACGGTCAGGTACGCCGAGCTGGCCGCTGCCGAAGCGAAAAAGAAGATCACCATCCACGCCACGGCTTGCTGGGTGACATCCAGCCAGCTCTGCTCGAACGCATAGCCACTGATTGCCAGCAAAATCCCGGATATCGCGTAGGTAAAGCTGATCATCACGCGCCGTCCGATTACGTCAAAAAGGCGCCCCAGCAGCAACGGCCCGCAGAAATTGCCCAATGCCAAAGGTAATACGTACCAACCGACGAGCTCGGCCGGCACCTGGTAAAAATCGGTAAGCACCAGCGCATAAGTGAAGAAGATTGCATTGTAGAAGAAGGCCTGTGCGGCCATCAGGGTCATGCCCACCAGCGCGCGGCGGCGGAATCCGATAAACAGGGTATGGAAGATTTCCGCCAGCGGCGTATGGTCACGCGCGTGCAGGCGCAATGGTTTGCTGGTCACGGCCGGCAGTTCATGGCCTTGTTCGCGCAGACTCGCTTCGATGCCTTCGACGATGTGTCGCGCCTCATCGTGCCGGCCATGGATCAGCAACCAGCGCGGGCTTTCCGGCAACCACAAACGCATCACCAGAATCACCAGGCCCAGCGCCGCACCAATGCCAAAGCACAGGCGCCAGCCCAGGTCGCCGCCGACCACGTGCGGGTCCAGCAGGATGATGGCCCCTCCGGCGCCAAGCGCTGCGCCTAACCAGAATGTGCCATTGATGGTCAGGTCGACCCAGCCGCGATAGCGTGCCGGGGTGAACTCCTGGATGGTCGAATTGATCGCCGTGTATTCACCGCCGATGCCCATGCCCGTCAGGAAACGGAACAGCAGGAAGCTTTCCAGGTTGAAGGAAAACGCCGTGGCCGCCGTGGCGCCTACATACAGCCATAACGTAATGAAGAACAGCTTGCGCCGCCCCAGGCGATCGGTCAGCCAGCCGAACAGCAAGGCACCGATCACTGCGCCGGCGATATAGACGCCACCGGCCAAGCCAATGTCGAAGTTGCTCATGCGCAAATCAGGACTGTTTTTCAGTGCGCCGGACACCGAACCGGCCAGGGTCACTTCAAGGCCATCGAGCAACCAGGTGATGCCCAGCGCGATCACTAGAAGCGTGTGAAAGCGCCCCCACGGCAAGCGGTCCAGACGTGCTGGAAGAGTGGTTTCGAATATCGCGCCGGGCTCGCGGCCGTACAGCTGTTGGTGGGGCATCGCCACCTCAATGTCTTGCGCAGTGCCTTGTGTGTTAGGAGTTGGCCCGTGGATTGGGAGTTCAAAATTCTCTCGAACTGCGTATTAGCAATGTCGCCCGATGATCTCGAACAATCGCCGGCACGATTCAGCGAGGTGAGGTTCAGGCGCTGTGGCAACCCCGAGCAAAAGACCAGACGAGCTCCCGGTCGGCGTCGCGAACCAAGCGGACAAAGGCGATGGCGCCATGCCGTAGGTCATCGCCTCGCGAACGATCTGCACGTCGGGCGCGCCGTCGGGAAGTTTTAGAAGTACTGCCAGCCCCGCCCTCACCCACTCCGCTTCACGCATTCGCAACTGCTCGCATAGCGCGTCACGCTGGGCCGAATAGAGTCGCTTGAGCCTACGGACACGCCGGATGTAGTGACCATCGCGCATGAATTGCGCCATGGCGAGCTGGATGACGGGTGAAGGCGCCGGGGCAAGTGTGGTCGCTACCTCGGCGAACGCCGTAATCAGTTCGACTGGCGCTACGACAAATCCAAGTCGCAGCCCCGGGCTGACGGTCTTGCTGAAAGAACCTATATGGATAACCCGTTTACCTTCGTCCAGAGACGCCAAGGCAGGCGCCGCCCTGCCCTCCAGTTGCAGCTCGCTGAGGTAGTCATCTTCGATGACCCAGGCGTCGTTCGCGACCGCCCATTCGAGCAGTTGAAGCCGTCGCCTCAAAGACAGGGTCGAGCCCAGGGGCGCTTGTTGACCGGGCGTCACGACGGCTAATGCAGCGTCCGCGGCGCTCTCGATGGCGTGGTCTACGTTGAGGCCTTCGGTGTCTACCGGGACCGGAATGATATTCAAACGAGCGAGTTCCAACCCCTTGCGAGTCAGAAAGAACCCAGGGTCTTCCATCCAGACCTTCTTGCCGTCCAGTCCTAATACGCGCAGGGACAGCCCCAGGCCGGCGCTGTATCCCGACGTGATGAACACCTGCTCAGGGAGGCAATGGAGGTTTCTGGAGATGGAAAGATAGCCGGCAATCTCCCGGCGCATCTCCAATTCCCCTCGAGGATCGGGATAGATCAATGACGAGAACGACCCCGCCTTCAACAGATTGGACGAGCGCGCGCGTGCGAAAAGCTTTTCCAGTCCTTCAAACGCGGGAATGCCGTTCTGAAAGATCGCAGGCCCGGTGTTCACCCGCTCATAGGCGCTCATAAACGATCCGGGCTCAGGTGGTTCCGGTTGAGCCGCCGCTGTACGGAGGCGCGGCGCCACGCGTGTGCCCTTTGCACCGAATGTTTCAATCATTTGCGCGTCGGCTAACCGTTCATACGCAACTTGAACCGTACCGCGCGCCACACCCAGATGCGCAGCGAGGTCCTGCCATGAAGGCAATCGAGTGCCTGGTGTCAGCAGGCCTGACTCGATTGCCCTGCTGATACTCATACGAATCTGTTCTGACAGAGACAGCCTGGCTGTCCGGTCGAGCTGAATCTGCAGGTCTGGATTCATGGTCTTGGTACACACAAAAGTGGGTGGTCTTGGTTCTTTTATTCGTACCATCATCGGTACAAGATTTAAAGACCAAGACGGAGCAACTAACCCCCCCTCAACCATAGGAACCATCATGATCAATGCCGTCATCGAATGTATCGTCAGTCGCAGCGCCGCCAAGTACTACGACCCAGCCGCCACTTTGAGCGACGACCAAATCCGTGAGTTGGTGCAAATCGGCACCACCGCGCCAACCTCCTTCCATATACAGAACTGGCGCTTCATCGCAGTACGCACGCCAGAAGCCAAAGCCCGGCTGAGCCCGATCGCCTGGAATCAGCCGCCAATCACCGAAGCAGCCGTTACCTTCATCATCTGCGGCCAACTGGCCGACTCCAGCGTCATACCGGCACGCCTTGCACCGCTGGTTGAAGCAGGCGTCATGCCGGCATCGATGGTACAGGATTGGGAGCTGCCTGCACGCGACTTGTATCTGGAACACCCGCAACGCCAGCGCGACGAGGCTGTACGCACGGCCACCTTCGGTGCGTCGGCGATCATCTATGCCGCCCGCTCGCTCGGCCTGGGTTCGACGCCAATGATCGGTTTCGATGCTGAGGCGGTGGCTCGCGAGTTTGGACTGGCCGAAAACGAAGTGCCGGTCATGCTGCTGTCCATAGGCGCGGAGCGTCCAGGAAACTGGGCCCAGAAGCCGCGTCGCCCGCTGACGGATGTGTTGGATCTCGTTTGATTTTTGATAAACCCAGTAACTGACGGAGACTACTATGCCTAGAAGTGCAGTTCTAAAGCCTGAACACGTACCGGCCGATTCCAAAGCAACGCTCGATGCGTTCACCAAGAACATCGGGTTCACGCCCAACATGATGATGACCTTCGCGCAGAGCCCGATCGCGTTCAATTCGTGGGCTACGTTGCTCGGTTCTTTGAGCAAAGCGCTCGACGTAAAAACGCGTGACAGCATCGGCCTTGCCGTCTCTGAAGCGAATGGCTGCAACTACTGCCTGACGGTTCACAGCTTTACAGCAGAACATATGGCCAAGCTGCCCGCCGATGACATTATTCGCGCCCGCAAGGGCCAGGCCACCGACCCGAAGCGCAACGCCGCCCTTCAGTTCGCGCACAAAGTCATCGAGACTCGCGGCAAGGTCAGTGATGCCGATTTGAAATCCGTCCGCGACGCTGGCTACACGGATGCGAATGTCATGGAGATTATCGCATTGGTGGCCATGTATTCCCTGACGAACTTTTTCAATAACGTGTTCGATCCCGAGAAGGACTTCCCTGCGGTTACGCCGGCTGGCTCGATCTGAGTTTCATCCGCTCGCATCGACTCTCTCCCAAGTGGTACCAATTGATTCAAGCTTTACCGCAAAGCCTGGATGCCCCTGGAAATCGTGCAGGGAAAGCGTCCAGGCTTTTTTTCGGAAGCGTACTTTTCCGCACCATGCCGTACGTACCGCCTATAGCGTTAGCGTTCAGCTTGCGCGGCTAACTATTTCATTTGGGAAATAACAATGTGAACGCTACCCGAAACCCCCAGCCTTGCGCTCCATCTTCCGGGCTATCAGCCCAGTAACGTGGCCCGGCTTGCACTGTCATGGGTTGACCACCCACTTTGAACAACTGGGTGACAAACAGATTGATCGGCACCGACCATTCCCGGCTTTGCCAATCGTAGGTGGACTCGGTATTGATACCGAAGGTGGTATAGGTATGGGTGGTGTAGCTGAAGAAGGGTTGCATAAACGTCTGGTTGATCTTGTCCTTGTCATCCGGCGGGCTGTTATCCAACGACCAGATATGGTTGGCAAGAATGCCGCGGGTCCAGCCGTCATGTTGCTTGAGCGCCACCACTGTAGGCCCCAACCCCCATTGTTCGCTGCTCAACAGATCGTCGCTGCCGGTGGGCACCAATATCGCAGGGCCTGCTCCCCAGATCCAACCGCTGGCGGTTTTCTGTTTGGGTGAAAAAAAGAAGCTTTGAGTGACGTCTCCCACACCTGATTTATCGGCAGCCCCGCCGGGAACCAGGCCATGCTGATCGATGACGGGCAGGATGGTGCGAGAAATCAGATTCCACTCCTCGTTGAGACTGAACGGCAGCACCGGCTGAATGTTGGTAACGCTTTGATAGCCCTCACCGCTGGGGCCGAGTTTCTGGTTCCAATTGTATTGAATCGGCAAACTGTAAAGCGCGGCGATCGGGTTCAGGGATTGTTTGGCCAACTCCGCCTGGCTATCGGCAGCGATGCCAGGTTCAGGCCTGAACAAAGCCAAGGCAAAAACAGGAGCAAGCTGAATGCCTTTGTTCATCGTCAGCTCCTTCCGAGATTGAAATGGCAGGGCTTTGGCTAAGCCTTGGCGCTATAGAGCTTAGATCAGGTTTTTTGTCCTGCTAGCAAACGACCGTGAATGCCTGCTGCCTATCCTTCACACCCTCGCCTCACTCTGATACTGACGCGGACACATATTGAATCGGGCTCGAAACTCGCGGGAAAAATGTGCGCCGTCGGAGAAGCCGCAGTCCATGGCAATTTGCGTGATGCTGCTATGGCTGTTCAGCAAAAGCCAGGCGCCATATTCAACCCGCAACGAGCGCTGGAACTCCATGGGAGAAAGCCCCAGCGACTGCTGGAATGCCCGCGTCAGTTGGCGCCTGCCGAGCCCTACATAACGCGCGATGGCATCCAGGGTCGGCAGGCTGTCCATTCGCTGTTCGATGTAGTGCGCAGCCTGACGAACACGCTCATCCTTGATGTCCTCAAGGTTGGCATAGAAATGCGCCTGAGGCTGCCGGCCCTGACGTATCCCTTGCAACATCATATGCCGCACCGCCTGTTGGGCTTTTTCCCGTCCGCAATGCCGGGCTACCAGATACAAGCCCAGATCAATAGCCGCAGTCGAACCGGCACAGGTGATCAGATCGCCTTCGTCGATGAACAGATGATCGACCGCTGCCGGGGTCTTGGGAAACCGTGCGCGAAACGCATCCAGCACATTCCAGTGCACGCACACCGAACGACTTCCTACCACGCCCGCCTGCGCCAGCGCGAAAGTCCCGGTGCAGATACCCAGTAACCGCGTGCGACTCTTCGCGGCGCGCTGCAACCAATCACGCAGATTGTTGGGCATGTGCGTATTGAGGTAATCGTTGCCGCCGCAGATCGCTATGTAGTCGAACGCTTCCACGTCTTGCGCCAAGCCGCCGGAAACCTCCAGCGTAATGCCCGCACTGGAGGTTCGCGGCAGTCCGTCAACGCTCATCACCCGCCACGCCGTGTGGATCTGCCGACTGCCGCCGCCCAGGTCGGCGGACAGGCGCAACACATCGATCAAACCGGAAAACGCAGCGAGTGTGAATTGATCCAGCAGGACCAGTCCCACGGACAGTTGCGGACGGCTGGCCACCTCGGGTCCGAGGGAGTCAGGCAGATGGCAATCTCGAGGTATCTGAGTCATTTTTGGCATGACCTAACTATTCAACTTTAAGACCCCGAAGTGCAAGCGCTCGAATCAACGATACGAGCAAGATGCACGCAAGGGGAACAGCACAATAACGCCCCAGAGGACACACGATGAAACTGAAGACAGGCAAGAAAATCACCGCTGCTCTTTTAGTTACCGGCTGCATCTCCTCATCAGCCGCCATGGCTGACCCGCAAAAACTGACCGTTGCGTTGTACGGCGGTAACTGGGGTGATGCGTTCCTCAAATGTGTTGCAGAACCTTTCACACAAGCGACGGGGATTGCCGTTGCAGCTGAGGTCGGCACCTCGACCGTCACCCTGGCCAAGCTCCAGCAACAAAAATCCAGCCCGACGATTGATGTGGCCTGGATGGACGGCGGTATCAGCGAGTTGGCCTACGCCGCAGGCGTTGTCGCAGACCTTGATCCGACGAACATCCCCAACCTGAAAAACGTGCAGGACAAAGCGATCTATACCGATGCCGGCCACACCTTCGCTGTCAGCAGCGGCTTCTACTCCCTCGGCCTGACCTACAACACCAAGGAAATCAAAGAGGCGCCCACCAGTTGGAAAGACCTGTGGAAGCCTGAGTATGCCGGCGCGATTGCCCTGCCCTCACCCGCCAATTCTTCCGGCGTGCCTTTCGTGTTTTTCATGGCCGATGTCTGGGGCGTAGACCGGGCAAATCTGGATCAGGTCTACACCAAGCTCGGTGCGTTGGACACCGCGCTGTTCTTCGACAGCTCCGGTGCCGCCACCAATGCCTTTCAGAGTGGCGAAGCAATCATCGGCGCGCATTTCAACGTCGGCGCCTGGGACCTGATCGACAAGGGCGCACCCATTGCGTTCACCATTCCCAAGGAAGGTGTCTGGGCCACCGACGCTCGCCTGCACCTGATCAAGGGCGCAAAAAACAGCAAGGCCGGCGAACAGTTCATCAATACCGCGCTGACGAAAGAAGCCGCGTCCTGCCTCGCCGGCAAGCTGTACCTGGGCCCGGCGGTGAAAGGTGTCGAGGTCGCTGAAGACGTTGCCCGCAAGTTGCCATGGGGCGTGAATGGTTCGATCGACAACCTGCGCTTGTTCGACTGGAGTCAGATCAACGCGCAACGCGCCAGCGTCACCAATGACTGGAACCGCAAAGTCACCGCCAACTAGCTCAAGAGGTCTGCAATGTCAGTTTTATTGAGCATCGACAGTGTCTGCAAAAGCTTCGGGCCGTTCCAGGCACTGGACAATATTCACCTGGACATCGAGCAGGGCGAATTCATCGTCCTGCTCGGCCCCAGCGGTTGTGGCAAGACCACCCTGCTGCGCTCGATCGCCGGTTTCATGCAACCCGATTCGGGCAGCATTGCGATCGATGGCCAGGATGTGAGTCGTCTGCCTCCGTACCGTCGGCCACTCAATACGGTGTTTCAGAATTACGCGCTGTTTCCGCACATGACCGTACTGGAAAACGTTGCCTACGGACCACGTCGCCAAGGCATCAATCGCACCGATGCGAAGCTCAAGGCTCGCGAAGCATTGGCGATGGTCGGACTGGAAGCGTTGGAAGACCGTTTTCCCCGTGGCATGTCCGGTGGACAACAACAGCGCGTGGCCCTGGCTCGCGCCATCGTCAATCAACCGAAGCTGCTGTTGCTGGATGAACCGCTCTCGGCGCTGGATATGAAATTGCGCAAGCGCATGCAGCTTGAGCTCAAGCATCTGCAGGCCAAGCTGGGGATCGCGTTCATCTTTGTGACCCATGATCAGGAAGAAGCGATGACCATCGCTGACCGCATCGTGGTGATGAATGCCGGGCGCATCGAACAGGTCGGGACCAGCACCGAGATCTACAGTGCGCCGGCTTCACGCTTCGTCGCAGACTTCATCGGCGAGGCCAACCTGATCAGCTATCAGGCAAACGATAGCGGCGAAATCAGTTTGGCGATTCGGCATAAACCAATAACCCACACCGCAAAAAACCTGTTACCGCGTGGTGTGGCGGTGCTGCGTCCCGAGCATTTACAGGTGCTTGATGCATCGGCACCAGAAACTTCTGGCTGTCATGAAATCCACGGCACCGTGACCGATATCGTCAGTGTGGGCAGTCACACCCTGGTCCACTCGCTGATCGATGGACAAACAATCGTGGCGCGCACCATGGGCTTGCCCAGCGCCGGCCTTCATACCGGCAGTGCCGTACGCCTGGGCTTCAACCCCGCGCATTTGCACCTGATCGGAGAGTCGGTATGAAACGCCCGGCGCTCGTACCGTGGCTGATGCTCTTCGCCGCCCTGGCGTTTTTCACGGCGTTCTTTCTTGCGCCTTTCGCCGTGGTGATTTTCGCCAGCCTCACGAAGGGAGCGGAACATACTTTCACTTTGGAGCACTACATCCGCGTGCTGGGCGACCAGTACCACTGGGATGTGATTCTCGTGACTTTCCGCATAGCCGCGCTGACCACATTGATCTCGCTACTGCTCGGTTATCCGCTGGCCTGGTATCTGGTGCGCGTCGTGAAGTGGCGTGCCTGGCGCCGAGCCTGCGTGATTCTGCTGGTGGTGCCGATGTTCACCAGCAACATCGTCCGCTCGTTCGGCTGGATGGTCCTGTTGGGACGCAAAGGCCTGGTCAACCAGAGCCTTATGGACACCGGCCTGATCGATGCTCCGGTGCGTTTCCTGGGAACCGAACTCGGCATCCTGATCGGCATGGTGTACATCCTGCTGCCGTTCATTGTCCTCGCGGCCGGCAATGCCCTGGCACAAGTCGACCCGGCCTACGAGCAGGCGTCCGATGACCTTGGCGCCAGCCCCCGCGCGACGTTTTTTCATGTGGTGCTGCCATTGACCATGCCCGGGATCATTTCCGGCTCGATCATGGTGTTCACCCTGGCAGCGAGCGCCTATGTCACCCCTGCTCTGCTTTCGGGTGGACGAATCTCCGTGCTCTCGATGCTGATCTTCCAGCAATACAGCTCGGTCTTTGACTTCAACTACGGCGGAGCGCTGAGCGTCGTGCTGCTGATCTTTACCTTGGTCATGGTCGGGCTGGCGGGACGTGTCGGGAGCATTCGGGGGAGCAACCAATGATCACGCAAATTCTGGTCAGGCTCGTGGCCTGGGCCGTGCTGGGCTACATGCTGCTGCCGCTGGTGGTGATTCTTGGGGTCTCCGTGACCGCAACGTCTTTCCTGGCTTTCCCGCCTCAGGGCTGGACGCTGGACTGGTACGCGAAAATGCTCAGCGATCCAAGCTACGTGGCGTCGTTCGCTACCAGCACGGTCCTGGCGCTGGCCGCTACCTTTGTCGCTGTGCTGCTCAGCGTACCCGCCGCCCTGGCGATGGCACGCTACGACTTCCCCGGCAAAGGCACGATCCTCGCGGCCCTGACCTCACCGCTGGTATTTCCACACATCGTGCTGGGTGCGGCGCTGCTGCAATTCGGAGGCTACCTCGGATTGACCCGTAGCTTCCTCGCCTTGCTGATTGGCCACACCATCATCATCTCGCCCTTCGTACTGCGTTCGGTGCTGTCGATGCTGACGCCCGAGCAACGAGCGCTGGAAGAAGCCTCAAGTGATCTTGGCGGTACGCCTTGGGCGACGTTCTTTCTGGTGGTGTTGCCGCAGATTCGCCCTGGGCTCGTAACCGGATCGATCTTTGCCTTCATCTCATCGTGGATCAACGTAGAGCTGTCGATCTTCAACACCACCCCAGACCTCAACACCATACCGGTGAAGCTCTTCAACTACGTGCAATACACCGTCGACCCGACCATTGCCGCCGCCTCCGGCGCCACCATCATCGTCGTCGTAGTCGCCGTGATCATTCTGGATCTGTGTATCGGTCTCGATCTTTTGTCAGAACGCAAATAACCCCCCTCATACATCCCGTAAGCCAGGAGTTCAGTCATGCGCATGCAAGACACGTTCGATGTCATCTATACCCATACCGAAGGCGAACCACTGTGCATCGTCCACAGCGGCATTCCCTACCCTGCCGGTTCCAGCATTCTGGCCAAGCGCAACTTTCTTGAGCAGAACTATGACTGGCTGCGCAAGGCGTTGATGCAGGAGCCGCGTGGCCACAAGGATATGTTCGGCGTATTCCTCACCCCGCCCTCAAGCAGCGAATTCGATGCCGGGCTGATCTACATGGACGGCAGCGTGTACTCGCACATGTGCGGCCACGGCACCATCGCCGTGAGCATGGCGATGGTCGCGCTGGGCCTGGTGCCGCGCGGCAAGGATGGCATCACCAAGATCCGCTTTGAAACCACTGCCGGCCTGGTCGTAGCCGAGGTGGCTTCCGATGGCGATACCGTTCTCTGGACCCGATTCGAGAACGTGCCGGCCTACGTTGCGGCTCAAGACATCCCCATCCACCTTCCCGGCTATGGCGACCTCAAGGCTGACCTGGTCTGGGGCGGCAACTACTTCGGCATCATCGATCTGTCCCATTGCGACTTGCGCATCAGCCCGGACAACGGCAGCGAACTGTCGCGCCTCGGCCTGCTGGCTCGCGACCAGATCAATCAGCAGATGAAGATCCAGCACCCTACCGAGGCGCATATCAACGACCTCAACTTCATCACGTTCTGGCATCCGGCGACCATCGAAGGTGCGTTCTACAAGAACGTCCACGTCTTTAGCGCGGGTCAACTTGACCGCTCCCCGGGTGGCACTGGCACAAGCGCGATGATGGCGATGTTCGAGGCCCGAGGAAAGCTGGGCCTGAACCAACCCATTCTGTCCGAAGGACTGCTGGGGAGCGGCACGTTCGAAGGCTGCCTGCTCGGCGAAGTCGACCTCAATGGCACGCGCGCTGTGCGGCCGACAGTCAAGGGCACCGCCAGCATCCTCGGCACGTCGCGCTGGACGATCGAACGCAATGATCCGGTCGGTGCGGGCTTTGTCATCAACTGAATGAGTTAACGCGAACACACATTGAAACGCCCGGGCCTGCGCTCGGGCGTTTTTGTGTTCTGAATAGGGGGTAATTCAAAAAACCGACGGACTCAAACTGCCAGGTGTTTTTTGGCAGATGTAGGGATCACACCCACTGATATGCCAGAAGATACTGATATTTCCAGCACTCTGCAGGGTCCCGCCCGGCATTTCGCACACCCATAATTGGCCTACAACAACAAAGGGGCTCACCCTGAGGTACGTAGGCCATGTACAAAGACCATATCGTCAAGGCTCGCATGACTGACAGCGCCCTGTTCATGGGAGCGGTCGCGGCGGTCATTTTCATCATCACGCTTGTCTGCGGTGTGGGTGAAGGTCGACTGTCCAATTTGATGGGGCCAATCGTTCTGGACTTGAAAGCACCACTGGCGCGTGACATCGCGGTTGGGGGCACCTTCACCATCACAGTTGTACTGAACTTGTTCATCCTTGGCCGGTTTCCCTTGCGGGCGCAGATCATCACGGTCTGGTGCGAATTGCTGGTGCTGTTCCTTTTATTCTTCGACACCTTCAATCTTTCCTACAGCTTCATCGCGACCAAAGTGGGCTTCATGATTACCCAAGGGGTTTTCACCACCGTCTACGTGTCCGCGATTTCCATCGCCATTGCATTCGTCCTGGCATTGTTGGGTGCGACAGCCCGTTTATCTTCCAACGGTTTCGCCATTGCCATCGCCAGCTTCTACACCTCGTTTTTTCGCGGCGTTCCGCTACTCATCCAGATCTATCTCATCTACCTGGGCATTCCTCAACTCGGCTACGTGGTCGGTGCCGTACCGGCAGGGATCCTGGCGCTCTCGCTCTGCTATGGCGCCTATATGACGGAGATCTTCCGTGGCGGGATCAGCAGCATCTCGCGCGGTCAGTGGGAAGCCTCTCGGGCGATTGGCCTGAATCCCTTTCAAACGATGACTCGCGTCATTCTCCCGCAGTCCATGCGCCTGATCATTCCGCCAACGGGTAACCAGTTCATTTCGATGCTCAAGGACAGCTCGCTGGTGTCCGTGATCGGCGTCTGGGAGTTGATGTTCCTGGCGCGGACACAAGGACGCGCCGAGTTCCGTCACCTGGAAATGCTCATCACCGCAGCCGTGCTTTATTGGCTGCTGTCGATCGTGCTGGAAACCGTTCAGTCGCGCCTGGAAAAACACTTCAATCGCGCCCACCGCTGAATCAGGAGCATTAGGATGAATCAGCCGTCAGCTTCAGCAGCCATTGCCCCGTACCCCGCCATATCGATTCACCAGATGCATAAATGGTATGGCGATTTTCATGTGCTCAAGGGCATCGACCTGCACATTTCAAGCGGCGAAATAGTGGTCGTGTGCGGCCCCTCGGGTTCCGGAAAGTCGACACTGATTCGCTGCCTGAATCTGCTGGAAGACTTCCAGAAAGGAAAGGTCTTCATCGACGGAATCGAGTTGACCCGAAATGCTGCGTGCGTGGCGAGCATACGACGCCAGGTCGGCATGGTGTTTCAGCAGTTCAACCTGTTTCCACACATGACCGTGCTGGAAAACCTCATGCTGGGGCCGCGCCTTGTCAGCAAGCTCAGCGAATCCGAGGCTCGTGAACTGGCCTGTGAATACCTTGATCGAGTGCGGATCGGCAACCAGGCGGATAAATACCCCAGCCAGCTCTCGGGCGGCCAGCAGCAACGCGTTGCAATCGCCCGCGCCCTTTGCATGCAACCGCGCGTCATGCTGTTCGACGAACCCACCTCGGCGCTCGACCCTGAAATGGTCAAGGAAGTGCTGGACGTGATGGGCGAACTGGCCCAGGACGGCATCACGATGGTGTGCGTCACCCACGAGATGGGTTTCGCCCGGCGGGTTGCCGACCGAGTCATCTTCATGGATGAGGGCTGCATCCTCGAACAAGCCAAACCCACTGAGTTTTTTGAAAACCCACAGCATGAACGTACCCGGGAATTCCTTTCACAGATTCTCAGCCACTGAGAAGTATCGCCACGAAGTCATCGACAAAAACAACAAAAAAACCGCACTCAAGATACCTGGAGGCTTACTCATGATCTCGATCACACGCATCTTCACTGCAGCCGCTATCGCCACCGCCGTCACGATCACCACAGGAGCGGCCTGGGCGGGTTCGACCCTCGACCGCATCCATGAAACCAAGGTGATCAAAGTGGCCACCGCGGCAAACTGGCCACCGCAATCGTTCCTGGGCCCGGACAATAAACTGCAAGGGTTTGATATTGATGTCGCCACCGAAATCGGCCGGCGCCTGGGTAGCAAAGTCGACTTCGTGACACCTGAGTACGGGATCATCACCGCCGGACGCTGGTCGAGTCGCTGGGACTTGTCGGTCGGTTCCATGACGCCAACCACCGAGCGCGCCCGCGTCCTCGACTTCCCCGCGATTTATTACTACACGCCCTATGTGTTCGCGGTGCACAAAGATGCCGCCGGGACACAGGCAGCGGATCTCAACGACAAGATTATCGGCGTCGAAGCGGGCACGACATCGGAGGACTATATCAATCACCGGCTCAAGATCGACGCCGCCGATGTACCAGCGTTTACCTACGATGTCACCGCTGGCGAGGTGAAGACTTATGGCGACAGCATGGGCCCTCTCGATGATTTGCGCATGGGCAACGGCGTCAGACTGAACGCCACTTTGTCCGCGCTGCCAACCGTTGTCGCTGCCGTCAAAAACGGCTATCCCATCGTCAGAGTGGAAGGCAAACCCGCTTACTACGAACCGTTGGCCATCGCCGTGGATAAAGGCGATGAGGCGTTCAACAGCGCGCTGACCAAGACCGTTGCAGACATGAAAGCCGATGGCACGCTCAAGCAACTTTCTCAAAAGTGGTACGGCGCCGATCTCACCGCAGTGCAATAAAGCCCAGGTGCAATAAACCCAAGCATGGCAGGCGCCCGTTTTCGACGTGGCGCACTGCATGTCTGCGCCCGAAAAAGGACAACGGACTTCATGTACACCTATAACAACAACTACTACACCGCCACGATGAACGACACGATTCAGCGCCCAGCGCTGACAGGCAGTGTCCAGGCCGATGTATGCATCATCGGCGCAGGTCTGGCGGGGCTGAGCACTGCATGGGAATTGGTTTCACGAGGGCAGTCCGTTGTGCTGCTCGAAGCGGGTCGCGTTGCCTGGGGAGCATCGGGCCGTAACGGCGGCTTCGTCCTTCAGGGCTGGTCCGAAGGTTTGTCATCGATCGAGCGACGCTGCGGAAAATCCACAGCCGCCGCGCTGTTCAAACTATCGCTCGAAGGCGTCGACACGGTTCGCGAGATGATCGCCCGCTACCAGTTGCCTGGTTGCGCGCCAACACCTGGAAAATTGAGCGTGGTGCGATACGAGGATGGCGATAACCTCAAGCGCATGCGCGACAAAATGGCGACGGATTTCGACTTCCACCTCGACTATCTGGATCGCCAGGCCGTACGTGACAAGCTCAAGACCGACAGGTATTTCCAGGCACTGCGAGATAACCATGGATTTCACTTCCACCCCTTGAACTATTGCCTGGGCCTTGCCCAGCTTATCGAGCGCATCGGTGGCAGGATCCATGAACACTCACCCATGGTCCGGGTGGAGAGCCGGGATGGGCGACATCGCGTGATCACTGATCAGGGCACTGTCGATTGCGCTAATGTGGTGTATTGCTGCGGCGGCTATGGTGGTCCTGAGTTTGGAAAGTTACGCCGCGCATTTCTGCCGATCGCAACCTACGCGGTACTGACCGAACATTTGGGCGAACGTCTGGCCGATGCGGTGGGCACCACCGATGCCGTCGGCGATAACCGCCGGGCCTCCGACTATTATCGAATTGTCGATGGTGACCGTCTGCTTTGGGGCGGTCGTATCACCACCCGAAACCTGCAGGATGAAAAGCGCCTTGGACAGTTGCTGACCGACGATATTCTCGACGTCTATCCGCAATTGCGGGGCATCAAGATCGAAAAAGCCTGGTCCGGGCTGATGGGCTACGCAAGGCACAAAATGCCGCACATCGGCCCGCTCGGGAAGGGGCTGTGGGCGTGTACATCATTTGGTGGCCATGGTATGAACACCGCCCCTATCGGCGGACGCGTCATTGCCGAAGCCATTTGCGGCGAGACTGATCGCTACCGTCTGTTCGATGCCTACGGTCTTGAATGGAATGGCGGCCCTCTCGGCCCGGCTGCGGCGCAGACGGTGTATGCCGGCCTGAAGATGATGGACATGTTTCAGGAGGCGCGCTCTCAACGCAGGGCGACGCATAAAAATTGAATCCGAGCGAGATCGAAGGACGTGTTGATGGATACGCAGAACCCGGGGCCACTGTTTAACCTGACCGAAAAAGACCGGCAATTGCTTGGCCTCTTGCAGGCCAACGCACGCGAGCCCACGGCTTCCCTGGCACGTAAACTCGAGGTTTCACGCTCTTCGGTACAAGAGCGGATCACCCGCCTGGAAAAGGCCGGCGTCATCACCGGATACAGCGTACGCATCGACCAGAACAGGCTGCAGCAGACCATCAACTGTTTCACCATGACTTCCTGCACCAACAAGAGCTACACCGATGTCATGACCTCACTTCGCAAGATGGAGTCGGTGCAGGCCGTGTATGCGGTCTCGGGCGAGTCCGACTTCATCATTCATCTCGCCACGCCGACCCTGAGCGAACTCAACGCCGAACTCACCAGGATCAACATGATCAAGGGCGTGGCGCACACCGCCTCCCATATTGTGATGGAAACCAAGTTCAGTCGGAAATTGACGGTGTAAAAACCTGTCGATTTCGAGCCGTTTTTTTGCAGGAGGCTGCTGCCCCTGCTGACTCTCTGTAAACCACCAACAATAATGGCCTTCTAACACCACTGACTCGCATCCAGAAGCTCGTACAGCTTCTTGAAAATCCGAGGAAAAGTCCTACGCTCAATCTGTCCAATAGTGGGCTTGTGTATCAACGGATTGGTTCACCGCGTAGTCAGAGGGCCTCACTATGCAAGAGTCAGGGCGTACTTTTTCTGCTTCCCATCTGCGTCCTCAGCGCCAGTCACTTGCGCTTGAGCCACGGATTCTGTTCGACGGCGCGGCAGCATCGGCAGCCACTGATCAGCATCACAGTGACCCTGCTGCTACCACCCCTGCCCCCGCTGAACCCGCCGTGCCTCACGCCACCCCGACCGACGGTCATCCGGCTACCGAGCAAGCGCCTTCGGCTGCACGCACCCTGCTGGTACTCGATAGCCGCATCGAAAACCGCGATCAACTGCTCGCGCAGTTACCCGGCAACGTCACGGCCATCGTGGTGAATGTCGGTGAAGATGGCCTGGCGGCGATTTCAGCAGCGTTGGCGCAGCTAGGTAAAGTGGATTCGATTCAGGTCATGTCCCACGGTGCTTCCGGGCAGTTCACCCTGGGTAATCGCACGGTCACCGCTGACAACGTCGATCAGTTGAGCCAGACCCTCGAACAATGGCGCAACAACCTGACCGAAGGCGCGGATATCCAGCTTTACGGTTGCGATATCGGTGCCGGGTTGGCAGGCAAAACTCTGGTCACCGAGCTGGCGCGCTGGACCGGCGCCGACGTGGCCGCCTCCAGCAATGACACCGGCAGCACCAAGGCAGGCGGTGACTGGGCGCTGGAAACCAGGGTTGGCGATATCGACAAGGCCATCGCCCTCAGTAGCGCAGCGATGGCCAATTTCGATGGTTTACTGGCCGATGCCGCGCCCACCGTCAGTTTGCCCACCGCTGGCAGTGACGTTTTGTTGGGCGATCGCTTCACGTTTACCGTGAATTTCAGCAATACCTCGACCCAGACAGGCTTTGCACCATTCATCAATCTGGCGTTACCCGCTACCGGCAAGGACGGCGACGACGGGGTCAACTTCATCTCCGCCAGCTATCTGGGCAACAACCTGATCAGCCATGTTGTGACATTCGACGCCAATGGCAACGCCACCCATCCTCTGGCCAAAGACGCCAATGGCAATTTCCTGATCATCAACGCCTCGACGTACGGCATGCGGGCCGGCGATAAACTCGTGGTGATCGAACTGCCTTTCGCCAGCGTCACCAATCAACAGCCAGTGGTGCCAGTGCAAATCACAGCCAGCCTGAGCAATCTGGCCGACACCAACTTTTCCAATGGCAGCCCTGACCTGACCATCCGCGCCAGCGGCGGCTTCCAGTTCGGCAACGATGCGCTGGACAACCCGACCAACGACCCCAGCCTGATCGAAGCCGGCACCGCAGCATTTGTGGTGCATCCGACCGTCATCACCTTCAACGAAACACTCAGCACGCCTGAAGGTGAAACCGCCACCGGGCCCAACTTTGGCCGTACGCTCACCGTGTCTGTAACCCCGGCGCCCGGTCAGACGCTTTCCAATGTGATCGTTACCCAGCCATTGCCGGACAACATCCAGGTCACCGCCATCACCCCCGGTGCCGGTGGCCGATTGACCTCGATCACCCTGCACGACGGCACGGTGGTGACCAATGCCGCGCAAATAGCCGTGTTGATCGCCGCCGATGACGTGTACATCAACTCTTTTACCGTGGTGTACGACAGCCTCACCGGCAAGACCGATACCGTGGTGGCGTTTTATGTACCGGAAGTCGACGCCAATGGCCTGCCGATCATCAACCCGGTCACCGGCGACGCGGTGACCATCACCCTCGGGGCGCCAAGTGCGTCCGGCCAGTGGGTGCCGCTCGACCCGAGGGACGTCACCGCACCGAACACCACCATCGACTTCAGCGGCACCGGCGTCACTACGGAATTCATCGCCAAATCGATCACGCTGATCAAAACCGCGACTTTGCAGACCGACATCGGACACGCCGGCATTACGCCTGGCGACACCCTGCAATACACCCTGAACCTGGCGATTTCCGACTACTTTGCCTTCGGCAAGGACTTCTTCAATGAAGGCCAGTTGATCGTGCGCGACCAACTCAGCGATGGCCAGACCCTCACCGGCACGCCAACCCTGACCGTCACCATCAACGGCGTCACCCAGACCATTACGCTGGTCACCACTGTGGTCAACAACGCTGACGGCACCACGTCGATGGCATTCGATATCGCCCAGTCGTTGCGCAATGCATTTTCCAACATCCGCGGCTGGCTCAATGGCGACCTGGCGTTCGATGACACGCTGCAAGGCGCAGTGCTGGCGGTGCTCAGCTATTCGGCCGTTGTCGGCCAGACCTACAAACCGCCTTCGGGCAATCCGCATCCGGACATCAACGAAGGTGATGAACTTGGCAACACGGCCATCGTCGACGGCACCCTGCTGCTGGATTTCTTCAACCTCACAGGCGAGAGTGAAACCGACAACTCAGCGACCACCAGCGTGATTCCCACCAGCAACGTCGATATCAATCTGGTGGAAGTCAACAACGGTACTCCGCCAGCCAGCGGTGAATTGCGCCCTGGCGATGAGGTGACTTTCGAGCTCAGCTACGACCTGGTCACCGGCGACTATGAACAATTCAAACTGACCGCCTACCTGCCGTTACCATTGTTCGATGTCACCGGCATTACCTGGGCGGTTGGCAGCGATGTCGGACAATGGGAAATCGGCCCCGGCAATACCAATGCCGGTGGCGTGGTCAGCGTCACCAGCGGCCCCGGCAACTCGCTGGTGTTCGATTTGGGCAGCTTCGCCACGGCCGCCACCACCGGCAGTCGCATCGTCATACGCTTTACCCTGCGGGTCGGCGACCAACCGTTCGGTGACCAGCGCTCGCTGGATGTGTTGGCGCAATCGAGCCAGCAAACCACCCTCACCGACCGCACGCTGATTTCATCCGACGTGGTCGCCATTGTCTCCGTGGCCGAACCGGTGCTGAACATCAAGCACGGTGTGGTTTCCGGTTCCAATGGCACGGTGAGCAACACCACCGGCAGCTGGAACCCTCCGGGCAGCACCGGCGTGCCGTTCAACGGCAGCGTCACCGACCTTGCCGCCGTGGACGGCAACATCATCAACATCGACGGCGGCGACAGCCTACGGCTGGTCACAGCGATTGAAAACACTGGCGGCGGCGGTGCCTACGATGTCAGCACCAGCATCACCCTGCCTTCCGGCCTGAGCTTCGTTGGCGGCAGCCTGGCGGCGGCGAACCTGCAGATTTATCGTGGCGACGGTACGTTGCTGGTGCTGGGCACCGATTACAGCGTGACCGGCAACCAGATCACCTTCCTCGATGCCGGTGGTCAAGCGACCCTCCTCGCCGGGCGCAGCGGCACCACCGCCGACACCAGCGGCGCCAATGTGGTAGTCATCAGTTACGACGTGGTAGTCAGCGCCACAATCGAAGCCAGCCGCACCCTGCAATCCACCGCGACCTTGAGCAACTACGCCAGCGTCAACGGGGGCACTGACTTCACACCGGTCGACTTGACCGACCTGGCCAACCAGCAAGTCGCGGCGCCCGTCATCACTAAAGTCTTTGCCGATGGCACGCTGGACAACGGCGACTCCAGTGCCACTCACACCACCGGTAGCGACCTGGTGGTCGGCGAAAGCATGCGCTACGACATCGTGGTCACCCTGCCGGAAGGCACCACACAGACTCTGCGCATCGATGATCTGATCCCGCCGGGCATGCGTCTGGACACAACGTTCAATAACGGGCTGGGTTATCAGATCATCACCACCACCGCAGACAGTGGCGCGTTGACCGCCAACTTTGCCGGCAGCGTTCTGATCAGCGGTTTCACCGGCGTCGGCGGCACGGTAGGCGCCGATGGCGTGGATGCGCGCTGGACATTCAGCGTGTCCAGCGTCTCGGCCGACAACCAGACCGGCAACAACACCTTCGTGATTCGCCTGCAACTGGTGGCCAACAACGTCATCAGTAACCAGGCCAATGTCTCGCTGCAAAACAACGCACAATTGACCTTCAGCGACCCGGACAGCGATACCCCCAACGGCAGCGTTGCCGTGGATCGCAATGTCGGCGTCACCGGTGGCCTGCCCACCGTGATCGTGCGCGAACCGACTTTGCAGGTCACTCAGGTGCTGACCTCCACCTCCGGCCTTGGTGGCTATGACCAGGGCGACACCGTCAGCTTCACCATTACCATCACTAACGGGAATGGCGGCGGCGACTTCAATGCCTTCGACATTACGTTCCTCGATAACCTGCCGAGCCAGCTCAGTGGTCTGACGCTGACGGGTGTGCTGTATCAGAACGGCGCCACTAATAACGGCGGCGTGGATTTCGAGCTGGTCGGTGGCCAGTTGCGTACCGTCAACGGTGCCAACATCGACATCGCCAAGGGCGGCAGCATTGTCCTGAGCATTACCGGGGTGGTGAATGCCACGGCGGCCTCGCAGTCCAACTTCGCCAACGTGGCGAACGTGCAATGGACCAGTCTGGATGGCACGCAAGCGGGCGAACGTACTGGTGTCGATGGGCAACTCAACGGCGGCACCCTCAACGATTACCGCAATTTTTCGACCCTGATCGTGCCGGTGGCTCAAGCCATTCAGATCTCCCGGGTTGGCGGGTTGCCGGAAACAACGGCCCCTGCCCCGACCACTACGCCTGTGGAACAGGTAACGGTCGGTGAAGTCATCCGTTATCGGGTCGTGGTACTGGTGCCCGAAGGCAACAACCCCAACTACCAGATCCAGATCACCCTGGCCAACGGCTTGCAGTTCATTTCTCCGGATGCACTGGTCAATGCCTTGCGCATCGCGTTCATTTCCAATGGCGGGTTGACCAGCGACGCCAACCTGATTGTCGGCGGCACCCTCAATGTCGACGGCAACGAAAACAGCCCTGAAGCCTTGCCGATTACCGCTGACCTTTCGGGACTGGCGCCCAACGGTGTGTTCGATCCGAGCCGCCTGACCATCGTGACCAATCCCGATGGCACGCAGACCGTGACTTTCAATCTTGGCAACGTGGTCAATGGCAACGGTAACGATGATGACCTGGAAGGCATCTCTATCGAGTTCAACGTGCGGGTCACCAACGTGGCCAGCAACATTGCCGGCGCGCAGTTGGGCGTCTCGGCTCTGGAAATCGTCAACGGCACCGGACGCGCGAGCAGCAATACGATTTTCGAAAACATTGTTGAACCGAGCTTCAGTGGCCTGGATAAAACCATTGTGGCCTTCGACCCGAACCCGAGCGGCACCAGTGGCAGCGCCACGGTGCAACTGAGTTTTACCCAGAACGGTGGCTTGCCGGCGTTCGACGCGCAAATCACTGACAGCTTCGTCGGTGGCAGTAATTACACGTTGGTCAGCGTAACCATAAATGGCACGACTTTCGGCCCAGGCAACTTGCCCGCAGGGGTCAGCTTCAGCACCACGGGCGGGGTGAGCGTCAACTTCGATCAGCTGGATGTCGGTGCGCAGATCCAAGTGCGCTATCAAGTCACTTTGCCCAATGCCTCGATCGTCGCCAGCAGCAATGCGACCTTGACCTGGAGCAGCCTGCCCGAGGATTTCACCAGTTGGGGCGGCAACAGCGTCGGCACCGATGGCGCCGTCGACGGTGAACGTACCGGCAGCACCGTCGGACCGAACCAGTACATCCTGCGCGACAACGCCGGACTCGGCGTTATCAGCGGCACCTTGTGGAACGACACCGCTTCGCCGACGGCCAGTGCGACACCCGACGGAGCCGGCCTGGCCGGACAAACCGTGACCCTGACCTGGGCCGGCGCCGACGGAGTGCTGAGCACCACTGCCGACAACCTGATATTTACCACGGTCACCGACGCCAACGGCCAATACCATTTTGGCGTGCTGCCACTGGGCGTGTTCCGTATCGATGTGCCGGCCGGCCTGGTCAGTTTCCCGCAACCCGTGGGCGATTTGCGCGTGAGGGTCGACAGCGATGCCGGCACCCTCGGGCAGGTCACCATCACCCTTGGCGACGCCGACACGCAAGCGGCCAATGCCGGTTATGTCGAACAGAACGACGCACCAATCAACACCCTGCCCGGCACCCAGCAAGGTCAGGAAGACGTCGTGCTGAACATCGCCGGCATCAGCGTCGCCGATGTGGATGCCGACCGCGACCCGAACGTCAATGACCGCGCTGTCAGCATCATTTTGAGTGTGACCCACGGCACGCTGTTCCTTGACGCCACGGTGCCCGGCGTCACCGTCAATGGCGCGAACACCGCCAACCTGACCCTGACCGGTAACCTCGCCGACATCAATACCGCATTGGCCAGCCTGCGTTATCTGGGCAACGCAAACTTCAATGGCACCGACACATTGACCGTCCTCAGCAACGACCGAGGCAACTACGGTGATGCCGATGGCGACGGCTTACCCGGTACGGCAGCAGACGCACTGACCGACACCGACACCTTGCAAATCATCCTTGCAGCGGTCAACGACACACCGGTCGCGGTCGCCGACAGCGCCACAGCAGTCGAGGCCGGCGGCACCAACAACACCGCCATCGGCGTCGACCCACGCGGCAACGTGCTGACCAACGACACCGACGTGGACATCGCCACCAATGCCGACCAGTTGCATGTGGTGTCGGTGGGCACGACGGGTTCCGGCATTCAGACCCCAGTCGTCGGCGTGCTGGTGATCACCGGGCAATACGGGCAATTGCTGGTCGGCAGCAACGGTTCCTATGAATACGTGGTCGATAACAACAACCCGTTGGTACAGGCTTTGCGACTGGCGGGCCAGACCCTGACCGATCGCTTCGACTACGTGGTCGGCGACCTTGAGGGCGCCACGTCCTCCGCTACCTTGACGGTGACGATCCAGGGCGCCAACGACACCCCCCAAGGCGTGGATGACAACGGTGTTGCCATTGAGGCTGGCGGCATCGCCAACGGCACACCGGGCAGCGACGCCACCGGCAACGTGTTGACCAACGACACCGACGTCGACAGTGTTGCCAATGGCGAAACCAAGACCGTCACCGGCATTCGCCCCGTGGCGGAGGCCGGCACCGCACCGTTCACCCCGGTTGCCGGCGCCACTGTTGTAACCGGGCTCTACGGCACCCTGACCATCAATCCCAACGGCACTTATACCTACGTGGTTGATAACAACAACGTCACGGTGCAACGCCTGAGTACCGGGGAGCAATTGATCGAGTTCTTCAGCTACCGGGTCACCGACACTGGCGGACTGGATGATGTCGCGCAATTGCGCATCGTGGTTCAGGGCGCCAACGACAACCCGGTGGCCAGCGATGACGCCGCCTCGGCGCAAGCCGCTTCCACCAATGGCACCGCCTCGGAAAGCAATCCGACCGGCAACGTCGTCCAGTTCCCGAGCCGTCCCGGCCCGATCACCCAGCCTGGCGGCAACGGTGTCGACCAGGACGTAGACGCCGCCGATCAGCCGAGCAGCCAGCTGCTGGTCAATGGTGTGATCAACAAAAGCGAGGCCGCGTACAACCCGGCTGTCGACGTCCTCAGTGGTGTCGCCACGGGTACGACTTCAGCCAACGGCACGCTGGTGGTCGGTCTGTACGGCACGCTGCGCATCGGCGCCGACGGTTCGTTCTTCTACGATGTCGACAGCACCAATGCTGCCGTCCAGGCACTGGCCCCGGGGCAAACCCTGACTGAATTCTTCACCTACCGGATCACCGATACCAAAGGGCTGACCGACACCGCGCAACTGGTGATCACCGTCCACGGCGTCAACGATCCACCCGTGGCGCAGAATGTGATTGCCGTCGCCACCGAAAAAGGTGGCATCAACAACGGCACGGCCGGTGTCGATCCTTCCGGCGATGTCACCGCCAATGCGACTGACCCCGATGGCGACCCGCTGACCGTGACCCTGATCAAGACGGGAGCCATTGGCGATCCCGGTACGCCGGTCGCGGTCAACGTCGGCGGTACGGTGGTTGTCGGTTTATACGGGACACTGACGATTTTTCCTGACGGCAGCTATTCCTACGCGGTCGACAACAACAATCCCGATGTTCAGGCGCTACGCCGCAGCACGGATTTGCTGTTGGAACGCTTCACTTTCACCATCAGCGATCAGGTCAACCCAACGCCGGAAATCGACTCGGCGGAAATCATCGTCCTGATCCGCGGCCAAAACGACAACCCGGTCGCCGCCGACGATGCCGCCACCGCCATCGAAGCGGGCGGTTTGAACAACAATCAGCCTGGCCAGGACCCCGTCGGCAACGTATTGACCAACGACAACGATGTCGACGGTGGCGAGGTGCCCGGCGACCTGCCCGCTCGTGATTACGGCGAAACCCGCGCCGTGTCGTCGGTTCGTACCGGTACTGAAGCCGGCAGCGGCACCGCCGGCACCTTGGGCACCGAATTGCGTGGCACCTACGGCTGGCTGACCCTGAACGCCGACGGCAGCTACAGCTACCGGCTCGACAACAGCATGCCCGCGGTTCAGGCCTTGCGCGTCGGCAACACGCTGATCGACAGTTTCAGCTACTTGGTGATTGACGCTGCCGCAGCCACCGACATCGCCACGCTGAACATCACCATCGAGGGCCGCAACGACACGCCGGTCGCACAAAACGACGTCAACACCGCGATCGAGGCCGGTGGCCTGGGTAACGCCACACCGGGGCTCAACCCCAGCGGTAACGTGCTGGCCAACGACAGCGACGTAGACGGCAATGGCGAAGTCCTCAGCGTGATCGGGGTCAATCAAGGCGCTTCGGTCGGCGTCATTGGCAGCGGTTTCGCCGGGGCTTTCGGCACGCTCACCCTCGGTGCCGACGGCAACTACAGCTATGTGGTCAATAACAACAACCCGCAAGTCCAGGCCCTGCGCACCAATGCGGATGTGCTGACCGAAACCTTCACCTACCAGATCCGCGACCTCGCCGGAGCCACCAGCACTGCCACGCTGACCATCACCCTTCGCGGCGCCAACGACAACCCGCTGGCGGTCGATGACAGCACGGTAGCCGTGGAAGCTGGCGGCACGGCCAACGGCACACCGGGCGTGAACCCGAGCGGCAACGTGTTGACCAACGACACCGACGTCGATGCCAGTGACAGCAAGACCGTCACCGATATCCGTACCGGCAGCGAAGCCGCTGGCGGCACGTTTACCACCCTCGGCACGGCCCAGACCCTCGCCGGTTTGTACGGCACCCTGACCATCAACGCCGATGGCACTTACAGTTATGTAGTCAACAACAACCTGGCCGCCGTGCAGGCACTCAAGGTCGGCGATTCGCTGGTGGAAACCTTTACCTACCGGATGCGCGACACCGTGGGCGCCACCGACATCGCACAACTGAGCATCCGCATCGATGGTGCCTGGGATGCGCCAGTGGCCACCAACGATACGGCCATCGCAGTCGCCGATGACGGCTCCGGCAACGGCGTCAACCCGAGCAGCAATGTCTTGCCCAACGACACCGATGTCGATCAGGGCGACAGCCTGCAAATTACCGGTATCCGATTCGGTACCGAAGCGGCAGGCGGCACGCTCAGCGGCGTGACGACAGGCACCAACAACAGCAACGGCACCTTGATCAACGGGCTCTACGGGCAATTGATCATCGGTGCCGACGGGACCTTCACCTACAACCTCGACTCCAACAACCCGACCGTCCTGGCCCTGGGGCCGTTGCAGTTCCTCAACGAACGGTTCACCTATCAGGTCACCGACCGTGGCGGGCAAAACGATCTGGCGGAGATTCACATCATCATCCGCGGACGCAACACGGCACCGATCCCTGCTCCCGATGCGGCGACGGCTGTCGAGGCCGGCGGGATCAACAACAGTCAGCCGGGCATCGACCCTGGCGGCAACGTGCTGGATAACGACACCGACAACGAAGGCGACGCCCTGCACATCATCGGAATCCGCACGGGCGGCGTGGCTGACGCCGGCACGGTCGGTTCCGTGGGCACAGCGTTGCGCGGGCTTTATGGTGATCTCGTCATCAATGCCGATGGCAGCTACACCTACACCGTCGATAACAGCCTCGCCGTGGTGCAGGCCCTGCGTCAGAGCGGCCAGACCCTCAACGAAGTGTTCAGCTACACCGTGGTCGATTTCTGGGGCGCCACCAGCCTCGCCGAGCTAAGCATCACCGTCGATGGCCGCAATGACACACCTGCCGCCCAAGACGACGGCTCGACCGCACTCGAAGCTGGCGGCGTCGCCAACGGCACACCGGGCACCAATGCCACCGGCAATGTGCTGACCAACGATACCGACGTCGACAGCGTAGCCAATGGCGAAAGCAAACAGGTCTTGAGTGTCACCAGCGAAAACGGTCAGTCCAGTGGTGCCGGGCAAGTGCTGATCGGACGTTACGGGCAACTGGTGCTCAACGCCGATGGCAGCTACACCTACCTGATCGACAACAGCAACCCGACGGTTCAAGCCTTGCGCACTGCTGGTGAAACGCTCAGCGAAACCTTCACCTACCGCATGGCCGATACGGCGGGTGCGACTTCCGATGCGCGTTTGACCGTGGTCATTCAGGGCGCCAACGATGCTCCGGTGGCGCAGAACGACAGCGTCACCGCCAGCGACCAGACGCCCGCACCGCAAGCCACCGGCAACGTGCTGCCCAATGACGGCGATGTGGATGCCAACGACAGTCTGCAAGTGGTGGCGGTGCGTACCGGTGCCGAAAATGGTTCCGGCACGACAGGCGTGATTGGCCAGCCCATCATCGGTCTCTACGGCACCCTGGTGCTCAACGCCGATGGCAGCTTCACTTACACCATCGACCAGAACAATCCGCAGGTGTTGGCAGCGGCCGGCCTGGGCCTGGTTCTGCAGGACGTGTTCACTTACACCATCAATGACCTCAACGGTGCCAGCGACCAGGCTGAACTGGTGATTAACCTGGACATCGCCACACCGTTCATTCCAGCGCCGCAAGGCAACTTCTTCGATCGCGATCCGAACAACCGCAACGGCAACTTGCTGCTGCCCGACCCGCTTCCGGCCATCTTCGTGACGCCGGTGGTCGAGCGTGCCGCGCAGGTCAATGAACTCTCGACCTGGGGCGTCGATGGCAGCAATTTGCGGCTGGCAGCCGTCGGCGAATTCAACAGCGAATCGCTGGGCAATGGGTTGGGTGTGGTGCCTGGGCAATTCGTCGCCCAGGCGGTACGCGAGAGCCGGGTCGAAAGTGACCTTGATCTGCTGTGGATCCTGGGTCGCCAGGGCCGTACCAGCCTGACGGCCGATGGCCTGTTGAGTGACCCGTCGCTGTTTGCCACCGACGCTGCGGACATGATCCGTGGCCCGGCACAGACTCAAGCAAGCCACGAGCAGCGTCCGGCGCCACGGGGTTTCAGCGCCCAGTTGCGCAATGCCGCCGAACGCCTGCGACCAGGCGGACGGGGAAATTGAAGTGCTCACCCCGAATAATTTTCAAGAAAACAAAGGACTGAACATGCGGAAAAACGCGACCAGGTTTCTCAGTACCGCCCTCGCCTCTGCTGTGCTGCTCAGCGCTTGCTCATCGCTGGAGCCCAAGCCCTCCACCGACGAAGAAAACCGTCAGCGCATCATTGCTGACCAGTCACGCATGTATTCCGGCCAGGAACCTGTCACCGCGCCGATCACCTTTTACGAAGCCGCCGCCCGGGCGTTGAAGTACAACCTCGACTATCGACTCAAACTGATGGAAAGCGCGCTGGCGTCGGATCTGCGTGACGTGTCCAGTCATGAAATGCTGCCACGACTGGTCGCCTCGGCCGGGTACGCCGGGCGCAACAATGACTCCGGCGGCACGTCGATCGGCATCGAAGACCGCCAGGTCAGCTTGCGGCCATCGACCTCCGAAGAGCGCTATCGCGAACTGTATGGCCTGGGCCTGAGCTGGAGCCTGCTGGATTTCGGCGTGGCTTATTACCGGACCCAGCAAAAATCCGATCAGATCCTGATGGCGGAAGAGCGTCGGCGCAAAGTCGCGCAAAACGTTCTGCAAGACGTGCGTAACGCCTACTGGCGCGCCCTCGGTGCGCAACGGCTGATGCCGGAAGTGGACAAGCTGTTGATGCGTACCCACACCGCACTGACCTCGGCCCGTGAAGCTGAGCAACGCGGCCTGTTGCCTCGTCAGGAAATCCTCGCCTACCAACGCGCGTTGCTGGATTCGATCTATTTGCTGACAGTGCGCCGCCAGGATCTGGAATTTGCCCAGGCCGAACTCGCCGCGCTGATGTCGCTGCCACCGGGTTCGAAAATGGTCCTGGCCGACATGCCTGATCCGCCGTTGCCGGAAGTGCGACAAAGCATGGCGCAGCTGGAACAGCTGTCCATGGAACATCGCCCGGAAATCATGGAAGAGTGGTATCGCAAACGGGTCAACCAGAAAGACCTGGACATCGCCAAGGCGCAATTGTGGCCGAACGTCAGCGTCGACTTCGGCTACAAGTACGACTCCAACAAATACCTCTACAACAGCGACTGGATGGGCACCGGTCTGCAAGTGTCGATGAACCTGTTGCGCTTGCTGCAATTGCCGTCACTCAACGCGGCGGAAAAATCCCAGAGCGAAACCGACGATACCCGACGCGTCGCACTGTCCATGGCGATCCTGACTCAGGTACGGGTCGGTACGCTGCGTTATCAATTGGCGCGTCAGGAAGTAGCGTTCGCGGAGGACAGTCTGCGGGTCGATCGCAGCCTGCTCGATTACGCCCAGGCAGCAAAAACCGGGGCCTTGGGTTCAGAACTGGAAGTGATTCGCTCCGAAGGTCGCTTCCTGCTGTCGCGTTATCAGCGTGAAGCGGCGTTCTCCAGTGCACAGGCCGCGTGGGGACGCTTGTACAACTCCGTAGGCCTGGACGTCCTGCCGACTGAAATCTCGAAACACGACATCAAGACCCTGTCCCGGGAAATCCAGCGCACCTTGAACGAACAAGAACAACAACGTCTGCTCATCACTCAGCAAGGAATGCCGAATGCGCAAAACCGCCCTTGAGTCCCGTGTAGGGGCCCTGTTGTTGGCCTGTCTGATCCTGCCCGTCAACGCCGATGACACGCCATCGGCCCCATCGCTGGAAAGCGCGAGCGCCATTCGCGTCCTTCTTGCCGCTGAACTGGAAACCACTTTATCGAGCCAGATGAGCGGGACCCTGGGTGAACTGAAAACCGGTTTTGGCGAGCAGGTGAAAAAAGCCGAGGTTCTGGCCCGATTCAACTGCAACGAAGCCGAGGCCCGGAGCAAAGTGGCCGTCGCCGAACTGGCCATGGCCAGACAGAACCTGGAGGCGAAAAAACAGCTGCGTCAGCTCAATGCCGTCGGCGATATCGAGGTCTCGATGGCCAACACCGAAGTTCAGAAAGCCGACGGTGCCCGCGCCATGGGCGTCGCTCAGAGTGGCTACTGCCAGGTCCTTGCACCGTTTTCCGGGCGGGTAGCCAAGGTGTACGTCAAACCGTACCAGACCGTCACGGCCGGTACGCCGTTGTTCGATCTGGTCAGTGACGGCGCCTTGAAGGTGCGCCTGAACGTTCCGTCCAACCTGCTGAAATCCCTCAAGCCGGGCTTGCCGTTGCAGGTGAGCATTCATGAAACCGGCAAAACCTACCCGGCCCACGTCAGCGCGATCAATTCACGGGTCGATGCGGTGGCCCAGACTGTCGAGCTGGAAGCGCAGCTCGATGAAAAATTCCCTGACCTCATGGCCGGCATGAGCGGCACGGCACGCTTCAACCAGGACAATGCCCAGCAGACCAATGCTCAGCAAAACAGTCTCCAGCCATGACAATGAACGAGCCCCTGCCCCACCCTCACCTGCTGCTCGAACTCGACGCCCTGCGTGACAAGGCGATGGCGGCCGACTCGCTGAATGCCCTGGCGTTCAGCATGGCCAATGATTTGTATCCGTTGCTCGCCTTCCATCAGGCGCTGGTATTTGCCCAGCGTGAATCGTCCCTGGAACTGGTGAACGTGTCCGGCCTGTCCCGGCCCAGCGAAGACTCGCCGTATCTGGTGTGGCTACGGCGTGCCAGTCGTTGGGTCACTACACAGATACCCGATGGCGAGCCGGTCTGGCTGACCCAGGACAGCAGCAATCCGCCGGCGGATATTGCCGAAGGCTGGGGTGAATGGTGGCCGTCAGGATTGTGGTGCGTACCGGTGCAAGACCGAGACGAGCAGCGACTGGGGATACTGGTCCTGTTGCTGGATCAGGAACCGCCAGCCGTTTTGTGGCAGCACCTCAAAGGTCTGGTCAACACCTGGGGCTACTGCTGGACGGCATTGACCCGGCGTCGGCGTTTCAATCGCTGGCGTCTCAATCGCAGACAATTGTTGCTCGGCCTGTTGGTATTGGGCGCCCTGCTTTTGCTGCCGGTTCGGCAAACCGCATTGGCGCCCACGGAAATCGTCTCCCGTCAGGCGCAGATCATCAGTTCGCCCATCGACGGGGTGATCGAAAAAATTCAGGTCCGCCCCAATCAACCTGTAGACGCCGGTACGCCATTGTTCTCGCTGGACGAAACCACTCTGCGCAGCCGCGCCGAAGTGCTGGGCAAGGAAGTCGCCGTGGCTGATGCCGAATTACAGGCTGCCAGCCAACGGGCCTTTGACAACCCGCAAAGCAAAAGCGAACTGACACTGCTTGAGGGCCGAGCCCAGCAACGCCGAGCCGAACTGGCGGCGGTGCAGGCCCAGCTCAAACGCACCAAAGTGCTGGCGCCACGGGGCGGTGTCGCGGTGTTCAGCGATCCCAATGACTGGCTGGGCAAACCGGTAGTCACCGGCGAACGCATCATGCAGGTAGCCGACCCGACTCAACCGGCGATGCTGATTCAGCTGGCCGTCGCCGATGCCATCGCCCTGGAGCCGGGCGCCGAAGTGACGTTGTTCCTCACTGCATACCCGTTGACCCCGCTCAAGGGCAAGATCCTCGAAACCAGCTACCAGGCACGCCCCAGCGATGAGGGCGTGGTCGCTTATCGCCTGCTGGCGAGTATCGACGGCACACCGGAGCATGCACGCCTCGGCCTGCACGGCACCGCCAAACTCTATGGCGGGCGAGTGATGCTCGGTTACTACTTGCTGCGCCGACCACTGGCGACGCTGCGGGCGTGGAGTGGCTGGTGATGCTTGATCCAGCCGACCTGCCCTTGCCGCCGCTGCGTGAGGATTTACGACTGAGCGAGGCCGCCCACGGCAGCAACGGTGAACCGGCCTGGGTCATTCAGGACACGGTGATCAACCGTTTCTACCGCATCGGCTGGCTGGAGTTCGAGTGCCTGCTGCGCTGGGGTCAGTCCCCCCGGCAAATCAGCCAGCAGATTGCCGAACGCACCGCTCTCAAGCCGGATGTCGAACAGATCCTCGACTTCCGCCAGTTCCTCGAACAGCACCAGTTACTCCGAGCCGGGCCAGCCGCATTGGCGCGGCTCCAGGCCAAAGGTGAAGAAGGCAGTTGGCTGAGCTGGCGCTGGTGGTTGCACCATTACCTGTTTTTCCGCATACCGCTGCTGCGCCCGCAACAGCCGCTGCAACATCTGGCCCGAGCGCTGGGCTGGCTGTTTCACCCGCTCACCGGGCTGTTGGTGTTTTGCCTGAGTTTGATCGGGGTGATTCTGGTCTTGCAACAATGGGACACCTTTACCCACGCCGTGGTCGAGTCGTTCTCCACTGAAGGCCTTTTCAGCTTTGCTCTGGCGCTGATCGTCGCCAAAACCCTGCATGAACTCGGACATGCGCTGGTCGCGACGCGCCTGGGATTACGAGTCGGGCACATGGGCATCGCGTTCGTGGTGCTGTGGCCAATGCTCTACACCGATACCGGCGAGAGTTGGAAGCTCAGTCGTTCACGGCAACGCCTGGCGATTGCTTCAGCCGGGATCGTCACCGAACTGTCCCTGGCCGGGCTCTCGACCCTGGGTTGGGCGTTGTGCGATCCGGGTGCACTGCGCAATGCCCTGCTCTATCTGGCGACCACCAGTTGGCTGTTGTCGTTGGCACTCAATGCCAGTCCGTTCATGCGTTTTGACGGTTACTTCATCCTCTCCGACCTGCTGGACTTCCCCAACCTGCATGAACGCGCCTCCGCATTGGCGCGGGTTACGCTGCGACGCAATCTGTTGGGTTTACAGGAAGACTGGCCAGAGTCATTCCCGACCGGTCAGCGTCGACTGCTGGTGACGTTCGCGATCATCACCTGGCTGTATCGGCTGGTGCTGTTCCTCGGGATCGCATTGGCGGTCTACCTGTTTTTCTTCAAATTGCTGGGGATCATCCTGTTCATGGTCGAACTCTCCTGGTTTATCGCCATGCCGGTGGTGCGCGAATTGAATCACTGGTGGCAACACCGCGCAGCCGTTCCGGGCCGGCGCAAAATGCTGTTCTACACAGTGCTGGCGGTGATTCTGGCGGGACTGGCGATTCCCTGGCGAACACAAATCGATGCGGTCGGTGTGGCCCGAGCCGAACATCAACTGCGGGTCTATGCGCCCTACCCGGCACGCCTGCAATCGATTCACGCCGATGGCCCCGTCAACGCCGGGGAAACCCTGATCGTCCTCGACGAGCCCGACATCGCCTCGCGCGTGCTCAGCAGCGAAGCCAATGCCCGCAGCTATGAAGCGCGTTTGTCCGGATTGTTGGCCGATCCCGGTGGCCTGGCGGAAGACGCGGTTACCCGCCAACGCCTGAACGTACAATTCGAAGAAGCCCGGGCGGCGCGCTCGGAAATCGCCCGGCTCAACCTGCAAACGCCATTTGCCGGGTTATGGCTGGACGTCAATCCCGACTGGAAGCCTGGCCAATGGGTGGGCCGTCAGGAATCTCTGGGGATGTTGATCGATCCGCGCAGCTGGCAAGTGGATGCCTATGTTGCCCAGGACCAGGTGCACCGCATGGCCACCGGCGATCGCGTGCGGTTCTACCCCGACGGCCAGACTACCCCGCTCAGCGGTCACGTCTTGCAGATCGGCAGCACCCGCGCCAGCCAGCTTTCGCACCGCATGCTGGCATCACGCTTCGGCGGCCCAATACCGATTACCACAGCAGAACACGCACTGGTGCCAAGCACGGCGCTGTTTCAGGTACTGATCCAACTGGACGAACCACCGCCAAGCCTGAGGGAAACCCGAGGGCATCTGAAAATCGAGGGTGAGCGGCGTAGTTTGCTGGCCGATGGTGCGACGCATTTGCTGGCGGTGTTTATGCGGGAAAGTGGTTTTTGATGTCGCGGCGATCCCCTGTAGGAGCGAGCCTGCTCGCGAAAAACCCAGACCCACCGCGCTCATCCAGACTTCCCGCGTTATCGTTGACGACCATCGCGAGCAGGCTCGCTCCTACAGTTGACCGCGCTCCCACTTACCCCGCCACCACAAAAATGATAATCGGCCCACACACCGCCAGCAGCACATTGGAAATCGCATAACACACCGTAAAGCCAATCACCGGCGTATTGCTGCCGGACTGTTCGATGATCTTGTTCATCGAAGCGGCCTCCGTCTGTGCACCGGCCAGGGCGCCGAACAGGATCATCGGGTGCAAACGCAGCACGTAGCGGCCGAAGTACAGCGCCACCAGCGGCGGCAAGATGGTCACCACGGCGCCAGATAACAACAGCGCCAGACCTTGCTCCTTCATGGCCGCGAACGCCGCCGGCCCGGCCAGCAGCCCCACTACCGCGCCGAACGCGGTCAAGCCAAACTCGGAGAACGCCCATTGCGCGGCCGGCGGCAATGCGCCAATTTCCGGGTGCCGCGAGTTGTACCAGCCAATCACCAGAGCGGCGACCAACACGCCGCCACCAATACCAAGCTCCACCGGGATCATGCCGATGTGCGTAGACAGCAACCCCAACAATGAGCCCAGCACCATCCCCAGCGTGTGCACGGCGATGTCGCTTTTGTAGTTGTTTTCACGAATCCGCCCCAGGCGTTTGGCCAGGGCCTCGACGCTGGCGGTGCGGCCGGTCAGGGTGATCACGTCGCCCCGGCGCAACACGGTATTAGGCAGCAGCGGCAGTTCGTAGCCCTGACGGGTAATGGTGTTGATGAAGCAGCCCAGGCGCCGGGTGTTTTCCAGGCGGGCTTTGGCCTGGTGAATGGTCTTGCCGGCGAACTCCGGTGAGGTCAGGACAATGTCGACCTGACGGGTCGGAAACGACAGCGACTCGATGTGATCGATCTCCGGCCCCACCCACTGCGAGAGCGGGCCGACCGCTTCACGCAAGGCGTAGACGCCAATGATGTCGCCGGCCTTGAGGGTGAACCCTTCGTCGCGCTCGATGATTTGGCCGGCGCGCACCACTCGCTCGACCGTCAGCGACTCGTGCTGGCTTTCAAGTTCGGTAATCCGCAGGCCATCCGCCGGCCCATTGGCCGCCACCTGATGCGCACGCACGACAATACGCGTGTACGGCACGGTGATCGCCTCTTCTTCCTTGGCGATCCCCAACTCAAGTTCCAGTTCCCGGGCCGACGCCTTGAGGTCCACCCCCAGCAGCTTCGGGGCAATGCTGCCGACGAAGACAATCAGACCGATGGTGCCGAACAGGTAGGTAATCGCGTAGGCAATTGCCATATGGCTATTGAGTTCGGCTTTGGCGGCGGTGTCGATCGCCAGTTGATTGATCGCACTGGTGGCGGTGCCCATGATCGCCGTGTCGGTCAGCGCCCCGGCGCCAAGGCCGGCGGTGAAGCCGGCGTCAAAGTCGAAGATCGCATTCATCAGCAGGATCGAGCCCAGCGCCGTCGCGCACAACACCACCGACAACAGCACCAGTTTCAGAGTGCCGCGATTAAGGCTGCCGAAAAACTCCGGGCCACTCTTGAAGCCGACCGCGTAGATGAACATCACAAAAAACACTGACTTCAATCCGGTCGGCACTTCCAGGCCGATCTGACCGATCAGCAGCCCCATCAACAATGCCCCGGCAACCGAGCCGAGATGAAAGCTGCCAATGTGGATGCGACCGATGAAGACGCCCAGCGCAATGGCCAGGAACACCGCGATTTCCGGGTCGGACCGCAAGGCATGGAGCAGAAACTCGAGCATGGTGCGGTCTCCCTTTCAGTGCGATCAAAGATCCTTCGGTTCTTGCGCTGGCGCTGTGTACCACTTGTCCCTGGGCACCCGTTTCTCTTCGTTCGGATCACCCAAATAGTGCGGCGACATGATCTGCACGCCGTACTCGTTGAACACGTCCTGGATGTTGGCGTGCAGCATGCTCAGCAGCACGGCGCGCGGCCGAGGCTGGCTTGGAATGGCCTGGGCCACGAGACGATACTCAGGGTAAAAGTCCGACAGTGCGGTCTGGAACACCTGGGCTGGCGGCACTTCGAGAATTCCCGGCGTGCGTTGGGCCGCTTCCAGCAGCATCGCTTCTACTTGGCGCCAAGGCGTGTCGTAGCCGATGGTCACCACGGTGTCGACCACATAGCCGGGGCCTTGCACCGTGCGGGAATAGTTTTTGGTGACCGTGCCGGTAATCATTGAATTGGGCAGGGTCAGCACTTCCCCGAGACCGGTGCGAATGCTGGTGGTGAACATGCCGAGCTCAGTGACCGTGCCTTCATAGTCGCCAATGCGCACGAATTCGCCGGGGCGCAGAGTCCGGGTGTAGGTCAGGATCAGGCCCGCCGCTGCCTGACCGACCACACTGGTGGCCCCGAGGGAGATCATCAGGCCGATCAACACCGACAACCCCTTGAACGCGTCGGTGCCCGCGCCAGGCAGATAGGGATAGGCCATGGCCAACGCAAACAACCAGATCGCCAGGGATGTCAGGCGCTGGGTTGGTTGCAGAGTTTCATGGTTCAGCCAGCTCAGGGTGCCTGGCATGGCCATGCGTCGCAGGATCCGGCGCATGAACGCGGTCGCGCCACGGGCGATGAAGAAAATCGCCAACGCCACACCCAGCCCCGGTATGGCACCGACAATCCCTTGCAACAAATAGTCGGCGACTTCCAGCAAATAGTTGTTGAGGCTTTCACCCCAGGGCCGTGTATAGGGAAAACGCGACAGGACAAACCCGAGCCACTCGTACGTGAGCAGCAACACGACGGCCCAACGCAGCAACTCCAGCAGGCGGCTGACCAGCGGATAGAGGTAATTGGCATCCACCAGCGGCACCCGCCCGACTTTCAAAGCCTGCGTGTGCCGATGCATCAGCTCGGGCAGTTTCTTCAGAAGTTTGCGTCGCAGATAGGACATGCCCAGTAACAAGCCGATATAGATACCGGTGGCAATCAGTGCCGCAACGATCGACCGGATGATCAACCGCAGGCTGCGGGCTTCCTGCGTTTCAGCCACCACCTGACGCAATTTGTCTGCCGCGGCTTCGGCAGCCTGCTGCACCGAGTCGAATTCGGTTTCGTCAAAATCCTTGGGCGACACGATAAAGGCGCGTCGGCTACCCAGCAGCACCATGTAGCTTTTCATGATCGGGTCGATAGTGACCGTAAGATCGTCCGCATCATCGAGCGCTTCGCTGATGACCGCTTTGGCGCGTTTTACCCGCGATGCCGGGGCTTCGCCGAGAATGGTCGCGCGAAACACCATGATGTTGCGGTTGGCTACTTTCAGTTCGGCAGGCGTATCAGCCGTTTTCGGCGGATCCTCGGCCCACAATTGCACCGACCAGAGCATGCCGAAAACAGTAAACAATACAGCGAGCAGCCTGCTCCGCATGGGTCAGATCCTTACTTCACATAATTCACACCGAGGGTTCGTATCGCAGCGTAGTTCACCGATGAACGGTTGTCAGATTTCAACGGATGGCGGTTGTGCGGCCCGCCAGTTTCGCGGCGAGAGCCCGGTCCATTGTTTGAAATGCCGGCTGAACACCGAGACATCGGCATAACCCAGATTCAATGCCAGATCGGTGATGCTGGTTTTGTCCCGCAGCAAGTTCTGCTTGGCGATTTCCAGGCGGGTTTCCTGAAGCAAGTGGCTGAAGCTGCTGCCTTCCGCTTGCAGGCGTTTCTGCAAGACCCGAGGTTGCAAACCCAGTGAGCTGCTGACGGCATCGATGCCACATTCACCGGTATGCAGCAGGCTGCCGATCAAATGGCAGACCTGCGCCTTGAGGTTGTCCGGGTACTGGGTCTTGAGCAACTGCATGCGATGCACCAAGTGTTCACGCATCAACTCTTCATTGGCCAGCGGCGATCGCTTGAGGAACTCGAAAGGAAAGCTGACGCCGTCGAAGGCACTGTCAAAACGCACCTTGCCGTACACATTGCCCGCTTGCCAGCCAGGGCTCTTTACCGCGCCTTGTTGCAGGTGCAGGCGAATTTGCGGGCTATCGGCGCCGGTCATTATTTTCACGGCATTGAACAACTGCGCGGCACTGAGCTGACTCAAGTGCAGCAAACCGCTGGTGTTGCTGAAGTCAAAATTCAACCGGACTTCGGCACGCTCGCCGCGCTGACTTTGTTCCAGATGCAAGCCGCTGGCGTGCAAATACAGGTATTGCCGGGCAAAACCCAAGGCATCGCCCACGGTCGGCTGCCGACTGCCCGACAACGCCACTTCACCGATGGCCAACAGGTTCTGGCGCGAGGCCAGCCGCAAGCCGAACAGCGGTTCCCGGCATTGCCGCGCGGTTTCATCGAGCAGGTCTGCGGTCTTCTCATAAGACAGATAACTGTTCGGTTGACGCAATTGGGCAACGACCATTCCGGCGTCACGCAACAGAGTGACCGGGTTTTGTCCTAGCTCGGCAACAAGGTTGCCAAAGCCATCGATTGCACCGCTGCGCAACAGGAACATGTCGGGTCGCTCTTCGTATCAATATTCGTAATAAATCAACTTTCATTCGCCAAATGTCAAGTCGATAAAGGCGCGCAAAGGTAAATTGTCAGCACTCCCAACCTCTCAATAACGGGTCAGTCCATGACGAAGTGGAAGTATCGGCGCCCGCGCGTTGCCTATCTGTCCGGCGGTGGCAGCGGTATCGGGCTGGGCATTGCCCTGGCACTGCTCAATGAAGGCACGAGCGTGGCGATCTTCGATCTGCTGCTCGCTGAAGACGTTTACCAACGGCTGCGCCAGGCCTGCTCGGCGCCGGGTCAATCGGTAGCGTGGTATCCGGTGGACGTCACCGATCCTTTGGCGATGGATGCCGTCATGGCAGAGGCGAAGACACGGCAAGGGTCAGCCGACCTTGCCTTCAATTGCGCCGGTTTGATGCGCAATGGTGTGTTCACCGAGTTGTCGTTTGCCACCTTCACCCAGGTGATCAACGTCAACCTGATCGGCAGCCGCAACTTCGCCGCCAGTGCCCTCAAGCACCTCTCGCCCCAAGGGCATCTGGTGTTCATGGCGTCGCTGGCCGGGATTGTCGGCAGCTACACGCAATCGGCCTACGCCGCTTCCAAGTTCGGCGTGGTGGGTCTGGCCGAAGTACTGCGGGCCGAACAGAAACTGTGTGGCATCGATGTGTCGGTGGTCTGCCCCGGCGAAATCCAGACGCCGCTGCTCGACTACGAACGCCAGCATGGCAGTCCGGTGACCCGCTCGCTGAACGCGGTTGCCGGGGTACTGACGGTGGATCAGGCAGTAGCCGGAATCCTGCGTGGCATCCAGCGCCGGCAATTCATGATCACGCCGGGGTTCAAGGCCAGGTTGATCCGCGCCCTCGCCCGTAAATGCACGTCGCTGCAGCGCTGGATCGTCGACCGCAATCTGGCGAAAAGTCTGCGCGGTAACGGCACCGTGCTCAACGACTGATCCCGCCCCCATCACCCACAGGACGCTGCAACATGAGTGCATTTGAACAAATCCGCCATTTTGAAGATTCACGCGCCGCTGCCGGCCAGCAGGCGCGCGTCGAGGACACCCGTTTTGCCGCGCTGCAATTTCGCGCTGACATGTTGAACGGTCCCAAGGCCCGCTATTTCGAATCGTTCAATCTGGTCAAGGTGCCTTACCCGGTCCGTTACGGCCTGCGCAATGCGTTCTCGCGCGAGCGTTTCGTCGAGTACATGCACATCCAGAATCGCTTGTTCGTGGTTCAGTTCGACACGCCCCAAGGCGTGAAAACGATGCTGGTCTCGCCCTCGGACCACGAGCGGAACGGTGAAACACCGTTCTTCCGCCGCTTGCAGGACCGCACGGCCAACTGGCTGACCAAAATCCTTATCGACCGTCAGAACACCGTGCCCGAGATCCTCGCGCGCCTTGGTCTGCGCCCGGAAGATATTGACTACATCACCTACGACCACTTGCACACCCAGGACATCCGCCGCTGGCTCGGTACTGACAAGCAACCCGGGCTGTTCCCCAACGCCAAATTGCTGGTGCACTGGCGCGAGTGGGAGTCGACCAAGGATCTGAACCCCTATCAGGCTGACTGGTACTGCCCGAGCGGCATTGCCGGCGTGCCGGAAGACAAGGTGATCTGCTTCGATGGCTCGATCATGCTCGGTGACGGCGTGGCGCTGATGCACACCCCGGGGCACACCGAAGGCAACCATTCGATCGTCGTGCACACCGACGAAGGCCTGTGGGTCACCAGCGAAAACGGCGTCAGCGTCGATGCCTACGCGCCTCATCTGTCCAGCGCCAGCGGTGTAGCCGATTACGCGCGGATGATCGGCACCGAAGTGATCATCAACGGCAACACCCTGGAAAATGCCGTCGACCAGTACATCTCCATGGTTCAGGAAGCGACCGTCGCCGGGCCATCCAAGCGTGACCCGCGTTTTCCGAATGTCTTTCCATCTTCCGAGATGACGCCGTTCTGGATGTTCCCGGGCACCCGGCCAGCGTTCTACGTCGGGCATGCCAAACACGGCAGTCTTCACCGACGTTGAGGCGTCCAGTCAGGCATTAACAACGCCGCTCATTTTTGCGCAACGGTAATACCTGAACCACACTGGCTGGGGATTGCCGTTTCCGCATTGAACAGGAATTCAACATGCACTTTATTCGAACTGCCGTGCTGGGTATCGGCCTGAGCCTCGCAGCGATGGGCGTTACCCAGGCTGCCGAAAAGCCCAATATCGTCGTGATCATGGTCGACGACATGGCACCCATGGATGTCTCGGCCTACAACCGCGGGCTCGGCGCCGTCACCACGCCCAACATCGATCGGCTTGCCCAGGAAGGCATGATGGTCTCGGACTACTACGCGCAACCAAGCTGCACCGCTGGCCGCGCTGCGTTCATCACCGGCCAGTATCCGATTCGTACCGGCCTGACCGCCGTCGGCCAGCCGGGTGCGAAAGTGGGTATCCAGGACAGCGACGTGACCTTGGCTCAATTGCTCAAGGCCCAGGGCTACGCCACCGGGATGTTCGGCAAGTCGCACATCGGCGATCGCAACGAATACCTGCCGACCGTCCACGGCTTCGATGAATTCTTTGGCTTCCTCTATCACCTGAACGTGATGGAAATCGCCGAGATGACCAACTTCCCCAAAGACCCGAAATTCCCCGGCATTCCGCGCAACATGATCCACTCGGTGGCAACGACCAATGACGACGCCACCGAAGACCCGCGCTGGGGTCGTGTCGGCAAGCAGAAGATCACCGATGAAGGTCCGCTGACCATTGAGCGCATGAAGAGTGTCGATGACCAGTTCACCGACCTGTCGATCGACTGGATCAAGAAACAGAAAGCCGCCGACAAGCCATTCTTCCTTTGGTACAACCCGTCGCGCATGCACCAGAAGATCCACGTCAGCGATGAATGGCTGGGTAAAAGCGGCCACACCGAATACACCGACGCGATCATGCAGCTCGACTTCCTGGTCGGCAAACTGCTGAAAACCCTGGATGACCAAGGGCTGGCGAAGAACACCATCGTGCTGTTCACCTCCGACAACGGCGTCAACCTGTCGCACTGGCCAGACTCGGGTGCAGCGTCGTTCCGCGGCGAAAAAGGCTTGACCTGGGACGGCGGTTTCCGCGTGCCGATGCTGGTGCGCTGGCCGGGCAACATCAAGCCCAACACCTGGACCGGCGAGTTCATGACCTCCGAAGACTGGGTTCCGACCCTGATGGCTGCTGTCGGCCAGACCGACGTCAAAGAAAAACTGCTCACCGGCCTGCAAGTCGATGACAAGACTTTCAAGAACCATCTGGACGGCTACAACCAGCTGGACATGCTGACCAAGCCCGACGGCAAATCGAACCGACACGAGTTCTTCTTCTTTGGCGAAACCCACATGAATGCCGTGCGAGTGGATCAGTGGAAGGTGCACACCGCCGTCAAGGACAAGTGGATGGATGAAGCCAAAAATATCCCGGGCGGATTGGTCATCGACATCAAGGTCGACCCGTATGAACGTTCGCCTGAAGCCGGCGACCACTTCCGTTGGCAGCAGCAGCGCAGCTGGATCATTCCGATCATCGCGCCCTACATGCAGGCTTTCGCCAAGAGCATGAAGGATTACCCGCCGTCGCAAAAAGGCGCGGGGGGCATCGGCATGGCTTCGATGTCGAACTGACGCAACACCCCAACCCGTCTCATCACCCTCAGCACATGCGAAACCGGGCGCCCCCAAGCAGGGCGTCCGCCAAGCGCATGGGAGAGTCTTCATGCCTAAAAAATCGATATGGCTACGCTGCGCCCTGGCAACTGCCGTGCTCAGCAGTGGCATTTGCAGCACTACGGTTTTCGCCCAAAGCCAGCCCGATGCATTGCTGAGCATGCCCACCAGCCAGGAAAACATCGTCGCCGGGCTTGAAGCAGACGCTTACGCCAACGGGATCAACGCTTACGTCTGGGGTTATCCGCTGGTGCGCATGGAGCGCGTGATGCGCGACTACACCTCGGTACCGAGCCCGCGTCCGGCCACCAGCTACCGCGCCCCGCTCAACCAGTTGGGCTGGGCCGAGACCCTGGCCACGCCAGCGGCCAAGGACATGCCGACCGCCAACAACGACACCTTGTACCTGAGCTCGGTGGTGCAACTGGATGAACCTTATGTGCTGCACGTTCCCGACACCGCCGACCGTTACTACGTGGTCGACGTGTTCAACATGTGGCAGGAACTGGAGCATTACGTCGGCCGCCGCACCACCGGCACCGCCGCAGGCGATTACGTGCTTGTGCCACCGGGTTGGCAAGGCAAGCTGCCCGAAGGCCTGAAACGCCTGGATGTCAGCACGAAAAAGGTCTGGCTCTGGGGTCGCTTGCACGTCAAGGACGGTGAAGACCTGGCGCCGCTGCATGCCTTGCAAAAACAGTTCACCCTGCGCCCGCTGTCGCAACGCGACAACCGAGACTATCAGGCCAAGACAGAATCCCTGTCGCCACTACCAGCGGCGAGCGACGATGGCCTGGATTTCTTCCGCGAACTGGCGGCGGCGCTCAAGGACAACCCGGTAGCATCGCGTGACGAAGCCCTGTTTGCCCAGTTCGGCCGCTTCGGTCTGACGGCCAAGGGTTTCGATCCTTCGCGACTCACTCCACCACAAAAGGCCGGACTGCTACGAGCCCTGGCCGATGGCCCGAAAGTCGCGGTGTCGGCGCTGGCCACGGCGGCGACCCAGCGTAACGGCTGGGCCTGGGCAACCGGTCTTGATCAGTTCGGCACCAACTACCCGCTGCGCGCGCTGGTCAGTGGCCCTTACCTGGGCGGTCAGGGCGAGAAAGAAGCCATGTACCCGCTGCGTTCCACCGATGCCAAAGGCCAACAACTGTCCGGCGCCAAGCGCTATGTGCTGCGCTTCAAGAGCGCGCCACCGGTGGATGCCTTCTGGTCGCTCACGGTCTACAACGCCGTGGACAAGATGCTGGTGGACAACCCCATCGCCCGCTACAAGCTCGGCTCCGATACCCAGGGCTTGAAAGTGCGCGCCGACGGCTCATTCGAAGTGCCGTTGCAAGCCGAAAAACCCGAAGGCGAATTCGCCGCCAACTGGCTGCCGGCACCCAAGGGCCCGTTCTACATGATCCTGCGGCTGTACCAGCCAAAAGGCGAAGTGCTTGAAGGCAAATATGAACTGCCGCAGGTGGAAGCCGTTGAATAAGCTCAGCCAACCGAAATTCATGCGCATGAACCTCACCGCATTGGCCATGAGCAGCCTGTTGATCGCCCTGCCGGCCAACGCCAACGCCAACGCCAACGCCAACGAAACGGTGATTCCGGCAGGTCCAGTGGCCAACACGGTGATGACACCGGGCTACGCCCGCGCCGTGGCGCAAATCGCTTACGCCTGGGGCTGGCCACTGGTGAACCTGCAAACCCGGCGCATGATGTACGAGCAAGTGCCAGTCGTTGGCCTGCTCGGCCCGACCCCGGTGGCGCCGGTCAATCAGTTGGCCATGCTGTCGGACTACATCGACCCGGACATCCGCATCGTCGCCCATCCCAATCAGGACGTGGTTTACGGTTTCGGCGCCCTGGCGTTGGATAAAGAAGCGGTGATCCTGCAAGTCCCGGATTTCGGCGAGCGCTTCTGGATGTTTGAACTGGCCGACCAGCGCACTGACAGCTTTGCCCAGGTGGCAAAAATCTACGGCACCAAACCGGGCTTTTACCTGATCGTCGGTCCTGACTGGAAAGGCGAAAAACCTGCCGGCGTCGAAACGGTGCTGCGCTCGCCGACCAATACCGGCGTAGTCATCCCGCGGGTGTTCATGGCGGATACGACAGAAGACCGCCAGGCAATCCAGCCGGTCCTGAACCGGATCGCCATGTACCCGCTGTCGGCATTCGACGGCAAGGTGAAGACCATCGACTGGAAAAACCTGCCCAAGCTGCCGTTACCCAAAGCTGCCGTCGACAAGCCGGCCGGTGAAACGAAATGGGTCACGCCCGGGCGTTTCTTTGCGCAATTGAAGCAGGTGCTGGCCGAGGTGCCGCCGCAGCAGGGGGAAGAATCGCTTTATGCGCAGTTCCGTGCGCTGATTGCCGCTGGCGAAGCTTACCCGGCCATTGCCAAGGTGCTGCAAGACACCGCGCAACAAAGCGAAAAAGATATCGTCGATCCACTGTTCTACCTGAGCAGCAACGGCGTGCGCATCGCCAATGGCTGGAACCGTCCGTTCAACAACGCGGCCTTCGGTACTGATTACCTGACCCGCCTGGCGATTGCCAAATCCAACATCTTCGAAAATCACGTTAACGAAACCACCTACCTGTTCCGCGAAGAAGACGGCGATGGCCAGCGACTCACCGGCCAGCGCAGCTACACCTTGACCTTCCCGTCCGGGCAAACGCCACCGGTGTCGGGCTTCTGGTCGCTGACCCTGTATGACCCGCTGCACTTCTTCGCCGCCAACGAGATCAAGCGCTACTCGACCGGCACCAAGAACAAGGACCTCAAATACAACGCCGACGGCTCGCTGACGTTGTACATCCAGCACCGGCGCCCGACGGAAGACAAAGTGGGTAATTGGCTGCCCGCACCGGAGCACAAATTCGCCCTGACCCTCCGCGCCTATGGCCCGTCGGCCGCCCTGATCAAAGGCGACTGGACACCGCCACCCTTGCTGCCAAGTAACCACAAATGAAAATGTCTGAATCATTGATACTCCTCGCCCTGGCCGGCAGCTCCGCACAAGCGCTGGCCGGCGGCATTCAACTCTACGAAGTCGGCCAGGAAGGTGCAGGATTGGCCAATGCCGGTTCGGCGGCGCTGGTCAGCGACCCGAGCGTGCTGATGACCAACCCGGCCGGCATCAGCGCGCTCAAGGGCACTCAGGTCAGCCTCAACGGCCAGGCCGTGTTCGGCGACCTCGGCTTCCAGCGCGACAGCGGCAATGATTTCTCGGGCAACGAAGGCGGCAACCCGCTGCCGATCCTGCCGGGAAGCAGCCTGTTCATCAGCCATCAGCTCGATGATCGGGCCAGCATCGGTTTCGGCCTGTACGGGAATTTCGGTCTGAGCGTGAACTACGACGATGACTGGGCCGGGCGCTACTTCACCCAGAAGTCGACCTTGCTCGGCATCTCGATGCAACCGACCTTCGCCTACAGGATCAGCGACGATCTGTCGGTCGGCATCGGTCCGCGTCTGGTGGTGGGTTACTACAACACCGAAATGGCCGTCGACAACAATGCGTTTCTGCCGGTCAGCCCTTTCAAGCAGGATGGCCAGTTGCAGTACAAGGACACCACCACCGGGGTCGGTTTGAACGTGGGCCTGCGCTATCAACTGGATGCACGCACCACAGTGGGGTTGGCCTACACCAGCAAGGTCAAACTCGACTTTGAAGACTCGCCACAAGCCGAAGGCATCCAGAACCCGTTGCTCCGGCAAGCCCTGTCCGGGCTCGACGCGGATAACCTGGAACTGGACATGAACATCCCGCAGACACTGACCCTGAGCGTGGCCCACCAACTCACCGAGCAATGGACCCTGCTCGGTTCGGCGAACTGGCAGGACTGGAGTGATTTCGGCGATATCGGCGTCTCGGTGGACAGCGCGGCGGGTTCGGTCTCGCGCACGTTAAGTCGCCAGTACCAGGACACCTGGCACCTGTCCTTCGGCGCACAGAACCAGCTCAGCCCGAAACTGCGCTGGAACATGGGTGTGGCCTACGACAGCTCGGCGGTCAAGGACAAGGACCGCACCGTCGACAACCCGATGAACGAGACCTGGCGCCTGGCCACCGGCCTGCACTATCGGCTCGCCGAGGACATGGACGTCAACGTCAATTACACGCTGGTCTGGCTCGGCGACATGGACGTACAGCAGCGCAAGCGTTCAGGCGAAACCCTGTCGGGGCAGTACCCCAACAGCGCACTTCATATCATTGGCGGCGGCGTGACCTGGCGTTTCTGATTCAACCCAGGGTCGCGCCCCGGCGCGGCCCGCCATACAGGCAAGCAAACCCATATGACTTACCTCACCCGTGCGTCATCACTGCATGGTTTCAACGAGTTCGCCCGCAGCCAGAACATCAATCCCGACTTGCTCTTGCGCGAAGCGGGCCTGCCTCGTGATGTCCTGGAAAACCCGGACGCGCTGATCTCCTTTCACCGCTTCGCCCTGGTGCTTGAACTGGCGAGCAAAGCCAGCGCCAACCCGATATTCGGGCTGGAATTCGGTCTCTATCAGGGCGTGGGCATCTTCGGCTCGCTGCTGTATCTGGTGCGCAACGCCAGAAGTGTCGGTGACGCCCTGCGCGATCTCGGACACTACTTTCACGTGCACGATAACTATGGCGATGTCGTGGTCCATCAGGCCGATGAACATGCCCTGCTCTACTACGCCAGCGAGGCGGAAAACCTGCCCGGCAGCCGTCATGTCAGTGAGCTGGTGGTCGGCGTCGGGCACCAATTGATGCGCACCCTGCTGGGCAATCGCTGGCAACCGGCGGTGGCGATGTTCCAGCACTCGGCGGCGGTCAATCCCGTGCGCTACCGGCGATTGCTCGGTGTGGCGCCGAGGTTCAACAGCGCCTTCGATGCATGGATGTTCGACGTCAACCTGCTGAGCGTGTCCTTGAGCGATACCGACCCGGCGTTGCATCGTCTGATGCAACAGCATCTCGACAACATCAGCCGCCTGCACACTAATCAGTTGCCTAGCCATATCCAGCGATTGCTACGCAGCTTCCTGCCCAGCGGCCGCGTGACCATCGACTACATCGCCGACTTCATGCGCCTGAGCCCGCGCTCGCTGCAACGCCACCTCGCCGAGCAAGGGACCTCGTTCCAGACACTGCTCGACGACACCCGTCAGTCCATGACGTTGCGCTACCTCGAAGAATCGGACATGACCCTGATGCAACTCACCGAAGTGCTGGGTTACGCCAACCAGAGTGCTTTCAGCCGTGCGTTCCAACGCTGGTTTGGCGTGAGTCCGCGACAGTGGTTGAAGCAGCAGAAGGCACGTTCGTAGCCTCAGTATTTCAGACAATGAAGATCCAATGTGGGAGCGGGCTTGCTCGCGAAGGCGGAGTGTCAGTCACCATTAATGTTGAATGTGATGGCCCCTTCGCGAGCAAGCCCGCTCCCACATGGATTGAGTGTGTGGACCAACGAATGTCCCTGACAGCATTTGGTAAATCACTGGCGTGATCTGCACTGAATTCCCCCGCTGCGCTATCCATCATCTCCCTCAGCTTGTCCACCTTGCCGCGACTGCCTGACGCAGTGGCGCGAGGCCCCAGGTAAACCGCGCCTGTTTCAAGCCCCCAACAATAAAAATCAGGAGGGCATTTTTATGACCCCAATCCGTGGTCGCACCTTGCTGGCCCGTACCGTTCTAGTCCTCTCGCCGCTGTCACTGGCTGTCATGCAGACCGTGCACGCGGGGGAGTTTCAATGGGGAGAAATCAGTGGCCGAGCCAACGGTAGCATCAGCGTGGGTTCGGTGTGGAGCGCTGAAAACCCCAACAGCAATTACATCTTCCAGGGCAACGCCGACAGCATCGGCCGTGGCCATGCCGGCAAGTACAACCCCAACAGTGCGCGCAACGTCGATGACAGTCGCCTGAACTGGGACAAGGGCGACCTGGTGTCGTCCCCCGTGACGGTGCTCGGTGAAATGGAGCTGAACTGGAAAAACTACGGCGCATTCATTCGCGGCAAAACCTGGTACGACTACACGCTGAATCACCACAACGTCGACTTCGGCCATTCCGCCAACGGCTACCAGGCCAACAGCACGCTCAACGACAGTCACTTCGATGATCTTGCGCAGTTCCAGGGCATCGAGCTGCTCGACGCCTACGTGTTCGGCGACTTCGACCTTGCCGGGCACCCGCTCAATGCCCGGGCCGGTAATCAAGTGGTCAACTGGGGTGAAGGCCTGTTCTTCCAGAACGGCATCAACGCCATCAACCCGGTCGACACCGCGGCCCTGCGCCGTCCCGGCTCGCAACTCAAGGAAGCGCTGGTGCCGGTGCCGATGCTGTACGGCAACCTAGGCCTGACCGACAACCTGAGCCTGGAAGCCTTCTATCAACTGCAATGGAAGGCCTCGACCCTGGAAGGCTGCGGCACGTACTTCTCCAGCAACGACTACATCACCGACGGCTGCTACGGCGTGCCGCGTGCGGGTGCCAATGACCCGGCCTCCTACGCCGCCGGCCAGATCATTGAGCGTGGCCCGAACAACGATCCACGTGACAGCGGCCAGTTCGGTGTGTCGTTGCGCTACTTCGCCGACGCCATCGATACCGAGTTCGGCGCCTACGCCATGAACATTCATTCGCGCATGCCATACGCCAGTATCAACACTGACCGCTATGGTCCGGCGGGTGCCGGCTGGCGCGATCCCAACCTTGCCCCCGGCAACGCGGCCAGAAACGCCACCTACTTTGCCGACTACCCCGAAGACATCCGCATTTTCGGTTTGAGTTTCTCCACCAACCTGTGGGGCACCTCGGTGTTCGGCGAGTACAGCTATCGCCCTAACCAGCCGGTGCAACTGGCCACGGGCGACCTGATTCCGGCCTTCGCCGGCAACGCCGCAGCGACCGGCGCCGCCATCGGCCAGCCGCTGACCCTGGGCAATGACGCCCTGCGTGCCACACCGGGTTCGGTCTACAACGGCTACGACCGTCTGGAGATTTCCCAGTTTTCCCTGGGCTTCATCAAATCCATCCCGCAGGTGCTCGGCGCGGACAGTCTGAACCTGATGGGCGAAGCGGCGATGAAGTACATGCACGACCTGCCAGACCAGTCGGACCGGCGCTACAACAAGTCGGAAATCTACGGCAGTGACCTGGCGTCCGGCAGCGCGGCCGGCTGTGCCGCCGGGGTCACGGTGCAGCAATACAAACAGTACGCCTGCTCCAGCGATGGCTACACCAGCCGGTTCTCTTGGGGTTATCGCCTGCGTGCCCAGTTGAATTACCCGGGCGTGTTCGCCGGGGTCAACCTGTCGCCGTTCATGGCTTTCGGTCAGGACGTCAAGGGCTGGTCCTACGACGGCAACTTCGTCGAAGACCGTTTGCTGGGCTCGGTCGGCCTGCGCGCTGATTACTTGCAGGACTACTCCGCCGAGGTGTCCTGGTCGGGCACCGGCAACACCCCTTTCGCTCCCACCGACAAGGACTTCATCTCTCTCAGCCTGCGCATGGGCTTCTAGTTCGAGACTTCACCATGAATCATAAAAAACTGCTTCGACTCACTCTGCTCGGCGCCATGATCAGCGTTGCCAGCGCCCCGGCGCTGGCCGCCCTGGATAGCAAGGACATCGCCCGCCTCGGCACCGACCTGACCCCGGTGGGCGCGGAAATGGCCGGCAACGCCAGTGGCACCATTCCTGCCTGGACCGGCGGCCTGACCACTGCGCCCGCCGGTTCCAACCCGGTCCAGGACTACCTGGACCCGTACGCCAATGAGAAACCGCTGTACACCGTGACGGCCGCCAACATGGCCCAATACAAGGCCGAGCTGACGCCGGGTTACCAAGCGATGCTGCAGAAGTACCCGACCTTCAAGATGCAGGTCTACCCAAGCCATCGCACGGCCGCCCTGCCGCAGAGTGAGTACGCCGAAATCCGCAAGGAAGCAGCCACGGTTTCGCTCGCCGACAACGGCAACGGCATGCTCAATTACCAGAACACCTCAGTGCCGTTCCCGATTCCCAAGACGGGGCTTGAGGCCATCTACAACCACATGGTCCGTTACCGTGCCGGCGGCTATCACAACTACCCGACGGAAATGGTGGTGCAAGCCAACGGCAAGTTCACCCCGGTGCGTCGTGATGTCTCGGTGATGATGGCCTCGGCGATGGGCAACCCTGAACCCAATCGCCTCTATTACTACCTGGGCAAGGTCACTTCGCCGGAAAGCGTGGCGGGCAGCCAGAACCTGGTGCACGAACCCATCGACCAGACCACCGAAACCCGCCTTGCCTGGACCTATAACCCGGGCCAACGCCGGGTGCTGCGCGCACCGGAAATCTCTTATGACTCGCCGGTGGTGACCTCCGAAGGCCTGCGCACCAACGACATGATGGACATGTTCAACGGCGCACCGGATCGCTATGACTGGAAGCTGGTCGGCAAGAAAGACATGCTGGTGGCCTACAACACCTACAAACTGGCGTCCCACTCACTCAAGTACGGCGACATCATCCAGCCCGATCACCTCAATCAGGACCTGATTCGTTACGAACCGCACCGCGTCTGGGTGGTGGAAGCCACGCTCAAGCCTGGCCAGCGTCACATCTACGGCAAGCGCGTGTTCTACATCGACGAAGACAGCTGGGCGATTCTGGCTGCCGACCTGTATGACGGTCGCGGCGAGCTGTGGCGTGTGCAGGAAGCCCACAGTTTGCAGCGCTATGACGTGCTCTCGGCGATTCACATCAGCGACGTCGCCTATGACTTGCAGGCCCGCCGCTACATCGTTTCGGGTCTGGAAAACGAAGAGAAACGCGCGCAGTTCGGCATCAAGGCCGATCTCAAGGACTTCAGCACCGCCGCCCTGCGTCGCAGCGGCCGCTAGTCCCTTCCTCGATGGCCGGGCGGTCGGCACAGGCTGACCGCCCGCTTTACGTTCTCTCCCCAAAAAACAGGGTGCGCCATGCCACTCAAATTCCCCCTACATTCCGCATTCGCCCTGCTGCTTTGCCTGGGCGCTACGGCTGTAAATGCTGCAACGCTGAACGATCGCCTGGAGCGCCCGTCGCAATCGACCGCACTGGGGGCGCAAACACTGTTGAGCGACGTCCAGCCAGTCGGTGAGCAACAAGTGATGGTCGGCGCGGCCGGTCATATTCTGCTGCGCGATGCCAGCGGCCAGGTGCGACAAGCCCAGGTGCCGGTCGATCTGCTATTGACCGCCGTGCAGTTCGTCGACGGGCAAAACGGCTGGGCCGTGGGCCACGACGGTGTGGTGCTGCACAGCCAGGATGGCGGCCGTTCCTGGAACAAGCAACTGGATGGCCGAGCGATCAACCCGTTACTGCTCAAGGCAGCCGAAGACGATTTGGCCACTGCCGAACAGACCGCCGGTGCTACACCGGATGACGATCACCTCGCCAACGCCCTGGAAAACGCCCGGTTTGCGCTGGATGACGCACAGGCAGCCAGTGACTCCGGCCCTTCTCGTCCGCTGCTGGGCCTGTGGTTTCGCAACGCCCGCGAAGGTTGGGTGGTCGGCGCCTACGGCATATTCCTCAAGACCACCGACGGCGGCGCTTCGTGGCACGCGGTCAACGGCCTGGACAACCCGGACCGCCTGCACCTGAACAGCATTTTGGGCCTGGCCGATGGCAGCTTGCTGGTCGCCGGTGAAGGTGGCCGGCTCTATCGCTCTGTCGATAGCGGCGAACACTGGCAACCCACGCAACAGCCGACCGATGCGTCGTTGTACGCCATCGCCAAACTGTCCAGCGGCCAGGTATTGGCAGCCGGTTTCGGCGGTACGCTGCTGGTCAGTGATGATCAGGGTGTGAGTTGGACGCCCCGCGATTTACCGGTCAAGGCCAGTCTGTACGGCATCAAGCAGTTGTCTTCCGGCGCCGTGGTACTGGCGGGACAAGGTGGCTTGTTGCTGTACAGCACCGATGGCAAAGCCTTCGAGCAATGGCGCGCGCCGAGCAAGGCAGCGCTGCTCAATGTCAGTGAAACCCACACCGGGCAACTGTTGCTGGTCGGCGCTGCCGGCCTGCAGGTTCTGCCGATGATGCCCGTCAAGGAACACGCAAAATGAATGCCCCCCTCCCTCAGGATCCGATCAAGATCGGCGCCATGCAACGTGCCGTGGGCTTTACCGAGCGCCTGCTGTTCGGTCATCGTTGGCTGGTTTTGGCTTTTTTCATGATTGCATCGGTAGTGCTGGGCATCGCGGCGCTGTCGTTGCGACCGGACGCCAGTTTCACCCGGATGATTCCCACCGGGCACCCGTTCATTGCCAATTACCTGAAATTCGAAGACGTCCTGCGCCCGCAAAGCAACGTGCTGCGAGTGCTGGTGCAAAACCCCAAGGGCGATATCGTCACCAAGGAATTTCTTGAGACCCTGCGCGAGGTCAACGACAAGGTTTTCTATATTCCCGGCGTCGACCGCAGCAACCTCAAGTCCCTGTGGACGCCCAATGCCTTGTGGTCGGAAGTCACCACAGAAGGCCTGCGCGCCGGCCGGGTGATCCCGGACACCTACGACGGCAGCCCGCAAGCGCTGGATCAGGTACGACGCAATATCCAGCGCGCCAACATGATCGGCAGCTTCGTGGCCAACGACTTTCAGTCGGCGATCATCCGCGTGCCATTGCTCGAACGCGACCCGCAAACCGGCCAGCCACTGAACTACGGCGCCCTCACCCAGGCCCTGGAAACCCAGGTTCGCCAGCACTTCGGCGCCCAAGGCGTGACGATACGGGTGATCGGATTTGCTCAGATCATTGGCGACCTGCTCGCCGCCGCCAGTGACATCGCGCTGTTCTTCGCCCTGACCGTGGGCCTGATCAGCGCGCTGCTGTTCTGGTATTGCCGTTGCTGGCGCAGTACGGCGGTGACGGTATTGACCTGCCTGCTGACAGTGGTTTGTCAGTTGGGTCTGCTCAGCCTGCTGGGCTTTGGCCTCGATCCCTATTCGATCCTGGTGCCGTTCCTGATCTTCGCCATCGGCATCAGCCACGCGGTGCAGAACATCAATTTGATGATGAGCGAGATGAGCCTGGGCGTGACGCCTGTCGAAGCGTCGCGACGAACGTTCCGTGCGTTGTTCATTCCCGGCACCACCGCGCTGCTGGCGGACGCGGTCGGTTTCATCACTTTGCTGGTGATCGACATCGGGGTGATCCAGCAACTGGCGATCACCGCCAGCATCGGCGTGTTCGTGGCGATCTTCACCAAGATGTTCCTGCTGCCAGTGTTGATGTCGTATGTCGGCGTCAGCCCACGGGGTTTGCAGCAACAACTCAAGCGCAGTCGATCTTCGTGGCCGGTGTTTCGCCGGGTGGCGAGCATCGTCCAGCCTCGTCGCGCCATGGCGTTGATCGTGGTCAGCCTGATGCTGCTTGGTATCGGCTACTACGCGCGCCAGGACCTGAAAATCGGCGACCTCGACAAAGGCGCACCGGAGTTCCGTCCGGAGTCGCGTTACAACCAGGACAACGCGTACCTGCTCGATCACTACACCACCAGCACCGATGTTTTCGTGGTGATGTTCAAGACCCCGGCGGAGCAATGCTCGCGCTATGCCGCCGCCGACCTGGCCAATCAATTCGAACAGCACATGCGCGAAGTGCCGGGCGTGGAATCGGTGCAGTCGCTGTATAACGCGATGCGTTTCAACATCCTGGCGCGCAACGAGGGCAATCCGAAATGGGCCGAGTTTTCCCGTGACCAGTTCGTGATGAACAACGCGCGCTCGAATGTCTCGGGCGAGTTCGTCGACCCCAATTGCAGCGTCGCGCCGATCAGCCTGTACCTGGCCGATCACAAGGCCGAAACCCTGACCCGCGTGGTCAATGCCGTGAATGCTTTCAACGCCCGTTACGACACAGGCGACTTCGAAATCCTGCAAGCCGCCGGCAATGCCGGGATCGAAGCGGCGACCAACATCACCATCCAGCAATCGGAAAAAACCATGCTAGTCCTGGTGTTCGTGATCATCAGCCTGGTGGTGCTGTGGGAGTTCCGCTCCCTGAAGGTGACCTTTGCCTTGATGGCGCCGCTGTACCTGTCCACCGTGCTGTGCGAAGCGGTGATGGCGAAAATGGGCCTGGGGGTGAAAATCGCCACGCTACCGGTGATTGCCCTGGGCGTGGGCATCGGCGTGGACTACGGGATTTACCTGTACAGCCGCATCGAAGGCTTCCTGCATCAAGGATTGAAGTTCCAGGCTGCGTTCTTTGAAGCGCTGAAAACCACCGGCACGTCGGTGGCCTTCACCGGCATCACCCTCGCCCTGGGCGTTGCGACATGGTCGTTCTCGGTGCTGAAGTTCCAGGCGGACATGGGGCTGTTGCTGGTGCTGCTGTTCCTGTGGAACATGGTGGGTGCGCTGCTGTTGATGCCCGCGCTGGCGGCGGTGCTGATGTTCAACAAGCGCACTCGGTAAAATCGATGCCTGCAAAAAATGGCAGCCAATGGCTGCCATTTTCTACGGGTGTACATCAAACCCTGTGGGAGCGGGCTTGCTCGCGAAGGGGCGTCACATTCAACATTTATGGTGACTGGTACTACGCCTTCGCGAGCAAGCCCGCTCCCACAGGTTACGGCGATATCTGCCCGTTCACCCGCAACCAGTCCTCGGAACGACGCAAGCCTTCTTCCAGCGAAACCTTCGGCTCATAGCCCAGCAAACGCCGCGCCTTGGCAATCGAGATATCACCGGTACGAGCCAGCATGTACATCGCGTCCGGGGTGACCTCGCTTTTGATCTTGAACAAACCGTTGACCCGCCAGATCAGCTGCGTGAGCGCCGTCGCCACGCTCAGAGGTAGCGTGCGCGGCGTGCCGCTGCGTCCGGCCCAGCGCCAGTGGTTGGCGAAAAACGCCTTGCAGGTAGTGGGACTGGCGCTGCTCAGATGGAAGATATGCCCGCACGCCTGATCCAGGCCAGCCGCCAGCATGATGCCGTCGAGCAAATCCTCGACGTACACCGGCGTGAAAACGCCCTTGCCGCCATTGGGCAGAATCAGTGCACCGGCCTTGGCCATCTTCAACGGCTCGATCAACCACGCGCGCGAACCCGGTCCATACACGTCCCCCGGCCGCACAACGGTGCAATCGATCTCACCGGCGGCATGGCTGGCCAGCACCACATGCTCGCTTGCACCCTTGGCCACGCCGTAGCGGTACTGGTTACCGATCACCACGTCGCAGGATTCATCCGCCTTGTCCGGGTAATTCCAGCCCAGCGCCGCAATTGAAGAAATATGCACAAAGCGCGTTGCCCCACTGGCAATCGCGACGTTCAGGCAATTGCGCACGCCCTGCACTGACACTTCCCGATAGAGCTTCCACGGCGCAGCCAGCGATACGACCGCCGCCGTGTTGATGAACAAATCGCAACCCTTGGCGTGCTCGGCCCAGACCTGTGGCCGGGTCAGGTCCCCGGCGACGACGTCATTTTCCGGGTCGGCAAACAGATCCATGCCTCGCACCTGCGCACCCAGAGCCTTGTAGCGTTTGAGCAGTGCCTTGCCGATAAAACCATTGGCCCCGGTGATGAACACCGAACGGGGAACCTGCGGGGTTTGCCCGCCCGCACCCACGGGCATTGTTGTTTTCGTCATACGAGATCCTTGCGATGTGCTCGAAGCCGTCGCTCCGGCAATTGTTTTTAGAGTTTCGGATCACGCAGACCCAGGGTCAGCTTGATGCACCTTGGCCATCCGGTTTTTGCATTTCACGCCAACTTTCCATCAGATGCTGCCAGCGTAGTAAACCCGTGCCGAGAATGTGCAAAGGTTGGCGTTTCAGGGGAATTCCGAACGGGCACGTGCATCGGCCATTCGATCGACTACCCTGAATTCTGGGTTTTCAACCGCAGGGCCAACCAAGATGCAACCAAGGAAGATCTTCATGAAATCACGCTTGAGTACTTTGACCCTCACTGCCGCACTGATCACGCTGGCTGGTTGTTCCTCGACTTCGCAGCCAGGCAGGCACACAAGCCTCGGGGAGGACGTGACAGGCTCCGGGTTCCTGGGGGATATCTACCCGAAAATGAAAGAAGGCGAAGACAAGGAAGCATTGCGTTTGTATCGCAACCCGAAATTCGCTTCCACCGCCAGTTTTACGCACTACAACAAAGTGCTCATTGACCCGATCAAGTTGTACGCCGGGCCCAAGTCCAAGCTGCACGATGCCCCTGCGACCGACACCGCCGCCATCGTTCAAGGCTTCCACCAGCAATTGACCGAACAACTGGGCAAGGACTACCAGATCGTCAATCAGCCAGGGCCGGACACCCTGCAAATTTCGGTGGCGATCGTCGATGCGGAAGCGGCAGATGCCTCGATGAAGGCCGCCTCCTACATCCCGATCCCGATAGGCCTGCCGGGGGCCAAGGCCGCGACCATGCAAACGATCACGCAAACCACCGGCAAGCCACCGTTTACCGGGCAAGTGACCATCGAAGGCAAGATTGACGACGCCAGGACCGGAGAAGTGATCGCCGCCGAAATCGATCGCCGGGTCGGTTCGCGGCGGCCGATCATTGGTTTGTTCGAAAGCAGCACCTACGACTCATGGAGCGATGTCAACGCAGCCGGGCTCTACTGGGCGGAACGCTTGCGCTACCGGCTCTGCGAACGTCGCGGGGCGAGCGATTGTGTGCAGGCGAGCGAGTAAATCCTGCGGGAACACCGGGTATTGAGCAGCACGCCTCAAACCCGGTGCGGTTTCAACGTCGGCCTGCTAGTTCGGGTCCAGCAACCCACCGCTCCAATTACTCGACACACGACTGCCGGTAAATTTCGCCACCACCACACCCTGAGAGATCAGTCGATCGCGATAGCGGGTCACCATGCGCCCGGTCTGCTCGGCCACCAACACCACCTCGGAGGACGGATCACCGGGGCGACGCAGAATCCGCGCAAAGCGCTGGCCCTCCTCGACGATGTCGCCCAGCTCTTTTTCAAAGATAAGTACGCCGGGTTGTGGCGCGAGAATGGTCTCCATCTGCGCCATGTCCTTGACCTCGACGGGCCAGTCGCCGGGTGAGACTGCGTCATCGATGATCCCGTAGCCACACAGCCAGGCATACAGTCCTTCGGCATCCTGTTCGGCGAAGCGGTCGCTGACGTCGCCCTGCCCGCGCAGTTCCAGGGTCGCGGCCATGCGTCCTTGCGTCGTGCCTTCACGCAGCCACGGGGCAATGATGGTTTCCTCGAAAGAGCCGTCGCCGCCGTCATCCCAGATAATCGCCACGTCCATTTTCATCGCCGCCGCCAGTTCGCGGCCACGGGGCCAGAAACTGCGGTGCACGTAAATGTAGGGCAGCGCTTCGTCATCGGTGTGCAGATCAAGCATCACGTCCGCCGGTGCCGCCAGTTGCACCAGTTTCTTTTGCCATTCCTGGACATTGCTGGACGGTTGCGTCATCGCCGCCGACTGGTCGAAGCCACGGTTGAAGTTATGCCCGGTGGCATCGTGAAAACGTCCGAGGATCCGCCCTTGGCGAAACTGGCCGATACCCAGTGGATTGGCCTGTGGCACCACGGTGACAGTGCCCTTGAGTCGGCCTTCGGACTCGGCCACCGCAAGGCGTTGCATCAACAGATGCAGAACCAGCATCCCGGCGATTTCATCGGCATGCACGCCGGCCTGCAAATGCACCTTCGGCCCAGTGCTGGCGCCTTCGAAACGCCAGGCACCGACCTGCACCGCACCGCCATTGTTGTTGCGAACCTCGAACGAAATATCCTGCGCCATACGCTTGTCCTCCCGTCATGAACGTTAATAACCGCACCGCCGAGACTGGTGATTGAACACACGTTCAACTAAGCTCGCCAGCGTGGACCACCGCCAAGGAATTCTTTGTGACCACCATCGCCCCGAAAAACCGCCGCGCCGAAGCCGATGAACGCCGCGAACTGCTGGTTGCTGCCACCCTGCGCTGCCTGGTCCGCGATGGCCACGCCGGGATTTCCGTGCGGCGCATCGCCACCGAGGCCGGCGTGTCCGTTGGCCTGCTCAATCACCATTTCGGCAGCATCGATGCGTTGATTGCCGACACCTATCAGAAGCTCGCCAGCGAACTGACCACTGCCCTGCTCCACGAAATCCGTCAGGTCGGCACACCGGCAGAAAAAATGGACGCCTTTCTGGTCGGCTCTTTTTCACCGCGAGTCATGGACCCCAAACTGCTCGGTGCCTGGGTGGTGTTCTGGAGCCTGATCCGCCACTCCGAACACGTCAGCCAGTCCCACGAAAAAAGCTACGGCGCTTACCTCGACCTGCTGCGCCAGTTGCTCGATGAACTGGCGACCAGTGAAGGTTTCGTGATCCACGACACGCGCCTGGCCGCCATCGGCCTATCGGCGATGCTCGACGGTCTCTGGATCGAGTGGTGCCTGAACCCCGACACTTTCAGCCCCGCCAACGGGCTCCATATCTGCCGCTGCTGGATAAAGGGACTGCGACACGGAGCATTCAGCGCCGACGACGTCCTGTGACGAGTGCCGACCGAAAATCATCGCCAGGGTGCCGCTGACCGCGATCAGGCCAGCGCCGATCATCAGCGAGACATCCATCAACGTGCCCCAGATCAGGCTCGACAGCAGGAACGCCCAGATCAGCCCGGTGTATTCGAACGGCGCCAGCACTGTCGCGGTGGCGCGCTGGAAACTGGCGAACAACAGGAACTGACCGATGCCGCCCATCAACCCGGCGCCGAGCATGCCCAACCAGTCCGGCATCGGTGCCGGCGTGTGGGTCCAGGGCAACGCCACCGCCATGCAAATGACGAACACCACGTTGGTGATCAGCATCTGCTCCAGCACCGAGGTCTGGTCATCGACCTGACGCAATTGGATGTAGGTGAAAGCCCAGCACATCGCCGCCAGCAACGTCAGGACAATCGGCACCGGATTGGCCAGATTGTTCGGACGGCACGCAATCACCACCCCGACAAAACCGATGATCAGGGTGAACCACTGCCAACCGGTCACGCGCTCCTTGAGAATCGCCGTCGCCAGCACCGTGACCATGATCGGCGCCGAGAAATACAGGGTGGTCATTTCCGCCAGGGTCAGGTCCCGCGCTGCCGTGTAATACAGCAGCCACGCGGCGATCGACAACAACCCTCGCACCACCAGCAAGCGGCGACTGGACGAACGCCAGGCACGCTGCACCAGCTGTAAACGCCCGATCAGCAGACAGGCGACCGCCACCACCAGGGCGCGCCAGAACAGAATGGTGAACACCGAATAATCGGCCACCAGCCACTTGATGCCGGCGTCCTGCAAGGACAGGAACGCGTAGCCCAAGGTGCACAGACCTATGCCTTGTAACGAGCGGTCGACTATTGGCTTGTTCATCATGCGGACCTGCGTACCGGTGTGCCCCGGCGTTCGAAAAAGGCAAACATGGCCTCGATCAGGAACGTCAGGCAAACGTAGACACCGGCCACCAACAGCAACGGTTCATACACTTGCAGGGTCTGCGCGCGCACCACGTTGGCGGCGCCCAGCAGGTCAATCACCGCAATGGTCGAGGCCAGCGCCGTGGATTTGAGCAGCATCACGGTTTCCCCGGCCAGGGTCGGCAACAGCAGGCGCAGTGCCCGGGGCAACCGCACACGCAGCAGGGCCTGACGCGGGGTCATGCCGAACGCCGAGGCCGCTTCCATTTCGCCTTTGGGCACCGCCAGCAGGCCGCCGCGAATCACTTCGCCGACATAGGCCCCCATCGACACCACCAGGGCGAACACGA